>ERZ827496.79-NODE-79-length-128570-cov-16.699350_pt1 | contig 128570 bp, 86 predicted proteins | sample MGYA00519769_ERZ827496 | MGnify/ENA primary metagenome ERZ827496 (study PRJEB31778, sample SAMEA3449327) | human gut metagenome | biome: human gut; feature: human-associated habitat; material: faeces | place: United Kingdom | collected 2010/2012 ...
CTGGAATATTTTATGGGAACCATATCCACTGACGGATATACGGTTTACAGGATGTTTGACGGAGAAGCCTCAAAGGTGCTTCACATAGGATGCTGGACGCACTGCAGGAGGTTGTGGGTTGATGCCTTGCCTTCAGACAGGACGGCGATGGACATAATAAATCCTATCGGTGATATGTTCAGAAATGAAGACCTGTTCCGTATGATGAAACTCAGCGGCGAGCAAATTAAGGAAAAAAGACTTAAGCTTACGGGACCGATTCTTGAGCGTATCCATCATAAGGTGGTCATGATGATGCAGGATACCAAAATCATGGCAAACGAACTGATGAGAAAGGCCGTGAACTATACATTAAACCAATGGAAGTCCCTGAGAAATATCCTCAAGGACGGTTCGGCGGAAATATCGAACAACCTCTGTGAGCAAAGGATGAAACCTGTAAAGCTGCTGCTCAAGAACTGCATGAATATAGGAAGTGAGGCAGCCGCAGAAAACTCGGCATTCATCTTCTCTCTGATAGAAAGCTGCAAACTTAATGACATAGATCCTCAGGATTACCTGAAGCACTTGTTTGAATGTATTCTTCATGGTAATAACTGCGACAGGAAGGCTCTTCTGCCATGTTTTTATAAACCGGAATGTTAAAACAAAAATATTTTCTTACGGACTTTTTTATTTTATCGGCTGAAAAACAGCCGATAAAATTGTCGTGGCGGAATATAGAATGGTTACCAACAGACTCATAATCTGGAGGTCCCAGGTTCAAGCCCTGGCTGGTCCACATATAAAAGGCTCATTTCTAACGAAATAGAGCCTTTTTCGTATTCAATCTCTTGATTCCAAGCTATTGCTCCTATATATTTATATTCTTTCTAAGGCATCTGTTTCACTATTGTTTCACCTGTTAAACAATATGCAACATACTGACAACCAACCCAGAAATTGTAAAAGCACAAAGACAATCTAATGAATGTTTCACCTTCCTATACATGGTAATATCTACATAGCTGAATACCAACTTCTCTTGTTCGTAACCATTTAGGGCATTCTCTTCTGCTTTTGGCATACTCTTGAGTAGGCTTAGAAGCCGCCTATAGTATGCTTTCACTCTTCAAATGGATATGTTTCGTCATAGACTTCACTTAGAAGACGGCCGTTGAAAAGCCAGTGTGGTGTGGGCTGTATATGTTTGACTTTGTAGCCTTTTAGCTTAGCAGAAAGTGCGCTAATAGAAGTTTCTTCTCCTTGATAACACACTTTCCGCTCTGAAAGAATGGTGACAGAAATTGATGGGTCATCTTTCCAAATGAGAACATCGCCTTTCTGTAATCCCATCTCATAGAAATTGAGTGGTGGACGTTTTGCTTGTGCTTTTGTACTGGCAACTTTGTCCTCATCAGTGAGATCGTTTTGTATCTCATCAGTTACTTCTTCCGTTACGTCTTCATGATGGAAAAGTTCGAGAATTGCTTGTGCCTGATCCACGTTGATACGGAAGAACTCACGATTCTGATTGATGCGCTGAGGGTCAAAGGCTTTATGAAGGGCTTTTTCAATTTTGAGACAATCACTTTTCTTAACCTTACACGCAAATTTACACTCAAACGGAACTGGAACTCCTGTGGTATATAGTTCTTTCATCCGTTTATCAATGTCTTCCTGTGTGGTCATGCCTATTTTTACAAGTCCTGGCATCACAGGATTTGTCAGAAGATAAACTATTCCGTATTCCATATCGTTGTGTTTTAGAGATTATTGTATAAGTCAAAAACTCTTTCAAATTCGCATATCAGTGTGTTACCGTTCTTGCTGATGAATATATGTGAGTTCATTTTTTATTTCTCCTATATTTTTGATTACTGGCATTAGCATGCACTGGATTGGTCATCTCGAGATAGCCAGACTTGATAAGTGACATGAAGTATGTCTGAATATTCTTGCTATGATATGCCACACCTGCCCTTTCAAGGATTTCTTTACTGCTACGTGGCACACTACAGAAATTTACTATATCCTTTTGTTGTTCGTTATTTTAGGACGTTTAGTGTCAACTCACTACTTTCTTCTTCGGCAAGTACAATCCTCAGCCAATTGATTATTTTTTTCCATAAAATACATCCTTTCGATGTAAAAGTACAAATAAATTATGAGCGCCACGATAGAATACACAAAAAAGAGCATTTTATAATAAATAATTGATTACATCAACAACATATGACTTTATTTTATGATTTGTAAGTAAAAGGTTTAAAGTTAGAAAACTTAATTTTTGTCGCGAAAGCATAAACTATTTGCGACAGACTGCTTTTTTGTGCCTTTGCGAAAAATGAAACACCATTTAACCATTTTACATGCAGGAATTACCCACTTCAAGCATTTTATGTACAAAACGACAAGAAGAGAGTAAACTTAAAAAATAATGTATTATGAAAACTCAATCATTCATTCGCAAAGGATTCTTCATCCTGACAGCTCTGTGTTTATCTATGGGGGTTCAATCGTGTCTGGACGATGACGATAACAACCTTTCTCTTTCACACTATTACGCCAATGCGCTTGTCACTGTAAAACAGAGTGCAGACAATACACCGTATCTGCAACTGGATGACAGCACGACCTTGCGTCCGGTAAATATGACAACTTCTCCCTTTGGCGAGAAAGAGGTAAGAGCACTGGCCAATATTGAATTGGCTGACGCAGCTCCTCAGGAGTATGACAAAGCTGTATTCATCAACTGGATAGACAGTATACTGACCAAACCGATGGCTCCTAATTTGGGAGAGGAGGAAAACAATCGTACGTATGGTAATGACCCGGTAGAAATCCTGAATGACTGGGTGACCATTGCAGAGGATGGATACCTGACACTGCGCTTTGCTACTCGCTGGGGTAACGGACAACCGCATTTTGTCAACCTAATCAGTACACAGAATCCGGACAACTCTTATGAGGTAGAATTCCGCCACAATGCTTTTGGCGATACAGAGGGTAAAATGGGAGATGCACTGGTTGCTTTCAAACTGGATGAACTGACCGATACGCAGGGAGAGACTGTCAAACTGAAACTGAAATGGAATTCTTTCAGCGGAGAAAAATCAGCAGAATTCGATTACTGTACTCGAAAAGCGACCAATCCGCAGGCTCAGGAAGTGACTGCCATCCGCTGTACAAAGAAGGTGAAATAAGCTAATTTTTGAAGACAAAAAAACGCAAGTGCATTTGAACTAAAACGTACTTGCGTTTAAATCGAAACGTACTTGCGTTTTAAACTAAACGCAAAGGCGTTTTTCTAAGCAATAAAGTCCGGCTTGCGGATTATTCCACAATTAGCTGTAAATGAACATCTCCCGTCTTTGCCTTCAACCATTTTACGATTTTGTCGCGACTCTTTGCATCAGGCACCCGCTGACAATCAATAATGGCGTATGTCAAGGTGTCTATCCGGGAACTGTCAACCGACAGACGAAGACTCTTTGAAACGGAAAGAGTTTTGATTTCGGGAAACAAGACCTTTAATTCCTGCCCTAACTGCTTACCCATCCAGTCTGAACCGGAAAAGTCAGCCAACTGCTTACGCAGGGTATTGATTTCCTCATCCTGCTCCTTCAAGCGTTTTTCGCTGTTCCGATAGAAATCTTCCATTACCATCGACTTGATGTTGCTGATGTCTACCGCACTGCCGTCTCCCATTCCTTGGAATACTACCAGGTTGGTTTTTGCCAGATTATAATCTGCCAGGCGATGCTGGGCGGCTGCAATCTGGTCTTTTGAGACTTCCTTTCCCACAAACACGACCTTTATTTCACGCTTGTCGTAGGAGATTTCCCGACTTAAAATTTGTGAGTCAGGGAACTGCAATTCTTCTGCAATGAAATGATTGGCTGCAGACTGGTAGAAGGTTTCCCGCACAATATTATAAGTAAGGTAAACGGCCGGACACATCGTACCAATGGTTATCCAGATGATATAACGTTTTACCAGCTTTTCACGAGCTTTATCTACAAACTGCTTGCGCTGGAAGTGCATCACCCGCACCCCGATGTAAGTGGCCAGACTGATAAAGACGGAGTTAATGAAATACAAATAAAAAGCCCCTAAAAAATACAGCAGATTACCTGTAGCAATACCGAAACCGGCCGTACACAACGGAGGCATCAAGGCTGTAGCAATGGCTACACCCGGTATTACATTTCCCTTTTCCTTCGTGGCCAATGCCACAATACCGGCCAGACCACCCACTAAGGCTATGAACACATCGTATATGGTAGGCGAGGTACGTGCCAGCAATTCCGACTGAACTTCATCCAGCGGAGTAAAAGAAAAATAAATCGTAGCGGTCGTCACACTGAACAGCGTAGCTACCAGATAACTTTTCAGTGAGCGTTTCATCAGCTCAAAATCGTTCAGCCCGATAGAAAGTCCCACTCCCATGATAGGTCCCATCAAAGGAGAAATCAACATGGCACCGATAATTACCGCCGTGGAATTGACATTCAGTCCCAATGAAGCGATAAAGGTAGCAAAAATCAAGACCCAAAGATTGGTTCCTTTAAACTCTACCCCACTGCGGATGGCATCTACCGTCAGTTGCTCATCTTCCTTGCTCCGGTTCAAGTCCAGATACTCATTGAAGAATTTACGAAGGAGGAATTTCCTCTTGTTCCCTATTTCCATATTTATCCGATTTATAAATTACAATTCAGCCTATATGCCCCACCCCACATTTCTTATTTAAAGAAACGATTGACAAAAGGAAGACTCCTTAAAGGTAAATCTTTTTTGATAATAAATGCCACAAAAACCAATATTAATAAGGTGCGGTAGCTTAAACGCAACCAAAGGTTGGCGATGGGTGTTTCTTGTGACAAAACATAAAGCACCAAGGCCAAAATCAGGTAGGTGGTCATCCGCTTCAACGGATAGGCTACCGGGTATTTTTTCTGCCCGATGAAATAAGACAACAGGGTAATCACTCCGTATCCGGCTACAGATGCCCAGGCCGAAGCCACATAACCATAAGTGGGTACCAACCAGATGTTCAGGCCTAAAATCACGGCACACCCGATAAGAGAGAAATAAGCTCCCCAATAGGTTTCATCCGTCAGCTTATACCAGAAAGAAAGGTTGAAATAGATACCTTTGATTATCTCGGCCAGCATCACGATGGCTACTACGCTCAGCCCTTCCCAGTAGTCGGAGGCTACCATGTACTTCAGGATGTCCATGTAGCCCATCACGGCCAAGAATGCCAAAAGAGAAAAGATAAAGAAGTACTTCATGGCAGAAGAATACATCTTCTTGCTGTCAGCATCTTTATTTTTGCCGAAGACAAAGGGTTCGTAGGCATAACGGAAAGCCTGAGTAAACATGGCCATGACTAAGGCTACTTTGCTGGTGGCGCTGTAAATACCCAGCTGTACCAATCCTTCTGAACGGTCATCAAACAAATAGGGATAAATCATCTTGTCGACCGTCTGATTGAGGATACCGACTAGCCCGAATACCAGAATCGGGAAAGAGTAGTTAATCATGCGCTTCATCAGTACCTTGTCCATACGGTAGGACACACCGCGCAGCTCAGGTATGAAGAAGAACATCTGCAAGGCCGACATAATCAGGTTGGACACGAAAATATAACCTACCAGATAATCGGGGTTATAGAACCAGCTGACGGTTTCGTGCGCATGGACATCGAGCCACGGACAAACCAGCAAAAAGAAAAGATTCAGCAGGATGTTTCCTATGATGTTCAGCAACTTGATGGCCGCAAACTTGACAGGCCGTTTCTTATAACGCAGGTAGGCGAAAGGTATACACTGGAAGGAATCGAGGGCCACCACACACACCATCATGGCAATATAGTCGGGATGGTCCGGATACTCCAACAAGGCTGAGAGCGGATGCAAAAAGGCCATACACAGCACCACAAACAGCAGCGAGAGTCCTCCCACAAACAGCAGGGAATTGGCATATACCTTCTGCGCATCCTCGTCCGACTTATTGGCAAAACGGAAAAATCCCGTTTCCATACCAAAGGTAAGCAACACTAAAATCAGTGCCGTATAGGCATATACATTCGACACTACTCCATATCCTCCGGAAGCAGCAGGAAGTACTGCCGTATAGAGAGGAACCAACAAATAATTCAAAAAACGTCCTACGATACTGCTCAGTCCATAAATGGCAGTATCCTTTGCCAAAGATTTTATTCCGGCCATAATGTTCTATCAATCAAACAGCGTTCTTTCGCTATTGTATTTACTTTTTCCTAAATGTTTATATGCCAGCTCTGTCACCTCTCGTCCTCTGGGGGTACGCTTCAGGAAGCCTTCTTTTATCAGGAAGGGTTCGTACACTTCTTCCAACGTACCAGGGTCTTCACCCAAAGCTGTAGCAATAGTCGTCAGCCCTACGGGACCTCCCTTGAACTTGTCTATAATCGTGCACAGAATCTTGTTGTCTATCTCATCCAGTCCATACTGGTCGATGTTGAGGGCCTCCAGTGCAAAACGGGCAATCTCCAAATCAATTCTTCCAGAACCTTTCACTTGTGCAAAGTCGCGCACACGCCGCAACAAGGCATTGGCTATACGGGGGGTACCACGGCTACGGGAAGCTATCTCTCCTGCCGCATCCACATCACACGGCACATCCAAGATGCGTGCGGAGCGCAGAATGATGCGTGAAAGTATTGAATCATCATAATACTCCAGGTGCAGGTTGATGCCGAAGCGGGCACGAAGCGGGGCTGTAAGCAAACCACTGCGTGTAGTGGCTCCCACCAATGTAAACGGATTCAGGTCAATCTGTATGCTGCGGGCTGAAGGTCCCTTGTCAATCATGATGTCGATGCGATAGTCTTCCATGGCAGAATAGAGGTATTCTTCCACTACCGGACTCAGACGGTGAATCTCATCAATAAACAGCACATCGTTCGGCTCCAGACTGGTCAGTACTCCGGCCAAATCACCCGGTTTGTCGAGCACCGGTCCTGAAGTTACCTTAAATCCCACCCCTAATTCATTGGCAATAATGTTGCTCAATGTGGTCTTTCCTAATCCGGGAGGACCATGCAGCAAAACATGGTCAAGTGCTTCTGCACGAAGTCTCGCCGCTTTTACAAAGATGCGCAGGTTATCCACCACCTTGTCCTGTCCGCTGAAATCTTCGAACTGAAGCGGACGAAGAGCATTCTCAAAATCACGCTCTTTTCCGGTTGGTTTATAATCGCGTATGTCAAATTGTTCTTCCATAAATTCTTTAAAAGTCTGAGCACAAAAGTACGAATAAAAGAAGAATCCCCGATGAAGAATCCCGATTTTCGTTTATATATTGTATTTTTGTCTACTACAAAAACTATTAGAATAAGCTTATGACATCAGCAACAACCCAACTCAATGGTACCCGCCTGATATTCTTCTCACCCACACATACCTCGGCCAGGATTGCACGAGCTATCGGAGAAGGTATAGGCATGGGAAGAAGAATGGAAACAGACCTGACGCTGGATGAACAAACCTCCCCTATCGAGATGAACGGAGAACTGTGCGTCATCGCCGTTCCGGTATACGGTGGCCGTGTAGCCGCTACAGCACTCCAGCGCCTGCAACGACTCAAAGGCAACGGCTCACCCGCCATCCTTGTCGTGGTATATGGCAACCGTGATTACGAGGATGCCTTACTGGAGCTCCGTGACACCGCTGTACAACTCGGTTTTGTACCTCTCACTGCAGGTACGTTCATCGGGGAACATAGTTTTAGTACACCGGAACTTCCCATTGCTGCCGGACGTCCGGATGCAGATGATTTGCAACAGGCCCGTGAGTTTGGGAAAAGCAGTCTGGAAAAATGGGAAAAACTACAAGCTGCCGGAAACCCTGTCACTGAATTGACGGTAAAAGGCAATTTCCCCTACAAACAACTGACACCCGGTGCCCCCGCCTGCCCCACTTGCACAGACGGCTGTTTTGCTTGTGGAGAATGTATTGAAGTCTGCCCTACACATGCCATCCATTTCAGTGAAGACCAGAGCTCCATTGAAACAGATATTCACAAGTGTATCAAATGCTGTGCCTGCGTGAAATGCTGTCCGAACGAAGCCCGCGAATTCAGCACCCCGTTTGCTGCCATCCTTCACGAGAAGTTCAGTGCCCGCCGTCAGCCGGAATTATTCTTCTAACACAAAACTTGTTTACATGAAAGAAAGAGAAAAACGAGTACTGGTTGGCATGAGCGGCGGGATAGACAGTTCGGCTGCCTGCATCATGCTTCAGGAACAAGGATATGAAGTGGTAGGTGTCACAATGCGTACTTGGGATGTAGCCTCTCATTTCACTCCCGGAAATGACCAGCCCAATGAAGTCATAGAAGCTCAGGAACTAGCCGCACGTTTAGGCATCGAGCACCATGTGGCCGATGTCCGCACAGAGTTCCGGCAAGTCATCGTGCAATACTTCATTGACGAATATATGCGTGGACGCACTCCCAACCCCTGTGTCATGTGCAATCCTTTATTTAAGGAACGGATTCTGTGTGAATGGGCAGACAAGTGTAACTGTGCCTGGATTGCTACGGGGCATTACTGCCAACTGAAAGACCTCAACGGTTATCGTTACATTCTGACCGGAGACGACCCGCTGAAGGACCAGTCCTACTTCTTGTGGAAACTTCCGCAAGAGATTCTGAAACGCATGATGTTTCCTCTGGGAGGAATGACCAAAGCCAGCGTGCGCGATTATTTGGCATCCAAAGGTTTTGAAGCCAAAGCACGCGGAGGAGAAAGCATGGAAATCTGTTTCATCGAAAAAGATTACCGGGAATTCCTGAAAGAGCATTGTCCCGATATTGACGAGAGAATCGGTCCGGGATGGTTTGTGGATAGTAAAGGCTTGAAATTGGGACAGCACAAGGGTTTTGCCTACTATACCATCGGCCAACGGAAGGGCCTGGAAATTGCTTTGGGCAAACCGGCGTATGTGCTGAAAATCAATCCGGCCAAGAATACGGTCATGTTAGGAGATGCCGACCAGCTCAAAACTTACTACATGTTAGTGGAGGACTATAACGTGGCCAGCCTGGAAGAGTTACTCAACTGCAAGGAGCTTTCGGTACGTATCCGCTACCGCAGCCGCTCCATTCCCTGCCGTGTAATTCTGCTGGACAACGGGCAACTATTAGTCCGGTTTGAGCAAGAGGCTTCCGCTATCACTCCCGGCCAGTCGGCAGTGTTCTACGAAGGGAACCGTGTACTCGGAGGCGGTTTCATCACCTCGCAACAAGCAATTAAGAAAATAGCTGCTGAGAATGAAGCTAAATTTCTATAGCATACCACAAAAAATGTCCGGACTGCTCACTAAAGCCATCCGGACATTTTCCATTTATAACTATTTCCTTACAGATTATTCCTTATCCCGTTCCGGCGAGAAACGCACGGGGTCATCATACTGCTCCTGAAGTTTCAGCATTTCTGCCTTCAACTCGTCAACCACTGCCTCATACTCCTTCTGTCCATACAGATTGTGCATTTCGTGCGGGTCTGCCTGCAAGTCGTACAATTCCCATGTATCAATGTCATTATAGAAATGAATCAGTTTATAACGGTCGGTACGCACTCCATAATGGCGTTTCACCATGTGCTCTGCCGGGTATTCATAGAAATGATAGTACAAAGCCTTGCGCCAGTCTTTCGGGTGTTCGCCTTTCAGCAACGGCAACAAAGATACTCCGTGCATATCAGACGGAATTTCTACTCCTGCCAAATCCAGGAAAGTAGGTCCATAGTCAATGTTCTGTACCATTTCAGTAATGTCTCCCCGACGAGTGAATCCGTCCGGCAAACGCATAATCAGCGGAGTACGCATGGATTCTTCATACATGAAACGCTTGTCGAACCAACCGTGTTCTCCCATATAGAATCCCTGGTCGGAAGTATACACCACCAGCGTATTCTCCAGTAATCCTTTTTCCTTCAGATAGTCCAATACGCGACCCACATTGTCATCCAACGACTTCACCGTCTTCATATAGTCACGCATGTAACGCTGGAACTTCCAGTTGGCCAAATCCTTTCCTTGAGGATTTTTCTTGTAGAAATCTTCGATAATAGGACCATAGAACTTCTCCCATGCTGCACGCTGAGCACTATCCATTCGGCCGAGGAAACTTTCATACAATGTCTTCAAGCGAGAGTTTTTGTCCGGGCGAAGCATCTTCAGATCATAAATCATATCCATGTCCTTCACGATGCTCATTTCCTGGGCGGCAGCCGCTTCACGTCCCTCATAGTCATCAAAGAAGTTATCCGGCAGAGGGAAGGTTTTGTCTTCATACAAGGCCAGATTACAAGTATCTGCCATCCAGTTGCGATGGATAGCCTTGTGGTGAATGAACAAGCAGAACGGCTTCTTGTCATCACGCTTGTGCTCCATCCAGTCGATGGCATCATCGGTAATGATGTTGGTTATATAACCGTGCTTCTGAATGGTATCATTCTGTTGCGTAATGAAGTTCGGATTATAGTAATCCCCCTGTCCCGGCACAATCTGCCAGTAATCAAACCCTGAAGGCAGACTTTCCAGATGCCACTTTCCGATAATCGCCGTCTGATAACCGGCTTTCTGCAACAATTTCGGGAAAGTTTGCTGTGCACTGTCGAACACACAAGTAGTATTATCATAGAACTTATTGCCACAAGAATGTTTGCCTGTAATCATACAGGCACGGCTGGGACCACTCAACGAGTTTGCCACAAAACTGTTCGTGAAACGAACTCCTTCATTAGCAATGCGGTCCAAATTGGGAGTTTCCATGTAGCGCGTATCATAACAGCTCATCATCTGTGCCGTATGGTCATCGGTCATGATGTACACAATGTTGTATTGCTTCTTTTCTTGCTTATCAGCCTGCTGACAGGCTGTAGTTACGGCCGATAAAGCAACCATACCGGCAACGGGGTAAAATTTATTCATAAGTCTATTTAGGTTATTTGGTTACAAAGCAGATATACGAAGCTTATAGCTCATCGGTTTCTGCGGAATCTGGTACTTCAGCATGGTTTCCGGACCACAACTTGCATTTCCTATTCCACGCAAAGCTGCATCCAGGTGAAGCACTACGTATGGACGTGGCTGCAATTCCCAAGTATGTTTGGTATTCATCAAGTCTTCATCCGTATAACGTAAAGCAGAGAAAGAAACATTTCCCTGTGTCTGGATACGGATACCCTTTCCTGAAGCATCCTTCAAGTCCATGCTACGCAAACCTTCCCGATTGCCCATAGACTGAGGTTTCACATACTTGCCGGTATCATTTGCATCCAGTGTGTAACGTCCCACAGGACATGCATCCTTACGGTCAACATAGTTTTCCCAAGGACCATGTGCATAATAGTCTACCTGAGTCAAAGTAGAATCCAGCAGGCAAACCAATCCACAGCGACGTAAGTTCGCAGTCTGAGGAGAGAAACGTACATCCATGTCTATTACTCCATTCGGCATAAATGTGTACACAATGTTGGTTGCACACAAAGAACCGCCACGAGAGGTACTTACCTGTACAATTCCTTTATCCACACTTACCTCACACGTACCGGCTGCATCCAGTCCGTTAGCAACTTCCTTAAACAAGTCATTCTCAATCCAGCGGTGGTTATCATACAAGAAACCGCCATTATGACTGATGATTTCCTTTCCAGCCATGTTCAATTGTACCATCTGTCCGGTAGCTTTATCAAAAGCTGCACGGAGGTGCTTGTTATAAAGCATCAACAGTTTATCGGTTTCCTGAATGGTCCATTCATTTTTCTTTTTCTTAAATGTCAGTCGCGGCAAATCAGCTCTCTTCTGCAATTCAAACTGGCAGGCTGCGACTTCATGTCCAGCCTCTGCCCATACAGTAGGTGCTAACATGCGTACATGAAGATTAATCATCACTTCATCACCTGCCTTCTTGGCATCCGCCAAATTAACTCCTGACAGTTTCAGATGCAGCACCGTAGAATCTCCCGGAAGAATATTTTCCAACGTCAGACTGTCTGCTCCCACAATCACTCCGTTCTTCACGCTTTCCCATTTCAGGTCAAAGCCTTTCAGCGACAAGAATGCATATTTGTTGCGTACCTGCACATTCACCAGATTGCGGGAAGCATCCGTACCCATGCACTTAAATCCGACATACTGATAAACAGCCTTCACCTCTTTCAGTTTAGGAGTTTCCTCACGCGTAGCCGGCACAATGCCGTTGGAACAGAAATTACCCTGATGAGGTCCAGGGAAATCATATCCCGTATGCAGACGATAAATGCCTTTCTTCATTTCATGAGGCTCATAAATAGCCTGGTCCACCCAGTCCCAGATAGCCCCTCCAATAGTAGCAGTACTTCCTTCAATGCTTTCCCAGTATTCTTTCAAGTTACCGATGGCATTTCCCATGGCATGGGCATACTCACACACAAACAGCGGTTTATCGAACGCACTGACATGCTCATCCATCCAGTCCATGCTGGGATACATCTTGGAATAGAAATCACTGAAGCGGTTACCTCCGTATGATTTCCCGTCGCGCGTGCCTTCATAATGCACCGGACGGCTGTCCAGTTTCTTGGCCGCGTCATAGCAATCACGGAAGTTCGCTCCTCCTCCGGCTTCATTGCCCAGACTCCAGAAAATCACACTCGGATGATTACGGTCTCTCAATACCATCCGGTCAATACGGTCTACAAACGAAGGTATCCAGGAAGGCATGTCACTGATAGACTGGTTGGCATGGTTTTCCAAGTCAGCCTCATCCATCGTGTACAGGCCATAGTAATCAAACATGGCATACATTTTAGCGGCATTCGGATAATGCGACGTACGAATCGTATTGATATTGTTCCGTTTCATGGTCAGCACATCCCACAACATGGACTCCGTCGTCACAGCCCGTCCGTACATCGGATGCGTATCATGCCGGTTGGTTCCCTTAAAGAATACCCGCTTGCCATTCAGATAAAGCAACGAGCCCTTCACTTCGATGTCACGGAAACCGTATTTCGTAGAAAAGGCCATTTCGTCCTTTCCTCCCTGACGCTGTATCACTTGCACAGTATACAAGGTAGGAGTTTCAGCAGTCCACAAAGACAAATCTGTCAAATCGAATGACACATTAGCCGTACTTACCGGAGAAGAAGGAGCGTATTTCACAGCTACTTCCGATTCGGCTACCTTACGGCCTTCCGGATCTAACAGACGCACCAGCAGATTCTTGGTACCCTTCAGCTTGTCACGGTTATCCAAAGACAACTTCACATTCATGGTTCCACTTTTATAGTTCTTGTCTTTATCCAATAGGCAGGTAATGTAATGATCGCGTACACTTACTTTCGGTACATTATATAAATACACATCACGGAAGATACCACTCATGCGGAACATATCCTGACATTCCAGATAAGAACCGTCACACCAGCGGAACACCTGCACAGCCAGACGATTTTCGCCCGGTTTCAGGTACTTGGTCACATCAAACTCAGCTACATTGTTTGCTCCTTGTGAATAGCCCACATATTTTCCGTTGAGATACACAAAAGCTGCACTGTAAATACCACCGAAATGAATGAAAGTACGTTTTCCATCCCAGCCTTCCGGCAAATTAAACGTACGTACATACGAACCTACCGGATTGATACCATAGTTCTTTCCGCCATCGTTAAAACCTTTACGTGCCTGAATATAAGGCGGTGTGTTGGCATGCGGGAATTCTACATTGGCATAAATCGGACGGTCGTATCCCTGCATTTCCCAGTTAGACGGCACAGGAATGCGGTCCCATCCCGATACATCGAAATCTTCTTTATAAAAATCCAGTGGACGTTGTGAGGGTTCTGACACCCAATGGAAAGCCCATGTACCGTTCAGCAGCATATAGGCAGAGTTATGTACTTCCTCCCAAGGGCGGTCATAGAAAGCCTTGTCTGCCAACATATCTTTCTCTGAAGGATAAGGCATATACGTGGCATGACCTACTTCCTTATTTTCTTCAAAGCGAGTTTCATCTTCCCAGTACACTTTTTCGCGTGCAGCCATACCAGCTCCTTCGGGCATAGGCACGGCGCTTACCCGTATCTGGAACAAAGAAGCTTCCATCGTTTCAGCCTTCTTTCTGTCCATCAACTGCAGACGGCCGTCTTTCTGACATACCAGCATAAGCGACGGAGTATTGGCCGGAGCCAGTCTCACCCCGTTAGTGGTTTCCTGTATGCTCCACAACTGCGCCTCATCACTTCCGTTTACCTCTGTAACGACCAATGCCTTATGGTCTACGTCAGCTCTCAGCGCCTTGTCTTCGAATACATTCACAAAACGGAAACTTCCCGATAACTCGTTAATGTTCCACTGCTGTTTCTGGTCGTCCTTACTCAAGGATTTCAATATCACAGACGAACCCTTATCATAGCCCAGTACCTTATTTGATACCTTTGCAGGGAATACATTATAAAGCTTGTCTTTATCGTATCTGCTTTGCGAAGATACATTCTGAGCCATCCATACCAGAAGTCCCAGGACCATCAAAAAACGATAAATTCTAATCATATCATTTGCAATATTAAAGTGGAATACATACTAAATTTCTAACTTTTCCTTTAAATCCCATTTTGGTATCCCCCAACTGTTTCAATGGGAAAATCAAGGTTTCCTGATACCAGAAACGATCCTTCCGCTGCCGTTTTTCATTATACACTTCACCAACACGACCTTCCAGTCTTTCCTGAAGCTGTCCGTTCACAAATAGAGAAGTACCCTTCACATCCCCCTCAATTCTCACCTTTGTCCATTGTCCGGCAGGCAAACGATATGCATGGAACACAAACTCATAGCCGTCACGACGGAAAGCAAACTTGCCGGTATTCTGCCAATTGGAAACAAATTCTGAATGCGGCCCTTTGAACAATATGGCATCAATATTAGGCGACGCATCCGGACACAATTCAAATTCTACCGCATAAGGATAGCCTATTTCATCTACTTCCGTAGTTACGATCTCCGTACCAGATAAAGTCACTTCTCTTCCTGCTTCAATCAGTGTGGTCTGCTTGTCTACCTTAGCCAACAAGTTTACACCCGGAGCCTCAGGAGTAGTAGCGCAAAGCGCCATGAACTGTTCAAAAGGCACTTTATCTGCATTTTCACCTTTCCACATCTTTTCACACACCACCTGCAAGCCTGGGAAGGTACGGTAATGTACATCCTGTTCGCTGATTCCATTACCCACACGGTCGTTCCAGACCGCTAGCATCGCCCCCAGGAAGTTAGGGTGACGTACGGTCATTTTCGGATCACCCTTCCGCATCATTTCCGGCATCCAGTTTTCATACAGCCACTGATAGTTCAAGAAATCATAATAATAATGCGCCGCAGGAACCAGATACAACAGCCCGTCACACAAATTCACCACCTTGGCACCCGCATCCAGACAAGTCTGCACATCCATCCAGTCATAATTCCATGCACTCACCACTTTTCCTTTCAAATCGACAGGAGTATTTCCTTTCATCACATTCAAGCTTCCCCACAAACGCGGAGTCTTGCCATATTTTGACACAAAATCCAGATAATGATTCGTAAAGCGACGGAACTGTTCCGATTCTTTCTGGTTATATTCATCTGTACCGATATGCACCTCCGGTCCTACGAACACGGGATTCTCGCCCGACAGATATTCATCAAACAAGGTATCTACAAAATCATACACTTCTTGCTTGTACAAATCCAGGTGGTCCATTCCATATTCCTTATTATCGGCAGCCAGACGCGGATTATAATGTGTGAAGGCCAATGAATGAGCCGGCACGTCAATTTCCGGAATCACGTTAATGCCATAACGTGCCGCCATAATCTGGAAATCACGGAACTCCTCTTTCGTATAAGAACCATCTTTGGCTGTCAACCCCGGGAAGCGCTCGCTTTCCAGACGAAAAGCCGCATACGTCTTGTTCCAGTCATTCCCAAAGAATTCCACAAAACCATTGTCATTCAAATGTACCTGCAACTCATTCAACTTATAGAACGAAAGAATTTTGACATAATCACGCAAGTAGTCCATCGTAAAGAATTTACGAGCCACATCAATCATGAATCCTCGGTTGGGATACAAAGGAAAGTCCGTAGCCCGTCCTTTCATCAGTCCCTCCGGCTGGTTATGAATCATCTGGAGCAACGTACGCGTTCCCCAGAAAACACCTTTAGAAGTAGGTGCCTCAATAGTAACCTCACCCTGAATATTCATCCGGTATCCTTCTTCACCCAAAGTTTTGTCCGGCTTACCCAAAGTCAGATAAACAGCTCCTTTTTCTTTCTTTCCTACTACGACACTATACTCCCAACCAAACATTTCCTTCAAATCCTGCACCAGGATTTCAGCCTCTCCTTTCAGTTCATTTTCTTCATCCGAAGAAACAATCACTTTTCCAGTTTCCGGAAGTACCAGTTTTCCTTTTGCCGATTTCCACTGCTGCAAGGCAGGAATCACTTGTGGCACATTCTGGCCTACAGCCATCATCAGTCCACACAACCACATCACACTACATAGAATCAGATGTCTCATTGTATCAAATTTAAAGTTTACACATTTATCTTAAGAAATAACCGTTTCTGCAGAAATCAACGACACTCATACTAAAAATTATCATCTATATTGATTAAGGAAACACTAAACCATGAACAAATAAAACCAGCGATTTTTCTCATACTATTTATTTAAGGATTTTAGTTTCGAGTACAAAAATATGTATTTTTCTTCTCTTCATCACTTTTAAAGACTGATTTTTAAGTCTTAAAAATATCTATTAATAAGAATCGGGAATAAGCAACATATCCTTGGAATAATTCCTTGCTTCTCCTTACATTAAGGAAAAACAAGGAATCATTATTCAGTCACGACCTTACTCCATATTTATTCCGGCATAAAGGTGGCTTTTATAATCATGTCATTAGCTCTGTCAATTCCCCACAAATTACCTTGCTCATCCATAGATATTGCCTGTCCTGGAAAAGGAACCGGATAAGTTCTCAGCCATTTGAGAGTACTTCCCTTCTGAGGCAAAGCCAACACATAGCACTCAGCAGCATCATGCCCTGTACAATACAGCACATCTCCAACAAACAAACCTCCCGAAAGACTACAAGGATTCAACTTCTTTATCAAGTCTTTCGGAAGTACCCAGGCCTGTAGCTCTCTCCATTCTTCATCAAACTCCACTAAATGCGACCATGAAACATCTCTTCCCGGCTGCTGTGCATAATTCGCATAATGAGCAAAAAAAGCATACCATTTATTCCCCTTTTTTACAGCCCAGGTACATGAGCCATGCCGAATACCCAGACTGATGTGATTAACATGTTTCAGGGTTTTCTTATCAAAAACCTCTATAGAACTGGTCATCGGCAATTGTGGATAATTTGAATTTACACAATATAAAAAATCGCCAATGATACACCCACTATTCATGTGTATGACACTTTCTGGTTCCGTTTCTTTCCACTCCGTAATTGAGTCGCCAGACAATGTATACTTAATTATCGTTTTGTTTGAAACAGCATACATATATCCCTCGTCAACAACTACAGCCTGCTTGGCCATCTTACAAGCAAAACGCCCTGTTTCCTTATAATATTGGGCATATCCTAAAAGAAACTGACTCACTAAAACCAATAAGAAAAAAGTTCTTTTCATATTATTACCAAACTACTTTTCCGACATAGATTTCCCCCAATTTTTATTAGGAGCAGCCCCCATCCACAATTCTAATATTCCCCCATGTGCAAAATCTGGATGGAGCAACTGATAGAAATTATAAGCTTTCCCGTTCAACGTAGCTTTTTGTATATAACAGTTTACCTCAGAATTATGATGAGTCACAATTTTAAACTCTTTTCCAGCATAATAATCAGAATCCAGCTTTATCGTAATCTCATCAAACACCGGACTTGTGATGTCATAGCATGGATGCGAGGAAGAACCTCCGTCCAGACTAAATAATCCGATTGCCATCAAAGCACTGACACCGGCCATCTGTCCTTGGTCTTCATCATTTCCAGTATATCCCTTTTCCGGAGTGATAGCTCCATACGTCTGCTTCCCAACCTGACGTACCCAATACTGAGTGAGCCAAGGATATCCTACATGCGAAAACACATGTGCACTTGAGCAACCCGGCTGATTGGCATAACTTACATAGCTAAACAGAAAATCATCTGCTGCCGACTTTCGAAAAGCCTCATCCAATCTGACCGCCAGACTATCTTTTCCTCCCATCATACGGGCTAAACCCTGAATATCGTGCGACAGACCAAAAGTAGCCTGCCATGCATTAGCTTGAACAAACCCCTTTTCCGACAGAGGGTCCGTATGCAGCCAATCACCATTTTCACTTCGCGGTATCATTAATTTTAACTCCGGATGAAAGGAAGCTTCCCAGCCCATAGAACGTTTCTGAAAATACTTTGCCTCTCTCTGTTTCTTCATTTTTAGAGCCATCTGCCCTAAACTCCAGTCTTCAAAAGCCCACTGTATGGTCAGACCGGCATCATTCGGGCAATATCCATGTTTTACATAAAAATCCAGCTCCCGGTCCATATCAAAAGCCAGCATTCCTCCTTTTTCATGATTCCTTTTCATCGCCTGAAAAGCTTTCTCCGGATTCCACTTACGATAAATACCACGTTGGTATGCACTTGTAATCATCGAAGTAGCCGGACAACCTGTCATTATATAGGTATATGCACCTACAGACGGACCACGAGGCAACAACCCTCCATTCCTGTCATATTCAAGAAATGAAGCAGAAAACTCATCCAATACAGAAGGATAGGCTAATCCCCATAATGTATTCAAATTCCATTGAGTCAGCCACAATGCATCCGAATTATACATGTGATGAATCACTTTTCCATCCTTTCCTTTTGGCAGCATACGTGACTTATACTCTGGAGAAAGTGTGTGGATACGGGTAGCTTTTCCTACTCTTGTCCCTCCCTTCAAATAATCCGGATAAGAGCCATCTATATCATCAATTTTATGCCTTCCCAGCAGCACATGCCATAAGTCCGTATAAAATTTCATCTTTTGCTGGTTGGTTCCACCTTTTACATCAATTTTACCCAACCACTCATTCCAGACAGATAATGCTTCAGTCCTCACTTGCTCAAAATCCCAATGAGGACATTCCTGGTCCATATTCTCTCTTGCATTTTCTATGCTTACATACGAAAAGGCCGTTTTCACCAAAAGCTGTTCACCAGGCTTCAACACCCCAAAATCAGCTTCTACTCCAGAAGTTGGTGACTGCTTAAAAGAAGACCCTGGTATGGTATACACCTCTGTAGAGCCGTTCATCTGAGTAATATCACATTGTCTTTCATTTCCAATCCAACTGTTTAATGTACGAAAAGGACGTTCAAAACGGACTACAAAATAAACCCGTGCTTTATCGACTCCTCCCCATACTCTTCCTGTGGTGTCAAAATATCCTGCGATTTCCGTTTCATTTACGCGCGAAGCGTGTGCACCCACCATCGTAGAAGTAGATATATGTCCGCCAAGTCCCAGCAAGACTTTCGCCAGTGACTCTTGTGCATAAGTCAGTCGATAAAATCCCACACGTTCAGTGATTGTCTGTTCTACCCATATTCCATATCTATCCAAAAATAACCGATGGTAGCCAGGCTGCACAATTTCTCCATCATGCGAAAAAGAAGAGCTCCACCCACTTTCACCTTTTCGGGTATCAATCTGACCACTTACTGGCATCAGATTCAAACCAGATATAACCCAGTCATGAATCTGAGGAAAACCTAAAACCCGGGTAGAGTTATAACTGTATCCTCCACCACCTTGATTTATATTACGTGTCAGAGGAGCAGAGCTCATCATTCCAAAGGGAAGACTTCCGGTCACAAAAAAGAAATAACGCCCTTTGGCTGTTTCCACATAAGGATTTACCCAAGAAACATAGTCAGAATAAGATTCTGGAGCAGGAAAGACTTCTATCTCGGACAAGCCAAGATTTTCTCCTTCACCATCAGTTACCTGAAAACGTACCCAACTGATTCTTTTGACATCAAAATCAACTACTTTAGGTGCGCCATCATTGGCAATCAAGTTTATATCAATCGAACTTCCGTCACTGAATGAAAGAGTACCTGCCGCCGTATGGCTGCTTGTATCCGGACAATCATATAAAATAATCCGGTTGATGTTTACAGGGTAGTCCCAATCCAATTGTACCCAAGGGAAGGGACGAACCCTTCCCCTCATATCCAGGCGGCTACCTGAACGCCATTCTCCTGTATTCAGTATACGTATAAGCCCGTCTGACACACGTGTTGCATCCACCTCCTTCCCTGCAGCTGAAGAACAAGAGACCTTTGCCAGAGAGGCAATGTTATGAGGCGTCGCAGATAACAAAAGGGGAAACAGGCACCATAGAAAAAACAAAAATGCTTTTATCCTCATAAGACTAATTCTCGTTTCAAGTTATAATTCCTACTCAAGGATCAATGGGTTCTGTGGGCTGAATAATTAATGACTCCTGCAACGGGAAAAATTCCATCATACGCTCATTCAGCCTTTTCCCTAAACGATAAGGTACATAACCTAATTCACGAAGACAACGTGAATCCATTCCTTCCACAAAATTTAAATGAGAAAAAGAAGACGTTACCACTGCGGCCTTTTCTACAGGAAAACCGTTACGGAACATAATACGTGCTGCATTACGAAAGTTCGTGGTAGTATGTCGCGCATGAGGCTCTATAATAATGGCACTCTCCGGAATCTGCCAAACGTCCATCAAATACTTTTTCATTTCAAAAGCCTCATTGTAAGGAGTGTGATATGGATGTACCCTTCCTCCCGATACAATAATAAATGGTGCCTGATGCTGACGATACATCATGGCTGCATAGGCAGAACGAAGCTTCCCTTCCGGGCTAATAGAGACATTGGGTTCCTCGGGTCCTGCGCCTAACACTAAAATGGCTGTATAAGGATAATTGTTCCATTCTGTTTGGCTAACCTGAGTATATGCCTTCCTATTTTCTGTTGAACAAAGAGGCTCATAATCAATCGACTGACGGCGGTCGTTCACATCAAGCAAAGCCTTAACGGCAGCCATGGGTACAGAATAAAAAACAGGATGTGTTTTTACCTCAAATGCAATATTTTGCTGACAAGCAGGAAGAATTTCCTCGATAAACCGGCGGCTATGTATGTAAAAGCCAATAGAATCGATTTGAGGATAATGAGGTTGCCGGGCTGCAGCATACACCTCTATCGCATAGTTCATTCCTTCTGCATCTTGCTCCCAGATTTTTTTCAAGAACGCTGCCCCATCCTCTTTATACTGCTGATAGCAACCGGAAGGGATTATATGCCTTGTCAACAACTGATCAATCGGATTTCCCGGCTTATACAGATTTGCCAATGCTTTTCCAGCTTCTGTAATCTCTTCTATAGAGAATTTCATCGCTTCCACCCGCTCCTGCGAAGTCTTTGCCTCATGCAAACGCTCTAATTTCTTCAGCCCCATTTTTTTCAAAACAGGGTCATGGCAAATCATGGAATCTACTTCGCCAAACTCACGTAACAAAGCCGTAAAATAATATGCTTTATTCTCTACCTTCTCCGTGGAGATTAAATGGTATTCCCTCTGGACTTGTGCATACGAGCATAGAGAAAACAGTAAGCCCAAACAGCATATACCTATCTTTTTCATCGTCTGCCCTCCTCTTTTAAATATTGCAATAACTGCACAGGACGGTCTGTCTGAATTAATGAAGCTCCTTTTTCTAACAGCCATCCCCAGCTTTCATCTTTCTGATTCAATTCCACAGCACGGTCATCATCATGCCCACCATTCAATGAAGGCCATAATCCGTTCAGCCAAATCTTAGAACCATTATCTTTCACTTTTTGAAGTAAACGTAAAACTTCCGGAGTTACTTCTGAAAAGCAGCATTCCATTGCCACAGGTTTCATCTGTCCATACCCCTCTATAAACTCCTCTGCATCAGGATTGTTCAAGTCTACAATCGGCATATAGATAACTTTGTCAAGTACATCTCCATTTTCGGCCTTGACTTTTTCATAAGCATATCCGGACTTTATCACCACCTGGTCTATTGTCTGTGTTTTTACTAACAACTTATACACCTCTTGAAAATAATCATAACCCTTATCTATGTTTATCAGAATTTTTCCTTTTGTCAGTTCCAATACCTCCTCCAAAGTCGGAATTGGATGAAAAGTAACTCTTCCCAATCCATTTTTCAGATGAAACTTTCGCAATTCTGCCAACGTATAATCCGAAACTTTTCCCTTTCCGTCGGTCGTACGGTCTATAGTATTGTCGTGCATAATTACCAGCTGATTGTCTTTTGTCATCTTCAAATCAATCTCAATCATGTCAACTCCCATCGCAATACAATTTTGAAAGGCCTGTAATGAGTTTTCAGGTGCATTTCTCCAGTCGCCACGATGAGCCACTACCAATACTTTCTTCGTTTCATGACTCTTCAAATCTACCACAAGAGTCTTTGCACTCTCCTGAGCAGAGAGTACAAAGACTGTGCAGAGAAGAAAAATCATACAAGTAATTTTCTTCATCTTAAAATTCTATTTTAGCGATTAATATCCTTCATTCTGATACATTCCTTCCGGATTCAACAACCATTCATCATAAGGAATCGGATAATAAATATCTGTTTCCGTAAAGTTCTGTAAATTTGATTCGTTATAGTCATCCTGACTTTTCGCATGCATATACTCTACAAGTTCAGTAGGAGTAAAGAAACGCAACAAATCATACCAGCGCTGATTTTCAAATGCCAGCTCTACACGGCGTTCATGAAGAATAGCCAATTTCAATGTCGGGAACTTATGACTGTAAACCGGATCATTCTTTACCACTTCATAATCAGGAACACCTGCACGAGCACGCACCTTATTCAAATATGAAATAGCAACATCTGTATCATCCAGCTCTTCATAGACTTCTGCCAACATCAAGATTACGTCAGCATAACGCAGTACAATCCAGTCGTTTCCTCCATAACCTAAAGTACCAGCTGCATCACTTTTATCACGATATTTCGTTACATAATAGCAATTCTGGCTATCTGAATGCCCTACAGAATAAGCATAACGTGCGTCTGTCCAACCATAGCCGTTATCACTCGTTTCAAATTCCTTTACCAAATCAGGTGTCACTTTCAGCATAGGTACCCCTTGTGTGGCATAAAGAGAGTTAGTCGTTTCTCCCCCAGGCTGAGTATTTTTGGCAATGCTTGAGTGATAATCCTTATCTCCTTGCTTATACACAATCTGAAAAAGAATTTCCGGACAAGCAGTCTTGTTATTCACATTAAATACACCATTTGAGGCTTCCGGATCAAAAGAAATTTCTCTTAATTCGCCAAAGCTTCTCATTTCATAGCACTGCTCAAGATAAGTTTTAGCATTGTCCAAATACTCATTACGCTTACCGTCTTCCAGCACATGAGCCATAGTAAGATATACTTTTCCTAACAATCCTGCCGCAGCCGCTTTATTAGCTCGTCCTCTTTCTGCTTCGGTATAATCAGGCAGCGCATTCTTATCCAGACCAAATTTCAAATCTTCTACAATCAAGGCATACACCTGCGATTTATCCACACGATGTGTATTAGCTGTAATTTCATCTGGAGTAGACAGATATTGAGTAACTAAAGGAGCATCCCCCCATTTACGTACCACATCAAAATAAGCCAATGCACGTACAAACTTTGCCTCAGCCAAATACTCATTTTTCTGGGCCTCTTCATCGAATGAAATGCTTTCGGCCCCTTTAATGGCGAAATTGGCATTGTTGATAGTCGTAAACATGGCATTCCAGTGAGACTTCAGGTAGGTATTACTCGGCAGCAAAGAGAAATCCGTGAACTGGAAAGGTTCTCCCGCAGCAGACTGATTATCCCATCGTCCTGCATTATCCGAACGTTCTTCCGTGTAAGCAGTACTTCCTTCGCCCATACAAGAACCAGACCGCAACGCCATATAGGCTCCATTTACTGCACGTTCCACGTCATTTTCAGTTGAGAAGAAATTTTCTGCTACAATATGATTAGGGTCATTTTCTGTAAGAAAATCCGTACAAGAAGGAAGTGTCAGCACTCCCATCGCAAAAAGTGATGCTAAAAATATATTTCTTTTCATTTTTCCAATCTTTAGAATGTTAACTGAATACCCATATTATAAGCTCTCATCAAAGGGTATTTACCATAATCTACACCCGGAGTCAAGTTTGATCCGTTGTTATAGTCTACCTCTGGGTTATATCCTTTATACTTAGTAATAGTGAACGGATTATCTGTAGCTACATAGAGACGCAAATTACTGATTACTCCATCTGACCATTGCTTGATTTTCGGGAATGAGTAACCTACAGTAATGTTAGTGCAACGGAAGAAAGAACCATCCTGCAAATAGAACGTAGAAAGACGAGTACTATTGCTCTGCGTACCTCCTCGTGATGCTTTGTATACCCATCCATTTCCTGGATTTTCCGGATTACGATAACGGTCGTCTACTACAGAATACTGATTACCAGAACCTTCCATGTTAAACAGGTAATAATCTTGACCATCCAACACTTTATTTCCATATGAGCCATTGAATGAAGCACTTACGTCCAAATCACGATAGTTACCATTTACATTAAATCCGTACGTAAATTTCGGATGTGGGTTACCAATAACTCTTTTATCATCGTCATCTACAACTCCATCTCCATTTACATCCTCAAAATACAAGTCACCAGGCTGAAGAGCTACAGACTGAGATAACGAACGAGGAGGTCCCTGCAATTCATAGCCTTCCGGGAAGGAGTTGCCATTAGCCTTATAGACTGCATCATCAGCTGCCAGGCCGGCCATATCCGCTTCTGTAACCATACCTGCGACCTTAAATCCATAGAACATACCGATAGGCTGTCCTTCTTCCGTTATATGAGTCATGTAAGAGCGTTCTGCACCGTTAGTGATAATTTTGTTTCCGCCTAAGTTAAGCACCTTATTACGGTTCAATGATATGTTTCCACTTACGTTCAAGCTATAATCTTTGCCGGTAAGTACACGTGCATCCACCTGAAGATCAAAACCGGTATTACGGATTTTTGAATCTGGCAAGTTAGTCAGCATAAAATTAGCACCCGAAATAGCAGAAATAGGCTGTTCGAAAAGCAAATCTTTTGTATAACTTAAATAATAGTTTCCCGAAACTGAAAGTCGGTTATTAAATAAAGACAAATCAAATCCTACGTTATACTGAGAAGTAGTTTCCCATCCAATCGCATTATCTTTCACACCACCCGGATACATTGCTGACACAATAGTACCATTTCCAAAGACAGCACCGGACGGTGAACTCATAATGGTGGCATACTCATAATTACCGATATTATTATTTCCGCTCATACCCCAACTTGCACGCAACTTGAATGAAGTTGACTCTCCCAAATTATCTTTCCAGAAGTCTTCGTTAGAAAGTGTCCAGGCAGCAGAAACAGAAGGGAAATATCCCCAACGGTTTTCAGGACCAAAAAGTGAAGAAGCATCACCACGGAATGAAGCAGTCAAATAATATTTGTTCGCATAATTATAATTCAAGCGCGCAAAATAAGAGAGCATTGTCCAGTTCGACTTATAAGTATTGTTCAACTGAATGTCACTTGGATCTGCTCCGTGTCCGGTCACTTCTGTGATATGGTCATCTTCATAGCCTGTAGCCTTCACACCCAATACATCTATCATATCTTTCTGTACAGAATAACCGGCTACTCCACTAAAGTTATGTACCTCATTCCACGTTTTATTATAGTTGGCTGTAAACTCTGCCAGGTAGTCCGATTTCAAAGTAGTATTCGCAATTGCATTGGCTGCTGCCTTAGCCTGATCAGAATAAGGAGGATTTGCTCCATCAGAAAGACTCGTAGGACGATAAAACTCATACTTTTCAGAATAAGTATACATACCCAAGTTTGCTTTCAAGAACAGATTCTTTACCGGTTCATATGTAGCAGTTACATTATATGTATTTCTTATTCCATTGCGGCGTATTTTTGTTTCCGTAGCCAACGCAACCGGATTCTCAATCTGCTGGAAACCATATTCACTTGCATACGACGTCATTTCTCCTTTTACAAGTTCCCCGTTTTCATCGTAGCAAGGAAAAATCGGGGCATAAATCAATGCACCTAAAATAGGTCCTTGATTGAAACGCCCCTCCTGGACCTCGCGGTTCCAGTTTGAAGTATTTGAAATAGTAGCTCCAATTCTGAATTTTGAGCTAATTTCCGCATCCAAATTTGCACGCAAATTCAAGCGTTTCTGGCCTGTTGATAAAATAATACCTTCTTGATTCTGATAACCCATGCTCACTTCATAACGTATTTTATCGGTACCACCATTTACCGATATATGATGACGTTGTGACAATGCATTCTGATACAATTCATCCTGCCAGTCTGTATCATACTGCGGAGTAATCACTTCACCTTTCTCAAAATCATAAAGGAACTCAGGAATCATAGCCGCACTGTTAGCAGAGCCTATTTGCTGGGCACGTTCCGCATTCGTGTGATGAATATATGAATCATCCCAAGGCTTGCCTGCTGTCACAAGAATATTTTTATACGCATTATTACGTCCTTCTACCACCAAATCGGCAAACTGGGCTGAATTGAGCAAATCAATCTTCTTGGCAAGCTGATTGACACTCAACTGGAAATTATAGTTTACTTTTACTTTACCTTCCTTACCACGTTTCGTTGTAATAAGAACTACACCACCGGCAGCACGTGAACCATAGATAGCTGCCGAAGCCGCATCCTTCAACACTTCAATAGATTCAATATCCTCAGGATTCAGCATCAAATCATCATTTGAAGGATACCCGTCAATTACATAAAGCGGGTCGGAGCTTGCATTGATAGAAGCCACACCACGTACACGAATTTTCGTACTTCCATAAGGCGCACCACTTACCTGAGCAATCTGTACACCTGAAACTTTACCAACCAAACTTTGTCCTACAGTAGGAGTCGTTACATTCAGCTCTCTCGACTTGATACTGGAAACAGCTCCCACCACATCTGTTTTACGCATGGTCTGATATCCTACTACCACAACCTCATCCATCGTTTTAGAGTCCTCAACCAGCACAATATGCAGATTGTCTCCCTTTTTCGGTTTTATACGCTGTGTGGTATAACCGATATAAGATATTTCCAGTGTATGGTCATAGCTCTGCACATCCAGTTTAAATTTACCATCCACATCCGTCACCGTTCCATTTTGAGTTCCCTTCTCAAAAATACTGGCACCGATTACGGGTTCTCCATTTTGGTCTACTACAAGACCTTGAATCCAATCATCTTCAAAATTCTCAGCCTGAACAGAGCTTGTAAAAAACCCTGTCATACAGACAATTAAACAAAACAATCCAATTACTTTTTTCATAATTCGTTAATAGAATAAAATTTTTATGCAAAAGTATGAGGGGGGCATTGCACAATGATTGCAGGTTAATTAAATCTATGGCACAATAAGGTTACAAAGAAGTTTCAACTATTCTATTCCTACAGCCCTGACAGGAAACCTCAACTTTCCTCCGCATATAATCATAAACCCCGCAAAGAATACTTCTGAACACCCTGAATAATTCTCTGTTTCACACTGCGGGATTTGTATTTCACACTGTGAAATATATATCCCACACTGTGGGTTTTGTATCCCACAGTGTGAAACAGAGAATTTATTATTAACGTTTTAAAATACTCTTCAATACAAAAACAACTTTACCTACAAGCATTTACTTCTATATCTTAAAACCATCCTCGAAAAATTCGCTTCGCACGCTGCAAAAAAGAATAATTTCCAAATAAATCGTATCTTTGCACATCGTAAGGTTGCAACTTAGAATAAACTATATACGTATATGGAAAAGAACTTTAAACGAACGACCGTCACATCGGCTCTGCCATACGCCAACGGTCCGGTCCATATCGGCCATCTGGCAGGGGTTTATGTGCCGGCCGATATTTACGTGCGCTATCTGCGCCTGAAAAAAGAAGACGTGCTCTTTATCGGAGGTTCGGATGAACATGGAGTGCCCATCACTATCCGCGCTAAAAAAGAAGGTGTAACTCCACAAGATATTGTGGACCGTTATCACACCCTTATCAAGGATTCTTTCAAGGAGTTCGGTATTTCATTCGATGTGTACGGACGTACCTCTTCACCCACTCACCATCAATTAGCATCTGACTTTTTCCGTAAATTGTATGACAAGCATGAGTTTATCGAAAAAACTTCCATGCAATATTATGACGAGGAAGCTCACACATTCTTAGCTGACCGTTACATCACGGGAGAATGCCCTCGCTGCCATGCGGAAGGTGCTTACGGTGACCAGTGCGAGAAATGTGGAAGTACACTTTCTCCTACAGAACTGATTAACCCGAAAAGTGCCATCAGCGGAAGCCAGCCTGTCATGAAGGAAACCAAACACTGGTACCTGCCGCTTGACAAACACGAAGGTTGGTTGCGCAAATGGATTCTGGAAGACCACAAGGAATGGCGTCCGAATGTGTACGGACAATGCAAGAGCTGGCTGGATATGGGATTACAGCCTCGTGCCGTGAGCCGCGACCTTGACTGGGGTATTCCGGTTCCGGTAGAAGGCGCAGAAGGAAAAGTATTGTATGTATGGTTCGACGCACCTATCGGCTATATCTCTAACACAAAAGAGCTGTTGCCCGACTCATGGGAGAAATGGTGGAAAGACCCTGAAACACGCCTGATTCATTTCATTGGAAAAGATAACATCGTGTTCCACTGTATCGTATTCCCGGCCATGTTGAAAGCAGAAGGAAGCTACATTCTTCCGGACAACGTACCTTCTAACGAGTTCCTGAACCTGGAAGGTGACAAGATTTCAACTTCACGCAACTGGGCAGTATGGTTGCACGAGTACCTGCAGGACTTCCCTGGCAAACAGGATGTATTGCGCTACGTGCTGACTGCCAACGCTCCGGAAACAAAGGACAACGACTTTACATGGAAAGATTTCCAGGCTCGTAACAACAACGAACTGGTAGCAGTATACGGTAACTTTGTGAACCGTGCATTGGTTCTGACTCACAAATATTTCGATGGAAAGGTTCCGGCTTGTGGTGAATTGAACGACTACGACCGTGAAACACTGAAGGAATTTGCCGACGTAAAAGAAGAAGTAGAAAAACTGCTGAATGTATTCAAATTCCGCGATGCACAGAAAGAAGCCATGAACCTGGCCCGCATCGGAAACAAATACCTGGCAGACACAGAACCATGGAAACTGGCTAAGACCGACATGGCACGCGTGGCTACCATCCTGAACATTTCATTGCAGTTGGTTGCCAACCTGGCCATTGCTTTTGAACCGTTCCTGCCGTTCAGTTCTGAAAAACTACGCAAGATGCTGAACATGGAAAGCTTCGACTGGGAACAGTTGGGACGTACAGACTTGCTGGCAGAAGGCCATCAGCTGAACAAGCCTGAACTGTTGTTCGAAAAGATTGAAGACGACGTTATTCAGGCACAGGTAGATAAATTGCTGGCTACCAAGAAGGCCAACGAAGCAGCCAATTACAAGGCAAATCCGATTAAACCGACCATTGCTTTCGAAGAATTTGAGAAACTCGACATCCGTGTAGGTACTGTATTGGAATGCGAAAACGTACCTAAGATGAAGAAGCTGCTGAAATTCAAGATTGCCGACGGACTGGAAAACCGTACCATCGTCAGCGGTATTGCTCAGCATTACAAACCGGAAGACCTGGTAGGCAAGCAAGTGCTGTTTATCGCTAACTTAGCTCCTCGTCAGTTCAAGAACGGTCTGGTGAGCGAGGGCATGATTCTCAGTGCAGAAAACTTTGACGGTTCACTGTCTGTTACCACTACTTTGAACGAAGTAAAACCAGGAAGCGAAGTAAAATAATCTACTTTAAATAATTAAAGAAATTGAGAATGAGCGGATAAGAGAACCCCGCCATTCTCAATTTTCTTTTCTTCATAAACTCCACACAATCCTCAAATATGGCAGAGTCACTTAAAGAAAAAACGGCAAAAGGCTTGTTTTGGAGTGGCATCAATAACGGTGCTATGCAGCTCTTGAACCTGATATTCGGAATCGTGACTTCACGCATTCTGAATGATACCGATTACGGTATGATAGGTATGCTGAGTATCTTTTCTCTCATTGCAGCATCTCTTCAGGAAAGCGGATTCACTTCGGCACTTGCCAACAAGAAAGAAATCCGCCACGAAGATTACAACGCCGTATTCTGGTTCAGCAGCGCCATAAGTGTCACACTCTACCTCATCTTGTTTTTCTGCGCCCCACTGATAGCCGATTTCTACGACAATGAAAATCTGATTCCTCTGGCTCGATATGCTTTTTTAGGCTTTGTTATTTCCAGCCTGGGCATTTCACAGAACGCTTACTTGTTCCGCAACCTGATGGTCAAACAAAAAACCATTGCCAGTATCAGCGGACTAGCCGTTTCAGGTATCGTAGGAATCATTATGGCCTGCCTGGGATGTTCTTACTGGAGCATTGCAACACAAAGCATTGTCTACATCAGTGTCCTGAACATCTGCCTGTGGAGTTTTTCCCCCTGGAGACCCACCCTGAAATTCAGTTTCAAACCCCTGAAAGGGATGGTAAACTTCAGTGCCAAACTGATGATAACCAACATCTTCAATCATATCAACAATAACTTGTTTTCCATCATTTTAGGGAAATACTATTCCGAAAAAGAAGTTGGACAATTTAACCAAGCCAACAAATGGAACTACATGGGACACTCCTTTATCAGCAGCATGGTAGGCAGTGTGGCACAGCCCATGTTCAATCAGGTAGGAAGCGACCTGACACGCCAGCAGCGCGTTTTCCGCAAAATGCTCCGATTCACAGCCTTCATTGCTTTTCCTTCCATGTTGGGATTATCGTTCATCGCTCCAGAACTGATTACGATTACCATCACAGCCAAATGGCTACCCAGCGCACATATCCTGCAAATACTTGCAATAGGTGGCGCATTTATCCCCATTACAGCCCTCTATTCAAACCTTATTATCAGCAAAGGGAAATCCAATATCTTCATGTGGAATACCATCACATTGGGCATCCTGCAATTGATTGCCATGCTGATACTCAGCCCGTACGGACTGAAAAACATGCTGACAGTCTATGTGGCTATTAATATCGGATGGCTGTTTGTATGGCATTATTTTGTGTCCCGTGAGATAAAACTTTCTCTATGGGCCGCACTAAAAGATGTAGTTCCGTATGCTGGTATAGCTCTACTTGCCATAGCTGCGGCCTACTTTATCACTGGGCATATAACTGACATCTATCTGCTCATCCTTACCAAGATAACCGTTACAGCCATACTCTATGGAGGACTGATGTGGATATGCGGTTCAGAAACCTTCAAGGAAAGCCTCAGCTATCTGCTGAAGAAGACAAGAAAAAAATAAGATAAGTTTATCTATCTTTATTACTTTTGCAGATAGAAATTACAAATAAAACCTTTTATGAAAGAAGCCCTTACGCCACAGGCAAAAGTTTCGGTAGTAATGTGTACCTATAACGGAGAGAAATATCTCCGGGAACAGATTGAATCCATCCTGAACCAAACCTACCCCGTTTACGAACTGATTATTCAGGATGACCGTTCTACCGACCGTACAGTTGAAATTGTCTGCGAATACCAGCAGAAGGATTCCCGCGTAAAGCTGTTTGTGAACGAACAGTCACTGGGCTTCAACTATAATTTCTCAACCGCTTTCACCCGGGCTACAGGAGAATACATTGCCTCGACCGACCAGGATGACATTTGGCGTACCGACAAGATTGAGGTACTGATGAAACACGTCGAAGGCTACAGCCTGTTATTCCACAACTCCCAGCTCTTCACAACAGACATCACACACTCATTGGGAATGAAAAATGCATCCAACGTGCTTTATAACCCGCTTTTCCTATTGATGAAACCCTATGTGCCCGGTCATGAATGCTTTTTCAGCCGCACCATCCTTCCGCGCTTCATGGAAGCAGTGAAAAAGGAACATCGCATATCCTACGATTCACTGTTGATGCTGGCAGCCGTGACCTGCGGACCTATAGGATTCATAAATGAAGCATTAGTGTACTGGCGCCGCCATCCCCAGGCCACTTCCTATCTGAGCGGCAGCCGCTACAGCTTGCTGAAAGGCTTGGTATCTGCAGTACAAACCCTGAGCAATAAAGATAAGCGCAAAATTACCCAACGTTATTTCATGGCTCTAAGCGATTACCCCTTTACAGACTATGCAGCTGCAAAAATTATACGTTGCATGAAAAAAGGGAATTTATGGGGCATTCTACAAAGCTGTATGCTCTGCTGCCACAACCGTAAACAGCTTTACCCCTATCACAACCCGCTGCAATCATGTATCAAATCATTTTTCACACCATTGTATTTCATTCGCGACTGCAGCCAATTCATCATCTGTTAAAATCGTAAAATATGATTCGCTTCACCGTTTTTCCACGTTTGCGCATCCTTCCTCACCAGAAGGCCAATCCTTATATCCGTGATTTTGTAGCTGCATTAGAGCAGGAAAATGTATCCCAAGTGGTCAATCCGCCACACAAGAACCCATTGTTCAGCCTGCTGCCTCCCAAACGGTGGGGAGATGTATTTATATTTAACTGGTTCGAAAGTATTCCCGATTTCAAATACGGACCATTGCAGTCTGTTGTGGCAGTCTGCTTCGTCATACTGCTGAAACTATGCGGACGGAAAATAATATGGGTATTACACAACAAAAAGCCTCATGCTGGAGGCCATGCACGATTGAAAAAATTCCTCACCCGCTTCATCGCACAAAAATCGGACCTTATCCTGACGCATGCCACCGAAGGTGTAGAAATGATTGAGGCTCATTATCCCTATGCCGCCGGAAAGATACATTTCCTTCATCATCCTACCAAAAACCGTCTGCCGGAATCACTACCTGCAGAAATACCGGAATACGACATACTTATCTGGGGAAACATTTCACCCTATAAAGGAGTACTGGAATATCTTTCCTATCTGAAGAACAATCCGCAAGACCTCAAAGTATGTATTATTGGAAAATGTTCACCGAATTCATTAGCCAATGAGATACGCCAGATAGCCCCCCCGAACGTCACTTTTATCTGTGAAAGCCCTTCATTCGAGGAACTGGCACACTATATCCGGAAATCGGCGTTTGTGCTTGCCCCTTATTGTCCTGATTCGGTGCTGAGTTCAGGAGTTCTGATGGATTCACTCTCTTTCGGAAGCAAGATTATCGGACCAGAAGTAGGTTCATTTAAGGATTATGCACGTGAAAAGCGCCTGAACGTCTACACGTTTCATAACTACGAGGATATAGAAAAAACGGTCGCTTGCTATAAAACGACTCCCATATCCCTTGAAGACTATCGGAGCTTTCTGGATGAAAACAACTGGGAACACTTCGGAAACCGAATCATTAAATTAGTAAAATCCCTCAAATAAAATGACGAACACCTACGCACCTATCCTGCTATTTGTATATAACCGTCCGGAACATGTACGCCGGAATATCCAGGCACTACTGAAAAATGAGCTGGCAGCCGAAAGCGAATTGTTTATCTATTCGGATGCGGCAAAAGATGAAACATCACAGGCTACCGTAAAAGAAGTACGCGCCTTTATCCGTTCAATACAAGGATTCAAGAAAATAACCATTACCGAACGTACAGAAAACTGGGGACTCGCCCGTAGTATCATCGATGGAGTGACAACCCTGATAAACCGTTACGGTCGTGTCATCGTATTGGAAGACGACCTCGTCGTGGCCCCTCATTTCCTGCAGTTCATGAATGATGCATTGGAAACTTATCGTGATGAAGAGCGGGTAGGTCATATTCAGGCCTGTGATTTTACTCATGACCCCTCCCTGCCCGATACTTTTCTCATTAAATGGACCGGAAGCTGGGGTTGGGCCACCTGGGACCGCGCCTGGAAACACTTCAATGCCGACGGAAAGGCACTGCTGACAAAATTGGAAAGCAGAAAGCTTACCTATACCTTCGACTTTAACGGCAAATATGGTTACACCCGTATGCTGCGCCGGCAAATTGAAGGTAAAAATAATTCATGGGCCATTCGCTGGAATGCTTCACTTTTTCTAAAAGACATACTCTCGCTTAACGTCGGGAAATCGCTGGTGCAAAACGAAGGATTCGATGGAAGCGGTACCAACTGCGGCGGAGGAGGATTGTACGCATCCGAATTGTACATGGAGCGACTTCCTGTAAAAAAGATTTCCCCTATAGAAGAAAATATACAGGCACGTAATGCCTATGTCCGCTACTATGCCCGCACCAATTCATTCATGGCAAAGGCCATACGACGCATCAAACGTACATTGAAAGGAGACTTCGGCGCATGAAAATATACTATTACCACACCCGACCTATTGCTTCTGCCCTAAAAGAATGGAAGGAGCATACACATCCTGGACATATCCTATACGGACTTACCCACTTCCCTAAAAACAGGATTGACCCAGTGCTTCACCCATACAAACATTTCACCTCACGCTGGAAACTGATGTGGTATAACCTACACACCATTCTGAGGTGTAAAGAAAATTATGATGTAGTTTATGGCACCTCTTACCGGGGACTGGAACTTCTCATATTCTTACGGGCTCTCGGCCTGTTCCGTAAGCCAATAGCCGTCTGGCATCACCAAGCCATCCCCCAAAGCAAAGGTTGGCTGAAAAATCTTCTTTCCCGCCTTTTCTATAAGGGTATAGACTGTATGTTCTTTTTCAGCAAGGCATTAATAGACGATTCCCTGAAAACTGGAAAGGTAAAAGAAAAAGACATGTACCTTATTCATTGGGGGGCTGATCTGGACTTCTACGACCGCATGCGGAATGAGGCGAAAGACAAAGAATTCATCTCTACAGGAAAGGAAAATCGAGACCTGGCAACCTTACTCCAGGCTTTCAGCCATACCGGACTGGAATTCGACCTCTATACTTCCCCAGCTAACGGTGACCAGAAATATGAGGAAATCACCAACCGGTTTCAAGGGAAAAACAATATCCATATCCACATAGTAGAAGGTATCATACCGTATCAGTTAGCACTGGAGGTAGCTCGCTCAAAGGTTGTCGTCATTTCCTGCCTCAACTATCCTTACACTGTCGGACTGACCACACTGGTAGAGGCACTGGCACTCGGGCTTCCAATCATTTCAACCCGAAACACCAAATTTGAAATGAATCTGGAACTGGAACAAGCCGGTATGTTAGTAGATTACGGTGATGTGGCAGGATGGGAAAAGGCTTTACAATATCTGCATGGCCATCCGGAACAAGCCCTCAAAATGGGAGAAAACGGTAGAAAACTTGCAGAAACGACCTACAACCTGGAAAATTACAGCCGTGAACTTTCGGAAGTCCTGCTAAAAAGATTTAACCGGTAGCATGCTTTCAAAAAAGAATAATGTACCTTTGCAATAAAATTAAGCCGACAGACTAATGAGAGTACTGATCATCAATACCGCAGAACGCATCGGAGGAGCTGCCATCGCAGCCAACCGACTGATGGAAGCTTTAAAGAACAACGGAATAAAAGCCAAGATGCTGGTCCGTAACAAGCAAACCGATCAGGTGACGGTGGTTGCCCTCAAGAAATCATGGCGCAGAATCTGGCAGTTCACCTGGGAACGAATTGTCATCTGGGCAGCCAACGGGTTCAAGCGCCACAACCTGTTCGCTGTCGACATCGCCAATACAGGAACAGACATCACTTCCTTACCCGAGTTTCGCCAGGCCGATGTCATCCACCTGCATTGGATTAATCAAGGAATGCTCTCACTGAAAGACATACAGCGTATTCTTGCTTCTGGAAAGCCTGTGGTATGGACCATGCACGACATGTGGCCTTTCACCGGTATCTGCCATTATTCTGGAGAATGCGAAAAATATACCGCACAATGTCATGACTGTCCACTTCTACTGAAGCCTCATCATCATGACTTGTCGGAAAAGACGTTCCATAAAAAGCAAAAGCTCTACGCTACGGCTCCCATTACGTTTATAGCTTGTAGCCGATGGCTGGAATCTATGGCACGTAGAAGCAGCCTGCTGCAAGGACACCCCATTACAAATATTCCCAATGCGATTAATACCAACCTGTTCAAGCCACGTGCCAAGAAATTCGCACGCGAGAAGCTGCATCTGCCCACCGACAAGAAGCTTCTTTTGTTCGGTTCCATGAAAATTACGGATAAGCGTAAAGGAATAGACTACCTGATTGAGGCATGCAAACTGCTGGCTCAACAGGAACCGGAATTGAGTCAGCAATTAGGAGTAGTGGTATTAGGAAGTCAGGCCGAACAGTGCAAATCACTTTTCCCCTTCCCTATTTATCCCATGAATTACGTGAGCAATGAAAAAGAGCTGGTAGATATATACAATGCTGTCGACCTCTACGTCACTCCTTCCTTGCAGGATAACCTGCCAAATACCATTGTCGAGGCAATGGCCTGCGGCATTCCTTGTGTAGGATTTAATGTAGGAGGTATTCCGCAAATGATTGACCATTTGCACAATGGCTACGTGGCCCAATATAAATCGGCTGACGACCTGGCCAACGGCATTTGCTGGACCCTGACAGAGGGAGACTACGAAACATTAAGTTCCGAAGCCTATCGCAAGGCTGTGACAACCTACTCTGAAGCAACCGTAGCCAGCCAATACATTCAAATATACAACCACATCACCGGAAAAAATGCATAACATTCATCATTTACATCCGAAATTTTCCATCATCACGGTTACCTATAATGCCGGAGCCGTACTGGAAGACACTATTCAGAGTGTCATCACCCAGACCTACAAGAATGTGGAATACATCATCGTGGACGGAGGTTCCAAAGACAGAACTTTACAAATCGTTGAACAATACAAGGAACATATACATACTGTAATCAGTGAGCCGGATAAAGGACTGTATGACGCCATGAACAAGGGAATCAAGCTGGCCACCGGTGATTACCTTTGCTTCCTGAATGCAGGTGACGAACTGCATGAAGACGATACTCTCCAACTAATGGTGCACTCCATTACAGAGACCACACTTCCGGATGTGCTGTATGGTGACACAGCCATTGTGGACGAAGAAGGACATTTCCTGCACATGCGCCGCCTGGCTCCTCCAGAAAACCTGAACTGGAAAAGCTTCAAGGAAGGCATGCTCGTATGTCACCAGGCTTTCTTCGCACGACGTGACCTTGTAGAGCCCTACAACCTTCATTATCGTTTTTCAGCAGACTTTGACTGGTGCATCCGCATCATGAAGAAAAGCCAGGTACTCCACCACACCCATCTAGTGCTTATTGACTACCTGAATGAAGGAATGACTACACGCAACCACAAAGCTTCTCTGAAAGAGCGTTTCCGCATCATGTGCAAGCATTACGGTATGATATCTACCGTACTGCGTCATGCCTGGTTTGTCATCCGGGCCTTGAAAACTAAAAAGCGTTCCAGTTAAGTGGCCTGAGCCTCTTCACTGGAACGCCTTTATTTCTTCAAACAAACTTCTCTGCCTGTTTACTTCTTACTTTTCTTTATGGCCAATACAATGGCTGCCAAAATTGCCAGACCCAATATGCCCAATGCAATGAAAGCAACAGTCTCGGTCACATGGAGTGATTTCGGGTCGAAAGTAAATTCTATCACATGTTTCCCGGCAGGCACATTCATCGCACGCAGGATATAATCTGCACGACCATGCGATACCTCTTTTCCATCAATGAACGAACGCCATCCCGGATAGTAAATCTCAGCAAAGACTACCGTACCGTCCTTCGGAGAGTTTACCTCATATTTCAAGGCATTAGGTTCATAGCTTGTCAATACAATCGTACTCAGGCTGTCTGCACCTGCAGAAGCTTTCACTTCGTTCTGGAACTTTTTATCTACCACTACTACGTGAGCCGGATTTACCTGATGCAGCGCTTCTATTTCTTCATTGGCATTGTTCACATACTGCACCTCGTTGACAAACCAGGCATTGCCTAATGCATGAGGATTAAACACCGGAATAGTCTTGCCCTGCTGCAACGGAATGATGAAATAACGTGTATTCAGCATATTCAGCACCGGAGTCAACGTATCGCCTACCTGACTTAAATCAGCTCCCACCGAGGGTAAAGTCTTATACAGAGCCGTAATTTCACCCTGAATGTGCTCATCAATCATTTCCTGATAACGGCGAAGCTTCGCTGCATGATACCCTCCAATACTTTTGTGCCAGTAAGCTGTATTGTTCTCATTAAAGGTATTGACCGACAGATTCAGCACACGATAGTCCAGCGACTTGTCCTGAAGTATCTGCTTGTCTGTTTCCGAAGGTTCCAGGAAAGGCTGCATTTCTGTGCCCTTTGCCACAAACTGCTCGTCATACAGATAGCGTTTGTTTACACTCCACATATCTACCAGACAAAGCAAAGCCAGCAAACCAACCAGCAACTGTGCTTTCAGCTTTCCCGCACAGTATCCCCATAACAACACAGCTCCTATCAATACGACAAAGAAGCTTCTCCAGGCATCCGAAGTAAAGATGGACTTACGTATCTCTTCTAGGTTGATTAAAATCGGAGCCAGCTGATCGGCCGGAATCGCATTCTGCAATGCGTTCATTTCGGCAGAAGACACATACGAAGGGAAGAAGAAGCCTGGAGCCAAGGCAAACAGCAAAGAAAGACCTCCCGTCAGAGCAAAAGTAATGTAGAACGACTTACGTGATTCATTCCACAACTGCGGACGTTCTACCACTTCCTTTAACGCCATAATGGCCAGCAACGGTATGGTAAATTCTGCAATAACCAGAATAGAAGATACCGCACGGAACTTGCTGTACATGGGCACATAGTCAATAAAGAAATCCGTCAGGCCCATAAAATTATGTCCCCAGGAAAGTAATATGGAGAATACAGTTCCACCCGCCAATGCCCACTTCATCGGTCCTTTTACAATAAACAATCCTAAAATGAAGAGGAACATGACAAAGGCACCTACATATACTGGACCGGAAGTACCCGGCTGTTCACCCCAATACTGTCCCAACTGACTATACAATCCCATATAGTTAGGGTCGGCCTTCTCCATGGCTTTCTCATTTTGAGCCAAAGGAACAGAGGCCCCTCCTTTCACATTCGGAACCAGCAACGAGAACGTTTCTCCGATGCCATAACTCCACTGTGTGATATAGCTTCGTTCCAATCCGCTATTGGTCTGGTTTGCACTGTTCTCCTTTACCAGCTCACTTTTGCCGCGCATGGTCTCTTTGCTGTACTCATACGTATGATACAAGTTTGACAAGTTCACACACACGCCCAACAGGCCCGCGATTACCAGTACCACACTGGCTTTGATAAATTGAGGCATCTTCTTTTCCCGCCATGCCATCACCCCATACGCAATGGCCATGAACAGCATGACAAACAAGAAATAGTAACTCATCTGCGGATGGTTGGCCACAATCTGCAAGGCCACAAACAAGGCCGTTACAATCCCTCCAGCCAACAGCTTACCACGATAAGCCAGCACCATACCGGCAATGGTAGGAGGAATATAAGCCAGTGCTACAAACTTCCAGATATGACCGGCCGCAATGATGATGAAGAAATAAGACGAGAACGCCCAGATAATGGCACCCAAAGCCGACATCCACACCTTAAAATCAAATGCACGCAAAAGGATGTAGAAGCCCAGCAGCATGACAAATACATACCACACGTAAGTAGGCAGGAACAGATGGTACACCTGCTGAATCCAGCCCAACGTATCGGTAGAGTCATAGCTCGGAGACATCTGGTAGGTAGGCATTCCTCCAAAAATGGAGTTTGTCCAGCGCGTACGCTCACCCGTCTTCTCCAGGTATTCACTCATTTCACGTCCAGAACCGATGCCGGCTACTGCATCGTGCTGAGCCAGAATTCGTCCTTCATTTACCGCAGGATAGAAATACGCAAACGAAATAAGGGCAAAAAGCACGATTACCACTACATCGGGTAATAGTTTCTTGAACAAGTTCATATTATTCATAATTAATGTTTTCGGCAGGCAAAGATAACACAATACTGCCTGAAAAGTCGTAAATTTGCCGCTGAAAATCTTTTTTAACGCATGAAAATAGGAATCATTACGGCCATGTCTTCCGAACAGAAGCAACTGGCTAATCAACTCGAGAACAAGACTGAACGCAAAGAAGGCCCCTTCACCTACATTGAAGGAAACATCAAGCAAAATACCATCATCCTGATGCAATGTGGCATCGGCAAAGTGAATGCCGCTGCCGGAACGGTAGAACTTATCCGCAACTTCCAGCCCGACTGCATCATCAGCACCGGAGTAGCCGGAGGAATCGACACCTGCCTGAAAGTGATGGACGTAGTAGTCAGCCAGCAGATTGTGTACCATGACGTATGGTGCGGCGAAGGCAATGCCTACGGACAGATTCAGGGTCTCCCTACTTTCTTCCAGGGAAATGAAACCCTCTTCCAGTGTGCCCTTTCACTCGATACAGAAACGGCTATCCACGGAGGTCTGATTTGTACAGGCGACAAGTTTATTACCGACCGCAGCGAACTGGACGAAATCAAGCATAACTTCCCGGAAGGACTGGCTGTAGATATGGAATCGGCTTCCATTGCCCAGGTGTGCTACCTCTATCAGATTCCTTTCATCAGTTTCCGCATCATCAGTGACACTCCGGGAGCTGACAAGCACTTTGAACAATACCAGAATTTCTGGGGGGAAATGGCCGACCGTTCTTTCCACGTTACTGAAACTTTCCTGAAAGCATTACCCAACAAACTATAATCGCTTTATGAAAAAGATACCAAGCTTTACAGTAGACCATATTCGTTTGCAACGCGGTATTTTCGTGTCACGCAAAGATGAAGTTGGAGGTGAAATCGTCACTACCTTCGATATTCGTATGAAAGAGCCTAACCGTGAACCGGCCTTAGGTCCTGCCGCTATCCACACCATTGAACACCTGGCAGCTACTTTCCTGCGCAATCATCCGGTATGGGCCGACAAGATTATCTATTGGGGACCAATGGGCTGTCTGACCGGAAACTACCTGATAGTAAAAGGCGATTTACAATCCAAAGACATTGCTCCGCTGATGACAGAAACTTTCCGCTTCATCGCCGATTATGAAGGTGAAGTGCCGGGAGCCAGTGCAAAAGACTGCGGAAACTACCTGATGATGAATCTTCCTATGGCCAAATGGGAAGCAGCCAAGTTCCTGCATGAGGTACTGGAACAGCTCACCGAAGAAAACTTAAACTACCCGGCTTCCCTATAAAATCAAATCACCTGTTTCAGAAACACGAACAGGCTATCAGCCGGAAAACAAAGCGTGCCGGCAGGCGCTTTTCAGACAGCCTGCCGGCACGCTTTCAGTACTTCTTAGGCAGTACCGAAGTACTTCCCTGGCAGTACTCCAGTACTTTCAAGGAAGTACCGCAGTACTGCTTAAGGAGGATTACTCAGCTTTTAATACTACTTCCGTTCCTTTCAAAAGAGGAGAAGTCAGTTTCACACGAATCTCACTTTTCTCACCTGTAGTCTGGATATAAGCTAGCAAACGTCCGTGGAAAGCACGGTGGTGATTATCTGTATAATCACTCATATCTCCGTTATTAGAACCTTCCAGTCCCAACAAACGTGCCGGACCTTCGATCTGACAGGTAACGTCGTTATCACCTAATTTTACGATAGTACCTTGTTCATCCACCACTTCAATCGTTACATGTGCAGTAGCCTTATCCGGTGACAAGACTTCCTTATCCACAGTAGCCCGCAAGGCGTATGGATGTCCAGAGGTCTTGATGGCATAAGAGGAAAGCACTTTTCCTGTTGCATCACAACCTTCTGCACGCAATTCCCCATCCTGATAAGGAATATCCCAGTAAATGATACCACTCTTATCGTCGTAAGGCTTCATCTGGCCCACTTCTTTTCCGTTCAGCAACAAACGAGCCTGCGGTGCATTGGTATAACAAACCACCCGAATCAACTGGCCCGGTTCGTAGTTCCACAAATCCCATGCATCCATTGATACCCAGTCGTGCTTGGGATATGTACCGATGTAAGTCACAGGTTTCTCACTCCAAAGCGAAGCTCGGAAGTATCCGCGGGGTTTGGGGAAGCTGCCAAAGTCCAACAAACCGGTATACAAACCTCTGGAAGGCCATCTGCCTGATTCACCCAGATAGTCCGTACCCGTCCAAAGGAACTGTCCGAAAATAAATTCCTTGTCGCGTACCGCATACCAAGCTTCAATTCCCACACCCGTTTCACTACCGTAAATTACACGGTCAGGATAAGTGGCATGGTCTTCGTCATAACGGTTTTCCGTGTAATTATATCCTACTACATCTACGGCTTGAGGATACTCTGTCTGATTCGACATTACCACTCCAGCCAATGCACCGGTAACAGGACGTGAAGTATCTACCGCACGTACACAGGCAGCCAGACGTTTCGCAATCTTACCGATACGCATGGCATCCGGTGCATCAGGCTTGTATCCACCGAACATAGGCTGATTGATGGTTGTGCCATCCAGAATCGGATGAGAATAAGGGTCATTCGGATAGTCTACCTCATTGCCGATACTCCACAAGAATATACAAGGGTGATTCCGGTCACGACGCACCATATCCGTCACATCGCGTTCAATCCATTCCTCAAAGAAATCAAATGTTCCGTCATAGCTTGGTTCACCGACATTCCATCCCTTTATCCATTTCCGTTTCGGAAATTCCCATTCATCCGAAGCCTCATCCATCACCAGGAAGCCCATTCGGTCACATAAATCATACAATACCGGTGCCTGCGGATTATGGCTCATACGGATGGCATTCACACCTATTTCTTTCAGGTTTTTCAGACGACGCTCCCATACCTCAGGAGGAACGACCGCACCCAGCACACCTGCATCATGATGCAGACACACTCCTTTCACCTTCATCCACTCTCCGTTCAGGGCAAATCCCTTGTTGGCATCAAACTTCAACGTACGGAGACCTACATTCGTCGAACTGCCATCTATCCGTTTCCCGTCACAAAGCAGCTCCGTCTTCAACGTGTACAGATAAGGTGCATCCAGATTCCAGCGGTGAGGCTTCTTCACCTTCAATGATATTGTTTCTTTCGCAATACCCTCAGCTTTATCTGCCACTTTCTTACGGCCTTGTGCTACCAGTGTACCTTCTGCATCATAAAGTGCCGCAGAGACCTCCAATGCGCCAGCAGCCTTCACATGTTTCTCTACTTCCATATCGACTGCCACTACCGCCTGCTTATCGGTCAGCGAAGTAGCGTGCCAGCCTATCCCCCATTGTGCAAAATGAATGTCAGGAGCGGAAATCATCCACACATCCCGGTAAATTCCAGAACCAGTGTACCAGCGTGAATCGGCATAACGGCTGTGGTCAATACGGACTGCCAGCACGTTATCTCCTTCCTTCAGGTAGGGAGTCATGTCATACATAAAAGATATGTATCCGTTCGGCCGTTTACCGAGCAAGTGTCCGTTCAGATAAACTTCGCTGCGGTTATATGCTCCCTCAAAATAGATGTAATGGCGTGCAGCCTTATCGGTAACCTGAAAATGTTTCCGATACCATCCTATACCACCCGGCAAATAACCGGTACAGCTTGCCAGTGAAGGAGAAAGCTGTCCTTCTACCGACCAGTCGTGCGGCAAATCAAGTTTTCGCCACTTACTGTCATTATACGATGCAGAAGCACCCAGACTATCGTCTGACAAGCTGAACAACCAATTCTCATTGAATTTTTTGGCTTCGCCAAAAGATACTTGGGCTTGCACTGAAAAGCATGCAAGCAGAATGAATGAACAAAACAAAAAGAATCTGTTTCCCATAGAACCGTTATTATTAATCATACAAATTATTTGCATAAGCTCAGAATAAGCTTACAAGAGTACATTTTTAGAAAAGCTAAAGTTACAGATGTTTTTCTTACAAAGGATAAGACCTATAAACAAAATAATAAAATCTCTATATTAAAAATCGTTGAATCAGGAGCATATCCATTAATTATAAAGGGCTGACTCCTCAATGGAATCAGCCCTCCATGTTAAAACAGTCTATATCTTAGCAATAACAGACTTATTCAATCTTAGTAGACTGCGTAAAACAATATTCAGATGCCTGTCCAGATTTTACTCCTACTCGTGCAAAGAAATAATCCTCAGAAGCTAAGCTTTCTGGAATATCAATCTCAGCAGTAATTTCTTGATCCAATGTAATGTTTGATCCTAAGCTAAGGCTTGCACGATTCGTATTATTATCTGTGATAAAAGTTTCTCCCAAATATATGCGCACATCTTCCAATGCAGCACCTTCAGAAACTTTCTTCACCGTAAATTTCGCAGTTACCTTAGAACCGTTTTTAGTGAACGAAGCATTCTTTATCACAAAATAAGGAGTAACAGGAATATCCTGTACCGTATTTCCATGTACTTCTATAAGAATCGTATCATTTGTAGGACGTTCCCAAGGAGCATTACCCATACGTACGAGCTTATATTCTCCATCAAAAAGCACAGTAGAATAAGTTCCATCCTGATTAACATACACAGGAATAGAGTTATGAAGAGCATATCCGTCCTGATAAAGAGCGAATTCAGCACCTCCGGCACGTACGCAAACGGGCTCACCATCATAAATGACTCTACCCGTCAACAAAGACTGAGGCTCATCATAATTATCATATCTACAGCTGCTTATTGCTAAAAGGCAGCACAACAAAGTAAAAAATGATGTTATCTTTTTCATATTTCTTTTTATTGAAGCGGGTTCTTTACAATTAACGGGTTATTATTAATTACATCATCTGCAATAGATGAATAGTAATTTGACATTCTGAACATACGGGCCAGGATGAAACGGCTTGAACGATGTTTCACAAAGATATACTTATCTGTATCATTCGTTCCCGGTTTTGCCTTAGCAATTCGATAAGGATACAAGCCATATACCACAGCTGTACTATTTTCACTTTCATCTCCATCCCATACATCATCTGCAATTCTCCAACGTTTCAGGTCAAAGTAACGCTGGTCTTCAAATGCCATTTCAACTCGACGTTCATTCTGAATCTTTTCCAGTGTCAGGCTTGTCAGACTGTTTGCAGGGAATCCAGCACGTTCACGCAACTTATTAATATAGAACAATGCTCCCGGATCCTCATCTCCCAATTCAAAGGATGCTTCTGCTGCATTCAGATAAATTTCTCCCAAACGGAACCAGGGCCACCAGTTTTCTTCGTAGTTTCTCAATGTAAAGCCAACTTCTTCGCTTATATATTTACGAATATAGAAACCAGTATTACTTACATTCTGTGCTCCATCCAAAGGACCATCCTGACCAACATAAGTCTTACCATCCGTATAGGTACTACCCAGTGTCGGGTCAGACAACAGATCGTAATCCTGTTTTTCATCATTCCAAACAGCTACGCCAGCCTGTATGTCTACATCAGAACCTCTATATTTTGTACCCGGATAGATAACGGTTCCATAAAGACGTGCATCCTTATTGGCAAACAGGTCTGCAGGATTATCAAAAACCTTATAGTTATTGTTCTCATCCATATACTTCAGCTTTCCCGGAGTTCCATCCAAGTAATCAAAAGCTTCAACTAATCCCAATGACGGGCCGATGCAAGAAGAGTTTTCATTATCTTCTTTCAAATGCTGGATTACATTATCAAAACCAAAGCTATGAACCTTAACAGGATTCTTATAATCTTTGGCCCAGATTATCTCCGGATTTTTCTCCTTATCCATAAAGAGCTTATAAAAGTTTACACCTTTATCTGCATTCTTATTATACAAGTCATATCCTCCGTCTTTGATAATCTCTTTAGAAGCAGCAAGAGATTTTCTATAATAATCATCAGCCATACTTGCCGGAATACCGACCTCACCGCCATCTGTTACGAGTGTAGGAGTATATAAGGCATTGTATTTGGCAATTGAAGCAGCATACAACATCGCACGGCTTTCCAAAGCCAATGCCGTGAAATAGTTCGCTCTTGTCTGACTTCCGGCATTTGCCTTCAAGTCATTCTTCACAGCCTCACATTCACTGTAAACGAAGTCATAAACCTCATGTTCCTTCGCACGTGGATGCTGCAGGTAAGAAGGATCACCGCTATAATCATATTCCAGTGTAGAGGTAATCAAGGGAACACCACCCATACGTCTTACCATATCAAAATAAATGTAGGCACGAATAAAACGGAACTCTGCCTTAAACAAGCTTTTTTCCTCTTCTGTCAATTCTGTACCATAAGTTTCCAGATTCTCAATGGACATGTTGATATCGCGCATCAGACCGTAATCCCATAAGCGGCCATAATCATTTCCATATTGGAAATTATTTCTTCCGTTTCCGTCTAACGCACCACACCACATGGCATCATCAATTTCGGTCATACCTCCGGTATTAAAATCTCCGTGCAGATGCGTAATACGGTTATACAAGTTTGCCAACTGCGACTTTACCATATTGGGGTCATTCCATACCTGCTCATTTGTCAGAATATTTTTAGGATCCCTTTCGAACCAGCCATCACCACAACCCGACAAAACAGAAGCGAAGGCAGTTCCTATTATCAATAGTTTTATAGAATTCTTTTTCATCTTAATGATTGTTTTTTAGAATGTAACATTAAATCCAACAAGGAAAGTACGCTGCTGAGGATATACAACAGCTGCAGCAGCTGTAATTTCCGGGTCAATGCCATACTGATGTACATTATCAAATGAACACAGATTAGACACACTACCATAAATACGTACCTTCTGTGCATGAATCGGCTTCAGCATCCAGGTCGGTAAGCTGTATCCGATTTCCAGATTTGAGATACGCAAATAATGTACATTATGTAACCAAAAATCACTATTCTTATTATTGTAAGCAAATTCACCGTTACGGATTGCCGGATAACGTCCAGGAACCCATTCACTTTCCGGATCATAAAGATCCAAGCGATGCCAACGGTCTTCCAGCAAATAAGCTGGAGAGTTACCACCGTTATGATATGCATTGGTCAACTCATAGTTCTGTCTCCATCCCTGCATAGCACCTCCAGAGAAATCAATATTCAAATCGATTCCTTTCCATTCCAATCCGATATTACCACCAAAAGAAAGAATTGGAGCCCAGCCTTCAGGGAAACCGATAGGACGTTCATCCATACTATTAATTACACCATCGTTATTCACGTCTTTATAGATAAGGTCACCCGGTAACAATGTGGTATTACCTTGTCCATCCAAGTTTACTGGATAATTCTTGATTTCTTCTTCAGACTGGAACTGTCCGATAACTTGATATCCCCAATAAATACCTCCCCAGCGGTCTTCAGAAGAATTCCGGTATTCATCCCAAGAGTTGCTGAATCTCGGCTTGTATGACTCAATATTTCTGTAACGAGAGAAGGTAATGTTACCGCTTACTCTATAGTTGAAATCACCAATGTGGTCTGTCCAAGTGGCCATTGCTTCAGTACCAATATATGCCTGCTTGTTCAGGTTTTCGTTCGGCAAGGAATATCCTACTTCACTCGGTAACAATACGTCGTAACGTGCTGCCGGAACCCCTGTAATATCTTTACGGAACGCATCTGCACTGATTGTCAAACGGTTGCCAAACATAGTCAAGTCAAAACCAATGTTCTTTGTAGTATTCTTCGTCCATGACAAGTTTGTTACAGGCAAACCTCTCTGATTCAATCCAGTTACATATTCTCCATCCAGAACGGCACTTCCCTGATTCCAGTTATAACCGCTCAGATAACCGAATAAAGATACTCCACTTTCTGTACCAGTCTGACCAATAGATGCACGAATCTTCAAATCATCTACTACTGATTTCAAAGGAGCAAAGAAGTTTTCTTCTGAGATTCTCCATCCGATAGAAGCTCCAGGGAAGAATCCCCAACGCTGACTGGGAGCATAAAGATAAGAACCATCATAACGGGCTAACAATTCAACCAGGTACTTATGAGCATAATCATAGTTTACACGAGCCAGCCAACCAGCACGGGCCTCATAACTCCATTCATCACCAAAACTGTTGATTTCATCCATCTGCAGCAACGGCAAATAGTCTGTAGAAGGTTCAGTTCCGTAAGTTTTCTTGCTCCAATCATAATCAGAAGCTTCATAACCTAATACTGCAGAAATATTATGATCCTTTATCTGTTTATTATAGTTCAACTGCAACTGCATGTAACGGGTCGGTACGCTACGGTCAATTTGCAATCTCCAGCGACCTGCTGCATTAGTACCATTATAAGTATCAGAAGCTTCATCATAAGTATAAATCTGATATGCATACTGGTAACCGTCAAAACGGCTGTTAGTATAACCATAAGAGAATGTAGCCTTTGCTGTCAATCCAAAACCGAAATCATACTGAGCGTATGCATTGATATTTGCGTAACGAGTCATGCTATCTTTATAACCGGCAATGTCACGTCTGAATGCAGCCGGGTTATATCCGTTACGATAAGAGTCAATATTTCTGATATAATTAGGATTATCATTTGCATACGGGCTATCAATAGGACGCATTTTAAATACTGCCAAGATTGCAGAGTAATAACCGTCACCACCAGGCAGACCAACATCGTTTGTTTTTTCATATCGTCCACTTACCTGTGCACCGATAGTAAACCGATTGGTAATTTTTGTATCCAGGTTTAACTGGAAGTTAGTACGCTGATAATTAAAATCAGGCATCATGGCTTCCTGACTTGTATGCGCTACAGAAAGATAATAATTAGTTCTTTCAGAACCACCTGTCACACTTGCATTTACATGATACTGCGGTACATTTTTTCTCATGATCATGTCATAATAATCATAGCTTTTATAGCCCTTTTCTGTTCCAGCAGCCCATTTAGCCAATTCTTCTTTTGTATACACTGAGTTTGGATCTTCTCCTCTATTCTGAGCAGCTTCAGCCAAACCTCTTGTATATTGTTCAGCATTTGCAAGCTCAGGGAAGCGAGTCAAATTCTGCCAGCCATAATATCCGTTTACATTGATGCTGACTTTTTCGTTCTTCTTACCTTTTTTTGTAGTTACCAATACAACACCATTTGAAGCTCGCAAACCGTAAATTGCTGCAGAAGCATCTTTCAATACGGTAATGCTTTCAATATCCTCAATATTTAAGGAGTTAAAAACATCATTTCCTGATACTTCTGAATTGACCAACCAGTCATTTCCGGTGTTACCACCATACGGAATACCATCAATTACATACAAAGGAGCACCCATGTTACGTATCTCCAAACTGATACCTTTACCGGGACGGGCATCTTTTGCACGAGTTGAGATACCTGCAATCTTACCGGAAAGCGCTCCGGCTGTAGTGGTAGATACAGAACGCGTCAATGATTCAGACTTCACGTCACTAATCGCACCGGTCAGGCTTTTTCGATTTTGTGTACCGTAACCTACAACCACAACTTCATCCAAAGTTTCTGTGTCTTCCTGTAGTATTACATTAATAGGTGATTTCCCCTTAATTGCAGCCTCAGCTGATTTATAACCAATAAAAGAAACCACAAGAGTACCGTCGGTGGAACCCACCTCCAGTGTGAAATTACCGTCAATGTCTGTGATTGTACCAACTGTTGTTCCCTTCACTGTGACATTGGCTCCAATAATAGGTTCCCCGGTAGCGTCCGCTACGTGACCTGTAACTTGATTTTGTGCAAATGCTACTACAGACATGAGTAGCATAAAGCAGGATAATAAGAATTTTAAATTCCTCATAGGTTATTAGAGTTAATGAATGTGAACGCAAAGATATGTAAACAAGGAATAAAAATGAGTAAATAAATTATGCATTAATGAATAAGAAATGATGCAATGTAAGATTGATAACAGTTCAAAAAGAGCATTATCAAATAGATCTATCCTTATTTATAAAAGGATAAGAATCCGCAGTTTAATTGTATTTACTAAGCCATACAAACATACAAGAAGCCCTCTAAGCGCATTATGAGATACTTATCCACATTGCTTTGAATCATAAATCAATCATTAAACGATTTCATATCAATCATTCTCGTATCCAAAAGAATTTTATCCAATAAATATTAGTATTTTTGAATTCACCCTAATTTTAATAAAGCATGAAATACTTTTTTATCACATTCTATTTGTTCTTGTGCATTGCTGAAATATCTTCACAACCTTATACTATCAAAAAGTTGGGTTTAGAAAAAGGGTTATCCAATAATTATATCAATGACATTGTAGAAGATAAAAAAGGATACCTCTGGTTTGCCACAGAAGAAGGATTGAACAAATTAGAGGGAAATCATTTTACCAGTTTTTATAAGAAAAGCGGTAAGGTGCTAAATCTGACAGGAAACGAATTAAACTGCTTACTTGACGACCCGACAGAACCTATTTTATGGATTGGTACCCAAAGAAGCGGATTAAATGCATTCAATTATCAAACCAATCAACAAATAATCTATCAACATGACAAAAAAAATCCAAATAGCATTTGTACAAACGATATAACTGGCATATATCCCACCTCAGACGGAAATCTATGGATTACAACTTATTGGCAGGGAATTGACTATTTAGATAAAAAAACGGGGAAATTCACGCACTATAATCAAAAGACTATACCTGAACTCCCAAGCAATACCGTATGGACCTTGTTAGATGATAATAAAGGCAATTTATACATAGGACACCATGCAGAAAATGGGATGAGTATACTTTCACTAAAGACCAAGAAAATTAAAAACTTTACACACGACCCAAACAACAAGAAAACACTTCCCCACAACAATGTTCAATGTATATTCAAAGATAACACAGGTAATATCTGGGTAGGAACAGGAAGAGGACTGGCTCTTTTTAACCCTAATACAGAAGAGTTTATCTGGTTAGGAGAAAAAAATCCATCACTGTCACATCTCGTTTATGATATCCAGCAATTCAATGAGAATCAATTATGGGTAGCTACAGAACTGGGAGGTATTGCTATTATAGATCTTTCAAAAACCCTGTTCAATACGGCAGAAGAGATACATGTAATCCAAGCAGGAAATAATGAATATAATCTAAACAATTCAACCGTTCGTTGTTTATTTCAAGATTCTCATCAAAATATCTGGGCTGGAACCTGGGGAGGAGGCATTAACTTCCTCAGTTCGGATGGTGCTTTATTTAAGTCATTTAGCTATTCGCCCAATTCGCCAGAAAGCTCTCTCAGCACACAAATAGCCAGTGCTGTCTGTATCGATAAACAGGGATTGCTATGGATTGGCACAGATGGAGGAGGAATTAATGTATTGAAAGACGGACAAAGAATAGCTACCTACACAGAAGAAAGTGGACATCTTAGTGGGAATTCCGTGCAAACTGCTCTATGCGACCAAAAAGGAAATCTTTGGTTTGGCATTTTCAACGGAGGAATAATGTACTATAACATGCAAACTAAATCATTTCAACAAATATTCCCAGAAAAAGAATCTACTCAGGATGTACGCTCACTTTTCGAAGATAATAATGGCACTATATGGGTAGGAACAAGCAACGGCGTATTTCAAATAGACAGAGAGTCTAAAAAGATTCTTCAGCACATGAATGCCAATGCTCCTGACAATTTGGTCCGTTCGGTTATAAAAGACAAAAAAGGACAGATATGGGTAGGAAGTTTCGGAAGAGGAATATTTCTTTATGCTTCCAATGGTAAACGATTAAAAGAATTCAACACCTACCTAAACTTCCCATCCAACACCATCAACCAGATTTTTGAAGACTCAAAGGGATGTATATGGGCTGCAACAGGAGAAGGTCTTGTACAAATCGAGAACAGTTCACCTTGGAAATATAAGGTCTACCAGCGCAATGAGGGATTGGCCAATACCTTTATCTGGGCCATTGAGGAAGATGAAAACCAGAATATCTGGTTCAGCACCAATCAGGGAATCAGCTGTTTTGTTCGAAATGAAGGGAATATCTACAATTACGATTTCAGAGACAATATTCCAATGGCAAGTTTCACTGGAAGAAGCGTCTGCAAGGACAAAAATGGAGTTATGTATTTTGGCTCCACGAACGGACTCTGCTACTTCACTCCCAGCTATATCCTGGAAAAACGACAGGCCCCTAAAGCCATTATCGGAAAGATAACGGCTTTTGAACCTCTTGTTTCCGAAAACAGCAATGAAACAGAGATCTCTTTAATCAACAAAGAAAATGTACGGTTGAAACACCTTCAAAACAATTTCAATATTTCATTCAGCATACAAGATTACTCACTGAATGAAAGAGTAGAATATGCCTATATGCTAAAAGGGCTGGAAAACTCCTGGTACACTGTAAAGGACCCCAACAACGTTACTTTCCGCAACCTGCCACCCGGGAAATATGAATTCATGATCAAGACCCGTATCCGAAACCAGGAATGGTCAGACGAAATATCATCCATAGAAATTATTATTGCTCCCCCATTCTGGCTTTCCTGGTGGGCAAAACTACTCTATCTAATCAGCGGTACAGCCCTCCTTTTCATCGGGCTATGGGCCTATAGACGTAAATTGAATTTAGAGTATCTGTATGAATCCGAAAAGAAAAGTCATGAGCAGGAACAAGAACTGAATGATGAACGCCTGCGGTTCTATACGAATATCACCCATGAACTACGCACTCCATTGACATTGATTTTGGGACCACTGGAAGATCTGGTAAAAAGTAATACACTTTCCAATAAAGACCACCATCGGATTTCTGTCATTCACCAAAGTGCCGTGCGATTACTGAATCTGATAAATCAAATACTGGATTTCCGAAAAACAGAGACCCAAAATAAAAAACTTTGTGTCACAAAAGGAAACCTAACGAGCACAGTATATGAAGTAGGACTGAAATACAAGGAATTAAACAGTAAACCAGGCGTTCAAGTTCTGATAGAGGCAGAAGAAGAAAACATGTTCTTGTTCTTTGACAAGGAGATTATCACCATAATTCTCGACAACCTGATTTCCAATTCATTGAAGTACACTGACAAAGGATACATCCGCATTCGTGCTGAATGGGTTACAGAAAATGGCATACGATATGCACAGCTTTCCGTAGAAGACACAGGCTATGGAATCGGACAAGAAGCACTGGCGCATATTTTTGAACGCTATTATCAGGAAAGCGGAGAACACCAGGCTTCTGGAACAGGCATCGGTCTGGCCCTGGTAAAAAACCTGATAAAATTACACGAAGGAGATATTCAAGTAAAGAGTCTGCCCGATATCGGTACGACATTCTACCTACGGCTGCTGGCAGAGAATACATATCCTCAGGCATTGCATGGAGAAGATATACACACTGAAAAGCAAGATGCCAAAGCAGAGGATTCCACTATGAAACTGGAAGCTATAGAGCCGGATAAAAATGCGCGTCCTATTATTTTAGTAGTAGAAGACAATGCCGATATACGCGATTACATTGCTGACTCATTTACGAATTTATATGAGGTAAAGACAGCAGCTAACGGGAAAGAAGGATTACAAATAGCCACAGATTGTATTCCGGATATTATCGCCAGTGACATTATGATGCCGGTAATGAATGGGGTTGTCATGTGTCAAAAGCTGAAAGCAGACATTCGTACCAGTCACATTCCGGTTATCCTATTAACGGCAAAAGACAGTATTACCGACAAGGAGGAAGGCTACCAGGCAGGAGCTGATTCTTATCTGACGAAGCCTTTCAGTGCCAGTCTGCTGCAAAGCCGCATCAGCAATTTGCTGACCCAGCGGCGACTTTTATCAGAGCGCTTTGCCATCCGTCCAGACAAACCGAAAAAACAAAGCATGGAGGAAAAGAGAGCCATTATCACGGAATCTATGAACAAGTTGGACAAGGAATTCCTAGATAAAATCACCAATACGATTACCGAAGGATTAGCTGCTGCAGAAAATATAGATATTACCGTACTTTCCAATGTGATGTGCATGAGCAGTTCCACACTCTATCGCAAGGTAAAGGCACTTACGGGTATGTCAACTAACGAGTATATCCGGAAAATCAAAATGCAGCTGGCTGAAAAGTATCTGTTGGAAGGAAAATATTCTATCTCTGAAATCGCATTCAAGGTAGGAATCAACAGTAACGTATACTTCCGTCAGTGCTTTAAAGAAGAGTTCGGCATGTCTGCTTCCGATTACTTGAAGCAACTGACAGGTAAATCCATTGATGAGAAAGTCGATGAATAATCAGCTATAAAAAAACGTCCTTACGTTTGATTTAAAACACAAGTACATTTGAATCAAAACGCAAGGACGTTTTACTTGAAACGCAAGGACGTTTCAAAGCAAACGCTTAGACGTTTTAATCCGAACGCCTAAGCGTTTTTTTTCATGCTCATAAACATCAAAAAAGCGGCCGCTTTCACAAGGAAAACAGCCGCTTTCAAACATTATATCAGATTTCTATTTTATTCTGCTTCACCAGCCTGTTTCGGCATCTTATGACCCATTGTCAGGTAAGCTACCGGAGCAGCTACGAACAATGAAGACAATGTACCGATTACTACACCCAGAATCATGGCGAACGCGAAACTGCGGATGCTGTCGCCACCCAGAATGAAGATACTCAGCAACACAATCAACGTACTCAAAGAAGTGTTGATGGTACGGCTCAAAGTGGTGTTCAGCGAATCGTTGAACAATTGCGTACGGTCACGTTTCGGATACAAGCCGATGAACTCACGCACACGGTCGAAGATAACCACCTTATCATTGATAGAATAACCGATTGCAGTCAGGATGGATCCGATGAATGTCTGGTCTATTTCCAGAGAGAACGGCATCCATCCGTGACACAAGGAGTATGCTCCGATAATCAGCACAGTATCTACCGTCAATGCAACCGTAGCACCAATACTGAAGGCAATGTTGTTGAAACGAACCAAGATATACAGACCAATGGCAATCAAGGCCAGTACCACTGACCATACGGCGGAAGTCTTAATATCGTCGGCAATGCTGGGACCTACCTTCTGGGAGCTGATGATAGAACCTCCGGTACGGTTATCGCGGTCGATGAAGATTTCCAGTGTGGTACCTTCTCCCAACAGGTTACCTTCCTTCAACGCATTGTAAAGGAACTCTTCGATTTCGGCATCGATTGTAGGAGAGTCTTCGTTGATACGGTAGTTGGTAGTCACACGGATTGTCTTACCGTCTGTACCCAAAGCAATAGCCTGTACGTTTGCATCACCTACTTTCGGCTGCAGCAAGCTACGTACTGTTTCCGGCTGTACAACCTGTTCGAACTGAACCACGAAGTTACGTCCACCGGTGAAGTCGATACTCTGTGCAAGACCACGTACAAAGAATGAAATAATACATACTACGATGACAACTCCCCAGATAGTAAACGAACGTTTCGTAATACCCATGAAGTTATAGTGTACATTCTGCATCAGGTTCTTTGAAAGACCAGTAGTGAATGTCAGGTTCAACCACTTGTCTTTGTTCATAAAGTGTTCGTAAACCAGACGAGTCAAGAACACAGCTGAGAAGAATGAGCAGAGGATACCGATAATCAAGGTAGTGGCAAAACCACGGATCGGACCAGTACCGAAGTTGAACAGGATGACACCTGTAATGATAGAAGTCAGGTTCGAGTCGAAGATGGCAGAGAAGGCATTCTTGTAACCTTCGGCCAGGGCCTGCTTGGTTCCCTTTCCTGCACGAAGCTCTTCTTTCGTACGTTCGTAAATCAATACGTTCGCATCCACGGCCATACCCAGTGACAATACCATACCGGCGATACCGGACATCGTCAAGGCAGCCTGGAATGACGAGAGGATACCCAGCGTGAAGAAGAAGTTGATGAACAGCGCACCGTTCGCCACCATACCCGGAATGAGTCCGTACATCACGCACATATAAAGCATCAGGGCAATCAGAGCCACGATGAAAGATACGATACCCTGGTTGATAGATTCCTGTCCCAGAGACGGACCTACGATGTCTTCCTGTACGATACGTGCAGGAGCCGGCATCTTACCAGACTTCAATACGTTAGCCAAGTCTTTTGTCACTTCCGGAGTAAAGTTACCGGTAATCTGTGAGTTACCACCAGTAATTTCAGAGTTTACACGCGGAGCACTGTATACATATCCATCCAATACGATGGCGATTTCCCTACCGATGTTCTTCTTAGTCAAGGCAGCCCAACGACGAGAACCTTCCGTATTCATAGACATGCTTACACAAGGTTTGTTGAACTGGTCGTATTCATCTTTTGCATCAGTTACGACATCACCTTCCAACGGTGCACGACCGTTACGTTCTGTCGACTTAATAGCATACAATTCGAAGATACGTCCTGTCTTGTCCATATCTGAAGCTTTCACACCCCACATCAGTTTCAAGTCGCGTGGCATTACTTCCTTCACAGCCTTCATGTTCAGGATACGGTTTACGTCAGCAGTATCCTTATAGTCTGCATATCCGACGATGCAACCTACTCCGCTCTGATTCAGCTGCAATACGGCCAGCAACGGATGTTCTTTCTTCAGTGCTTCGATATTCGCACTGGAAGCGGCAGCGGTTTCGCCCTTCAATGCGGCAGCCAGACTGTCTTTGGCAGACACTGCTGAAGTCTGGGCTACAGCGGCCGTATCAGCTTCCACCTTTGCCGAATCAGCCGGAGTTTCCACATTCAGCAAACCACGAGCACGGTTGTCGGCAGAAGCCAGTACCGGAACGATGTCCTTTGCTTCGAATGTTTCCCAGAATTCCAGGTTAGCAGAACCCTGCAAAAGTTTTCTCACACGTTCGGGTTCCTTGATACCCGGAAGTTCCACCATGATACGGCCCATTCTGCCTTCCAGTGTCTGGATGTTCGGCTGAGCCACACCAAAGCGGTCAATACGTGTACGCAAAACATTGTAAGAGTTGTCTACGGCAGCTTTTACTTCCTCGCGCAATACTTTCTCTACTTCTGCATCTGAGCTACGGGTATTTACTTTGTCTTTCAACTGCTGGGTAGCGAACAGTTCGGCAAGCTTGCCTTCCGGTGCCAGTTTCTTGTATTCTCTGATAAACAGCGTAATAAAGTCTTCCTGGCTGTTAATTTGCAATTTTGCAGCTTCCGCTACAGCTTTATTGAAAGCTTCATCCGGTTTGTTGTCGGCCAACGCCTTCACTACGTCCGGTACGGAAACTTCCAGAATGACGTTCATACCACCTTTCAGGTCCAAACCCAACCCGATTTCCATCTCACGGCATTGTTTCAGCGTGTAAATCCCCAACCACACCTTCTGATTCTGCATGGAATCCAGGTAATGTGCCGAACCTTTCGGGTCCTCAGCCGCCTTGTTCATCTGATAACGTGTAACGAATGAGAACGAAAGATAAAAAGCACACGCAATGGTCAGTAATACCGCAAAAACCTTTACAAATCCTTTGTTTTGCATGTTACTTTAGTTTATTATATTTACTTTTAAAATTTGATACGTTTATTCAAGGTTGCAAATATAGTTTTTTTTTCATTTATATGCGGAAAGGATTGTAAATATTTAAGGCTTAGAGCATAAAAAAGGGAGTACAGCTTGCAAAAATGAAGCCATACTCCCTCTTTTAGTTATACTCTGTACAGATTTTTCCTGCTATCCGGACATTTTATTTCAATCCGCGAGTCTTCAGCAACGCATCCAAGCTGGGTTCTGCCCCACGGAAGGTTACATACAGTTTCATCGGGTCGTCTGAACCACCTTTTTCCAGAATGTTCTTGCGGAAAGAGGTAGCAGTAGCCTGGTCGAACAAGCCATGTTCCTTAAACGCTTCAAAGGCATCTGTATCAAGACGTTCAGCCCAGATATAGCTATAATAACCAGCAGCATAACCACCCATGATGTGGTTGAAGTAAGTAGAACGATAACGAGGCGCAATCTGCGGAATCAGTCCCAGTTTGTCCATCAGCTGTTTTTCAAACTGAAGCACATCGAATCCTTCCATCGTAGTCAGACAATGCATTTCCATATCCAGAATGGCAGCTGCCAACAGTTCTGTAGTCATAAAGCCCTGGTTGAACAATGCCTGATTTTCAATCTTGGCAATCAGAGAATCAGGAATAGCCTCACGAGTCTGGTAATGTTTGGCATACATTTTCAGCACTTCAGGTGATACAGCCCAGTGTTCCATAATCTGTGAAGGAAGTTCCACAAAATCCTGAGCTACAGAAGTACCAGATACACCTTTATACTTGCACTGAGTCAGCAATCCGTGCAAAGCATGTCCGAACTCATGATACATGGTGCGTGCTTCATCGATTGTCAGCAGAGAAGGAAGGTCACCTGCCGGTTTGGTAAAGCTGGCCACATTATAAATCAACGGACGAACCCCTTCCTGCTGTTCACGGAAGTTACTCATCCAGGCACCGCTCCGTTTGCTGGCACGAGGCATATAGTCGCTATAGAACACGCCCAACAGTGAACCGTCTGCATCCTTCACAATATAAGTCTTCACATCCTTATTATATACAGAAATAGAATCACAAGGAGTCAAGGTAATGCCATACAACTTGTTGACTACCGTACATAGTCCATTGTGTACATCTTCCTGACTGAAATAAGGCTTGATGGCATCTTCATTCAAATCATATTTCTCCTGGCGAAGCTTTTCTGCATAATACCACCAGTCCCATGCTTCCAGTTTCTCACCTTTTCCTTCACGGTCCATGATTTTCTGCAACTCAGCTGCTTCCGCCTTGGCATTCTTGATAGAATATTCCCATAAGCCATACAGCAGGTCAAGTGCATTTTTCGGGTTCTTCGCCATGTTGTCAGCCAACTGATACTCTGCGAAATTGTTGAATCCCATCAGCTGTGCCTTTTCCAGACGAAGAGCAAGCACCTTTTTCAGCACTTCCTTGTTGTCATTGGCATTGCCACGGTTACCCAGACTGGTATAGGCCTGATAGATATTCTTTCTCAGCTCACGGTTCTGAGCATACTGGAGCAACGGAGTACGACTGGATTCCTGCAAGGTAAATACCCACTTACCGTCTTTTCCGTGTGCCTTGGCTTCTTGTGCAGCTCCTGCAATAACTGCATCCGGCAGACCAGCCAAGTCTTCTTTCTTATCTACCACCAACAGATAATCATTGTTGTCAGCCAACACATGATTACCAAACTCAATGGTCAGTGTAGAAAGCTGTTTGTTGATTTCACGCAGACGTTCCTGCTTCTGTGCATCCAGTCCGGCACCAGAACGGATAAATTCCTTATAATATTTATCCAGCAAATAATGTTGTTCGGTAGTCAGCTGAATCTTTCCAGCCTCTTCCTGGGCATGAACGGCAGCCACTCTCTTATACAGCTCCTGATTCAGGAAAATATTATCACTATGCTCAGACAGCATCGGAGCAATCTTTGCTTCCAGCGCCATCATTTCGTCATTGGTATCAGCTTCAGTTAAAGCAAAGAACACACCGCTCACACGAGCCAGAATCTCCCCACTGTTGTCCAATGCCACAATCGTATTCTCAAAACTCGGTTCCTCCGGGTTCTCTACAATGGCTTTGATTTCCCCATTCTGCTGCTCAATGCCTTTCAAGAAAGCCGGTTCATAATGTTCCACCTTGATACGGTCAAAGTCAGGTGTTCCATAAGGGGTCTCAAACTCAGACAGGAACGGATTGCTCGTGTCTGCCGCCTGCTGACCACAGGCACATACCATACAACTTATAGCTGCTGCAAAAATTAAATTCTTCATCTTCTATTTATTATCAGGTTATAACTTCTCTACCAAACACCACAACGGATAATGGTCGGATGCTGAAATGGAATTGTCCACACGGCATTTCAATACTTTAAATCCTTTGTTCACAAACAAATGGTCAATGCGGAAATACAGAAAATTCCGGTTATACGAGAATCCCGGTCCCCAACCGGCTTCACGATAAGCATCTGTCAATCCTTTTCCGATGGTGTGATGCGCATACGAAATAGGAGAATCATTGAAATCGCCGCATACCAGCAGATACTTGCCCGACTGCCGGGAGATAGCCTGTGCCACCGAATCAGCCTGCAGTCCACGAATAGCTACGGCATCAGCTAATTTATGCAACAGGTATTTACTGTCCGATTTCACGTTCTGTTCTTCAGGCGATTTCAGCAATCCCTCGTACACTTCCTTATCATGCGCATCCAGCTTATTCGATTCCAGATGATTGCATATCAACGTCAATGTATCCCCTTTTATGTTTAGCCGAAGCAAAAAGCTGGCATTACTTGCACTTTCATAGGGAATCGGTTCTACCGAAAGAATCGGGAATCGCGACAGACAAGCCATCCCATTTCCGTTAGACGCTTTCAGCAACTTTCTGTAAGGATACATAGGGAAAGCCTTCCTGGTCTCTCGGGCATCCCACTGATACTCCTGCAGACAAACCACGTCTGCATCACTTTCCTGAATATAATGTTGCACGGGACGAGATTCATCTTCCGCATCTCCGTACATATTCATGACGTTGTAGGTCAGAAATTTCAATACCTCCCCGTCCGTAGGTTCTTCCCCTCCTCCAAACGGAGTATACGTCGCGACTGCCCCTCCTCCTGCCAGTAAGAGCAGCAAAGGAAGGCACATAAACTTCCATCCATGAAACAGCCCTACTACTGCAAGAACAATCAAAGCCAACAAGAAAAAGGGAAAAAACAACCCCGCACAGGCCAGCACCGGATGAGCCACCGGCGATACAAGCGGACTGTAAGCACAGCATAAGAATCCGGTCCCGACAATCAGGTTTCCTAAAATAAAGACTCCTCTAAACGTATGTTTCCAAATACTCATTTCTTACTTGCATCAAATAAGCTTTTCTTCTCGTCATCCGTCAAACTGTTATAGCCCGACTTACGCAGTTTGTCCAGAATCCGGTCAATTTCTGCCTCACGTTCCTTTTTCCGGGCATTGTATTCATAATCCGCCTGACGTCCTCCGTAGTGCACCTTCATCTTGGGTTTACGCTTCACCGGACGTCGCAAGCCTGCAAACCAGTCGCACACCAGGTTTATCCATTTCGTGGCATCGTGACCGCTCTGCAATCCTGCCGCGAACCACCATCCGGCCAATGCTCCACCCAAATGTGCGATGTGCCCGCCTGCATTGTCAGAAGTCATGAACAGCAAATCAAGCACCACCATGAACAAAGCCACATATTTCAGACGCACCGTACCGATAAACAGGAACTGCACCGGATAATTCGGTTCACGTACACTTACCGCCACCACAATGGCCAACACAGAAGCCGAAGCACCCAGCAAATAGGAAGAATACACGGCATCCTGAAAATAAGGAAACACATTATATGCCAGCATATAAAGCAATCCGCCACAGATACCTCCCAGGAAATAAAGCCCGCGCAAGTGCTTCGACGAGAAAAAAGCTAAAAACAGACGACCGAACCAGAACAGCCACAGCATATTAAACAAGATGTGCAGCACACCGGCATGCATGAACATGTAAGTAATCAGGGTCCAGGGCCTACGGATAAAAACTTCCGTCCATGCCGGCAGTTCCAGATAGTTCATCCATGGCGAAGAAGGCACATTGAACAAAGTCAGAAAAATCTGCACCAGTGTCACTGCCAGAAACACCACTACGTTCACATACACCAGACGCAGCACAATGTCTCCCTGCTGGAATTTTCTTTTCAAATCAGTAATAAATCCGTCCGCCGCCATTTTTCTTTCTCCAATAAACAATCAGTATCAAGCCGAACAACATACCTCCCAGGTGAGCGAAATGGGCTACTCCGTCGTTGCTTCCCAATCCTAAAAGCAGCTCCAGCACCGCATATCCAATCACAAAATACTTCGCCTTGATGGGCACCGGTATCGGGAATACAAACATCTGACTATTGGGAAACAACATACCAAATGCCAGCAAAATGCCATACACCGCTCCCGAAGCACCTACAGTAGTCAGCTGGTTCAGGAATACATCCATAGGAATAATATTCAGTCCCGTATTGACCGAATCGTAATTAGACCACACCGCCAGATACTCCACATACTGCACCAGCTCCTGAATCAGACCGGCACCAATACCACAAATCAGGTAATACGTCAGGAAGCGTTTAGGTCCCCACACCTGTTCCAGCACCCGTCCGAACATCCATACCGCAAACATATTGAAGAAAATATGCGAGAAATTGGCATGCATGAACATATAAGTGATAAGCTGCCCCAGGTTAAAATCCGAAGCCAGGAAAAAGTGAAGACCCAGCATATTTTCTATATCCACTCCGTATTTTCGGGCCACAAACATTCCGAAGAAACAGAGCACATTGATAATAAGCAGGTTTTTCGTTACTGTTGGAAGATTATTCATATTGTTAAATCATTGATTCAGTTACAAATGTACAACATAAAATCGGGTTTGAAGGAATATGTATCCTTAAATTTCATTGAACGCACGCACCGAGTCACGCAGCACCAGCAAGCTTTCCGGTCCCATATTGAACAGCAGGTCAATCACACTGAGATTAGGCAGAAAACCCAGCTTCTGGTCAAACACCTGATAATAAGGTTTAGGAAAGAATGCCTTGTCTGCCTCCCGATAATCCCGTTTGGGATGAATCAGTTCCCGGAAATCATCGGCACATTCCACTTCCGGCATGTATTCCTCGGTAGATATCAGGTGAGGCTCCATGTCAATCTGCCGGCACACCCACTCACACAGCTCCAGGTTAAAGTCGAACAGAAACTCGTATTTCTGCTCAAAGAACCGGTGAAACTCATCTGCATAGTAATCAAAGAAAGGACTATGCTTGTAAGCGGCTACAAACGCATTCCAGTGCACATGCCGCCAGTTGCCATGGTCTGAAATACGTACATCCTTCATCACACACTTCAGGTCGTCACTCTTTTCCGTCGGAATGGTCAGTGCCAACGGCCCGTCGGCCGATGCAATCACACACCGGTTACGGTAAGTCTGCTTCATGTAGTGGTCATAACGCTCCACACGTACCGAAGGATAAGCAAAAAGTTTGGTATAATATTCTACGGGAGCCAGATAGGCCGACCCCAAAATCACTTCATTCTTCATTCTTTCTTAGTTTATGTCATTGCACCCGCTGCCAGAAGCGCCCCTTCCGCGAAGAGTACCAGATGCGCCAGGCCTTCCCTATCAGGTGGTCCTCCGGCACGAACCCGAACAAGCGGGAATCACAAATATTCACCGGGTCATTGGAAGCCACCCAGTAATAATCCTTGCCAAACGTATAAGCCTCCACGGGCTTTCCTTTCACATACAACGTATCGTGACGAACCTCTGCAGGCTGGTGTTCATGCGCCACAATCGTATTGCAGAGCAAGGTCACATTCCAGGGATACACCTTCACCGGAACACCTTTCGCCGGAATCACATACGGATGCACTTCCGTACGGTTCTTTTCATCCAGCGGAACCAGCGGAATCCGTCCCTCCAGTTTCTGCGAAATCAAGTAATATTCATATTGGCTGAAACTCCGTATATACCCCCCGTCGGAAGTATATCCGGCCAGCGTATTTCCTTTGATACCCAGCACCGACAGCACAGTCAGCATCAAGTCTTCCGAGGATACCGGATAAGCATACAGCGATTTGGCGTCCGGGCTGAGCACCTCTCCGCCCACACAGTTCAGGTCAGCATCCAGCATCAGCGTATCTCCCGGCGTGCCGATACAGCGGCTGATGAACAGCTCTCTCCACTCTATCCCTCTCTCCACCTGCTGAGGATGAGGGTTATTGAACAAGAGAATATCCCCCTTCTTCGCACGCGAAGATGCCAGCCGATGATAGCCGAAAAGCGAACAAAAAGGCAAACGCAGCCCGTAGCTCCACTTGTTGACCAGAATCCGTTCTCCCTGATAAAGAGAATTTTCCATCCCGGAAGAAGGAATTACACAAGTCGTCACAAGCAGGGTCCGCACCAGCCATACGGTCAACACCGTCAGGCCGGCCGCTCTCAACCACCACCATCCGGACTTTCCTTTGTTCATAGATTATTTAATGGAATCCACAAACTTAAACAGACGGTTCCAGCGAATCTTTCCGTCAAACCAGCCACGATCCTGGTTCAGCGACAGCCAGATAAAAATAGGTTTACCCACAATATGGTCTTCCGGCACAAAGCCCCAGAAACGTGAATCGGCCGAATTATGACGGTTATCACCCATCATCCAGTAATAATCCATCTTGAAGGTATATTTCGTCGTTTCCTGTCCGTTGATGTAGATTTTTCCGTCTTTCACCTCCAGGCTGTTGCCCTCGTAGTTCTTGATCGGACGTTCGTACATCGGCAGGTTATCCAATGTCAGGTCTATGGTAGCTCCCTTCTTCGGAATCCATATCGGACCATAGTTGTCTATCGTCCAGCCCGTCAGCTTGTTATCCGGATACAGTCCGCCTGCATCATCATCCGGCACGTTTTCAATGGAAGTCACCAAATCCTTCCGTGCCAGCAAGGCAGCCTTCGCCTTTTCAGTCAACGGCATGTTATACACCGATTCCTCCGTATAATAAGCCATCAAGTCCTCCTGGCTGATACCCAATTCATGACATAAATCCTCCGGCAACATGCCCTTGGTATGCACCAGATAACGATACTGCACATTATCCGGCTCCTTGTTGGCCTTACCGTCCAGGTAAATAATCCGGTTCTTGATTTCCAGTGTCTGGCCCGGCATACCCACACAACGCTTCACGTAATTCTCTCTCCGGTCTACAGGGCGGGTAATCACCTCACCATACAGCTGCGGATTTTCGTCAATATACTTGCGTCCTACCGAGTAATAATAATCATACACATCCCGTTGCTGCTCCAGATTCAAGCTGGCCAGGTCAATAGGCTGCGAAAGTTGCTTGCCGATAGCATAGCTCATGCGATAGATATCTTCTGCCGGATTGCCGGTAGCTACCGTATCCCCTGCCGGGAAGTTGAACACCACGATGTCATTCAGCTGCACCTCTCCCAGTCCGGCCACCCGTTTGTAGTCCCACTTCGGCCATTCCAGGTACGACTTGCAGTTGAACACCGGCAACGTATGCTGCGTCAGCGGCATGTGGAGCGGTGTCTGCGGAATACGGGCACCATAACTCATCTTGCTTACAAACAGATAGTCGCCCACCAGCAGCGATTTCTCCAGCGACGAAGAAGGAATCACGTAGTTCTGAAAGAAATACAGATTCACAAAATAGACTGCTACCAGCGCAAACACGATGGCATCCACCCAGCCCATCACCGTCAGCACGGTCTTGTTGGTCGACTTCTTCCACCATGTCCAGGGAATCTTTTTGGAAATATATGCGTCAAAGATGAACGGAACCACTACCAGTCCCAGCCAGCTTTTCAACCAAATCAGGAAAATCAGGTAAAGCACCAGCACTATGCCGAACTTTATCCATTGTTTACGCGATGCCTGTATCATACTCAAAACTGGAATAAATCATTCATACCTAAGAAGCCCTGGTGTGCAGCCGTATATTCCGCAGCCAGCACCGCTCCCAATGCAAACCCCTTGCGGTTCTTTGCGTCGTGTGTAATCACGATAGAATCAGCCTCCGATTCATATTTGATGGTATGGATACCCGGCACTTCCCCTTCGCGGATGGCACTCACGGGCAATTCATCCGGTGCACAGTCGGTCGTACCTGTCACCGTACCGTCGGGAGCGGTCAGTGTGCCCATCACCCATTTCTGCTTGCGGTCCAAATTTTCCAAAATCCCTTCAGCCAGCGTAATGGCTGTACCACTCGGGGCATCCAGCTTATGCACGTGGTGGGTTTCTACCATTGACACATCGTAATTCGGGAACTGGTTCATAATCTTTGCCAGGTACTTGTTCACCGCCGCAAAGATAGCCACACCCAAGCTGAAGTTAGACGACCAGAACAGCGTCTTACCTTCCTCCTGGCACAGACGGCGCATCTCTTCGCCATGCTCTCCCATCCATCCGGTGCTGCCCGATACCACTTTCACACCATTCTTGAACGCCTCCAGACAGTTGCCGTAAGCCACTGAAGGAGCCGTAAATTCAATGGCCACATCGGCCGAACGGAAAGCCTCCGAAGCAAAATCTTCCCGATTATTTATATCAATGATACTCACAATTTCATGACCTCTGGAAAGGGCGATTTTTTCAATTTCCTTTCCCATCTTTCCATATCCAATTAATGCAATTTTCATAATTCTGATGATAATTTTATTCGCAAAGATAGTGTTTTTCAGTATTAATCATTACATTTACCCAACATTTACAGCTCGTTAACATGGAACATCTACTCCAGTTTGTATGGAAACACAAGCTTTTTCCGCTCACTCCGCTGCATACCACGCAAGGACAAACCGTGGAAGTCATTGACCCCGGACTCCCCAATCCCGATGCAGGACCCGACTTTTTCAATGCGAAAATCAAGATAGACGGTATTCTGTGGGTGGGAAATGTAGAAATCCACGTGCATGCTTCCGACTGGAAACGCCATCACCACCATCAGGACCGTGCCTACGACTCCGTGATTCTGCATGTGGCTTCCGACATCGATGCCGAAACCTTCCGCACCGACGGCACACCCATCCCGCAAATGGAGCTACACTATCCGCCCTACCTGTTAGACAACTACCGCGAGCTGATTGAAACCAGCCATTACCCGGCCTGCTACCGCCTCATCCCTCGCCTGCCCAAACTCCTGCTCCACAGCTGGCTATCCAGCCTGCAGACCGAGCGTTTCGAGCAGAAGACACAGCGCATCCAGGCCCAGCTTACCCAGAGCAAAGGCGACTGGGAACAAGCCTTTTTTCTCACCTTAGCCCGCAACTTCGGTTTCGGCACCAACAGCGACGCCTTCGAGCAATGGGCACAGACCATTCCCTTGCAAGCCGTCAACAAGCACCGCGATAATCTTTTTCAGATAGAAGCCATTTTCTTCGGGCAGGCCGGCCTGTTGCAGGAACTCCCGTCCGACGACTATTCCGCCCAGCTTACCAAGGAATACGCCTACCTGGCCCACAAATTCGAGCTACAGCCCTCCGAACACCTTCGGTGGAAAATGCTCCGCATGCGCCCGGGCAACTTTCCGCACGTACGCATCGCCCAGCTGGCCAACCTCTACCACCGTTCCCAGGGCATGCTCTCCCAGTTGCTGCTGGCCTCTACGGTGAAAGAACTGCGCGACCTGCTGCGTGGAGGTACCTCCCTTTACTGGCTGACCCACTACGTTTTCGGCGAACCCTCGCCCGCCCGTCCGAAAACCCTCAGCGACGCCTCCATCGACCTGCTGATTATCAATACCGTGGTTCCCTTCCTCTATGCTTACGGCAAGCACAAAGGCGAGGAACGGCTCACCGAACGTGCCGGCAACCTGCTGGAGCAACTTAAACCGGAAAACAACTACATCATCCGGCTGTGGAAAGAATGCGGTCTGCAAGCCGCCCATGCCGGCGACAGTCAAGCACTCATCCAGCTCAAAAAGAATTACTGCGACACCAAGAAATGTCTGTTCTGCCGCATCGGATACGAATATTTCAAGAAAAAAGAAGAGTGATTTATCCCCGCAATGCCTCTTCCACTGCCCGCAGATACCCGTCCAGGCGATTGCTCTTCAAGATAGCCTTCCGCTGTTTCTTGTCCAGCTCCGGCAACAGGTACTCCCAGCAGGTCTTCAGCTTGGCCAGCAGCTGCGCCTCTCCGCCCTCTATCACCCGATGATAATACAGATACATCTGCCGGTGCATCTGCGCTACCCGTGCCTTCAATTCGTTCTCGGACAATTCTCCCTCACGGAAAGCCAGCGCCAGCGCCGGATTCGCCAGCAGCCCGCGGCCCAGCATCACTCCTTTCAGCCGGGGAAACGCTTCCAGTACCTCCCGAATGTCGGCTACCGTCAGCAAATCACCGTTGTACACCAGCGGCCGCTCACACGCCTCATAGAACGCACGAAACGCCTCCCGGTCCACCGTCCCCTTGTACTGCTGCTTCCCGATGCGCGGATGAAGCGTCACCTGCGTCACACACGAACGGTTGAGTAACGGCACGAGCGCCTTCCACTCCTCCGCATCCTGGCCGCCTAACCTCATCTTCACCGAAAAGCGAATCTCCGGAAACACCTTCATCGTCTCCAACAGTGCCTCCACCTTCTCCGGAGAAGACAAGATACCCGCTCCCTTCCCACGACGTACAATCAGCGGAAACGGGCAGCCCATGTTCACATCTATCTCCCGATAGCCCTGCGAAGCCAAAAAGTCCGTCAGCACCTTCAGCTCCTCCGGCTCCGAGGCAATCACTTGCGGAACCAGCCGGGGCACCGTGTTCTCTTCAGGCGACACGTCGCGCCTGTCCTTGTTACGAATCTCCCCCTTCTCCAACCGGACAAAAGGAGTATAATACGCGTCCACACCTCCCAGGCACTGCGCATGTGCATTGCGCCAAGCCACTTCCGTAAAGCCCTGCAAAGGGGCTGCATAAATTACTGGTACATTCTCTTTCATATCCCGCAAATATAGGAATAATTCGCTATCTTTGTGAAAATACATAAACTTCACTCTCATGGAGAAATACATCTTTGAACTGAAAATGAAGGTCCGCGACTATGAATGCGACCTGCAGGGAATCGTCAACAATGCCAATTACCAGCACTATATCGAGCACACCCGCCACGAGTTTCTCTCCTCCGTCGGTGTCAGCTTCGCCCAGCTTCACCAGCAGGGCATCGACCCCGTGGTAGCCCGCCTGAACATGGCTTTCAAAACCCCGCTGACCAGCGGCGACGAGTTCATCTCCCGTCTGGCACTCCGCAAGGAAGGCATCAAATACGTCTTTGTACAGGACATCTACCGCCTGCCCGACCTGAAACCCGTCATCAAGTCGACCGTAGAAACCGTGTGCGTAGTCAACGGACGCCTGAGCGACAGCGCCCTCTTCAATGAAATCTTTGCTCCCTACCTGAACCAATGAACGAAAAAGAACTCCTCTGTCGCATGGCCCTTCCCCTTCTGCCCGGCATCGGTCTGGTAGGAGCCCGCCACCTGATTCAGGCTGCCGGAAGTGCAACCATGCTTTTCGAACACGCCCGCGAGCTGCCGGCCCTTCTTCCCGGAGTCACTCCGAAAGTAGCCACTGCCTTTCAGCATACGGAAGTATTCCGCCTGTGCGAAGCCGAACTCTCGTTTGCCCAGAAGCACCAGATTCAGTGCCTGACCGAAGACGATGAAACCTACCCTTCCCGCCTCCGCGAATGTCCCGATGCCCCGCTCGTGTTATTCTACAAAGGCTCGGCCAACCTGAACAGCCGGCACATCCTGAGCATCGTAGGCACACGCAATGCCACCGACTACGGCAAAGGCCTCTGCCAGCGTTTCATGCAGGAACTCAGCACCCTGATTCCCGACGTGCTGATAGTGAGCGGGCTGGCTTACGGCATCGACATCCATGCTCACCGTGAAGCACTGACCCACGGATTCGACACCGTGGGCGTACTGGCTCACGGCCTGGACCGCATCTACCCAGCCGTACACCGCCGTACCGCCACCGAGATGCTGACACAGGGCGGACTGCTCACCGAGTTCATGAGCGGCACCAACCCCGACCGGCAAAACTTCGTGAAGCGAAACCGCATCGTAGCCGGCATCAGCGACGCCACCCTCGTGGTAGAGTCCGGCCCCAAAGGAGGCTCCCTCATTACCGCCGAAATAGCCGAAAGCTACCAGCGCGACTGCTTCGCCTTTCCGGGCCGCGTAGGCGACACCTACTCCACCGGCTGCAACCTGCTGATACAAAAAAACCGCGCTGCCTTAATACAGAGCGCGGAAGATGTGGTAAAAGCCATGAACTGGGACCATGTGCCCGTTTCCCCTCAGGTAGTCCAGCGCCAGCTGTTCCCGGAGCTGACACCCGAAGAAGAACAAGTCATCACCCATTTACAGAAACATCCCGACGGGATACAAATCAATACGTTGGTAGTAGAAAGCAACATCGCCATCAACCGCATGACCAGCCTGCTGTTCAATTTAGAGATGAAAGGCGTGGTCCGTGCACTGGCAGGAGGAGTCTACAAGCTGGCCTGAACCTACAAAGCCGCAAAAGGATAACCTTACCAACCTCTACTATACAAAAGCTCCCCGTATTGGCATTAATAATGCAAAACACAGGGAGCCTTTCCTTGAAAAGTTTTGATTTATCAAATTCTCGTATTTACAAATCCATTTTGGGTCTTATAAATTTTAATAGTTTACTTCTTCTAAGTCTATTCGAAAAGCCCGAATGCGAAGAGACTCCTTACGCGATGCATAGCCAGAAGCCGGATACTCCGGTAATTTACCTCCACTTTCCACATACGATCCATCCGGATTTACTTTAGTAGCACGGGCAAATGTAGGATTCTGACCATCATCCTTACCATCAGCTTCTCCAGCCGAGCAACTCCAATAATAGCTGTCTTGAAATTCTCCATATGTAGTATAATACTCCGTAAGCGCATCTTCCATTTGTCGAATACCTGGTAAAAACCATTTGGCACTATTGGATTTTTCCCAATAATATCCCCAAATTGTTTTCCCATAATTAGATGGTACCCACCCATCCTCGGTTCGTTTATTTTTATTATGGCAATACTGAAGCGCCGATTGAGGCTGACTATTTAAGTCCATTCTGCCTTGGTCTCCTGATAAATAAATTATAAAACTAGTATAAGGCAAACCGTCATTTATAATTAACTGAGGCTCATCATAACCATCGTAAACTACTTGCCCCACCTCAGTTTGAAATAATCTATCAATTGTTCTATTCCAAAGAGATGAATTTTCTTTAGCCCAAGGCAATCCATCATAAATTTGGTCTGTTCTATGCTCATCAAGAGGATCATAATGATCCAAATATTCCTCATACTGCTCCATATAAATGGTACCTTTTCCATCGCGCAACTGCACAGGCAATAAATGGGTCTGGCTTATTTCCAAGGTTCTTCTTTTTACCTCTTTACCTTTTTCTTTATAAATTAAAGTTACGGTAGCAGTACGGTCTTCAGAGAGTAAGTTCTCATCTAAATAAAAATATACACGGTCACGACTATTTTCAATTGTCACTTTTTTACCTGACTCTTTTAATGTATTTGTCACTAAATCATGCGTAAAGAACGCACGCTTTCCGTTTCCTGCAAACCAAGACTTAGATGTTGCCAAATGAGTTCCAGTTCCATTTTGTCCATCATACGGCTCAAAACCAGACTCTGTTACAGTTCCATTCTCCATATCTGCCGCACATATTTTCTCCATACGTATCCAAGCCGGAACATTACCTTCATCTGCTTCTTCTTTACCCTCTGAAACCTTTCCCAAAATAACCTCCATAGACGGTTGAGCCGTTGCTGCATCTGCAAATAAATATACATCCATCGGAGTTACACAAAAATGAGCATCATGCTTACGCTCACGCAAGATAGCAATATAATATTCGTTTCCTTCCGTCTTAACATTTACACGAGCATCAAATGTAATATGATTTGGATTTGTTCCAGCTTCTGTCAGACCCTTAATCGTAATATTATTCTCATATCGATGATTACGTTTTACCTGAAAATTATCCGAAAAATTCGCGCCTAAGTACAAAGTATAACGAACCTCATAAGTAGCTGTTCCTGAACCTGTTTCATTATAAGTAGAATAGAAAGCATGGAGTTCTATAGCAGAAGCATTTTTATTTGCAAGGTACGGCTTATAACGTTGCTTTTGATAAGCTAAATCATCATTACTTAGAATTTCTTCTGGATACAAAGATTTAGGATCATTGGAATTAGGAGACGACTGCCAGTTTTCACCATCATCCTTCTTCCATTCTGCTTCCTGAACATTCTCAAACATATAAAATGAGAATGAAATCTCACCATTTTTGTTATAAATAGTCCGTTGCAGAGGAGTCGTAATAGAGGTAGTCCACTCCTCATCCTCCCAACTATCTCCAGTCTGTTCTCCTGCCCCTGGTTCTACAAATGGAACCTGCGTTGGGATATTCTTTGCAGTCCAGTCAGTCAATGTCAATCTAGGATAATTATCATCTGTAATATCAGATTCCAATTGAATGTTCACATCCACCCGCGACATCAAAGCTTCCAGTTCAATTATATTTCCATTCTCTGAATCTGGTTGAGTTAAATTTATCTGCTTTTTCATAACCATAGGCATACCATACTCAGGGATACCTAAAGATATTGACTCTTTAGGCTCATAAATCATCTTGTCCAAATCACTCATCGAGTGTATGTTTGTTGGACATCCAGTGGTTTCATCTATGTCAGCAAACAAAAACGGATCTATATTTGCTACTGCATACACAATGGCATTTTTTGCCTCTTCAGGTTTGACAAAATTGTTATCAAGCTTTAGTACTGTCGTTCCTTGACTTAAAGCATAATAACCTCCCGTATTTTCACTATCATATCCTGTAAGATATCCTCCCTTCAGATAATCACCTGCTTCATTGAAGAAAAAGACATACAGCTGATTGATACGTTTTTCATCTTCATCCTTAATGTTATCTGCACGTGATGTCACTTTATATTGCTCCATAGGATCACTAATAAAACTAAGAACCATTTTATCTTCCACATTAGAAGATCCTTGGCTAAATACATCTTCCTGCTGACAAGAAGGACATGCAATCAATAACAAAACAACAAATATTTGTATAGCTAACAATTGAGGTTTCATATCTTATACTTTTTTATTCAAATATAATATCATCGTTATTTATATCTCCATCAGCGCCAACCCCATCTTCCCAATCTCCACTATTATTCTCAACAAACTGCAAAATGAAAGCATCTCCCACAAAATTTAGCTGTGCAGTATATTTCACTCCAGGTTGAGGAGTAAAAGTGCCCGGACGTGACTTAGAAACTGTTTTTCGAGGGCTATCCCCAAAAGTATAATCAATATTCACGGTTATATTCTCACCAAAACTTGTTTGATTTCCTGAAATCAACAATAAAAACTCATTACGTTGACTTCCATCTGTAATAGGTCCTATCGGGCTAGGTGAAGAAGTAACAGTTTGCCCATCAGTTGGAGCCTCCAGAACTAATCCCCCTTCAGGCATATTAGATCCATCGAAGATGGTATATGTCCCTGTATATCTATCCTCAGGAAACCAATACTGCATATAATCATTCGTAAAATCAATTTTTACCTTTTTATAAAAGGAACCACTTAAAGTTACAGAATGTACTATCAGCTTATAATCACTAAAATTATTGACTTCGAAACCTAATCCAGTAAGGACATGACTAAAATTGAATGTCAATCCTTGTGACTGAAGCTGATCATAAAGCACAGCCATCATGGCATCCGGAGTATTTTTATAATCCAATAAAGTAGAAAGATCAGTGCCGTTCTGCGGCATAGTAAAGGTAATAATAGGAGCCCCCTTTGTCGTTTCACTTGTTGGAGCCTCTATATCAAAACTTCCGTCATATGGATAATACGCAAAGAAACTATATTTATAGTCCGTCACATCAGTTATTGATGCATTTGGACTATTCTTAGTATCATATCCATTACGATACCAATATTTAGGATTATTGCCTCCGGTGTTACTATAGTCATAAGTACATCCATTTTCACCCACGACCACTTTCTGCTTGAAAAACACATCTGGAGAACAATTTCCCTTTTTCAAAAGCCAAGGATTATTACCCGCATTATAGTTAAAATTAGAAGTTCCTACGGTATATGGAACACAATATCCTATCACCCCGAATTCATCACCAGGACTAAAAGCATCTTTGGTAATACTTCTCGCTTCCACATCCATCTTAGGAACGGCAAATTGAATAGGTTTGCCATCCTCTATATTTATTGAATTATCTTTTTTACAGGAAACCACTCCAGCAAAAAGAAAAACTAAAATTATAATCTTATTCCACCTATTCATCATAAACTACAATTACTTAGATTATACACATAGAATTAATCTATAATAATAATTCCCCCTACCGCTTCATCCCATTTGTTCACTGTGGGCTTATTAAATATAATACGATCATCAGGGGTGATTATTAAGGAATATCGATATTGTTTTCCAGCAGCCCACTCATACACAGACAATGAAGAAAGTGGAATAGAAACTGACTTCTTTTCTGCATTAACATTATCCGTAATAGAATAAATCACGTCCATATAATAATCCATCCCTATAAGTTGAGGGAACACTAAAACATCCATAACTTTAGCTCCCCCATCTGTAACTTCTTTTTTCCCTATCCACTTAAAGAAAGGATCATCCTTAGAGGTAGGTGATTCCCCAGTCCCACTACTCGGAATAACCCAAGAATCACTATTTTCAAACTTATAATCACCTGTTTTGTACATTCCGTGTAATACTACTGAGTAAATAACTGGACTAAAATCTGTTATACCACTTGCACCTTCATTACATTGAGCAACCAAAACCACTCTCGCCAACAAATGACGAAAACTTAATTGCACCCCTTGTGAAATACCATCCTCAGCAACTATATTCGGTCTTGAAGCTACCATCAGGTCTGTAGACGTGGAACAATCGAAATTGGAGATGTTCAATGTTCCTTCGTTTGTACATGAAACATTCTCCAACCCATAAGGATAAACTCCATAGAAACTATACGTCTTTCCCGGTATCCAATAGCGTGTACCGCCTTCGTAATTCCATACCCCATCAAACTCTGAAACCGTCTCTCCATCGAATACATTTGTCACATTATTGTCATAACCTCCCCATACGAGGAAGCTACTTTTCGCTGGTAAGCTACTCCCTTCTACCGCTGCCCTGCTCTCTGTTTGGGGTGCCTGAAAACAAATGGCATTTGCGTCGTCTTCTGTTTCGTTCCATACATCTGTTGTACACGAAACAGTAAACAAAGCAGTAGCAAGTATCCATTGGAATACTGATACTCGTTTCTTACTTCTTCTTACAATAGTTATCATACAGTCGATGCTTTTACAAAAATAAGTTTGCAAATAAAATTTGGTACAAGAACGGGCTGTAGTTCTTTTCATGCGTACCTTACTTTTTTACAGATGTACCCTTGCAGGCGGCCAAACCTGCAAGGATTAAATGAATATATATACCCAATTATTTTAAAACTGGATCTGTAGGGTCAGTAGCAGGAGTTGAATTTTCCCATGGATTCACAGTTACAGTATTAAATTCAATCTTTTTAGGTTTCACACCTGGATTCTCTGGATCAACTGGTACATCACTACCATTAAGAGTGGCTGTATAATTATAGCGATAACCCGGCATCCAGTTAGAAGTTTGAGCACCACCATCAATATCCAAAGAAGCCTCAAAATTACCCTCCGCAATTTTAACTTTACCTGCATCAGTTAAAGTTGCAGTAAATGTAACCTTCAAATTATCCGTATTCTGCGGAAGAATCAAAAGAGATTCTGAATCAGTTGTTTGATTTGCTCCTTCTGCAATATCTGTAATATCTGCAATAGTATATTCTCCATTATTTGAATCCGTTGCATTCCAAGTTATTAATGGAGTATTAGGAGCGCTCATTGTAAATGTACCGGTTGCTGTTTTTCCTGCCGTTATTTTTATATTTGAAATTTTAAGCGTATAATCATCAGCATCACTGTTAGTAAATGTAAATTTAATCTGTGACAGCATGTGATAAAAAGTCAAATTTACAGCAGTATAGCCATCCACATCAGATTGTGATGCTACAGATGTCTGTGCAGCCACCAAGTCCTTTCCAGCTACTTCATACCCCGTAAATTTCAATGTTTTATTGGCAAAAGAGACACCAGATGTCTGCTCCTCGTTTAGATCAGAAAGCTCCCCGTTTTGATCAGAATAAGCTGCAAATTCATAAGCATTACCAGCCTGCCAGTAAGCATTTGCAGCAGGTGTCCAACCAGATGTATTACTTCCTGTAACAAGGACATTATTATAATCCACAGTATTAGTACCATGATAGGCAAAGACATTAAATTGAGTAAGCCCCTCTGTCTTAAGTTCTGTAACCGCTCTTGTATTGTTATTCACAAATGTGTCAAACTGAATAGCGCGGTTTTCTGCATACTCTACCACTTCATTCTGTGTACAGCTTGCAAGTGCCATTGCAGCTACACCAAACATTAAAAAACTCTTTTTCATACTCCACTAAATTTTAAATTTAACAATCTATCTTCTTTGTATTTTCTTATTGTTCATTATCAGTTAAGAGGCAGAGGAATGTCTATTTCATCTTCCCAACCGTCCACATCCGGATCGAAGGCACCAGCACCTTCCTGCCCGTCTTCGTCGGATACGACAATGTCTGTCACCTGAATCACCCCTCCTCGAGGCTGTATGCGCATCATCTGACTAATATCAAAGGTGTACGACAGCGTTTTACCGTTACGCAGCATCACCTCCAGACTCAGGGTGTATTGCTTATTGGTCTGGTCTGTAGTATAACCGTCTGTATAAGAATAATCCGGTGCGCCAAAAGATTGTACCAAAGCCGTACAGCCTAACTCATCGACCTTGCAATCGAAAAGCAGCGTAGAAGATACTCCGTCTGTATGCCCATCTTTCAAATAAACCTTATCGGCAATGCCTGCCAGGGCTCCCCTTGCCTGAGCCACATACTGCTGACCGGATGCAAAACGATAACGGATAAGATATGAATACACCAGCGGACGCATCTCGATAGGCAAAGCCACAGCGTTCCATGTACGCTCTGCATCATATTCTGCCACATAAGCTCCATAAAGCATATCTGGAGGAGTCACTGTACGCTCACCCTCATGGAGTTCCGCAAAATTGGCACGTGTACGTGTACGGGTAGTAGCCGAAGCAGTTGCCAGGGAAGTGATTTCATCGATAACGATGTATTCGGTATCGTTGTTATAAAAAAGAAGGGAATGCTTTCCTTCTGACATGGGCAGACGACCGCCTTCGTTATCCAGATTACTTTCAGAATATTGCTCATCAGTATAGACAATGGCGCGTATACCTTCACCTTCTTCCGGACGGAACTCATCGTACTCACGGCTCCATTCCTCTTTCCACACTTCTTCCCAGTCTATACGGTAATCACGCTCCCACTCCTGCTCCCAATCAGCCTGTATCTGTGTTTTGACTGCCATGGAGTGCTCGTCGTGATTATAGCATAAGTCCTTACGGCATCCGCTGAGCGATATCAGCAGGAGCATTGCAACAGTAAATTGTTTCATCATTTGTTTCCTCCTTTCTCCGTCCAGCGGCCGATGTTCCATACAAAAGCAAATTTAAGTTTCAGCGGACCTACATAGTTGGTACGGTTGGTCTGCTGGTACACATAGTGTCCATCCTGTGGCAGGTATTCTTCGTATTTGGTAGTCATAAATCCTACTCCGACACCGGCCTCAAAAGCAAAATACTTACCGATGGGGAACATATAGCCGTAGCTTGCTCCTACCATACCGCCGGTACCCCGGTAACCGGTATTTCCATTTTCCAGGTCATACCAGCCTCCGCCACCGAACAAACCTACGTAGTGGCCCCGGCGACCGCCCTGCGGCTTGAACCAGTAACGGGCTTCCGGAATGATGGTAGCCAACTGATAATATTTGTGTTTGCCGTTATTGTGCCACCAGGCGATATTGCCTTCTACCGCAGCCGACCAACGCTCATTGAAACGGTATTCTATCTCTAACGAAGGCATAAGCAGCACATCGTAAATCAGGTTCGACTTGATGTACCAAGGCGTAGAGGTGTACACACGTTCCGGTACGGCTTTTGCAGCAGCTAAGCTGTCTGCTATCCGCTGGCGACGCAATTCTTCTGCCAGCCGCAGGCTGTCAAGACGTATCTGTTCCTGGCGGGCCAGCTCAAGGGCCTCCAAGCTGTCTGCACGCAATCTTTCCAAGCTGTCACGGCGAGCTTGAAGGGCTCTTTCCTTGGCCAGCGGGTCGTAACCTTCGGCATAGCGGATTCCCATCAAGGCTACCACATCGCGTATGCCCTGATAAGAACGGGAGCTGTTCCGGGTGCGGTAATACTCCTCTTTCATACCATAATGGGTGATGAACCACGACTTCACCTGATTAGTACGGTTCTTGGCTGCCCGAAGATTTTCTTTCTCACTGCCGTAAGAACCACAGAACCCCTGGATAAAGACCCAAGCATTACCCGACGTAATTTCCTCACGATGACGTTCGATTAACTGTTCAGCAGCAATTATGGACTTGTCATTACCCTTAAACGGGGAATAGAACATCAGCTTTCCGGGGACAAAACGGAAAAGAATGACTGAATCCGGCTGCTCATTGGTTTCTTGCAGAAAAAGAGATTCGGCCTTTACGCTCGCGCCGAAAAAGCAAGAACTTACACACAATAGTAGACAAAAATATAGTTTACGCATAAATAATGTTTTTCAATTCTTAGATAAAAACATACATAGAAAAACAAAGACAATACCAAACTTTTCTCTTCACAATTGTTTTTACTACCTTTACATATTTTTATTTTTATTTCCGCACAAAATTAAATATTTGATTAGAAGTTGCAAAAATATACAGCTTCCTAATTAATCAGAAAACTTCCCATTTTGTCAGAAATCCCATTCAAAAGGCATTCTGAAGAAAATTTTAAGAAAAAAGCTCAGGATCACCTTAACACAGTCTTTCGGAAACTGTTGGGACTGATGCCGTATTTATCCTTAAACAAACGATAAAAAGTAGACAAACTGGGCAGGGCACTCTCCGTTGCCACCCTGCTGATGGGCCAGTCCGGATGGTTGCGGAACAAGCTGACTGAATATTCCAGACGAAGGTCGTTCAGATAACAGCTTAAATTTCCGCCTGCAGTAAAGAGCTTCAAGATGCTGGCAAAACGGTTGCGGTCTACTCCCATCAGATGTGCATAATCATCGCGCGTCAACTTATAATTCAAATAGAGTTTCTGCTCCTTTACCTGCTGGTCGAACTTCAGAAACAGGCTTTCATTTTCAGGAACGGTCGCGCCGGATGTGTCTGTATCAGTATCGCCCTCGGCAGCTGTATCCACTTCTTGCGGAAGTTTCTTTTCACCGGCATCTGCTGTCATTTCCAACTGCGGGAAGGAGTATTTAGGCATCAGTTTATTGCGTTGGTCATCCAGCTCTAAAATCAGTTCAGCCATCTTGCTGTTTTTTCTTTTGATAACGCTCAGCGCCCGCCAAAGTCCTCCAAACAGCAGCAGCAAAAACGCCATAATGCCCACCAGTCCGATAATGATGCGATGTTGCATCTGCACCCGGTAAGCGGCTTTCTCCAATTCGTACTCACGCGATACAGCATCTGTCACGTCTGTAAGGTCGAAAATCTGGTTACGCTCCATGTTTACACGCATCTTGTTACGGATGTCATACGCCTGCATCATGGCGTTATATGCATCGCTGTACTTGCCTAATGCGCTGTAGGCTTTTCCACTCTGATAAAGCGTGCGGAGATAAATGACGTTCAGTGAGTCGCTCGCATCCAACTCGGAAAAATAGGCCTTGCTATGCACCAATACGGAATGGTAATCGCCACTCTCCAGCAAGAAATCGTTTATCTCAAGCTGTCCCATTGAGGTAGTTGAAAAGACAGTAGAGTAAAACATATCGGCATATTTCTTTGCCATTTGCGGCTTCTTTACCTGATAAGACAAATAGGCCATCTTACTATAGAAAAAGCCTTTGTGACGATCGAGCACATGAACATCTACATCGGTCCGCGATTCGAGGGAACGCAGTAACCTTTCACGCTGCAAGCCCACCTCCCAAGCTTTCTGAGGCTTCCTATCGCTGATATAATAGCCCATGAGGTAACCCATGCAATGTGACAACAGAAACTTCGCCTCAGCGTTGGATATGTCCGAAAGTAGGGAAACGGCCTCCTGAAGGCATTCATAGCTTTTATTCAGTACGCCCATGTTACGGTATAGCCCGCCTTCCATTTGCAGCATATTAGCCCTTAAAAGCTGGTCATTGGCCTTCTCTGCGTATTCCTTACCCTTTGTAATCATGTCGGCCGCCTCGGCAAGCTGGAAGGAGACGACCGAAGATTCGGCCAAAAGCATATAAGTGTATGAAGTAAGCACGGAATCGCGCTGTATTTCCGGATTGTTCAATGCGTGGGTAGCATAGTGCATGCACATGTAATACCTGGACTGTGTACGATAGGACAAGGCGCGGAGGTAATCAATGCCGTATTGGGGCAAGGCGCCTCTTTCTTCCAGACTATCCAGCAGCAGCAAAGAGCCTTCCGGGTCGCGCGCTATCCTTTCGCGTAACCCCTGAAAAGGTATGACACCTGCATAAATGGAAAAGGCCAATAAATTGTATAAAACCAATATAGCGAAACGCTTCATATAATGTCCCTCATTTTAATCCCCTAAAAACTAACTTCCCGACTAATTTAATAAATTTCCTTGTGCATTGCAACAGCATTGCAAAGGACATAAAAAATGGGAGAACGCTTTCTCCCAACCTTGTTAACCTTAAATCTAATACTATGAAAAAAATCACGTGACAAATGTAAGAATAACACTTATTCTGTGCAAACATCCAGCCCTTGATTTTCAGCTTTTTAAAAGTTTTTAAAAGACAAAAAGAATTCGCCCCGAAACAGCGTATGCTTCGGGGCGAATCGTTATCTGTCTGTAAAGAAGATTAGTCTTTCAGTTTTGCTTTGATGAAGTCGCGGTTCAAACGAGCGATGTTGCTGATTGAAACGCATTTCGGACATTCTGCTTCACAAGCACGGGTGTTGGTACAGTTACCGAAACCCAGTTCGTCCATCTTGGCAATCATGGCCTTTGCACGACGCAATGCTTCCGGTTTTCCCTGAGGCAACAGGTTCAACTGGCTTACCTTGGCAGAAACGAACAGCATGGCTGAACCGTTCTTACAAGCAGCTACACAGGCACCACAACCGATACAAGAAGCGGCATCCATTGCTTCGTCAGCAATCGGTTTCGGAATCAGGATAGCATTGGCATCCTGAGGAGCACCTGTACGTACGCTGATGAAACCACCTGCCTGCATAATCTTGTCGTAAGCAGTACGGTCTACCATCAAGTCCTTGATAACCGGAAATCCGGCTGAACGCCACGGTTCTACAGTGATTACATCACCGTCTTTGAAACGACGCATGTAGATCTGGCAGGTAGTAGCACCCGTAGCAGGTCCGTGCGGATGTCCGTTGATGTACAAAGAACACATACCGCAGATACCTTCACGACAGTCGTGGTCGAACACTACCGGTTCTTTTCCGTCTTCAATCAACTGTTCGTTCAAGATATCCAGCATTTCCAGGAAGGAAGTATCGCCCGGAATGTCCTTCATCTGGAATGTATCGAAATGACCTTTTTCCTTAGGTCCGTTCTGACGCCAAACTTTCAGCGTAAATGATATATTTTTATCCATTTTACTTAGATTCTTTAATTGTTTAACTTCACTGATTAGCTCTTGTAGTTACGAGTCTGTACCTTGATAGCTTCGTAAACCAGCGGTTCTTTGTACAATACCGGAGCCTTGTCGTCGCTTCCCTGGTATTCCCAGCAAGCTACGTAGAAGAAGTGTTCGTCATCACGTTTAGCTTCACCTTCTTCTGTCTGGTATTCTTCACGGAAGTGACCACCGCAAGATTCGTTACGGTTCAATGCATCGTAAGCAATCAGCTCGCCCATTGTGATGAAGTCGTTCAGACGGAAAGCCTTATCCAGCTCTACGTTCAAACCTTCCTTAGAACCCGGGATGAACAGTTCTGTTTCGAATTCCTTACGGATGTCTTTCAGCTTAGCCAGACCGGTCTTCAAACCTTCAGCTGTACGGCCCATACCTACGTATTCCCACATTACGCGACCCAGTTCCTTGTGGATAGAGTCTACAGACTTCTTACCCTTGATGTTCATCAGGTGGTCAATCTTGTCCTGAACAGCCTTTTCTGCTTCTGCAAATTCAGGCAGGTCAGTAGAGAAGCGAGGAACAGTAATCTGGTCGGCCAGGTAGTTCTGGATAGTGTAAGGCAATACGAAGTATCCGTCGGCCAGACCCTGCATCAATGCAGAAGCACCCAGACGGTTAGCTCCGTGGTCAGAGAAGTTACATTCACCGATAGCGAACAGACCCTTGATAGAAGTCTGGAGTTCGTAGTCTACCCAGATACCACCCATTGTGTAGTGGATAGCCGGATAAATCATCATCGGGTTGTAGTATTTCACACCGTTGATTTCGCGAGCCAGTTCGCCCGGATTTACGTCGGTGATTTCTTCGTACATATCGAACAAGTTACCGTAACGCTGGCGAACTACGTCCAAGCCCAGACGTTCGATACTTTCAGAGAAGTCAAGGAATACGGCCAGACCTGTGTTGTTTACACCGAAACCGTGGTCGCAACGTTCTTTAGCGGCACGTGAAGCCACGTCACGCGGAACCAGGTTACCGAATGCCGGATAACGGCGTTCCAGGTAGTAGTCACGGTCTTCTTCAGGAATATCGCTACCTTTCTTTGTTCCAGCCTGCAATGCTTTGGCATCTTCCAGTTTCTTCGGAACCCAGATACGACCGTCGTTACGCAGAGATTCTGACATCAAAGTCAGCTTAGACTGCTTGTCACCGTGTACCGGAATACAAGTCGGGTGAATCTGTACGTAAGCCGGGTTAGCGAACATAGCTCCCTTACGGTAGCAAGACATGGCAGCAGTTACGTTACATGCCATGGCGTTAGTTGACAGGAAGTAAGTGTTTCCGTAACCACCGGTTGCGATAACTACTGCGTGAGCAGCGAAGCGTTCCAACTTACCGGTTACCAGGTTCTTAGCGATGATACCGCGTGCACGACCGTCAACCAATACTACGTCGAGCATTTCGTAACGAGTGTACAGTTTTACAGTACCGGCACCTACCTGACGGCTCAATGCAGAGTAAGCACCCAGCAACAGCTGCTGACCTGTCTGACCTTTAGCGTAGAATGTACGAGATACCTGCGCACCACCGAATGAACGGTTAGCCAGTGTACCACCGTATTCACGAGCGAAAGGAACACCCTGTGCCACGCACTGGTCGATGATGTTGTTTGATACTTCAGCCAGACGGTAAACGTTAGCTTCACGAGCACGGTAGTCACCACCTTTCACTGTATCGTAGAACAGACGATAGATAGAGTCACCGTCGTTCTGGTAGTTCTTGGCAGCGTTGATACCACCCTGTGCAGCGATAGAGTGTGCACGGCGAGGAGAGTCCTGGATACAGAAGTTGAACACACGGAATCCCATTTCACCTAAAGAAGCAGCAGCAGAAGCACCTGCCAGACCTGTACCTACCACGATGATGTCCAGACGACGTTTGTTAGCCGGGTTCACCAGTTTCTGGTGAGCTTTATAATTGGTCCATTTCTCAGCTATCGGGCCTTCAGGAATCTTAGAATCGATTATCTTAGTCATAATGTTTTTTCAATTTAATCAGTTACACTTAAATTAGCAAGCACCGCAACCCATCATGTTTTTCAGGAAGAACACAACGGCTACCAGCATGAAGCCAAGTACGATGATGGTAGAATAGATGTTAGAGATGCATTTCCAACGGTTAATCCAGATGGTGTTGTTCCAACCCAAAGTCTGCATAGAGCTCCAGAATCCGTGAGTCAGGTGGAACCACAAGGCAATCAGCCAGATGATATACAACACGAAGAACACCGGATTAGAGAATGTCTGCATGATGTAGCCGTAACCGTCGGCTGCATGAAGACCACCCATCATCGGGTTGCCGATGATTTCAGCGAACTGCATTTTGTACCAGAAGTTTACGAAGTGAAGAGCCAGACCCAGGATTACGATGATACCCAGTACCAGCATGTTCTGAGATGCCCATTCCACGTTTTTCGGTTTTGCTGTCACTGCATAGCGTTCGTGACCGCGAGCTGCACGGTTCTGCATCGTCAGCCAGAAAGCGTAGATGATGTGAATTACAAACAGGGCAGCCAGTCCGACAGTAGCTACCAGCGCATACCAGTTGGCACCGAGGAACTCACAAACCATGTTGTACGCCTCGCCCGAGAACAATGCAACAAGGTTCATCGCCATGTGAAATGTCAGAAACAGGACAAGGGCGATACCAGTAACACTCATCACCACTTTCCTTCCAATAGATGAATTACTTAACCACATAAATGATTGAATTTAAATTATTTAATTGTTAGAACTATAAATTCGCACTCAAAGGTCCAAATTATGATGCAAAATTAGAAGATTTATTGAGATAACACAACAGATTATGGAAAAAATTCTGTAATCGGAGGCCGTGAGCCACACGTAAAAAAAACGCAAGGGCGTTTGAATCAAAACGCCGAAGAGTTTTAATTCAAACGCACTTGCGTTTTAGGGAAAACGTACTTGCGTTTTACTTGAAACGCACTTGTGTTTTAAATCAAACGCAAGTACGTTTTCCGAAGCCTATCTTTTGGGGAAATTCATGCCGGGCTCGCGCAGCAGTTCGATGGCCTTTTTCATGCTGTCGTTCAGCGTGTTAATCACCTGGAAGTATTCGTTCATGTCCCAGATGTCGCGGGCCAGCAGGGCTTTCAGCTGGGTTTTGACCAGCGGAAGTGCCGTGCGGAACTGTGCCTCGTTGTAGGTGATGCCCATGGAGGTGCCTTGTGCCACCAGCTCGTCGAGCATGGCCTGGCTCACCTCAAACTCGCGGTTGAAGCGGTCGAACGTCTTGTACTGCTGGAGCCATTCTTTCCGGTGGCGGTCAATCAGCTTGATGTTCAGCTGTACCATGGCGCCTTTGTCGCGCAATGACAGATAATAGTTGGTGTACATCGTGGTGTCGATGGGCACGAAATAGTCGGGCATGATGCCTCCTCCACCGTACACGGTACGTCCTAACTTCAGGGTCTTGGCCTTGAGCGAGTCGGGGAAGTGGATACTGTCGGCACTCATCATCTCGCCCCGGTTATAGCGGTCTATTAAGTCCTTATTATATTGTTCGATGCTTTCGTAAGGTTTCTGGATACAGCGTCCCGAAGGGGTGTAGTAACGGGCGATGGTCAGACGGATCATGGAACCGTCGGGCAAATCGATGGGGCGCTGCACGAGTCCTTTTCCGAAGGTGCGGCGGCCTACTACGATACCTCTGTCCCAGTCCTGAATGGCTCCGGTGACAATCTCACTGGCGGAAGCCGAGAATTCATCGACGAGCACCACCAGACGGCCTTTCTGGAAATCGCCGTCACCCTTGGCTTCAAATTCCGAACGGGGGTTGCGGCGGCCTTCGGTATAGACGATGAGTTCTTTCTTACCCAAAATCTGGTCACACAGGCTGATGGCAGCATTCAGGTAACCGCCTCCGTTGCCTTGCAAATCAAGAATCAGGTCTTTCATGCCTTGCTTCTGCAACTTGTGGAGGGCATCGGTAAACTCCTGTCCGGTGGTAGCAGCAAAGCGGTTCACACGGATGTAGCCGATTTTTCCTTCTACCATGTACGAAGCGTCGAGGCTGTACACGGGAATCTTGTCGCGCTTGATAGTGAAGGGCAGCAACTCTTTCACACCGGCACGCAGCACTTTTACCGTCACCGTGGAACCTTTCGGTCCACGCAAGCGACGCATCACTTCGTCGGTGTTCATCTTCACACCGGCAATGACCGTGTCGTTCACTTCGATGATGCGGTCGCCGGCCAGGATGCCGACTTTCTCGGAAGGTCCTCCCGATACGGGCTGAATGACAAAGAGGGTGTCGGTGGCCATATTGAACTGGATACCGATGCCGTCGAAATTTCCCTGAAGGGGTTCGTTGAGCCGCTTCACTTCTTCCGGATCGGAATAGGTGGAGTGCGGGTCGAGTTCTTCCAGCATGCTGACAATGGCGGTTTCCACCAATTTGTCTTCGTCTACCTTATCTACATAGAGATTGGAGATGGCGAACTCGGCCAGCTGCAGTTTGCGCGAAGGCGAATCGAGCAGCTTGTTCTGGGCAGGAAGTGCCGTCCATGCCGCACATCCTGCCAATAAAGCGAATAGGTATTTTCTGATTTTCATGTGCATTCTTTCATTTTATTCCACTTCCATGCCTTCGGGCAGAAAGTCGGATACATCCTTGCCATACTGCAGGAGTTCACGGACGATGGTGGAACTGATGGAGGTCAGTTCGGGCTCCGTAAAGAGCAGGATGGTTTCTACGCCGGCCAGCTTGCGGTTGATGTCGGCAATGGTTTCTTCGTATTCAAAGTCGTGTACGGTACGGATGCCACGGATAATGAACCCGGCCTCGTGCTCGCGGGCAAAATCAACGGTAAGGTTGTCGTATGCCTCGACCTTGATACGTGGCTCGTCGGCATAAAGCTTGCGAATCATCTCTACACGCTTTTCGGTGGGAAACCACGTTTTCTTTTTGTCGTTTATCCCGATACCGATAATAATTTCATCCATAAAGGTCAGGGCACGCTTCACCACGGAATAGTGCCCGATAGTAAACGGGTCGAATGTGCCCGGAAATATCGCTCTTTTCATCACTGATGACTGGCAGTTTTTAATTATTAATTCTTCATTCCTCATTCTTAATCAGGTCTTCCTCTACCACCAGGTTGTCGATGATGAAGTTCTGGCGTTCCATGGTGTTCTTTCCCATGTAGAACTCCAGCAGTTCCTTCACGGCGTCGGTCTTGCGAAGGGTGACCTGCTCCAGACGCATGTCCTTGCCAATGAAATGGCGGAACTCGTCGGGCGAGATTTCTCCCAATCCTTTGAATCGGGTGATTTCGGGGTTGGGACTCAGCTTCTCGATGGCAGCCACGCGCTCTTCTTCCGAATAGCAGTAGATGGTTTCGTACACCCCTTTCTTGCGGTTACGCACGCGGAACAGGGGGGTCTGCAGGATGTACACATGACCTTTCTTTATCAGGTCGGGGAAGAACTGGAGGAAGAAGGTAATCATCAGCAGACGGATGTGCATACCGTCCACATCGGCATCGGTGGCCACGATTACCTTATTATATCGGAGTCCGTCGAGCCCTTCTTCAATGTTCAGGGCAGCCTGCAGGAGGTTGAACTCTTCGTTCTCGTAGACCACCTTCTTGGTGAGTCCGAAAGAATTCAGCGGCTTACCGCGCAAACTGAACACGGCCTGCGTATTGACATCGCGGCTTTTCGTGATGGAACCGCTGGCGGAGTCTCCCTCGGTGATGAAGATGGAGCTTTCCAGACGGGGGTCGTCTTCTTCTTTCTTTCCGCCTTTCTGGTCGTTCAGGTGGATGCGGCAGTCGCGCAACTTACGGTTGTGCAGGTTGGCTTTCTTGGCACGCTCACGGGCTATCTTCGTGACGCCGGCAATGGCCTTACGTTCTTTTTCGGATTCCTGGATTTTCTGCAGCAGGACTTCGGCCACATCGGGATGCTTGTGGAGGTAGTTGTCTACCTGCTCTTTTACGAAATCGCCCACAAACTTGTTGACGCTGACGCCCGACAAAGGATAGGGGTTGCCTTCGGAATCTTTCTCCGGTGCCATGGACAGTGAGCCCAACTTGATTTTGGTCTGGCTCTCGAACGTAGGTTCAATTACGTTGATGGCAATGGCAGCCACCAGTCCGTTACGGATGTCCTGAAACTCCAGATTCTTTCCGTAGAACTCCTTGATGGCACGGGCTATGTGTTCCTTGAACGCGCTCTGGTGGGTTCCTCCCTGCGTGGTGTGCTGACCGTTGACAAAGGAATAGTATTCCTCGCCATACTGCGCACTGTGGGTAAAGGCTATCTCAATGTCTTCGCCCGTCAGGTGCACAATGGGATACAGCCCCGGCGCAGTCATGTTGTCGTTCAGCAGGTCTTCCAGTCCGTTACGGCTCACAATGCGGTGTCCGTTATAATAGATGGAAAGGCCCGTATTTAAATAGGTATAGTTGCGGAGCATGGTCTCAATGAACTCCGGACGGAAGTGGTAGTTCTGGAACAAGGTATCGTCGGGCTCAAAGAAGATGCAGGTTCCGTTTTCTTCGTCGGTGGCGCAGGTCTCGTCGCTGACCAGTTCTCCACGTTCGAACACGGCCTTGCGCATCTGTCCGTCGCGGGCACTCCAGGCCACGAAACGGCTGCTCAATGCATTGACTGCCTTGGCTCCCACTCCGTTCAGACCGACACTTTTCTTAAAGGCCTTGGTATCGTATTTACCTCCGGTGTTCAGCATGGAAACGGCATCGACCAGACTTCCCAAAGGAATGCCTCGTCCATAGTCGCGCACGGACACCCGCAGGTTATCTTCCATCTGGATTTCAATGCGTTTTCCGGCTCCCATCTTGAACTCGTCGATACTGTTGTCGACGACTTCTTTCAACAGCACATAAATTCCGTCTTCCACCTGCGAGCCGTCGCCCAGGCGACCGATGTACATACCCGGACGGGTACGCACGTGCTCCATGTCGCTCAGGTGGCGAATATTCTCTTCGGTATAAGCTACAGAGGAAACGGTTTGTTCATTGAGTTCTTCCATATCTATTCTCCCCTCTGTTTTTTAAATCATTTTCTTATAAGCACGGCGACGTTTGTGCTGCACGGATTCGAACGCGCTCCACTGTGCCTGTACTTTCTTGTTGAGCTCAAGCTCCGGATTACTTTCTCCATATTCAAATCCCATCTGCTGGAAAATGGGCACGAGGTCATAGAACAGGAGGGCATTGACTCCCTTGCTCTGGTATTCGGGCTTCACTCCTACCAGCAACAAATCGAGCACGCGCGGACGCTTGATGAAGAGGGCTTTCAGCAAGTGGAACCAACCGAAAGGCAACATCTTCCCCTTGGCTTTCTGCAAGGCTTTCGACAAAGAAGGCATGGCAATTCCCACAGCCACCAGATTGCCTTCCGCATCTTCTACCAGCGACACCATGCGCAGGTCGATGAGCGGCAGATACATCTTTATATATTGGTTAATCTGTCCCTGCGTCATCTGCGAATATCCGTAAAGAGGCGCATAAGCTTCGTTAATCAAATCGAAGATTTTCTGCCCGTAGTTCTGCTTCTTGATTTCACTCCGCTTGAGCTTCTTGATTTTCAGGTTGTACTTCTGAAGAATGATTTCGGAGATGCGCACAAACTTGTCCGGAAGCTGGTGGGGCACGCTCAGTTTGTATTCCACCCAGTCGACTTCTTTCTCAAAGCCTAACTGCTCCATGTGTTCCGGATAATAGGAATAGTTATAGATGGTGGCCATCGTACTCAACTGGTCGAATCCTTCAACCAGCATTCCTTCGGCATCCATATCCGTAAATCCCAACGGACCGACAATGGCTTCCATACCTTTTTCTTTTCCCCATTGCTCTACGGCTTTCAGCAAGGCTGAAGACACTTCTTCTTCGTCAATGAAGTCCAGCCAGCCAAAACGGACTTCTTTCTTGTTCCAGGTGTCATTTGCACGGTGGTTGATGATGGCGGCCACACGCCCCACTATCTCCTCGCCTTTGTATGCCAGGAAATATTCTGCCTCGCAGAATTCAAATGCCGGATTCTTCTTGGGATTGAAGGTATTCAGCATGTCATCGTACAAATCGGGAACGGAATAGGGATTATCTTTATAAAGTTCGTAATTAAAACGAATGAACTTCTTCAGTTCTTTTTTCGTAGTGACTTTTTTAATCGTGATAGTCATTGTGGTATAATTTTCTTTCGTTCGCTTTGAGTTTAGAAAAATTAAGGCTGTAAAGATAGTGTTTTTTCTCCTAAAAAGCGGGCTATTCACTGATTTTCACACTTTAAGGATTTTTTACGCAAGAAGCAAACGGCATACGAAAATTAGAAATTTGATGGGATTTTAAGGTATCTTTTCATTTCATTTCCAGAATGAAGAAAGTAGAAATCCCTGCAAACTACTGGTTGACAACAAAATAAACATCCTTTTCCCCTTGAGAATCGAAAAATCAGTCTCTCCCCGACAGATGGACGGGATTTTCAGATTCTCGCAACGTTTATTTCCACCAGTCGCCAGGCAAGGCAAGAATCATGGCTACCACTTCGGCATAGTTTTTCTGTCCGGAAGGAATCTGGTTGCCTTTGAGGTAATACTCATACATCAGTTCCTGCACTCGTCCTACCCACGGATTGTAGCGTGCCTGCCAGTAGGCTTGCTTTTCACGAAGGGTCTGCAAAATCTCTGGACGGATGGAGGCAAGCAGTTGCCGGTAGTCTTCTTCTTCCAACAATGTAGCGGCATTGGAGAGCACATAGGGTAACAGACCGAAATAGCCGGAGTAGCGGACGGCTGGTGAAACGGAGCGGATGCAAATCTGATAAGCCCAGAAGTTGGCTTCGGCCTCGCTGCTTATTCCCAACAGATGGGAATATTCATGGGCATAGGTGAACGGCCATTGCAAGGGAGGCAGCTCGCGGTTGAGCTGTGACTCGGCAAAAAAAGGGCCCATGTAGCCCAACACGCCGACACCGGAATAGAGTGCGTTGAACATGACTTGCTTGGGATGCTGGTAGCTTCTCGGTGAAGAAAGACCGAAACGGGAGGGCACCTGGGCAAAGCGTTGCTTCACCTCTTTTTCGATGACCTCGTGCGAAGGAAAAGGCGACTGCGTGTAGGCTTGATTCAGGCGACGGGTATAGTCGGCCAGGAAGTGATGGAAGGTGGAATCCTGATAGGCCACATATTCTACAGAGGAACGCGTAAAGAAGTCTTTCCGGAAATAGTTGATTCCCCAACCTACATAGAACCAGAGGTACACTCCTACCAGCAGCTCGGCTTCTGCACGCAAGGTCCACTTCCACCCTTTCTTTTTCTTCCAGCCCCACAGCGGAATCCCGACAAGCAGGACACACGCGGCTACAAAAAACCATTCTTCCATGGAGAAGGGTATCCAGGAAACCAGGGCCGACAGGAAGGCGGACAGGACGGGATAAAGATGACGGGCGTACAGCTCGCCCATATCCGGAAAAAAACGGCAAAGGAGGACGAGGCACAATCCTAGTCCTTCTGCGGTCCAACGTACGTAACGTAAGGGAAAACTTTTCATACACACAAAGTTATATGTTTTCAGACAAGGTGAAGGAAGTGACAAAGAAATTATATATTTTTGTAACACAGATTAATCATGAATTATACTTAGATAGAAATGGCTTTAAACTACATCTGGATTGCATTTTTCCTTCTGGCCTTCGTGGTGGCACTGGTCAAGCTCGTATTTTTAGGCGACACGGCCGTATTTCCGGAGATTATCAATTCTACTTTCGCTTCTTCCAAAACGGCATTCGAAATTTCATTGGGGCTGACGGGGGTACTGTCGCTCTGGCTGGGCATCATGAAGATTGGAGAAAAAGGAGGCGTTATACAGCTTTTCGCCCGCCTGCTGAGTCCGCTGTTTTCGAAACTGTTTCCGGAAATCCCCAAAGGGCATCCGGTGACGGGAAGTATTTTCATGAACTTAGCAGCTAACATGCTGGGGCTGGACAATGCAGCCACACCGCTCGGCCTGAAAGCCATGGAGGGACTGCAGGAGCTGAACCCACGAAAGGATACAGCCAGCAACCCGATGATCATGTTTTTAGTGCTGAACACGTCGGGACTGACACTGATTCCCATCAGCATCATGGTATACCGGGCACAGATGGGAGCCGCACAGCCTACGGACGTGTTTGTTCCGATTCTGCTGGCGACTTTCTTTTCGACAATGGCCGGCATCATTGCGGTCAGTCTGTACCAGCGCATCAACCTACTGAACCGGACCATCCTGCTGTTTCTCGGAGGAGCCAGTCTGCTCATTGCGGGCATCATCTGGCTTTTCCTTCAGCTTAGCCGGGAACAGATTGACCTCTACTCTACCACCTTTGCCAATGTGTTCCTCTTTCTCGTCATCATCGGCTTTATCGTGTCGGGTATGCGGAAAAGAATCAATGTGTACGACGCCTTCGTAGAAGGAGCCAAAGAGGGATTTTCTACTGCCGTGCGCATCATTCCTTACCTGGTGGCCATCTTGGTTTCCATCGGCGTGTTCCGTGCTTCGGGCGCCATGGATTTTCTGATTCAGGGCATCGCCGGGATAGTTCGGAGTTGCGGTATAGACGACCAGTTTGTCGGCGCACTGCCCACGGCACTGATGAAGCCGCTGAGCGGTAGCGGGGCCCGCGGACTGATGGTGGATGCCATGAGCACCTACGGAGCCGATTCGTTTGTCGGCCGTCTGGCCTGCATCTTCCAGGGGGCAACGGACACTACATTTTATATTCTGGCGGTGTATTTCGGAAGCGTCAGCGTGACGCGTACAAGGCATGCGTTAAGTTGCGGACTGATTGCCGACTTTGCCGGAATATTAGCTGCCATTTTCATCGGATATTTATTTTTCAATTGACATAAGCTATGATTAGTTATCAGACAGAAGGCGTGGAAATGCCCGCCATCAAGAAGCGCGAAACGACCGCATGGATCAAAGCCGTGGCCGAAACTTACGGCAAGAAGGTAGGCGAAATCGCATACATCTTTTGCTCGGACGAGAAGATTCTGGAAGTAAACCGCCAGTATCTGCAGCATGATTATTACACGGACATCATTACATTTGACTACTGCGAAGGCAAGAAACTGTCGGGCGATTTGTTCATCAGTCTGGACACGGTACGCACCAACGCCGAACAGTTCAATGCGCCGTATGAAACGGAACTCTACCGCGTAATCATACACGGCATACTGCATCTTTGCGGCATCAATGACAAAGGGCCGGGAGAACGCGAAATCATGGAAGCCGCCGAAAACAAAGCGCTGGAAATGCGGAAAGATTTCATGTAATTCGTATTTTTGCAAAGGATTAAAAACATAAAAGCTAATGGATTTCAAGTATGATGTAATCGTAATCGGAGCCGGTCATGCCGGATGTGAAGCGGCAGCTGCGGCTGCCAATCTGGGCTCAAAGACCTGCCTGATTACAATGGACATGAACAAAATCGGGCAGATGAGCTGTAACCCGGCCGTAGGGGGTATTGCCAAGGGACAAATCGTCAGAGAGATTGACGCCTTGGGAGGATACATGGGGCTGGTGACAGACAAGACCGCCATCCAGTTCCGTATGCTGAACCGTTCCAAAGGACCGGCCATGTGGAGTCCACGTGCCCAGTGCGACCGCGGAAAATTTATCTGGGCCTGGAGGGAAGTATTAGAGAACCTGCCCAACCTGCATATCTGGCAAGATACGGTGGAAGAGTTGTTGGTGGAGAACGGAGAAGTGACCGGCCTGGTGACTTGCTGGGGAGTGACGTTTCATGCCAAATGTGTGGTGCTGACTGCCGGTACTTTCCTGAACGGGCTGATGCACATCGGACACAAGATGCTGGCAGGAGGACGCTGTGCGGAACCGGCATCGTATCACCTGACTGAATCCATCACCCGCCACGGCATTACGGCCGGACGCATGAAGACGGGTACCCCGGTGCGCATCGACGGAAAGAGCGTACACTTTGACCTGATGGACACACAGGACGGCGAGAATGATTTCCACCGCTTCTCATTTATCAGTGAACCGCGCCACCTGACACAACTGCAATGCTGGACCTGCTTTACCAACGAAGAGGTGCACGACACGCTCCGGAAAGGACTGGCCGACTCTCCCCTTTTCAACGGACAAATCCAGAGCATCGGCCCGCGTTACTGTCCGAGCATCGAGACCAAAATCGTGACCTTCCCCGACAAACCGCAGCACCAGCTGTTCCTGGAACCGGAAGGTGAAACCACACAGGAACTTTACCTGAACGGCTTCTCTTCTTCACTCCCGATGGACATCCAGCTGGAGGCGCTGAAGAAGATTCCTTGCTTCAAGGATCTGGTGGTGTACCGTCCGGGATATGCCATCGAATACGATTACTTCGACCCGACACAGCTGAAGCATACACTGGAATCGAAGGTGGTGAAAAACCTGTTCTTCGCCGGACAGGTGAACGGCACAACCGGATACGAAGAAGCCGGCGGACAGGGTATCATTGCAGGTATCAACGCACACCTGAACTGCCACGGCGGCGAGCCGTTCGTGCTGGGACGTGACGAAGCTTACATCGGCGTACTGATTGACGACCTCGTGACCAAAGGCGTGGATGAGCCGTACCGTATGTTTACTTCGAGAGCGGAATACCGCATCCTGCTCCGTCAGGATGACGCCGACATGCGACTGACCGAACGGGCTTATCAGCTGGGGCTGGTGAAGGCCGACCGCTACGAAATCCTGCAAAAGAAACGGGCCGAAATAGACCGCATCGTAAACTTCGTAAGTACCTTCTCCGTGAAGGCCGACAAGATAAACGACGCCCTCGAAAAGTTAGGAACAGCTCCGCTTACTCACGGATGCAAGCTGGTTGACTTAATCAGCCGCCCGCAGATTACGATTGAAAATATCGCCCCTTATATCCCCGCCTTCCAGGCTGCACTCGACAAAATCGAGGACCGAAAAGAAGAGGTGATTGAGGCTGCCGAAATCCGCATCAAGTACAAAGGCTACATCGACCGGGAGCGTACGATTGCCGACAAGATACACCGGCTGGAGTCCATCCGAATCAAGGGCAAGTTTGACTACGCCAACCTGCAATCCCTGTCGACCGAAGCCCGCCAGAAGCTGGTGAAGATAGACCCGGAAACCCTGGCACAGGCCAGCCGCATTCCCGGCGTATCACCGAGCGACATCAACGTGCTGCTAGTGCTTCTGGGACGATAAAGCAGGCATGTTTCACGTGAAACAATTTGTTTAAGGAATACACATAAAATACTGGATATGAATAAAGAAACATTAAAGAAAAACCTTCGAGAAATACCCGATTTCCCCAAGCCCGGAATTCTGTTCTACGACGTCACTACCCTGTTCAAAAATGCGGAATGCTTGCAGGGCATGATAGACGAACTGTATGAGCTGTACAAGGACAAAGGGATTACCAAAGTGGTAGGTATCGAGTCCAGAGGATTCATCTTGGGAGGTGCCTTGGCGGCCCGCTTAGGAGCCGGATTCATCATGGCCCGCAAGCCCGGAAAGTTGCCGGCTGAAGTCATTGAAGAAACTTACGCCAAGGAGTATGGAACCGATACCATACAGCTTCACAAGGATGCCATCAGCAAAGACGACGTGGTATTGTTGCACGACGACTTGCTGGCTACAGGCGGAACCATGGCGGCAGCTTACCGACTGGTAAAACGCTGCGGCGTGGAGAAAGCGTATGTCAACTTCGTCATCGAGCTTAAAGGGCTGAACGGAAGAAACGCTTTCGAAAAGGACGTAGAAGTCACTACCCTTTTAGAACTATAAAACGAGACGAATCCCTTGCAGAAAGGGAAACAACTGTGCAGCCTTCTTTGCAGGAAACTTCTCCTCAAAGAAGGCTGTATTCACCCTGACAAGAACCCAACGACATGGAAGAAATAGAAAAGACAAGCAACACCAGTGAATACCTGAAAGGAATCGTATTGAACCTTCCGGAAGGTCCGGGCATCTACCAATACCTGAACAAAGAAGGGGTCATCATCTACGTGGGAAAAGCCAAGAATCTGAAGCGCCGTGTCTATTCTTATTTTTCCAAGGACCACCAGTCGGCCAAGACGCGCATGCTGGTTTCCAAGATTGCCGACATCCGCTACATCGTGGTGAACTCGGAAGAGGATGCCCTGCTGCTGGAGAACAACCTGATCAAGAAATACAAGCCGAGATACAACGTGCTGCTGAAGGACGACAAGACCTACCCTTCCATCTGCATCAGCAACGAGTATTTCCCGCGCATCTACAAGACCCGGAAGATTATTCGCGACGGCTCGAATTACTTCGGTCCGTACAGCCATGTGCCTTCCATGATGGCCTTGCTGGAGCTGATAAAGAAACTGTATCCGCTCCGTACCTGCCACCTGGCACTGACGCCCGAAAACATTGCGCAGAGGAAGTTCAAGGTCTGCCTGGAATACCACATCAAGAACTGCAAAGGGCCCTGCATCGGGAATCAGTCGCACGAAGAATACATGCAACAGATAGCGCAGGCAAGGGAGCTGCTGAAAGGCAATACCCAGAAGGTAAGCAATGCGCTGATGGAGGAAATGAAACGCCTGGCAGAAGAGATGAAGTTTGAGGAAGCACAAAAGCTCAAGGAGCAATACATGCTCATTGAAAGCTATCGCGCCAAGAGTGAAGTGGTGAGTTCGGTGCTTCATCACATCGATGTATTCTCCATTGAAACGGACGAAAATACGGCGTATATCAACTACCTGCACATTACCAACGGATGCATCAACCAAGCCTTCACCTTCGAATACAAAGTGCGCATGAACGAGAGCAAGGAGGAGTTGCTGCAATTAGGTATCGTGGAAATGCGCGAACGTTATAAGAGCACGTCGAAGGAAATCATCGTGCCCTTTGAACTGGACATGGAAATGAGCGGCGTGACGTTCACGGTTCCTAAAAAGGGCGAGAAAAAGCACTTGCTCGACCTTTCGCTGATGAACGTGAAGCAGTATAAAGTGGACCGCCTGAAGCAGGCCGAGAAACTGAATCCGGAGCAGCGGAGCGTGCGGCTGATGAAAGAAATCCAGGCACAGCTGCAACTGGAGAAAATGCCGAACCACATTGAGTGTTTCGATAACTCCAACATTCAGGGGTCGGATGCAGTGGCAGCCTGCGTGGTGTTCAAGAAAGCCAAACCCAGCAAGAAAGACTACCGGAAATACCTTATCAAAACGGTGGTGGGACCGGATGATTACGCTTCCATGCAGGAGGTGGTACGCCGCCGCTACAGCCGCATTCTGGAAGAGCAGGGCGAACTGCCCGACCTGATTCTGACGGATGGAGGAAAAGGCCAGATGGAAGTAGTAAGACAGGTGATAGAAGACGAGCTACACTTGCAGATTCCCATTGTGGGTCTTGCCAAGAATAACCGTCACCGCACGTCGGAAGTGCTGTTTGGTTTTCCACCGCAAACACTCGGCATCAAACAAGGCACTCCCCTTTTCCATCTGCTGGAAAATATCCAGGATGAGGTGCACCGCTTTGCCATCACCTTCCACCGGGAAAAAAGAAGCAAAAGCCAGATTGCCTCTGCCCTCGACAATATCAAAGGTATCGGCGACAAGCGGAAAACAGCCTTGCTGAAAAAGTTCAAGAGTGTGGCCCGCATCCGGCAAGCCAGCCTGGAAGAGATTGCCGAAGTGATTGGAGAAAGTGCGGCAAAAAGCGTCAAGGAATCACTGTCGGAATCCAAATAATTTGATTATTTTTGTAGAAACAAGACGAATCACATGAGAGTAGTTATACAGCGCGTGACACACGCATCCGTGACCATTGACGGAATTTGTAAATCGGCCATCAAAGAAGGCTTCATGATTCTGCTCGGCATTGAAGCTGCCGACTCGCAGGAAGATGCAGACTGGCTCTGCAAGAAGATTGTCAACCTCCGTGTTTTTGACGATGAGAATGGCGTAATGAACAAGTCCATTCTGGATGTGCAGGGAGAAATCTTGGTGGTAAGCCAGTTCACACTGATGGCTTCGACCAAGAAAGGAAACCGCCCCTCTTACATCCGGGCTGCCGGACATGAAATTGCCGTTCCTCTGTACGAATACTTCTGCAATGAATTGAGCATTGCCCTGGGAAAACAAGTAGGAACCGGTGAGTTCGGTGCCGACATGAAAGTAGAATTATTGAACAACGGACCGGTGACCATCTGCATGGACACCAAAAACAAGGAATAACCATGACACTGGAAGAAGCACAGAAGACCGTAGACGAATGGATAAAGACGTACGGAGTAAGGTACTTCAGTGAGCTGACCAATATGGCTGTGCTCACGGAAGAAGTGGGTGAACTGGCACGCATCATGGCACGCACCTACGGCGACCAGTCGTTCAAGGCAGGCGAAAAAACAGACTTGGGCGACGAAATGGCCGACGTGCTCTGGGTGTTGCTCTGTCTGGCCAACCAAACGGGTGTAGACCTGACGAAAGCGTTCAGAAAGAATCTGGAGAAGAAAACCAACCGAGACAAGGAAAGACATAAAAACAACCCTAAACTATAAAGTATATGAATCCTAATCACGAACATGCGTGCGGATGCGAACACACGCACGAAGAAGAGAACCAGTACAACAAGTACGAAGATGCGTTGAGCAAATATCAAACGAATCTGAAGGACGATGAAATTGCGGAGAAGACAGCCCGTCTCATCGAAAAGCACCTGGAAGAAAACAATACGAAGGAAGTAAAGAAGTTCCTTTTCAACTGTATTGACTTGACTACACTGAAGTGTACAGACAGCGACACAAGCGTGATGAAGTTCACGGAGAAGGTCAATGAGTTTGTCGACCGCTACCCTGACCTGAAGAACGTGGCTGCAATTTGTGTATATCCCAACATGGCTGAAATCGTCAACGATACACTGGAGGCAGACGACGTGAAGATTGCCTGCGTATCGGGAGGCTTCCCTTCGTCACAGACCTTCATCGAAGTGAAAGTGGCCGAAACTGCCATGGCCATCCATAGTGGCGCAGACGAAATAGATATCGTGATTTCTGTAGGCAAATTCCTGAGCGGCGATTACGAAGGCATGTGCGACGAAATCGAAGAGCTGAAAGAAGTATGCGGCGACAAGCACTTAAAAGTGATTCTGGAAACCGGTGCGCTGGGAAGTGCTTCGAATATCAAGAAAGCTTCTATCCTTTCTATGTATTCAGGAGCTGACTTTATCAAGACTTCTACAGGAAAAGAAAGTCCGGCTGCCACACCGGAAGCTGCTTACGTGATGTGCCAGGCCATCAAGGAATACTTCCTGGAGACTGGCCGGAAAGTAGGATTTAAGCCCGCTGGAGGCATTAACTCCGTGCACGACGCACTGGTGTACTATACCATCGTAAAAGAGCTGTTAGGAGAAGAATGGCTGACCAACGAGCTGTTCCGTCTGGGCACAAGCCGCATGGCCAACCTATTGCTTTCTGACATTGTGGGAAGTGAAACCAAGTTCTTCTAAAAAGACCTCGTATAAGGACAAAAAAATCCCCTCTCTTCATTGAAGAACGGGGATTTTTTGAATCATTTATTTCGTTCAATCACATAATCGATGTAGGCAGTCAGAGCTTCTTTCAAACTGGAATCGGCCAAAACGGGAATCAGGGCCAATGCCTTATCGCGGAACTCGTACATCATGCGGGTGGCGTATTCAATTCCTCCCCTTTCTTTCACGGTTTCTACAAATGCCGCTATTTCTTCTTTTGAAGCTTCCAAGGAACGTATTTTCAAAGCTGTCTGCTTCAAACTGTCATCTCCTGTCTGATTCAACACATACAAAGCAGGAAGCGTGAGTTTTCCTTCCAGCATATCATTTCCTGTAGGCTTGCCCAGCTCCGGACTCTCGAAATAATCAAAGATATCGTCCTTTATCTGGAAGGCAATACCAATCATTTCACCTAACAATCCGGCCTTCATCACCTCTTCCTGCACGGCTCCTACCGATACGGCTCCACTCTGTGAACTGGCCTTAAACAAGGCGGCTGTCTTCTTCCGGATGACATCGAAATATGCCTCCTCCGAAAAGTCTTCCTTACCAATATTGCCTAACTGCAGAATCTCACCTTCCGACAATTCCTGCCCTAAAGAAGCGACCAGCTCCACCAGTTCCACCTTACCGGTCAGTGCGGCATGTTTCAAGCTCGTGGCCAGCATGTAATCGCCCACCAGTACGGAAACCTTGTTATTGTAAATTGCGTTTACAGAAGACTGCCCCCGGCGCTCGTCACTCTCGTCTACCACATCATCGTGTACCAGACTGGCTGTATGGAGCAATTCCAACGACAGCGCCGCATGAAAGGTTGATTGATTTAATGTACCGAACAGTTTAGCCGTCAGCATCACCAGGATGGGACGCATCATCTTTCCGCTCCGCTTCTTGATGTAAGCCAACACCTCTCCCAAAAGAGGATCTGTACTCGTCAAAGAGTCCTCAAAAAGCCCTCTGAATTCCTCTAATTCTTTTTCTACAGGCTGCTTTATTAAATCAATTTTGTTCATGTACATTTATTTAGGCCCACAAAAGTAATAATAAAAGACTGAATACCGTATTTTTTTGTACTTTTACATGAAAAAACTTAATATTTTTACACGAATGGAGAAGCTATTTCTATTAGACGCTTATGCACTGATTTACCGTGCCTATTACGCCTTTATCAAGAATCCCCGCATCAACTCGAAAGGTTTCAACACCTCTGCCATCCTGGGATTTGTCAATACCCTGGAAGAAGTGCTGCGGAAAGAAAATCCTACGCACATCGGTATTGCCTTCGATCCGTCGGGACCTACGTTTCGCCACGAAGCTTATGAAGCATACAAAGCGCAACGGGAAGAGACTCCGGAAGCTATCCGGCAGTCGGTTCCTGTCATCAAGGACATCATACGTGCCTATCATATTCCTATTTTAGAGATTGCCGGATACGAAGCCGACGACGTAATCGGCACACTGGCTACGGAAGCCGGCAAAAGAGGCATCAATACCTACATGATGACTCCCGACAAGGACTACGGACAGCTGGTGGGTGAACACGTGTTCATGTATCGCCCCAAATACGGCGACAACGATTTCGAAGTAATGGGAGTGGAAGAAGTCAAGGCCAAGTTCGACATCCAGTCGCCTTTGCAGGTCATCGACATGCTCGGACTCATGGGAGATACAGCCGACAACATTCCGGGGTGCCCGGGTGTAGGAGAGAAAACGGCACAGAAACTGATAGCCCAGTTCGGCAGCATCGAGAATCTGCTGGCTCACACCGACGAACTGAAAGGTGCCATCAAGAAGAAGGTGGAAGAAAACAAAGAGCAAATCACGTTCTCAAAATTTCTGGCTACCATCAAAACAGATGTGCCCATCGTACTCGACATGGAAGCACTGAAAAGAGAAGAACCCGATGAAGAGGAACTGCGCCGTCTGTTCGAAATGCTGGAATTCCGAAGTCTGATTGACCGGGTAATCAAAACAGAAAAAAAAGCTCCCTCCTCTCCTGCCGCTCAACCCGATCTCTTTGGCTTTTTTGCGGAGGAAGATACAGTTGACGCCAAAAATTCAATTCTCACGAGGTTAGAAGACCTGTCATACGACTATCAACTTGTTGATAATAAGGAGGAAATGGCGGTTTTAGCCGAAAAATTACTCGCTCAGAAATTTTTCAGTCTAGACACGGAAACCACCGGAATCGATCCCATCACGGCAGAACTGGTGGGAATGAGCTTCAGTTTTGCCGAAAACCAGGCTTTTTATGTACCGGTACCGGCCAATCGTGAAGAAGCCCTTACAATTGTGAATATATTTAAACCTGCCTTCGAAAATCCCGATTCGCTCAAAATTGGACAAAACATCAAATACGACCTGATCATGCTGGCCAATTACGGAGTGACCCTGAAGGGAAAGATGTTCGATACCATGATTGCGCATTATGTGTTGCAGCCCGAACTTCGCCACGGCATGGATTACCTGGCCGAGATTTACCTGAAGTACGAGACCATCAAAATTGAAGAGCTGATTGGAGCAAAAGGAAAAAAGCAGGGAAACATGCGCGACCTTGCTCCCGAGGCAGTCTACAAATATGCTTGTGAGGATGCCGATGTAACACTCAAACTGAAACAGGTACTCGAAAACGAACTGGAGACAAACGGAGTCAAAAAACTGTTCGAAGAGATAGAAATGCCTTTGGTGCCGGTATTGGCTTATATGGAAAGAAACGGAGTACGTATTGATACGGAAGCACTGAAAGAAACCTCACGGCATTTTACAGCCCGGATGAACCAGATAGAGGAAGAGGTACACCAGCTGGCCGGAATGGAGTTCAATATTGCCTCTCCCAAACAAGTGGGTGAAGTGTTGTTCGACCGCCTGAAAATCGTGGAAAAAGCCAAGAAGACGAAGACCGGGCAGTATGTCACTTCGGAAGAAGTGTTGGAAAGTCTGAGAGGAAAGCATGAAATCGTAGGAAAGATTCTGGAACATCGCGGACTGAAGAAACTGTTAGGTACCTACATTGATGCCCTACCCCAACTTATCAATCCGGCTACCGGACGCATCCATACATCTTTCAACCAGACAGTCACAGCTACCGGACGACTGAGTTCTAGCAATCCGAACCTGCAGAACATTCCTATCCGCAACGAAGACGGAAAGGAAATCCGAAAGGCTTTCATCCCTGACGAAGGATGCGAATTCTTCTCGGCTGACTATTCACAAATTGAGCTGCGCATCATGGCACATCTGAGCAATGACCCGCACATGATTGAAGCTTTCCAGAAAGACCAGGACATTCATGCAGCTACTGCCGCTAAAATATATAAGGTAAAACTGGAGGAGGTGACACGCGAACAAAGAAGCAAGGCCAAGACTGCCAACTTCGGTATCATCTACGGAATTTCAGTGTTCGGACTGGCAGAACGTCTGAACGTTGACCGCAAGGAAGCCAAAGCACTTATCGACGGATACTTTGAAAACTATCCGAATGTAAAGGCTTATATGGACCAGAGTATTCAGGAAGCACGCGAAAAAGGATACATTGAAACCATCTTCAAACGCAAACGCTATCTGCCGGACATCAACTCTAAAAATGCAGTCGTCAGAGGGTATGCCGAACGAAATGCAATCAATGCCCCCATTCAGGGCAGTGCCGCCGATATTATTAAAGTAGCCATGATACGCATATACCAGCGTTTCCAGGAAGAAGGTATCCGCTCGAAAATGATTCTCCAGGTACACGACGAATTAAACTTCAGCGTCTTGCCGGAAGAAAAAGAAAAAGTGCAGCAAATTGTGATAAGCGAAATGGAGGCTGCTTACAAAATGAAAGCTCCACTGCGTGCAGACCATGGTTGGGGACACAATTGGCTGGAAGCACACTAAGTCATCCAGATTGTTAACCAATGTTTAATTAGTGACATTTTGCTAATTTATCGCATTTTTTTAGCCAGAATGCATACAACATATCAAAGCTTTTACTACATTTGCACTGTCAAAAAGAACAAAACGTAAGTAAAACCTTAAAATTAGAAAGATATGAAAAAGATGAATTTAGCAAAGTGTGTAGTTGTTTTAGTTATAACTTTTGTTGCAAGCTTGTCAACTTATGCTGCTAAAATGAATAACAACCTGATTTACAATGCGCAAGAAGTTAACGGATTGAAAGTTGCAGAAACTGTATACAAGAAAGACGGTAACATGCTGACAAACTACATGAAGTATAGCTACAAATACAATGACAACAACCAGATGACTGAAAATATGTCACAGAAATGGAATGTAAACAAAAACTGCTGGGAAAACGATTTGTGTATTCGTTATACATACGACAACAAGAGTGTAACTACAGAATACTACAAATGGAATTCCAAGAAGAATGATTTCATTCTGATTCCTGAAATGACTGTTACAATGGACAAATGATTAAATAAGAAAATTCATAAACTCTCTTTTACAAAAAGAGGCACTTCGTGATGAAGCGCCTCTTTTTTTATTTTCTACCGACGAAGTCTGCCAAAATTGCCGCTCATTCCGTAGAAGAATAGGCAGGAACTTAAAAAATAACTATCTTTGCAGAGAATTAGAGTATTATGTATCTGAAATAGATTAAAAACAAACTATAAATTATGGCATTACAATGTGGTATCGTCGGTTTGCCAAACGTGGGAAAATCGACACTTTTCAACTGCTTATCAAACGCAAAAGCCCAGGCGGCCAACTTCCCGTTCTGCACCATCGAGCCCAATGTGGGCGTGATTACGGTGCCCGATGACCGTCTGAACAAACTGGCCGGGCTGGTGGAGCCCGACCGTATAGTGCCCGCTACCGTGGAAATTGTGGACATTGCCGGACTGGTGAAAGGGGCCAGCAAGGGCGAAGGGCTGGGCAACAAGTTCCTGGCCAACATTCGTGAAACGGATGCCATTCTGCACGTGCTGCGCTGCTTCGACGATGAGAACGTGACGCATGTGGACGGCAGTGTGGACCCGGTGCGCGACAAGGAAATCATTGATACGGAACTTCAGCTGAAGGACCTGGAAACCATTGAAAGCCGCATTCAGAAGGTGCAGAAACAGGCGCAGACCGGGGGCGACAAGGTGGCCAGGCAGACGTATGAGGTGCTGGTGCGCTACCGTGAGGCGCTGTTGCAGGGCAAATCGGCACGCACCGTGCAGTTTGAAACGAAGGACGAACAGAAAATAGCACACGAGCTGTTCCTGCTCACCTCGAAGCCGGTGATGTATGTGTGCAACGTGGACGAAGCCAGCGCCGTAAGCGGCAACAGGTACGTGGAGCAGGTGCGTGAGGCGGTGAAAGAGGAGGGTGCTGAAATCCTGATTGTGGCCGCCAGGACGGAAGCCGACATTGCCGAACTGGAGACGTACGAAGACCGCCGGATGTTCCTGCAGGAGGTGGGACTGGAAGAGTCGGGCGTGAGCCGGCTGATACGTGCGGCCTACAAGCTGCTGAACCTGGAGACGTACTTCACGGCCGGAAAAATGGAGGTGCGTGCCTGGACGTTCCACAAGGGATGGAAGGCTCCGCAGTGTGCCGGTGTCATCCACACGGATTTCGAAAAGGGATTTATCCGCGCGGAGGTCATCAAGTACGACGACTTTATCCGTTACGGCTCGGAAGCTGCCGTTCGTGAGGCCGGAAAGCTCAACGTGGAGGGCAAGGAATACGTGGTGGAAGACGGCGACATCATGCACTTCCGTTTCAACGTGTAATCAACGGGGGGAGAACATCATGAACTATCTCATCATCGGAACGGGCGGTGTAGGAGGAAGCATCGCCGGATTTCTGGCACTGGCAGGCAAGGACGTGACCTGCATTGCCCGCGGAAAGCACCTGGAAGCCATCCGCCGGCAGGGACTGCACCTGAAGTCGGACCTGAAGGGGGAGCATTTCCTCCGCGTAAAGGCATGTACCGCCGAAGAATACCGGGGAAAGGCGGATGTCATCCTGGTGTGCGTGAAAGGCTATTCCATTGACTCCATCCGCCCCGTGCTGGAGCGTGCGGCTACCCCCGACACGCTGGTCATCCCCATCCTGAATGTGTATGGCACGGGGCCCCGCATCGGCCGGCTGGTGCCTTCGGTCAAGGTGCTCGACGGGTGTATCTACATCGTGGGCTTCGTGTCGGGCGAAGGGGAAATCAGCCAGATGGGCCGCATCTTCCGCCTGGTGTTCGGTGCGCGTCCGCAGCAGCAGGTGGCACCCGAACGGCTGGAGAGGATTGCCGGCGAACTCCGCGAGTGCGGCATCAAGGTGGACGTATCGGACGACATCAACCGGGATACGTTCATCAAATGGTCGTTCATCTCGGCCATGGCCTGCACGGGTGCCTATCACGATGTGCCGATGGGCGAGGTGCAGCACGAGGGTGAGGTGCGCGACACGTTCGTCGGCCTGTCGCGTGAGAGTGCGCAGATTGGGGAGAAACTGGGCATCGCCTACCCCGGCGACCCCGTGGCCTACAACCTGATGGTGATTGACAAGCTCGACCCGCACAGCACGGCTTCCATGCAGAAGGACATTGCCCGGGGGCATGAGTCGGAGATTCAGGGCCTGCTGTTCGATATGATTGACCTGGGCGCACAGTTGCACATTGACATGCCTGTCTACCGGAAGGTGGCGCAAAAATTCCAGCAAGCATGAAACATCTTATCGATATTGACACCTGGGAGCGGAAGGACAACTATCTTTTCTTCCGCGATTTCCATAATTCCTGGATTGCCATGACCGGCGAAGTGGACTGCACGGAGGCGTATGCGGAAGCGAAGGCGCAGGGCCGTTCCTTCTTTCTGTATTACCTGTACGCCATTCTTCGTGCGGCGAATGAAATCAAGGAGTTCCGTTACCGGTGGGACAAGCACGGGCAGGTGGTCTGCCACGATACGGTAGACATCACGACGCCCATTGCCGTGCCGGGAAAGACGTTCTACACGGTTCGCATTCCCTGGAACAATGATTTCAAGGCTTTCTACGAGGAAGCCCGGCGCATCATCACCTCTATCCCGGAGGACGGAGACCCGTACGGCACCGACAAGGAGATTGCGGCGCAGGGCGATTTTGACGTCATCCTGCTCAGTGCCACGCCCAAGCTGTACTTTACTTCCATCTCTTACACGCAGTATGCCCCGGGCCATCCGCAGGACTATCCGCTGATGAATGCGGGCAAGGCGGTGACGCGTGAGGGAAGGCTGGTCATGCCCATTGCACTGACCGTAAGCCATGCCTTTGTAGACGGGGCGCACATCTCACTGTTCTTCGAGAAAGTAGAGAAGTACCTGAAGGAAAGATAAACAAACACTTCATCAATATGCGCAAAACGCAGGGTTCTGTTCTACGTTTCCCACGGCGGAACCCTACGTTTTCCACAAGAGAAACCTACAGTTCGGGGCCGGGAAACATAAGGATTCCGCACAGAAAACCTAAAACATACAAGCCGGTAGTTATATCTATGCCATCACGTTTTTTGATTTCCCGCTTTTTTTCATTTAATTTGCTTCAAAGAATGCGTTTATGAAAAAAAGAATCACCTGGCTTTTATCCATTGCAATCACTGTCGTCGTATTCATCGGTGCCGGTTATATAGCTCTATTGCATAGTCAGACACAAGTTCATACCCTCATCAATCAATCCTTACAGGAAGCCGAACGCCTTCACTACAACGACCGTCTGAATGCGTTCAGCAAGAACCCGCACATCTACGTAGACCCGGCCCTGAAAGCTTATCTTTTCGCGCCCGTCTCCAGCCGGAAAATCAAAAGCTATACGCTCCAGACTACAGAAGGGAAAACCACTTACCTGTTCAAGGACAGCATCCCAGAAGAGAAAGCCCGGAAACTATTAAACGAATACCTGCTGGCAGACATACAGCCTGTCAAGGTGGAGGAAGTGAACCGGTTGTTTCAGGAACAGCTCGAACAAAGGCATGTCAGCGGAACGGCGGGTGTGTTTTATTCCGACAAGTCGGCCCGCACCCGCACACGGGCAGGCATCTTACCCACGCCCTCAGCCTATAAGACTCCGGTCTGCTCGCTCGACCTAACTCACAGCCTGCAACTGCAAGGGTGGGCGGACTACGACTGGCTGACTTTGCTCCGCCATATCCACGCGGGCTTTTACGGGCTGCTGTGCCTGCTGTTTGCGGCCACAGGTATACAAGTCTTCCTTTACCTGAAAAAACGGCAAAATAAGCCTGAAAAAGGGCTGTACATCGACCTGAAGCAGCAGATATTGCTGATCGACGGCATGCAGTGTGCCATTTCCAGCCTCGACTTGCAGCTTCTTTACCTGCTATGGGAAAAGAAAGGAGAATGTGTGAACCGTGAAGACTTGAAAACGGCTTGCTGGCCGCACGACCCACAGGCGGATGAGAAATTAGACGCGCATATACAAACAATCCGGAAAGTCCTGCAAGACTTCCCGGATTATCGGATTTCCACCGCCAGAGGACGGGGATATTATCTGACTGCTGCCTCCAGTTAGGGATTCTGCACCAGATTAGGATTGGCGTCTATCTCGGTCTGCGGAATGGGAATGGCCAGACGTGAGTCATTCGGCTGGATGGTATAGGCATTGGAAGTCTCCAGCGAAGTCAGGTGCCAGCTTCCCTTACGCTCCACGGGCAATTTATTACGCGTATAATCGTACACTGCCAGGCCCTCGCCCACCAGTTCCTTTCTTCTTTCTTTCAGGATGCGCTCCAGGGTGAAATCGGCAGCGGCATTTACCTTCATGGCGGTATTCGTCGTACGGTTGGTAATCACTTCGTTCAGGTATTCCATTCCCTTGGTCGCCTGCTCGCCCCCTATTTTTAGACCTGCCTCGGCTGCATTCAAGTAAATCTCTGACAGGCGCACGATGCAGAGGTTGTTGTCGCGCGGATCGCCAGTCTTACCCGGGAACTTCGCCAGATAGACCGTGCGGTTACGGGCTGCTTCGGGAAGGTCGGTGTTATTGGCAATGGCAGACACCTCCATCACGCTGTGGCGCACGTCCTGCGGGTCTTCATCCAGCAGGTTCAGGTAGTCTTCCGACAGTATCAGGTTGTTCCAGTCCACTTTTTCCTCATTGGCATAGACCATGGGGGCTCCTTCTCCACCCGAACCGCCGGAGGGCTCCGTCAGCGAGAAGTAGAACTCGAAAAGCGACTCGCTGGTGTATTCCTTTCCCCAGACGGTGGGGTACTCGTCGAGGGTGTACAACTGATACAGGCTTTTACCGTTTTCGATAACATCTGTAGCTGCCTTATAGGCATTCGGATAATCCAGCTTGTTCAAATAAACTCTTGACAGAATACCCTGCACGGCCCAGTAGTTCAGGCAACCGTCCTTCTTCTCCTTACTAAGGCCGGCCAGCGAACCCGTCAGGTCGGCGATAACCTGGTCATAGCATTCGGCCACCGTATTGCGTTCCGGCTTGGAGTCTGGTTCAGTAGCAGTGGTAACGATGGGTACTCCCAAAGACTGGCCGTTGTCGTACGAATAAGGCATGGCAAACACGCGTATCAGGTCGTACAGTGCCAGTCCTCGCATGGCCAGCGCCTGAGCCTTGATTTCATCCAGCGCCTGCGTGTCGGTAGTATTCACCTGTCCGCCTTCGATGGCGGCTATCAGGTTATTGATCTGGCGAATCACCTTGTACACCTGGTTCCACGGAAGACTCGTGTTGAAGCTGTCGGTCGATTTGACATTGTATTCGTAATAGGGAGAGACTCTTTTTCCGTCTCCCTTGCTCATACGGGCCTGCACGTCAGCCGCACGGCAGTCGCCGAAATAAAAGAAGTTATCGCCATAATAGCTGTGTGCCGAAGCCAGACGGTAGATGCCGTTCAGGGCTGTCTGGGCATTCTCCAGCGTAGTAAAGGCCTGGTCGGTGGGTACAGACGTGGACGGATTCAGGTCCAGCCAGCTGTCCGAACAAGAGGTACATGCCAGTGAGGCGGCAAGAAAATAAATATAGAGTGGTTTCATAATCCAGTTCGTTTTTAGAAAGTTAATTGTACGCCGAAGTTGAAAGTACGCATGGCGGGTGCCTCGCAGAACACTTCTCCGTTGACCGGAGTTTCGGGATCATACTGTTTCCATTTGGCCCATGTCAGCAGGTTGCTGCCTGAGAAATAGATGCGGGCTTTGTCTATCAGGGCCTTGCGGGTCCATTCGGAAGGAAGCGTGAATCCCAGGGTAAGGTTCTTCAGACGCAGATGGTTGGTGCTGTGAATGTAGCGCGAAGAGTTCTGAGGTCCGGCATCTTCCCCATACACAAAGCGCGGTACATTGGTCTGGTCGCCCGGCTCCTGCCAACGGTCCATGGCATATACCGGCAGGTTGTATTTGGAATTATAGATATTGCTCGTTCCGTTCTCGATGTAGGTACCGGTCTTATCGTAGGAATATCCGCCCAACGAATAAGTCAGCGTAAAGCTCAGGTCCAGCCATTTGTAATTCAGCATGTTCGTCAGACCGCCGGACACTTTCGGGTTAACCGACTTGTAAGGAATGGCCTGCGCCTCACCGGCATTCTCCGTCAGGCTCCGGTCTATAATCACCGTACCGTCTTCCTGCGGTATTTCCTGGTTGCGGTAATACATGGCCTTACCTGTGTCCGGATTTACTCCGGCGTATTCTTTTACGTAGAAGGTGTGGTAGGGCAATCCTACTTTGTGGATGAACCATGTGCCCTCGATTGACTGCTCCAGCTGTCCGTTGAGTGACACAATCTTGTTCTTGTTGTGGCTCAGATTGAAGACCGTAGTCCAGTTAAAGTTGTCATTGGCAAAGTTGATGGTACGCAGCTCCAGTTCCACACCCCGGTTGTTCAACTGTCCCACATTGCTCAGGTAGTTCGTAAATCCGGTAGTGGCACTGATAGGAAGGCTGTACAGCAAATCCTTCGTATCGCGGTTATAGTATTCCACGCTCAGGAAAATACGGTTAATGAACGACACGTCCACTCCCACGTTCAGGTTATAGTTCTTTTCCCATCCCAAGTTGGAGTTGGGGATAGATGATTCATACGAACCGGAACCACCCATGTAGCTCTGCCCGAAAGCATACAGTCCCATATAACCGTACAGGGAGCCCGGCTGGTTACCGTTCACACCGTAAGAGGCACGAATCTTCAAATCGCTCAGAATGTGCTTCACAGGCTGCATGAAGGCTTCGTTGCTCACATGCCACATACCCGATACGGACCAGAAATTTCCCCAACGGTTATCGGGTGAAAGACGGGAACTACCGTCGCGGCGGAAGCTTCCTGCCACATAATAACGGTCGTCATAATCGTAGTTCAAACGTGAAATATACGACAGCATACGATAGTCCTGTGTAGATGAAACGAAGCTGTTCAGCACCGCTGCGTTATCCGGCTCCGTCAGTCCGGCATACGAAGGAATGTTGGAACGTTCGCCGGATGCCTTATCCGTCTGGTAGCTTTCCACCTCGTACGCAGCCAAGACATCCAGGTGGTGCTTCTGCGCAAAGGTCTTCACGTAATTCACCGAAGTAGAAGAAATCAGCTTCCCATATTCGATGAATCCTTTGGAGGACTGTGCATCGGGACCGCTCTTCGGTCCTGCAGAACTCAACGGATTGTAGTAGCGCGAGTCCTTCTGGATGGTATAGTCATAGCTTAACGTTTCCTTTATTTTCAGGCCCTTTATCGGTTCTACGGCCGCATAACCGGTGGAGAACATACGCGTCATCCGCGTGCGGTTATAGTCCGTCAGAATATCACGCAGCGGGTTCAACTGCGTGCCGTCGTACGCTCCCACATAATTTCCGGCTTCATCTCTCACCAGCATGGAAGGAGTCATGGTCATCGCCACACACAAATACGGATTGATGGCAGAGCCACGCTCTTCGTTCATCTCCTGGTTCATCTGGGTAAACATCATGTTGGCGCCTACCTCACCGTACCGGCCCACCTTCTGGGTCATGTTCAGACGAGCGGAATAGCGGTCCAGGCTGGAATTCTTGGCCAATCCTTCCTGGCTGTTATAGCCCAAAGAGGCATAGAAAGTGGTCTTCTCGTTTCCTCCGGATACGGATGCCTCGTAATCCTGCTGGATGGCGGTACGAAGCAGTTCCTTTCTCCAGTCGGTATAGCCCATGGAAGGCACAGACGCATACTTGTCAATCTCACCGTCTGCATAGCCGGTAGGGTCTGCCATCTGCTTGTCCGTGGCATAGTTCACCAGGCCCTCGTACAGCAGCTCACGGCGCTGGTCGCCGTTCAGTGTCGGACGGAAATCAACCGCCGCATTCGAGAAACCTCCCGACATGTTAAAGGAAACCTGTGCCTTGCCCGCCTTTCCTTTCTTGGTTGTAATCAGGATTACGCCATTGGCCGCACGCGAACCATACAGAGAGGCAGCCGCCGCATCCTTGATAATCGTAATGTTTTCAATATCGGCCGGATTCAGCGTGCTCATGATATTGGTCTTCGAGTTGTTCATGTAAGCCGCATCGGCTCCTCCGGCACTCAGGCTACCGGAAGTGACCGGCACCCCGTCAATCACGAACAACGGTTCCTGAGAGGCATTGAACGAACCCATACCACGGATACGGATGCTCTGATTGGCTCCCGGCTGTCCGGAACTGCTGGTAATAGACACGCCCGTGGTCATTCCCTGCAGCTTCTGCTCCACGCTCATCACGGGGATGTCTTTCATCATGTCTCCCTTCAGGGTATTGGCAGACCCCGTAAAAGAAGACTTGGTGAAATTACCGTATCCCGTCACCACCACCTCTTCCAGGTTCATGGTCTCAGGCTGGAGCACCACGTTCAGGTGTTCTTTCTTGGGAACCTTTATCAACTGAGTTTTCATACCCAGGTAAGCCACGACCAGAATCTTGTCATCCGGTCCCACTTCCAATGTATACTTTCCATCAATGTCGGTCACTACCCCACGCGCCTCGTTTCCCTGTACGGAAATCGTTGCACCGATAAGCGGCTCGTGATCTTCAGCTGAGATAACCAGTCCGCTGAGGATACGCTGTTGTGCAAAAGTCTGTTGACACACCACACACAGCAGCAATAAAACTAAAAGTCTGATTCTTTGCATTTTGACGATTTTTGTTTTTAATTCCGTAGAATACTTCGCAAAACACACGCCAAAAACAGCCTTTTTATACTTTATTTTTTAAAAATTTGATTACAAGAACGTTACACGCGATTAAAAAAAAGAAAGGCTGTGGAATTTCTGCACATTTGTAGAAATAATCCACAGCCTTTATTCTGCTTTATTTACTGTTCAGATAGTCACACAGCTTCTGTACGGCTCTTGCCCGGTGACTGATCCTGTTCTTTTCTTCAGCCCCCATCTCCGCAAAAGTCCCGGAATAGCCTTCCGGCACGAACACCGGGTCGTAGCCGAAGCCGGAGCTTCCTTTTTTCTCCCGGATGATTTCTCCCTTCACAATGCCTTCGAACAAGTGCTTTTCTCCTCCTTCTATCAGGCAGATGGCCGTGCGGAACTGCGCCTTCCGGTTCTCCTTGCCTTCCAGTTCTGCCAGCAGCTTCTTCATGTTGGCTTCCGAGTCGTGACCTTCACCGCCCGCATAACGCGCCGAATACACCCCGGGAGCCCCGTCCAGCGCTTCCACCTCCAGACCGGTATCGTCGGCAAAGCAATCCATGCCATAATGCGCATGAATATATTCCGCCTTCAGCGCGGCATTTCCTTCCAGCGTATCCGCCGTTTCCGGAATATCGGCCTCACAACGGATGTCTTTCAAACTCAGCACCTCTACTTTATCTCCCAGAATGGCACGTATCTCCTCCAGTTTATGGGCATTGTTGGTAGCAAAAACCAGTTTACGCATAGCCGTCAGTTCAATACGATTTCATCTACAAACAAGAATCCGGGATTGCCCTTGCCGCCGTGCCATGCCGGGATATTCTTTTCGGACAAGGCCGTTACCTTCACGTAACGGGTCTTTACCGGGTCAAACGTCAGGGTATGGGTATAAATCCGGTTGGCATCCGTTTCCTTCATAGCCGGATAAGCTTCCGAAGCCACTTTCCTGAAAGTCTTGTTGTCGTCCGACACCTCTACGGTAATGCCTCTGGCATCAAACGTCCAGTCGCCCTTTTCCACGCAAGTGCGCAGGGTCATGGAACTGATTTCGGTAGCCTCCTTCAAATCAATCACCGCCTCCATGTCATTCTTGTAGAAAGCAATCCAGCGTCCGGTCTTGTAGTTGCGGTCGCCCGTCATACCGTCTACCAGCGTAGTGGCGCCCTTAAACTCGTAAGGCTTATTGACAGGCTGCAATAGGGTGACAGGCTTCGCCGTAGACTTGCTGAACGCAATGCTGTCACGCGTAATGCGGGAGTTGCCTTCCGGACGTACGGCCATCATGCGCAGCACACATGCCGCATCAATGGTCAGTCCGTTTTCATACCTGGACGAAGCAGTGGTAGGTTCCGTACCGTCGAGGGTATAGTACACAGGCGCATCGTCGATGGTGCCTGCCGTTACATCCAGCTTGCCCGTCTCCGTGTTGGGAGCGATGTGCACATTCACATCGAAGATATGCGTCGCGTAGTTCCATCCCTTCAGCTGGTAAATCCTGGTCAGACGAGCGGTGCGTTTCAGGAATCCCTGATAATCCTGCTTCTTTTCAGGAGCGCTCCACTGCGTTTCACAAAGCGCAGCCATACGCGGCAATACCATGTACTGTGCCTGTGCCATGGTCGGGATATATTCCGTCCAGAGGTTCGCCTGCACACCGGTAATGAACTTCTGTTCTTCCGGAGAAAGGGCAGACGGCATCGGTTCGTAGCTGTACACCCGTTCCATAGGCAGATAGCCGCCGATGGCCAGCGGTTCACTGTCCGTATCCTTTGCCTGATAATAGTCGAAATACAGGTACGTGTTCGGCGTCATGATGACATTGTGCTGCTGACGGGCCGCTTCAATGCCACCGGCTTCCCCTCTCCACGACATCACCGTGGCATTCGGAGCCAGACCGCCTTCCAGAATTTCATCCCAGCCAATCATGCTGCGTCCGTTCCCGGTGAGGAACTTCTCGGCCTCGTGTATCACGTAGCTCTGCAGATACTCCTCCTTCGAGTGCTTGCTGTCGCCCTTGATGCCCAGCGCCTTGATACGTGCCTGACACTTCGGACAAGTCTCCCACTTCACCTTCGGACATTCGTCGCCACCCACATGGATGTATTCCGACGGGAAGATGTCGATGATTTCCGCCAGCACATCCTTGATGAACCGGATGGTCTGGTCGTTACCCGCACAAAGCACGTTGTCGGAAATGCCCCACATGCGCCACACTTCATACGGACCGCCCGTACATCCCAGTTCCGGATAAGCCGCCAGCGCCGCCTGCATGTGACCCGGAAGGTCGATTTCCGGAATGACCGTGATATAGCGTTCCGCCGCGTAGGCCACGATTTCCCGGGCCTGCTCCTGCGTATAGAAACCGCCGTAAGGCTTGCCGTCATACCGGCCCGAGTTACGTCCGATCACCGTCTCGCTGCGTCTGGAGCCGATTTCCGTCAGCCTGGGATACTTCTTGATTTCGATGCGCCATCCCTGGTCTTCCGACAGATGCCAGTGGAAGCGGTTGATGTGGTGCAGGGCCAGCATGTCGATGTACGTCTTGATTTCATCCATGCTGAACATGTGGCGGCCCACATCGAGCATCATGCCACGGTAGCTGAAGCGCGGCGAGTCGTTGATTTCCACTGCCGGCAGTTCCACCGCTCCTGCCCCTTCATGCACCGACACCGACTTGCGGAGCGTCTGGATGCCATAGAACACACCCGCTTCCGAAGGAGCGGAAATCTCCACCTTGCGCCCGTCCACCTTCAGCCGGTACGCTTCCGGAGAATCAGCCTCCAGGCCCAGTTTCAGAACAATACCCTCTTCCTTTTCACCTTCCGCCACCTTCAGCGCGATGCCGGTCTGTTCCTTGATAAAAGCCGCCAGGAACTCGGCGTTCTTCTTCATTTTTTCATTCCCTGCCGTATAGCAGATGGTTTCCCCGCTCTTCAGCAGGAACGAACCCTGCGATGCCGCCGTAATCTCCAGCGGCATAGGCACCACCTGATAGTCGGCCACCGCCGTCGGACTGTCCGCACACGAGGCCATCAGCATTCCGGCAAATGCCAGCCCCATACAATTCATTTTTGAAAATGGTTTCATAATCAATACATATAAAAGATTAGTAATTAGATTTTATTTCATCACATCGGCCAGCTGGTGAATCACCACGGAAACGTCTTCCAGCGGAGAACCGTCGGCCGAAGACACCGTGATGCGCTTCGTCTCACCCGGCAGCAGGTCGAAGAAATTATCGGAGAAACGCGCCCCCTGCAAGGGCACCTCCACGAACACGTCGCGCGCCAGCACACGCGATTTCAGCGTCAGTTCCACCACCCCGCCCTTCTTCACCTTGCGGCAGGAGATTTCAGCCTTCGGCAGACGCTGCTCCTTGGGATGCACCGGATAAAACACCTCGTCCGAGAGCATCTCCCTCCCGTCTGCGCCCCTGAGCGTCATGCGGATGAACGAAGCCGTAGTGTCACAACCCTCGAAAGCCTTCTGCCAGTCCTCCTCAAAGAACACCTCCGAAGCATTTACCGGCAGCACCCCTTCCACCCGATGGCGGCGGATCACCTTTCCCTCAAAGTCCGTCAGCGCCAGGTGCAGCGTCACCTTCTCCGTCTGCAGACGGTCGGACAGCACATAGAAGCACAGCTTGTCGCCCTCGCGGATGGCATCCACCAGCACGGGCGCAAAGGCACGGCGCGTGTGATACTGCATGGCCTTCCAGTTGCCGTAATAATCGATGGCCGACCACGACACCACGGGCCAGCTGTCGTTCAGCTGCCAGGGCAGGCTGCCCATGCAGTACGGACGGTTACGGCGATGTGCCACCATGCCCCGGCGCATGCCGTGGCCCTGCAATACCAGCCCCACGTACACCAGGTCTTCAAACTTCTCCGGCACCGGATAATACAGGCTCATGGTTTTCTTAATCAAGGCATTGCCTATCGTGCTCTTCTGATGTGCGTTCATCACGGGCGACTCCAGCTCATAATCCTCGGAGGAAGCAAAGGTACGGATGGTCTTCATCTCCGGAAAGGCCTGAAAGCCGTATTCGCTCATGAAGCGCGGTATCTCGTGGTCTAAACTCTCGAAAGGCTTCTGCCCGTACCACGTGCCCCAGTTATGACTGTCGCCCACCTTCCAGCTCTCCGGCCTGCCCCAGTTGGCCTCCAGCGGCGAGCCTTCCAGGTAGAAGCGACCCGGATCAAATTCTTTCACCTTCTGTGGCAAAAGCTGACGGAACAGCACGCCGTATCCCTCCTGCATCTGCTGATAAATTTCGGGCGAATATTTCTCTTTCCATCCCCAGTAGCGCATACCTTCGTAAATTTCATTATTGCCGCACCACATGGCCAGTGACGCATGGTTGCGCAGGCGGCGGATGTTATATTCCGCTTCCGCTTCTACACGACGCAGAAAGGCCGGGTCGTGAGGATAAGTGGTGCAAGCAAACATGAAGTCCTGCCACACCAGGATACCACGTCTGTCGGCTTCCTCAAAGAACGCATCGTCCTCATAGATACCGCCACCCCACACACGCACCATATTCATATTGGACGACTGCACATCCTCCAACAAACGGCTGTAGCGCTGGCGCGTAACACGTGGCAGCAACGCATCCGACGGAATCAGGTTTGTACCTTTGGCAAACATCGGCATCCCGTTCACTTCGAAGTAAAAACTCTGGCCGTCCTTGTCTTCCTCCTGCACTACACGTATCGAACGCAGACCAATCTGGTGACTCTTCAGTGACACCACCTGCCCGTCTATCGACACTGAAGCCTCAAACATATACAACGCAGGCTCTCCCCAACCGTTAGGCATCCACAAATGTGGCTGCTCCACTGTTACAGGAAGAGAAATATGATTAAGCCCCGGCTGCAATTCCACCGTCTGCTCCACGTTCTTATCTGGTTCACCCGTATAACTGTACGTCACACGTACCACAGCCTGCTGTGTATGATTGCTAATATTGTTTATTTCTAAGCGATTGTCTACCTCTGCCCGTTCGGCGCTGACTGACTGCTGGTGCACGAAATAATCTTCCACTACCGCCCGATCCGCAAACTGCAGATACACCGGCCGCCAAATGCCACAAGTCACCATACGGATACCCCAGTCCCATCCATAGGAATAAGGTGCCTTACGAGTAAAAATACTTAGCTTCTGTGGATAATGATCATTATCGGCCGGATAATCAAACCCGTTACTCTCCCATTGTGGCATCGCTTCCCGAATGGGCGAACGGAAACGTACTACAAGCTTATTTTCTCCTTTTCTTAAAACAGACTTGACAGGAACCCGATACCCCACAAACATATTATCTGCTTTCAGCAGCAAAGAACCGTTTAAGAAAACATCTGCATAGGTATCAAGCCCTTCAAAAACCAGATACACTCCTTCATGATGCAGCTGCTCTTCCGTCAGTACAAATGAAGTACGATACAACCAGTCTTCCTTTTCCACCCATTGTATTTTCTGCTCATTCATGCCATAAAAAGGATCAGGCAATTTATCATGAGCTATCAGGTCCTGATGCACCGTGCCCGGCACCTGTGCAGACAACCATTCATTAGTACCGTACATTGAAAATTCCCATCCAGTATGCAGCTGATGGATTTGAGATAAACTACTGCCCGACGCATGATTTCCATAAGTCAGTAAAAAGGCCAGTAACATCATCAGAGTGATTTTTGACATATTTTTCACGTTATAGATTCAAGTATCGCAATATCAAGTACAAAATAAAATAAGTTTTTCCGATAAGCCAAATTAATCGAAAAAACTTATTTTATTTTAGTTTTTTAAGGGAAAAGTTTATTTTACTTTAAGCTTATCAAAACCTTCACCATATACTCCAACTACATTACTTTGTGAAATGAAGGCATTCGGATCAATATCCTTTACCAATCGGAAGATATCGAGTGATTCCCGTTTTTTAGCCAAAACCACTACTACCTTTATTTCTTGTTTACTGTACCATCCCTTTCCATCAAGCAAAGTCACCCCACGATCAATCTTTGTCGCAATCCCTTCGGCTATTTCCTCATATTTGCGTGAGAATATCAGGAACTGCACAGACTGACGCGTACTGTTAATCACATAGTCAATAACGATACTCATCACAAACAAGACACAAAAACCGAACAATACCCTGCGCCAGTCGTGAAAAATAAAATAACAGGATGAAATGATGACGATGTCACAATACATCATCATCCGTCCCAACGTAACATCCTTATACTTATTGATAATCCAGGCAATGATATCCGTTCCACCCGTACTTCCATTGTTACAGAACACGATACCAATTCCAAAACCCAGCAGACCGGCACCTATCACACAAGCCATAAAATCCTGACCTGGACCTAGCAACTGAGGAAGGTTTCCATTCTCATCTTTCAAAATCATCTGAAAGAACCAGAGCAGGAAAGTCAGCATAAAAATAGCAAAGACGGTCTTAATACTAAATTTAGGCCCTAATATTTTCAAGGCAAAACCCAGGAATATAGCATTAATCACAAAATAAGAGACCTGAATCTCTATGCCTGTGGCATAATAGATAATTGCCGCAATACCCGTTACCCCTCCGGTAGTAATCTGATAGGGAAGCATAAATGCAGCCCAGCCAATGGAATAACAAATCAGCCCGAAGGTTATGGCCAAATAGTCTCTGGACTCCCGGCCCAACTTTTTCTTTAATAAAGCTTCCATAGACAATAAAAAAACAATCCGGAATGAACAGAAGATATCTCCTGTTCATTCCGGACGAGCATTTAAAAGGTTAAAGTACAATATTTACAATTTTCTTCGGTACAATAATCACCTTCTTCGGAGTCTTGCCCTCAATCCACTTCTGTGACTGTTCTTCAGCCAGTACAGCAGCCTGGATGGTATTATTGTCTGCATCAGCAGGGAACTCCATTGTAAAGCGAGCCTTACCATTGAAAGAAATAGTATATTTTACGCTGTCTTCTTTCAAATATTCCTCATTGAATTCCGGCCAATGTGCATCGCATACAGAAGAAGTATTGCCCAAAGCTTCCCACAATTCTTCTGCCAAATGCGGAGCAAACGGAGCCAAAAGCACTACCAGATTGCTCATCACAGCCTTGTTGCGACATTTCAATGAAGTCAATTCATTGACACAAATCATAAAGGCACTGATAGAGGTGTTGTAAGAGAAGGTTTCAATATCTCCTGTCACCTTCTTAATCAATTTATGAATGGCTTTCAGTTCTTCTTTGGTAGCTTCTCCTTCAGCAGGCAAGAAAGTACCCTGACGGTCATAGAACAAATTCCAAAGCTTCTTCAGGAAGCGGTGTACTCCGTCAATACCATTGGTATCCCATGGCTTAGACTGTTCTACCGGGCCAAGGAACATTTCATACATACGCAATGTATCTGCTCCATAACGTTCTACAATCATATCCGGGTTCACCACGTTATACATGGACTTACTCATCTTTTCAACTGCCCAACCACAGATATACTTGCCATCTTCCAAAATAAACTCTGCATTATGATATTCCGGGCGCCAGTTCTTGAAGGCTTCCACATCCAGTACATCGTTCGATACAATGTTTACATCTACGTGCAACGGAGTTACTTCATACTGGTCTTTCAGTCCCAATGACACAAAAGTATTGGTATCCTTAATACGATATACAAAGTTGCTTCGTCCCTGAATCATTCCCTGATTCACCAGTTTCTGGAACGGTTCTTCCTTGATGCTGATGCCCAGGTCGAACAGGAATTTATTCCAGAAACGAGAATAAATCAAGTGACCGGTAGCATGTTCCGTACCTCCTACATAAAGGTCTACATTCTGCCAGTAATGGTCTGCCTTCTCAGAAACCAGCGCTTCATTATTATGCGGATCCATGTAACGCAAATAATATGCACTGGAACCGGCAAATCCCGGCATGGTATTCAATTCCAGAGGGAATACATTCACGTTATCAATCTTCGTATTTTCTACAACTTCACCTTTTGCTACATCCCACGCCCAACGAGTTGCATGTCCCAAAGGAGGTTCTCCGCTTTCTGTAGGCAAGAACTTAGCAACTTCTGGAAGTTCCAACGGAAGCTTGCTTTCGTCAATCATATACGGCATGCCGTCCTTGTAATATACCGGGAACGGTTCACCCCAATAACGCTGGCGAGAGAAAATCGCATCACGCAAACGGAAGTTGACTTTCACACGGCCCAGATTATGCTCTTTCACATATTTCTTGGTAGCTGCAATGGCTTCTTTAATGGTCAGGCCATTCAGCGTCAAATCGCAATAAGGAGTTACCCCGGCTTTCGGAGAGTTGCAAACGATTCCTTCCTTCGCATCGAAACTTTCTTCGCTTACGTCACAACCTTCTACCAACGGTACAATCGGCAAGTTGAAATGTTTGGCAAATGCATAGTCACGACTATCGTGCGCAGGTACCGCCATGATGGCTCCTGTTCCATAACCCGCCAATACATAATCACTAATCCATACTGGAACAGATTCTCCTGTAAACGGATTTACAGCATACGAACCACTGAACACACCCGTTACACGACGGTCAGCAATACGTTCACGTTCTGTACGCTTCTTTGTACGGTCCAGATAAGCCTCAACTTCTGCACGCTGTGCTTCGGTTGTCAGCATCGGCACCAGTTCACTTTCAGGCGCAAGTACCATGAACGTCACACCGAACATCGTATCGGCACGTGTTGTAAAGATGGTAAACTCCAAATCGCTGTCTTTCACCTTGAAACGTACTTCAGTACCTTCTGAACGGCCAATCCAGTTACGCTGAGTTTCTTTCAAAGAATCTGTCCAGTCTACCGTTTCCAGTCCGTCAAGTAAACGCTGTGCATAAGCAGACACACGCAAACACCACTGACGCATCTTTTTCTGCACCACCGGATGTCCACCACGTTCAGATACCCCGTCTACTACTTCATCGTTGGCCAATACCGTACCCAATGCCGGACACCAGTTTACCATGGTCTCTCCTAAGTAAGCGATACGGTAGTTCATCAGAATTTCCTGCTGTTCCTTTTCTGTCTTAGCTTTCCATTCTTCTGCAGTAAAATTCAGTTCTTCGCTGCATGCTACATCCAGCCCCTTTGTTCCTTCAGCCTCAAAATGAGCAATCAGTTTGCTGATAGGCTGTGCTTTCTGACATGAATTACAATAGAAGCTGTTGAACATTTTCTGGAAAGCCCACTGTGTCCAGTGATAATATCCAGGTTCGCACGTACGTACCTCACGATCCCAGTCGAACGAAAAACCAATCTTGTCCAACTGCTCGCGATAGCGTGCAATGTTAGCTGCGGTAGTAACGGCCGGATGCTGGCCCGTTTGAATGGCATACTGTTCAGCAGGCAAACCGTATGCATCATATCCCATCGGATTCAACACATTGAATCCTTGCAATCGTTTGTAACGTGCATAAATATCGCTGGCAATGTATCCCAGCGGATGACCTACGTGAAGTCCCGCTCCCGACGGATAAGGGAACATGTTCAACACGTAGAACTTTTTCTTGGATTCATCTTCGACAACTTTATAGGTCTTACGTTCCACCCATCTCTGCTGCCACTTCTTCTCAATTTCTCTGAAATTATATTCCATAGCGAAATATTATATGATTGATTATTACGTATTTCTCCAATTTCTCCGCAAATATAGTAAGAGTTCAGGAATAAATGAGGATAGTTTCGAACGAAAAGTTTATCTTTGCTTGATAAATGAAAACCTAATCTTAGAAATCTATGCACATCCGTAAATTCTTTCTGCTCGCTACTATCCTCTGTAGTGTATGCAGTCTCAACGCACAGCGACATGAACAACTCCTGGATACTGGCTGGAAATTCCACAAAGGAGAAAACCATGGAGCTGAAGCTATTTCATTTAATGATTCTCAATGGGAATCTGTCTGTATTCCACACGACTGGGCCATTTATGGACCGTTTGACCGCAACAATGACTTACAGAATGTGGCCATTACTCAGAACTTGGAGAAACAGGCATCTGTCAAGACCGGACGTACTGGAGGACTTCCTTATGTGGGAGTGGGATGGTATCGCACCCGTTTCGATGCAAATCCTGATAAAAAAACAACACTGGTTTTTGACGGAGCTATGAGCGAAGCACGCGTGTATGTCAATGGAAAAGAAGCCTGCTTCTGGCCTTTCGGTTACAATTCCTTCCATTGTGACATTACTGAGTTTCTGCACAAAGAAGGAAAAGACAATGTATTGGCTGTACGCCTGGAAAACCGTCCTCAATCTTCCCGCTGGTACCCGGGAGCCGGACTTTACCGGAATGTCCATCTCATTACTGCGGAAAAAATACATGTACCTGTATGGGGAACACAGATTACCACTCCACACGTAGCTAATGACTATGCTTCAGTCTGCCTTCGTACCTCGTTGCAGAATGTGGAAAAAGAAGAAATTACCATAGAAACGGACATACTGGACCCGAACGGGAAAAAAGTTTCTTTCAAGAAGAACAGCGGACGCATCAATCACGGACAGCCGTTTACGCAAAATTTCATTGTGGAAAACCCACAATTGTGGTCGCCCGAAACACCGTTCCTATATCAGGCTGTATCTAAAATCTATGCCAACGGAGAACTTACAGATACTTATACCACCCGCTTTGGTATCCGTTCCATCGAATTTGTGGCCGACAAGGGATTTTTCCTGAACGGCCAGCACCGTAAATTCCAGGGGGTATGCAACCACCACGACTTAGGTCCTTTAGGAGCTGCCATCAACGTATCTGCGCTACGCCATCAGCTTACACTATTAAAAGACATGGGTTGCGATGCTATTCGTACTGCACACAACATGCCGGCACCCGAGCTTGTCAGACTCTGCGATGAAATGGGATTCATGATGATGATTGAACCTTTCGATGAATGGGACATTGCCAAATGTGAAAACGGATACCACCGCTATTTCAACGAATGGGCCGAAAAGGACATGGTAAATATGCTACGGCAATACCGGAATAACCCCTGTGTAGTGATGTGGAGCATCGGTAATGAAGTGCCCACCCAATGCAGCAGTGAAGGATACAAAGTAGCCAAGTTCCTGCAAGATATTTGCCACCGGGAGGACCCTACCCGTCCGGTTACCTGCGGCATGGACCAGGTTAGTTGTGTACTCGACAACGGTTTTGCGGCTATGCTCGACATTCCAGGATTCAATTATCGCGCACACCGCTATGAAGAAGCCTACCAACGATTGCCCCAGAACCTTGTGTTAGGCTCAGAAACCTCTTCTACCGTCAGCTCACGCGGTGTATATAAATTCCCGGCAGAACGTAAAGCCGATGCCAAATACGAAGATCATCAGTCTTCTTCTTACGACCTGGAATACTGCTCCTGGTCTAACATTCCCGATATAGACTTTGCTCTGGCCGATGACCACCAATGGACTTTAGGTCAATTTGTCTGGACAGGTTTTGATTACCTTGGCGAACCCAGTCCATACGATACGGATGCATGGCCCAACCACAGCTCCATGTTCGGTATTATTGACTTAGCTTCTTTGCCGAAAGACCGGTACTATTTATACCGCAGCGTATGGAACAAGCAAGCTGAAACACTTCATATTCTCCCTCATTGGAACTGGGAAGGCAGAGAAGGAAAAGAAGTACCCGTATTTGTCTATACCAACTATCCGACAGCCGAACTTTTCATTAACGGAAAAAGTTATGGAAAACAGACGAAGAACAACCAAAGCGTAGAAAACCGTTACCGCCTGATGTGGCATAACGCTATTTACGAACCGGGAGAAGTAAAAGTCGTGGCATACGATGAACACGGTACGGCTAAAGCAGAAAAAATAATCCGTACAGCTGGGAAACCGCATCACATCGAATTGGTTTCTTCACGCCAGTCACTCACAGCCGACGGAAAAGATCTGGCATACGTAACCGTACGTGTTGTGGACAAAGACGGAAATCTCTGCCCCACAGATATGCGCCTGGTGAAATTCAAAGTAAAAGGAGCCGGAAGCTACAAAGCCTCAGCCAACGGTGACCCCACCTGCCTGGATTTGTTCCATCTGCCCCGGATGCACGCCTTCAACGGCATGCTGACTACAATTGTGCAATCAGGAAAAGAAGCAGGTACCCTTGAGTTACAAGTCACCGCAAAAGGGCTGAAATCAGGAAAGATACAAATCGAAGTAAAATAACCCTCAAAACAACAGCGGGGAAAAGCAGGCACTTCATGCCTGCTTTTCCCCGCTTATATTTTTCCACAGCCTGCTATCTGTCCAGGTTTTCCTTAAATTCAACTTCTACAATACGAAGTTCATGATTGGTTTTATCTCCATCTTTTGCCTTGAACAAATCCAATTCATTGGCTACCGGGGCAGCCACTTCCACAATCTGTCCAAAGGCATCATCCTCTTTACTTGACCCCTTCAACCGGATAGTTATTTCAGAAGCAGGAACAGGTTTCACCTTCAGGTGAACATAACCCAGACTTTTTTCAGTTTCTCCGCTCCAAATCAACTCATCGCCCGCATAAATTTCCAAAGGATAACTACGCATACGCCATCCTGTAAGTTTCATACATATCTCATCCACACGCGCTACCCTTTCAAGGTGATATTTAATCCATGCAGTAGAAGCCTTCCCATCATTTTTCCATTCACTCAATTCATTGTCATCAAAACTCTTACAAGCTTCCTCCGTATTTATTCCGGCCTCTGCAGAAAGTACAGCCACATCCACCGCACGATCTATATAAGAAGGAGACAAAGGTGTTTCTCCACGATCTAAACTTCCTTCCAAATCGTCTCCAGGAATGTATGTACTCAGTCCATTTTGTACTTCTACAGGAGAAGAAACCAGTTCCAATGAGGCGGAAGCCAATCCTTCTGCTTCAGCTCGTACAACTACCTTCCCTGCTGTAACAGACGAGCGCAATAACGCACGGTTCACCCCACATTCCACGGGAAGTTTTTCCGACAAGATATAATTATCCGGGCCTTGCGCTATACCTCCTCGCCATTCTGCCGGACCTTCTACCGTAAAATGAATCAAATCGTTCGCCAGCGGACAACGATTCCCTTCCGCATCGACAACCTCCACTTGCAACAACACCAAATCGGATCCATCGGCTTTCCATCCTTTCGGATGCTGAATGGCAGCTAATTTCAATTTAGCTGGTTTACCTGCGGTTCTTAACTGCATACGCGCAGCTTCTTTTCCGTCATTGTACCCCACAGCTTCCAATATTCCAGGAGTGAAGGCGATTTTATCAAAAGTAAACAAGAAATGATAGTCACACTGAGCCTGTCCCATTGGTTTTCCGTTTAAAAATAACGCCACACTATCCGTATTAGAAACCACATACACAGGCTTGACCACTCCCGGTTCATAATTCCAGTGTCCTACGATATGCAAACGAGGATTTTCCGTATCTACCCATCCGTCCCACATCACTTGATGAGCGAAATAAGAATCTTTCGGAATACGCATCGGGTCTGTATCTCCACTACGCCGGTAATTCTCTACCCCACGAAAATGAGTATTTGTATCTGAAAAAATAATCTTAGCGCCGCCTGAGCTTACCCTTTTCCCTGTCCCCGGACGTTCACGCCAGTAATCAAACCAACGAATCACATTCTCAATGGTGAAAGAGTCCTGATTACGATTGTATACACTGGCATCTGCCTGTTTTTTCGTTTTTCCGGTAGCTGCAGAATGATAAGCACTGTTTCCTTCGCCATCCTTATGATATGGATAAGAGTAATTATCCCAATACTTGCGCAAGCCTTCATCACGGCAATACTCCATGGCCCACATAGGATGATGCGCACTTTTGTTAATATACAACATCTCTCCCCCATACTCAGCATCACGAATATCCAGCATCTCACGAGAACCGATTGCACGCCCACCATGATAATCAAACTCATCACGTATCTTCTTCATCTCCAACATGTGTTCACGGCTGATTGATTCATTGCCACATTCATAAAAAAGGATACTCGGATTGTTGCGGTTATAGATAATTGCATCCCTCATTACCTGTTTACGCTGTTCCCACTGACGTCCTTTGCAATCTTTTTCTGCATCTCCTGCCGGCATGGCCTGAATCAAACCTACACGGTCGCATGACTCTACATCCTGCTTCCAGGGAGTTACATGCATCCAACGTACCAAATTAGCATTGGCTTTCACCATAAGTCCATTGCTATAATCACTTAACCAAGCCGGTACCGACATTCCTACAGCAGGCCATTCATTACTTGTTCGCTGGGCAAATCCCTTCAACTGAATCACCCGGTCGTTTAACCATACTTTTCCATCGGCAAATCGTGTCTTGCGAAAACCTGTACGCGTAATTACCTCATCCGTTTTCTTTCCTTCTATACACAAAGCTGTCTTTACCGTATACAAATAGCCGTAACCCCAGCTCCAGAAATGCAAACCCTCTACTTCACTTTCAGCCGAAAGCACTATTTTTTCTCCTGGATTAATTCTTTTCTCCGCGCCACGGAACGCCTTTACAAGCTTCCCGTCACGGTCAAAAAGTTCCACCAAATAACCTACCGTCTGGCTTTTCTTTGTTTCATTTTTCACTTCCGATTCAGCATGAATTCGAGCTTTACGAGCACGCACTTGAATATCTTCCGCATAAATATAGACACCCGTAGTTTGCAGGTTACTATATAAAGGTAAGGTCTGGTATAACTTATCCGTCACATGTAACCACACATTCTTGGGTAAACCTCCGTAATTTGCATTAAAATTACGGTTACTCCACTGATACTTCACGCCAGTAGCCTTCTCTGCATAGTCCCAATTATTATCAATACGTGCAGCAATAACATTTTCCTTACCCGGCTTTACAAATGCAGTAAGGTCAAAACCAAAAGCCATCACTCCATTTTCATGCTGACCGACCAGGTGACCGTTCACATACAGATCAATTCCTTGTCGTGCTCCTTCAAATTCGATGAACACCTTTCGTCCTTTCGCGTCAGCAGGTAAACGAAAATGTTTCCGATACCACACAATTGTATCAGTAAGATCCTTGATATTCAGTTTGAAAGCCTCATCCTCATTAAATGCATGAGGAAGTGTAACCGACTTCCATTCCGTATCCAAATAACTCACACTCTCTGCCTGAGCTATATCACCGACTTTTAGCTTCCAGCCACTGTTGAAATTATATTTTTCACGTCCTGCGGCATGAATGCTGCTTATAACCATCAGCAGACATAAACTTATCCATAAAAATCTCAGTCTCATACTATCTAAATATTTTGTGTAAAAAAACGATATTAAGATAGGAATACATTAGAAATAAGCTATTTACGAGCGTTCTTCAAAGACGGAGGTAATGACTTGGCAACAGTCGCAAATTCTGTGAAATACGGTGTATTTCTGTCAAACAACTCTTGTCCTATTTGCAAAATTAGCACTTTCTTTTGAGAAGCAAACAATATACCAAATAAAATTTTGTACCAATTATTCCGGCCTGATTTTAACAGTTTACGGCCGGTTGGTCCATTACCTTCAAGCACGTGCCCTCCTGCCGCCGTCGGGACAGCTATTTATCAATGAAGTAAGATATAATATAAAAGGCGCACTGGCTGAAACAGGAAATCTCGTATATGCTGAGAAAGGTTGTCGCATAACTGAAGAGCATCGTATTTGTCATGTTTCCCACGGCTCCGGATTGAAGGAAAAAGTCGAATAACCAAAATATTAAGGCAAGACTGACGGCTGCCCTTACGCCGTAGGCAAAAGCTTTGGCCAGCATCGGCTTCTTTATCCAGCCTGAAGACAGCCTGCCAAGATAGCTCGTCGTCAGCCAATAGACCGCCGAGCAGGCAACGGATATGAGTGACATAGCCGCTCCCTTAATCCATCCGAGCGTAACGATAAAGGCATAAATCAGGACAAAAAGGGAAATCAGCAGTATAAACTGACAAAAATTCCTTACTATACGGAGTATGAACGAGTCTTCTGGCCGGTGCCGCAGAGGCCGGCTCCAGGCATGCTTTACGATTAGGTCCTTTATTTTTTCCATCCGCTTCCGCCTGTTTTGTTTCGTTTACAAAGTTAAATGATTTATCTTAATACACATGTTGCGAAGCCATGAAAATTCTCGTTCCGTCTTATCGTTCCGCCGCCATTTAGTGTTAATATGTTGAAATCTGATGGCTTTTACACAAATTTTCCGTAAAACTGTATAAGGAATATACCTCTTTGAAATCAAGAGAGTTAGAAGAATTACTTCGTT
>ERZ827496.80-NODE-80-length-127895-cov-38.243813_pt1 | contig 127895 bp, 96 predicted proteins | sample MGYA00519769_ERZ827496 | MGnify/ENA primary metagenome ERZ827496 (study PRJEB31778, sample SAMEA3449327) | human gut metagenome | biome: human gut; feature: human-associated habitat; material: faeces | place: United Kingdom | collected 2010/2012 ...
TCAAGGAGTTCAAGCCAGCGTTTCCAGAGATTTCTTTCAACCTTATCACAGGTGCGGCACCACACAAGTGGCACGCACACTGAAAACGAACTAAGGTGGTTATAGCGTGAGGGTCCCACCTCTTCCCATTCCGAACAGAGAAGTTAAGCCTCACCACGCCGATGGTACTGCGAAAGTGGGAGAGTAGGTAACCGCCCCCTACGGAGAGCGACAGAGCAATCTGCCGCTCTCTTTTTTTTTATAGAAGTTAAGGAGTTAAGAAGTTAAAGAAGTTAAGACATTACTCAAATTTTGCGTAAAATTTGAAAATTTCTTATCTTTGTATCAATAATTGATGAGCACACACAATCACTTAATTATGACAAATTTAGACCAAGAAATCAGGTTGCAAATGTTTTCGGCAAATGCCGAGGCTTTAGTTGATGTGCCTTTTGGTGGCAGTTTACGAGCAGGATTTCCAAGTCCAGCCCAAGATTACACTTCTGAAGCCATTAACTTGGGAAAAATTCTCGTTCGTGATAACGAAACCACCTTTTATGCCCGTGTAGAAGGCAATTCCATGTGCGAAGCAGGAATTTGCGATGGTGATCTCGTGGTAATTGATAAAAGTATTGAGGCTTCTGAAGGCGACATAGTTGCTGCTTTTATCGACGGAGAGTTCACATTAAAGCGTTTTCATGTTGATACCAACGAAGGTTGCGCATGGCTGATGCCTGCCAATGCTGATTTCAAACCGATAAAAGTTACTGAAGAAAATAATTTTATGGTTTGGGGTGTGATGACTTTCTGTATTCGCCGTTTTCACGAATAAATTTTTCTTCTCAACAAATTATGCAACTGTACGGACTTGCCGACTGTAATAATTTTTACTGTTCCTGCGAGAGGGTGTTTCACCCCGACCTTGTAGGCAAGCCAGTTGTGGTTTTGTCGAACAATGACGGTTGTGTGATTGCACGCAGCGAAGAGGCTAAGCGCTTGGGAATAAGTATGGGAGCAGCTTTTTACCAAGTAAAAGAGCAATTAGAGCAAGCCAAAGTTGCTGTGTTTTCTTCCAACTATAATTTGTATGGCGATATGAGCCGCAGAGTTCACACTATGCTTGGCAGATACACTCCAAATGTGGATATTTACAGCATTGATGAAGCATTTATCGATTTAAGTGATTTAGGTGATTCTGAATACATCACGAATTATGGTAAACGCATTGTGCGTGAGGTGACTAAAGGAACTGGAATTCCCATTTCGCTTGGCGTTGCTCCCACTAAAACACTTGCGAAAATGTGCAGCAAGTTTGCAAAGCATTACCATGGTTATGAGGGTTGCTGCCTGATAGATTCAGAGGAAAAACGAGAAAAAGCCCTAAAACTTTTCCCTATTGAAGATGTGTGGGGAATAGGTCGGCGTTCAGTTGATAAACTCAAATATCACGGTGTGAAAACTGCCTGGGATTTGACACAGAAAACTGAAAGTTGGGTGCAACGAATGCTCACTATTACTGGAGTGAGAACATGGAGAGAGTTGCGTGGCGAAAGTTGTATATGTATTGATGAACTGCCTCATAAACAAAGCATTTGCACGAGCCGTAGTTTTCCAGATGGAGGACTGACTAACCGTGCTGATGTGGAAGAGGCACTTGCAAATTTCGCAGCACGATGCAGTTCGAAAATGCGAAGAGAAAACACGGTTTGTAAAGCCATTTCAATATTTGCTTACACCAATAGATTTCGACCAGATTTACCCACCGATTACATTTATCAAACATATTATCCACTTGTGCCCACTTCGGATTTAAACGAAATCGTAGGCTATGCGGTGGGTATGCTTCGCTCGGCATGGAAGGGCGATGGTAAATTCAATTATAAAAAAGCCGGTGTGCTGGTGTGGAACATAGTGGATTCTTTACCCATACAAGGCAATCTTTTCGACACTTTTGACCGTGAAAAACAAGCCCAACTCAGTCGGGCGATAGATGAGATTAACCTTAAAAACGGACATAATGCTATACGAATGGTGGTGCAAGGCTACAGTAAAAAATGGCATTTGAAATGCGAATACATTAGCAAGCAATACACCACAAATATTGATGATATTATAAAACTGAAACTCAATAAGTGATTGAATTAGAGGATTTTATCTTTTCTTCTTTGATTTCTTGGTTGAAGTGCTTTTTGCTGATTTCTTGTAATTGCTCAGTCCTAATTTAATGTTCTCAATAATGGCTTTAGATGAGTAGGTAGCACCAGTTGCACCATCAGGTTTGAGATTGATGGCCTCATCCACGGTTTTCCCAATGTATTGAGGAAAAACCTTCTTTTGCGCCATTCTATAGTATCTTGGTGATTCCTTACTGGTTTCGGCTTCAATTTTTGTAATTTTCCCTTCTTCTACTGTGATTTTGAGAGGAGTTGGTCCACTATATCCCTTTACATGCTTCGCAAGTTCTCCAGTATAAATCACACCGCCTTTAGCAAATGCCATAGTTGCTGTGGCGAGTAAGATTGCCACTCCGATATATTTAATACAGTTTGTTTTCATATTCTCTTTTCTTTTATGAAGCAAAGTTAGTCATTAATTTTGGTATCTCAATTCACTATTCATTTAATATGGGTTAAATTTTAGATTTTTTGAGGTTGAAAAGTTGATGATTTGTTTTTATAATCGTGGCGTTTTCATTACCTTTGTTAATTAGAATTAAAACAGCGTGTGTTTACTGCTGTTTTTTAAAATTAAGATTTCGAGAATTGATGAAAGAAGATATACAAAAGTGTATTGAGGTGCTGAAAAAGGGTGGGTTGATTCTTTACCCTACCGACACTATATGGGGTATCGGTTGCGATGCCACTAATGCTAAGGCTGTGCAAAAAGTGTATGAACTTAAAAAACGTGCAGATAACAAGGCTTTGATTGTACTGCTCGACAGCGAGGAACACCTCGATCACTATGTGGTAGATGTGCCAGAAATGGCTTCCGAACTTATTCATGTGGCAGTTAAACCGCTGACCATTGTGTATGAAGGCGCATTTAATGTGGCACCTAATTTGTTGGGCGACAATGATAGCCTCGGTATTCGTGTGTCGAATGAGAAATTTTCGCATGAACTTTGTGAGAAGTTTGGTCGTCCGATTGTGTCAACCAGCGCCAATGTGAGCGGAGAGCCATCGCCAAAGATTTTTTCAGAGGTCACAAAGGTGATAGTTGACGGTGTGGATTATGTGGTGAAATATCGTCAAGACGACAACAAGCCAGCCGATGCATCAAATATCATTTTGCTTGGTAGCGATGGTACTTTCAAAATTCTCCGATAGTGGCATTATCTATAAAACACTACAATTTTGATTAGCGAAAAAACACAACGAATTAAATATGTGTTGGCTGACTTTTTCTCAGCCAATATGGCATGGTTCACCTACAACTGTTTGCGTTTCCATCTTGGTGGCGTGAGGGGTTATAGCACATTAGGTGATTTCATGTCGAGTTCTACCATCATTATCGGGCAAATTGCTTTTCCCTTGATGATGATGGGTGTTTATTGCCTTTCGGGTTACTACAACGAAGTGTTTCGCAAATCACGCCTTAGCGAATTGATGACAACTTTTAAAACTGCCGTCATCAATACGCTGTTAGCATTCTTTATAGCATTGATCAACGACATGATGAATGATAATCGCAGCTTCAACTATGAGATTATCCTTGTGCTGCTGGCTTTGCTATTTTTTCTTACCTATTTTCTCAGGTTGGCTATTACGGCGCGCACATCTTCTAATATTAAAAACAGGAGATGGCGATTCAACACGTTGGTTGTTGGTGCGGGTGCGGCCGCGTATGCCTTTGTAGAAAAACTTAACAAAATGCGCCAGTCCACAGGCTATCATGTGGTGGGCTATGTGGATGTGCCGGGCGAAAATCGCGTAAAAGATATACATTTGCCAGTATATACATTCGACGATATTGCTAAGGTATGCGAGGAAGAAGAAGTGAAAGAACTGATAGTGGTGCCAACCAACCAAGATAATAAGGTGGTGTTGGGCACAATCAACCGTCTGTTTGCCTATGACTTGCCCATAAAAGTGACGCCAGAGCGATTTAATACGCTGTCGCGCACACGCCTCGATGATTTCTCTGGCGACCCATTGGTTGATGTGTCGAATGGCAACATTGACGCTGGCACCAAGAATATGAAGCGAATGCTTGATGTGCTTTTTTCACTGATTGCTTTGATAATGTTGCTTCCAGTTTATCTGTTTGTGGCGGTGCTGATTAAATTCGATTCAAAAGGTCCGATTTTCTTTTTTCAAGAGCGTTTGGGCATACATAATAAGCCATTTCGTATTATTAAATTCCGCACGATGGTTGATGGCGCAGAAAAAGAAGGTAAACCACAATTGTCGAGCGACAGCGACCCTCGTGTTACGAAATTGGGTCGCATACTGCGCAAGTATCGTATAGATGAACTACCACAGTTTTGGAATGTACTGAAAGGCGATATGGCGATGGTAGGTCCACGCCCAGAGCGTATGTTTTATGCTAAACAGATACTTGAACGTGAGCCATCTTACTCTCTGATTCACAAGGTGCGTCCGGGTATCACTTCGCTTGGACAGGTGAAATTCGGATATGCGAAAAATGTTGATGAAATGATAGAACGATTACGTTACGATTTGCTCTATCTCGACAACATGTCGATTATCAACGATTTTAAAATCATTGCCTACACAGTAAGAATTGTATTTAAGGGAAGAGGATTGTAATGGAACAATACAACGAAGATACTATTGTGGAAAAAGCCAGTCGCAACAGTGAAGGTTGGTATATGAAACTTCTTCGATGGAGGGAAGACCATATACCAGAGAAAAGTTTTGTTGTGATATTGGCTATTATTATTGGTGTGGCTTCTGGTCTTGCAGCCGTGCTTCTCAAATTTTTGATTGGCACAATCTCTGGACTGGTGAATAGTGTTACGGAGGCTTCGCAAGCCAACTATTACTATTTGGTGTTCCCAATTATCGGCATTTTCTTGACAGGCATTTATGTGCGCTATGTGGTGCGTGACAATATTTCGCATGGTGTGACGCGTGTGCTATATGCCATCGCTCAAAAGAAGAGTCGATTGAAATTCTATAACATGTATGCCTCGTTGGCATCCTCATCCGTTACTATCGGTTGTGGTGGTTCGGTCGGAGCCGAGGGCCCTATTGTATTTACTGGGGCGGCTATTGGTTCAAACCTTGGTCAAGCCTTCCGCCTCTCGCCTCACATGCTGATGATGCTCGTTGGTTGTGGTGCGGCTGCAGGTATTTCCGGCATCTTTAAGGCACCAATTGCTGGTGTGCTGTTTACGGTGGAGGTGCTGATGCTTGATTTGACTGCTGGCTCGGTTATGCCACTGATTATGGCATCGGTGGCTGGTGCGACTGTGGCTTATGTTTTCACGGGCTATAATGTGGAATTCTTCTTCACACAGAGTGAAATGTTTTATACCTCACGTATTCCTTATGTTGTGCTCCTCGGCGTGTTCTGTGGTTTGGTTTCGGTTTATTTCACCAAGATGATTGAAGTGATGGAGCGCATGTTTGGGCGCATTTCACATCCTCGCTATCGTTTCTTTTTAGGCTCAATACTCTTGAGTGTGCTTATCTTCGTGTTTCCTCCACTGTTTGGTGAAGGTTACGAATCCATCAACTATTTGCTGAATGGGCATGTAGAGCAAATCTTCAACAATAGCCTTTTCTACGGAATGCGCAGCAGTGTGGGTGCTACGCTCTTGCTGGTTGGAGCACTTTGCTTCATGAAAGTGTTTGCCACCAGTGCCACTAATGGTGGTGGCGGTGTGGGTGGTACTTTTGCTCCATCATTGTATGTGGGGTGTATGGCAGGTTTTCTTTTCGCCTATGCAGTCAATTCGCTGGGTATTGTTGACCCTACAATGCCACTCTCCACCAAGAATTTTGCTCTTGTGGGTATGGCTGGTGTGATGGCTGGCGTAATGCACGCACCTTTGATGGCAATCTTCCTTACGGCTGAAATGACTGGTGGCTATTCGTTGTTCTTGCCCTTGCTGATTGTGGCAGCCATATCTTATGGCACATCACGTATATTCTCAAACTATAGCATCTACACCAAGCGTTTGGCGCTTCAGGGTGAATTGCTCACTCACCAAAAAGACAAGACCGTGCTTACCCTGCTGAAGATGGACAGCGTGATAGAAACCGATTTTATTCCTGTTCACCCCGATATGAGTCTGAAGGAAATGGTAGATGTGATTTCGAAGAGCAAACGTAATCTGTTCCCTGTTACTGACGACGATGGTCAACTGCTCGGTATTGTGCTTCTTGATGACATTCGCAATATTATGTTCCGCCCCGACTTGTATAAGCGTATGCATGTGAAACGTTTCATGTCGATGCCCCCAGCAAAGGTGGAACTCGGCACGCCTATGGACCAAGTGATGAAGATGTTCGATAATACAGGCGCATGGAATCTGCCGGTGGTGGAAGAAGGGCGTTATGTGGGATTTGTGTCGAAGTCAAAGATATTTAATTCATATCGTCAGGTGCTGAAGCACTACAGTTACGATTGATGTTGATTGTTTAGTATAAAATAACTTGAGCATATTTTTGAAGATGGAAAAGAAAGATTTAAAGATAGTGTTTTTCGGAACTCCTGATTTTGCTGTGGAGAGTCTGAAACGCCTTGTGGAAGGTGGATATAACGTGGTGGGTGTTGTCACTATGCCTGACAAGCCAGCAGGTCGTGGTCATCATCTCCTCCAGAGTGATGTGAAGAAATATGCCGTTGAAAATGGTTTGCATTTGATGCAGCCAGTGAAATTGAAAGATGAAGAATTTGTGAACGAACTTCGCAGTTTGAACGCGGACTTGTTTATTGTCATCGCATTCCGAATGCTTCCTGAAGTGGTGTGGACCATGCCTCCCCTTGGCACATTCAATCTTCACGCCTCTTTGCTCCCAAAATATCGTGGCGCAGCGCCAATCAACTGGGCTGTAATGAACGGCGAAACTGAAACTGGTGTAACCACATTCTTCCTTAAACACGAGATTGACACAGGCGACGTGATTCAACAAAAATCACATCCCATTGGCCGTAAAGACAATGTTGAAACCATTCACGACGGACTGATGATGATGGGTGCAGGTATGGTGATTGAAACTGTTGACGCAATTATTGCTGGCACAGTGAAGCCTATTCCTCAATCGGAAATGCTTACTGCCGGGGAAAAGCCAACTCCTGCGCCAAAAATCTTCAAGGACACATGTCGCATTGATTGGAATTGGTGTGCTGAAAAGGTGTATAACCATGTGCGTGGCTTATCGCCATATCCAGCTGCGTGGACTGAGATTGTTGATGCTGCAGGCAAGGTTTATGCTGTGAAAATATTTGAAACAGGCGAACCTGAAGCACCATTTGCAAACCTTGTGCCTGGCACCCTGACAACTGACGGCAAACGCCTTTGGGTGGCATGTGCAGATGCGAAAATTGAGATATTGTCGCTTCAAATGGCTGGTAAACGCAGGATGCCGACTGCCGACTTCCTTCGTGGCTTTAACATTGAAGGTTGCCATTGCTGATAATTTTCCTAACATGATATATGAAAAATCGGTTTTGAGTTTATTGAAACCGTTTTTTTGCATTTTGGCAATAGTTCTTACTCGTTTTTGTCTCAACTTATACCTATCATATCGCCATTTTTGAGTAATTTTGTAAGTTAATAATTTGGTAAATTATGTACATACAAAATAAGACTGATTATGGATATATTAGAGTTGCGTCGGCAGTTCCATCTGTTAATGTTGCTGATGTCGACTTTAATGTGAAAAGTATATTGAGCAGTATTGAGCAAGCCAAGCAGTGCGATGCGCAGATGTTGGTGCTGCCCGAACTTTGTGTTACTGCTTACACTTGTGCAGATCTGTTTGGCAACGAACAGTTGCTTGACGCTGCTGAAGAAGGAATTCAGCAAATTCAGCAATCCACTATCAATTCTGATATTGTGGTGTTTATTGGCGCACCACTTCGCTGTGACGGGCACCTTTATAATTGCGCCGTGTGTATTCAGGGTGGCAAGATTCTCGGTGCTGTGCCAAAAACTTATTTACCGAATTATAAAGAATTTTACGAAAAGCGTTGGTTCACGAGTTATAATGTGACCAAGACTGCAACTGAAATCACTATTAATGGTGAAGTTGTGCCTTTTGGTGCCAACCTCATTTTCAATGCTGGTAAGGTGAAAGTGGGCGTTGATCTTTGTGAAGATTTATGGGTTCCTATTCCACCAAGTTCGATTTATGCAATCAATGGCGCAAATGTGATTGTGAATTTGTCGGCTTCAAATGAACTTATTGGCAAGCACCAATATTTGCGTGATTTGATCAAGCACCAATCCGACAGTTGCACCACTGCATATATTTATTCATCGGCTGGTTTTGGCGAATCATCTACCGATTTAGTGTTTGCCGGCAATGCTATTATTGCTGAAAACGGATCTATTCTCAGTGAATGTAAGCGTTTTGAACTCGATCCACAAATCACTTTTGCAGATGTGGATATTGAGGCGTTGAATAATGAGCGTCGCATCAATGGCAGTTATAACGACAACATGCTACAGTTTAGTCGTCCAATGCGCCTTATTCCGCTCACATGGCCCAAAACGCTCAATTACGACGAAACACCACTTTCCCGAACGCTAAAAACACTTCCTTTTGTGCCTTACGAAGACCATCGCAATTCACGATGCGAAGAGATTGTGAATATTCAAACAGAGGGTTTGATGCGTCGACTGCAATTCACCCATATCAATAGTTTGGTGGTGGGCATTTCTGGTGGTTTGGACTCCACTTTGGCACTCCTTGTGGCTGTCAGAGCGTTCGACCGACTTGGCTACGACCGAAAGAAAATTTACGGCGTGACAATGCCTGGCTTCGGCACCACAGGTAGGACTTACAACAATGCCCTTTCGATGATGAAGGCCTTGGGTGTGACTGTGATGGAAATTCCAATCGCGGATGCTGTGAAGCAGCACTTCAAAGATATTCAGCATGATATTGATGTTCACAATGTCACTTACGAGAATGGTCAAGCACGCGAAAGAACGCAGATATTGATGGATTTGTCGAACAAATTCAATGCGTTGGTGCTCGGTACAGGCGACCTTTCAGAGTTGGCATTGGGCTGGGCTACCTATAATGGCGATCACATGTCGATGTACAATGTGAATGCAAGTATTCCTAAAACTCTTGCAAAGCACCTCGTGATGTGGTTTGCAACATCTGTGGGCACTTCAACTCCTCAGGGTGTTTTGATTCATGAAACATTGCTCGATGTGCTCAACACGCCTATTAGTCCAGAACTGACACCGGCAGCATCAGATGGCGAAATCCAGCAAAAAACAGAAAATCTGATTGGTCCTTACGAACTGCATGATTTCTTTCTGTATTATATGTTGCGTTATGGCTATACTCCACGCAAGATTTTCATGCTTGCCAAGACTGCATTCGGTGACGAGTACGACAATAAAACGGTGAAGAAATGGCTCACAAAGTTTATGTGGCGATTCTTCTCACAACAATTTAAGCGTTCATGTCTTCCTGATGGGCCAAAAGTGGGCACTGTTAGTCTCTCGCCTCGTGGCGATTGGAGAATGCCAAGCGACACCGCTTCTGCCATTTGGATCAAGGAATGTGAAACATTGCCAGAATAACTGACTATAAAAAATGCGTCCAGTCATTAGACACACATATAACGTGGTGCGTAGTATCATCGTCTTCTTCCTGGTGACGGTGGTTACGCTCTATGCGTTGTTATATATCTTGCTGTGCATCCCTTCCATTCAGCAAAAGATTAAAGCAGAGGGGGAGAAGGAATTGAGCAAGTTCTTGAAAACCAATGTTCAAATTGGTGAACTCTCCATCAAACCTTTCAATCAAGTTGTGCTTTATGATGTGGTTATTCCAGACCAAAAGGGAGGTGACTTAATTCAAATTGATGTGCTTGGCGCAGGTTTGAATATGCAGAAACTGCTTGCCGATAAACGAATAGAGGTGAATTATGCAGAACTGCTTGGACTTCATGGCCATATCACAAAGGCAGACAAGGATAGTCCTACAAATCTTCAATTCATTATCGATGCTTTCAAGCCAAAGAAAAAGAAGGAACCAACCAAGTTTGATTTGGCAATACGCAACATTGTGATTCGCAATACCGACCTGCGTTACGACTTGCTGAGTGAACCGAGAAAGCAGAACAAATTTGATGCGAACCATGTTGGTATCATCAACCTTTGTGCTGATGTGGATATTCCACGACTTAAAAACGATGATTTTTTGATTGATGTTAAAAGATTGTCGTTTGGTGAAACTTCGGGCTTTGTGGTGAAACAGATTTCCACAAAATTGGCAATCACTGCCCATAGTACTGTGATTTTTGATTTAAAGGTGGAATTGCCGCATACAGATTTGGCGTTAAATCAGCAAGTGTTCACTTACGATTCATTGAAGCATATCGGTAATGCTGTGAAAACGGCTCCATTGAATATTTCACTGAAGGATGCAAAGATTAATTTAATCGACTTCAAGGCGTTTGTGCCAGCATTCTCTCATTTCGACGAGGATTTCAAATTGTCGTGCAGAATTAATGGCGATTTGGATAATCTTAAAGTATCGCAGTTCAAACTCAATAACTATAGCGGAGACTTTAGCCTCGATATTAATGGCGTGGTTACCAATCTTAAAGACAAGGACAAACTCACGTTTAATGTGCCTCGTGTGAAATTGAGTGTCACGGGAAAAGAAATCAACAAGATTACTAACTATTTGGTTAAACTTAAGCCAAATGTGAATGGCATTATCAATAGTCTTGGCGATTTCAAACTCGACGCTGCTGTGTCGGGTAGCGTTAAGCACATCAATTTTAATGGCAAATTCAGTTCTGCTGTTGGCGATATGGTTTTGAAAACCACACTCAACATGTCGAATGATAAGTTTGACATCGATGCAGATTTCAACACGCCTCAATTTAATGTTGGCAAACTGATTTCAAAGAGCGATTTGATTGGTTCGTTGTCTGCTGACGCGCATGTGAGGGCAAGAATCCACAAGAAAAAGATTGAGGATTTAGCCGTGAAGGGCGATATTAAATACATCGATTTCAAAGGTTACCGTTTCCAGAATATAGTGTCGGATATCGTGGGTGGTGCCAACAATTTCAAAGGCACTTTATCGGTTAACGACCCTAATGGCATGATTCATGCCACAGGCAATGTGCTGCTTAGTGGAGCGAAGTCAAAGTTTGAGGTTGATATGTCGGCTGCCAATGTGAATCTGGCAAAAATGAAGTTGTATAATGGCAATTTGAGTGAATTTTCATTTAACCTGCACGCTTCCATTGATGGTAACTCGCTCGACAATATCAATGGTTTTGCCACTTTAGACAACATTTCACTTACTGATGCTAAGGGAAAGTCGATGTCGTTTAACTCTATTTCGTTAACAGCCGACAACGTATCGAGTCCACAAGTGGTGCGATTTGATTCCGATATTGTGAATGGTCAACTTTACGGTAAATTCGACTTCAAGACACTGGTTCCAGCCTTTAAGAATTTGGTTTCGCATGTTCTTCCAAATCTTGTGGATCCAAACACGGTGAAACCTTTGAAAAAATCGAACAACGACTTCAAATTTAATCTCACTGTTCATCCGAGTGAGAAACTTGAGGAACTGTTGAAGTTGCCAGTGAAATTGCTCTATAAAGCAACTGTTGATGGTAATGTGAATATGAGCGAAAAGGATATTTTCGTGAATGTGAGCATTCCCTATATTCAGCAGGGCAAAAAACTGATTGAAGGAACGTCGCTTACTGCATATTACGATAGCACTTCAAATGCTTTCGTGACCAATGTGAAGACGCTATTCCCTTCAAAGGATAGTAAAATTGCTATTGACTTAAACGCTTTGGCTGCCAACGGACGCATCGACACGGATTTGGGTTGGAAATTCAACCGTGATAAAGATTTCCACGGCAATATTTTAACATCGGTGGTGTTGTCGAAAAACGAAGATAAGTCGATAGCCGTACATACCGACATCAATCCCTCGCAAGTGGTGGTGAACGATACGGTTTGGTATGTGAAGCAAGGCGCATTTGATTATGCAAATGGCACTGTGACCATCGATGGCATCCATGTGTTCAGGGAAGGGCAGTTTATCGACATTGAAGGCGCTGCTTCAAAAAATCCTGACGATGAAGTGAAACTGGAACTCAAAAACATCGACCTTGATTATATTTTTGAAACGCTGCATATCAATAATGTGGATTTTGGCGGTAAAGCCACTGGCGTGTTCTATGCAAGTGAAGTTTTTACTAAGTCACCAAAACTGCTGACACCTAATCTGCATGTCGATAATTTGCGTTACAACAAGGCAGATATGGGTGATGCTGATATTGAGAGCCATTGGAATAACGAGGATAAGGGCATAGCAATTAATGCAACCTTGTCGCAAAAGAATGGCCATCAATCATTCATCAACGGAGCCATTTTCCCGATGGCAGATTCGCTGTATCTTGACTTCAATGTGACTAAGGCAAATGTGAAATTTATGAAGCCGTTTATGTCGGCGTTCACGAGTGATATTGATGGATACGCATCTGGTCATGCCGTGCTGTTTGGTAATTTCAAGACCATTGACTTGTATGGCGACATTTATGCAGAGGATTTGAAATTGAAATTGGATTTCTCTAATGTATATTACTACTGTACTGACTCAATTCACATGACGCCTGGCTTGATTCAATTTAGCGATGTGAAAATCAAAGACAGAGACGGACACAGTGGCAAACTTTCTGGTTGGGTAAAGCATGAACAATTCCATAATGCGTCGTTCAACTTTGTTGTGACCGATGCAAAAGACTTGCTATGCTACGATACCAATGCCTCAAACAATCCTATTTGGTATGGCACTATTTACGGCAATGGCTCCGCATTTGTGGAGGGTGAGCCGGGATTTGTCAATATTAAAGTAAATATGGAGTCGGCACCACGAAGCAAATTCACATTTGTGATGTCGGATAATCAGGTGGCTAATGAGTATAAATTCATTACCTATCGTGACAGGAACGAACTTTATGGACCAAAAGATACGGTTCCCGAAATCGACACTATTCCCGAAATTGTGAAGCAGTTCACTCAAAAAATCAAGAAGGCAGATTCGTCCGACCCAACAAAATATCTGATTGACCTACAAGGCGACATCACGCCAGATTTGCAAATGTATTTGGTGATGGACCCTGTGGGTGGTGATAAGATTAAAGCCACTGGTAGGGGCAATTTGCAAATGAAGTACGACAACACGGATGAGAAGTTGGAAATGTATGGCAAATATTCTTTGGAAAAAGCCACCTACAACTTTACACTTCAAGATATCATTGTTAAAGATTTTACAATTAAGGATGGTAGCACGATTTCATTCCAAGGCGACCCATATAATGCTTCTCTCGATATTCAAGCCATCTATTCGCTGAATGCCAACATTCGCGACCTTGATGAGAGTTTTGCTGATGATAGGGAACTGAATCGAACCAGTGTGCCTGTTCATGCGCTGCTGAAAGCAAATGGCGTGATTAGTCACCCTGACATCTCATTCGACTTGGAATTCCCAACGCTTACTTCTGAGGCGTATAGAAAAATCAAGAGTATTGTCAGCACCGACGATATGATGAACCGACAAATCATATATCTGCTTGCGCTGAATAGGTTCTATACCTCTGAGTATATGAATGGCACAAATAAGAACAATGAATGGACATCAATTGCGTCGTCCACCATTTCTTCACAGTTGAGTAGTTTGTTGGGGCAACTGAATGAAAATTGGACTATCGCACCTAATTTCCGCTCTAACAAGGGCGACTTCACCGACACGGAATTTGACTTGGCGTTGTCGAGCCAGTTGTTGAACAACCGATTGCGCTTTAATGGTAATTTCGGTTATCGCGACAATACCTATAACACTAAAAACTCCAACTTCATTGGTGATTTCGACTTGGAATATCTCTTGAACGCGAAGGGTTCATGGTTGCTTAAAGCATATAATCACTTCAACGACCAAAACCTCTATTCAAGAAATGCGATGACCACACAAGGGGTGGGTATTGTGTTCAAGCACGACTTTGATAACTTGTTTGATTTCCTACATAGGAAGAAACAAAAAAGAAACTTACAACAGGATTCTGTGTTGGCAAAACCCATTGTCGGTTCTGATTCTGTGACTGTGAAATGATTCGTAGGTATTTTGTCATATTGATTATGCTGCAAAGTTTTGGTTCCACTTTTCTTAAAGCAGAGCCAAGAATTAATCTAAAGAATAAGATTCAGCAGATTAAACTGAAAATGGCTGAGCCCTTCGACACAACTCGCGACAGCACCTATTGGAAACGCGCTTTACAGCATGGAAAAGTTGATATGAACGACACCACTATCATTTATCCATCGTTTCTTGATTTCTGCGTGAAGGTGTATCGTTGGGGTGACCATACATTTAACGGCTACGACTCCACCTATGTGGTGATCACAGGCAAGAACTGGAAATTGATGCTCAAAAACAACAACTGGCTAAGTTCGTGCATCGGCCATATTTCGGAAGAAAGAATGCCGGTGGGCATGTATTCTAATATGACCTCGTCGTTTGGTGCCCAATTGTCGTTTATGGCTGTGAGTGTGAGTTATATGATGAACATCAACGACTTGATTTCGGGTAATAAGGTGAAGAATAAAAAGTTTGATTTTTCATTCACATGCTCCCGACTCTATTTAAGTCTCTACAACTATAAGGGTGATTACCCATACTATATTCATAGATTTGGTGATATCCCTCATCAAGACATTAGAGGCTATAAATTCAAGGGCGTGTCAAGCACATTAAAAGGTACGAATTTATACTATATATTCAACAACAGGCATTATTCCCAAGCGGCGGCATATTGTTTCTCGAAATATCAACGAAAAAGTTCGGGCTCATTTATTGCAGGGATTCATATTTTCAACGAAGATGTGACCATGAACTTTAACGACTTGAGAGAGCATTTCCCCAACGAAAAAATATGTGATGATTTGTCATATAAATATAAAGGTTATAGCGCACTTTTCGGATATGGCTACAACTGGGTGTTAGGTCGAAATTGGCTCTTCAACATCACAGCCGTGCCGGGGTTTGGCTATCGCCGTTCAACACCGGGTTCGCCTGATGGTGAATTTGATTTCTGGTCGTGCGATTATCGTGCGAAAATGGGATTGGTGCTGAATAGGAAAAGATTTTTTTATGGGTTGCATCTTTTCACAGAGGGGCATTGGTATTTAACTAAGCACAATAGCGTGTTTAATGCCAACCACGACTTGAATGCAATCGTAGGTTTTAGATTTTAAATTTTCAAAAAGATATGAGTACAATTATTCTTGGAATTGAATCATCTTGTGACGACACTTCTGCTGCAATCATCGTTGATGGCATATTGAAATCTAATGTGATTGCCAGTCAGAAAGTTCATGAAAATTATGGTGGAGTGGTTCCTGAATTGGCTTCACGCGCACACCAGCAAAACATTGTGCCTGTGGTTAGCGAAGCCATTCGCCAAGCAGGAATTAATAAATCCGATATTAATGCCATAGCGTTCACCCGCGGACCAGGCTTGCCAGGCTCGCTCCATGTGGGCACATCGTTCTCTAAAGGATTGGCATTGGGCTTGGATATTCCATTGGTGGATGTGAACCACTTGCACGGTCATGTGCTTTCGCATTTTATTAAAGACGACGAAAACACCGAGGTGCCAGAGTTTCCATTCCTTTGTTTGCTGATTTCGGGTGGCAATTCACAAATTGTGAAAGTCACTTCTTATTCAGAAATGGAGATTTTGGGCCAAACCATCGACGATGCCGCTGGTGAGGCTTTTGACAAGTGTGCAAAGTCTATGGGCTTGCCTTATCCGGGCGGTCCTATCATTGATAGAATGGCTCACGAAGGCGATGCCACTAAATTCAAATTTTCAAAGCCACACATACCTGGCTATAACTACAGTTTCAGTGGTTTGAAAACCTCGTTCCTCTACACCCTTCGTGATGAAATGAAGTTGAACCCTAACTTTATCGAGGAAAACAAGAACGACTTGGCTGCTTCGCTTCAAAAGACCATCATCGATACTTTGATGGATAAATTCTCGAAAGCGATTAAGGACACAGGCATTAAAACCATCGCCATTGCAGGTGGCGTTTCGGCAAACTCAGGTATTCGCGATGCCGTTCAGGAGTACGCTGACCGCCGCCATATCAAGGCGTTTATTCCTAAGCGCTCTTATACCACCGACAATGCTGCAATGATTGCCGTGGCTGGTTATTATAAATATTTGGATAAGAAGTTCTGTGATATTACAGAACCTCCTTTTGCAAGAGTTACAATCTAAAAAGATTCAGCAAAATGAAGTATTCAATTATCGCCATTGGTGACGAACTTTTGATTGGGCAGGTTACCGACACTAATTCTGGATGGATTGCCCGTGAAATGTCGGTTTATGGTTGGGAATTGCAGAAAGTGCAAGTTGTTTCCGATAATGCCGATGCGATTAAAAAGGCAATAGATATTGCTTTTGAGGAAAGCGATGTGGTGTTGGCTACTGGTGGACTTGGTCCCACAAAAGACGACATTACCAAAACCACCCTTTGTGACTATTTCGGAGGCGAACTGATTTTTGACGATGCCACTTTGGCGAATGTGCTCGAAGTGGTGGAAAAGCGTCATCTCAAACTCAATGAATACACCCGAAATCAAGCCTATGTGCCAAGCAGTTGCGAAGTGGTGCAAAACGAAGTGGGTACAGCACCTATCCTGTGGTTTGAAAAGGACGAAAAGGTGTTGGTGTCGATGCCTGGTGTTCCGTTTGAAATGCAGCACATGATGAAGAAAGTGCTGATTCCGAAACTTGTTAAGAAAACTCACGACAATATGCACCTTCAGTATCGCACCTTTATAGTGATTGATATTATAGAATCACTGCTTGCTATGCAGCTCGATGATTTTGAGAAGGAATTGCCCGAATACATGCACCTTGCATATTTGCCCACACCCGGCTTAATTCGCCTGCGATTGACTGGCGCATGTAAAGATGAAAGTCTTCTTTCGGCTAATATGGATAAGTTTTCGGCAAAGTTGCATGAACTTGTTGGCGACAAGATTATTTGCGATGAAGATATGCCTCTTGCCCAAATTCTCGGCAAAAAACTTTTAGAGAAAGGTATGACTGTAGCCTCTGCAGAAAGTTGCACAGGCGGTAATATCGCACATGAAATTACCCGAATTGCTGGTAGTAGCAGTTATTTTAAAGGTTCTGTGGTTTCGTATGCCAACGAAGTGAAAATCAATGTGCTGAATGTTTCGTCAGCAGATATTGATGTGCATGGTGTGGTGAGCGAACCTGTGGTGCAGCAGATGGTGAGTGGTGTGTGCAAAGTCATGAACACCGATTGCGCTATTTCCACAAGTGGCATAGCTGGCCCTGGTGGTGCAGAACCAGGGAAACCTGTTGGCACTGTATGGATTGCAGCAAAAGCAGCCGACAATGTGGTGAGCCAATGTTTCCATTTCCCCGGTGATAGAGAACGCGTAATCAACAGGGCTACGAACGAAGGTATAAAAATGTTGTTGAAACTACTTAACGATTAAGTGTATGCAAGATATTAATAATGGCATTATTAAGGTTGTTCGCTCGCTTGCTGTAAAGAAATACAGAGACGATGAACGACTCTTTGTGGCAGAAGGCACCAAATGTGTGCGCGACACTTGGGATTATTTTAACTGCAAATGGCTGATTTGCACCCGAGCATGGCACGACAGGTTGGCAAATGCCACGATGCACGACAAAATTGTGTTGGCTAATAACCAGCAGATGGCTAAAATGTCGCAGTTTTCTACTCCAAGCGATGTGATTGCCGTGTATGAAATGCCAGAAAAAGAGATTGATGAAAAAGAGGTGAGAGATGGTCTCAACATTGTGCTTGATAATGTTCAAGACCCAGGAAACCTCGGTACAATCATTCGTTTGGCTGATTGGTATGGCATCAAGAATATTTTCGCAAGCATTGGCACTGTGGATGTGTATAACCACAAAGTGGTGCAAGCCACAATGGGGGCTATTTCACGCGTGAAAGTGCACTATTGCGATGTGCCTAATTTGCTTGAAGAATACAATGATTTGCCAGTGTGGGGCACATTCCTTGATGGCGATAATATCTATCAAAGCGAATTGGACAACAAGGGCTTTGTTGTGTTTGGTAACGAGGGTCAAGGTATTGGTCAGAAAGTGTCTAAATTGGTGAATAAGCGCTTGCTTATTCCATCGTGGAACAGTGGCGAAACGAGTGAATCGCTTAATGTGGGCGTGGCTACTGCTGTTGTGATCAGCGAATTTCGTCGTTCGGTTTTAAAAAATAAGTAATTATGGCTAAACAGGTTAAATCGGCATTCTTTTGCAAAAATTGTGGTGCAGAATCATCGAAATGGGTGGGTAAATGCCCCTCCTGCGGAGAATGGAACACCTATGTTGAAGAAATCATAACCCCTAAAGGAAAAAATGAAGTTCTCGGTACTGGGGCTGGCAAAAAGGTGCTGACACCTGTGAAAATCAGCCAAATTAAATCGGAAGAATATCCCCGAATCAAATTGCCAAGCAACGAACTGAACCGTGTGCTTGGCGGTGGTTTGGTGCCTGGTTCCATTATTCTTTTGGGTGGAGAGCCCGGCATTGGCAAATCCACTTTGGTTTTGCAAAATGTGCTTCGAATTCGTTCAAGAAAAGTGCTTTACGTTTCGGGCGAGGAAAGTGCACAGCAATTAAGAATGAGGGCTGATAGAATAGCTGGCGGAAAAATGGATTGCGAGTGTTTCCTCCTTTGTGAAACTTCGCTTGAAAACATTTTCACATGCCTGAAAAATGACAAGCCTGATTTGCTGATTGTAGATTCTATTCAGACCATAGCGAGCGACTTGCTTGAGTCGGCGGCCGGCAGTGTGAGTCAAGTGAGAGAATGTGCTGCTGCATTCTTGAGATATGCCAAAGAAACCAACACACCTGTGATTTTGATTGGTCACATCAATAAAGAGGGAAGTATTGCAGGACCAAAGGTGCTTGAGCACATTGTCGATGCTGTGATTCAGTTTGAGGGCGACCGGCATTATCTGTATCGCATTCTTCGTGGCATTAAAAACCGCTTTGGCAATACAAGTGAAATCGGTATCTATGAAATGAAGGAAGATGGCTTGAAGGAAGTGACCAATCCAAGTATGATGCTGCTCAATGAGAGTGATGAGGCTCTTTCTGGCTCTGCTATCGGTGTTACAGTTGATGGTGCACGTCCATTTTTAATTGATACGCAAGCGCTTGTCAGCACTGCTGCATACGGTACGGCACAGCGTTCGGTCACAGGTTTTGACCCTCGACGAATGAATATGCTGTTGGCAGTATTGGAAAAGAGAGTTGGTTTTAAACTCGCTCAAAAAGACGTGTTCTTGAATATTGCAGGTGGACTGAAAGTCAACGATCCTGCTTTAGACTTGGCGGTGGTTTGTGCCATATTATCAAGCAATTTCGACACGCCTATTGCGAAAGATGTGTGCTTTGCTGGCGAGGTTGGACTTTCTGGCGAAATTCGTCAAATCACACGAATTGACCAGCGCATTTCTGAAGCACAAAAAATGGGCTTTAAAACCATTCTCGTGCCTAAAAGCAATATGAAAGGAGTGGCTAAAAACGATAAAATCCGCATCTTGGAAGTGGGTAGGGTAGAAGAAGCCTTCAAGTTTATTTTTGGCTGATGTTAATGACTGTTAAATGCGTGTTTGCGTTTAAACTTTTATTGGTTTCGTTAGTCATAAAAGTGAAAATAAAACAAATACAACTGTAAAGCTTCAAACATACTAACTTTTTTCAGTAAAATCTATAATCCATCTGCTGTTAAGCATTCTGGGATTTGACAAAAAATAAACACCAAGCACAAATAAGTTCTTGGTGTTTATTTTATTTTTGGTTGTTTAGGTTCGCTTCATCTTCTTCTGTCCACAACGGATTTTCATCGTCCCAATCATCAAATCCAAAATATGCTTCCTCGGTGAATTCTTTCATTTCGCGACCATCTTTCTTCGTTGGTCGTCCCAGACCCTTCTGTCGCTTTACAAATCCACTGATTCTTGCCATTTCTAACAATTCGTATTGGTCAGGAGTGGTGATATTTTTCAGATAGTTCGGAACGAGTTTTGCGCCCACTCGGTTGTTGAGCAATGCCAAAACTTCAAAAGTGAAGGTGATGGGTGGTTTTTTAACGGAAATCTTTTCGCCCACCTTCACAACTCGTGAAGGCTTCACATTCATTCCGTCGATAGTCACGCGCCCCAATTTGCAGGCATCGGTGGCAATGGTTCGGGTTTTGAAAACTCGTGTAGCCCACAACCATTTGTCGATTCTTACTTCACTCATTACTTGTTGTTGAAATTTGTCATTGCAAAACTCAATCCTGAAAGGCAAAACGCTTTGATTGCCTCGATAGCAACTTCGGTGCGCTCTGGCAATATCTGCAAATCTTCATCAGATGGATGACCGAGCACGTAGTCAACTTGCATACCTTTTGGGAAATCCGAACCTACACCAAACCGGAGTCGGGTATAGTTGGACGACTGCACGCATTGGGCGATGTTTTTCAAACCATTGTGTCCACCGTCGGCACCCTTTCCTCTGAGACGAATTGCTCCGAAAGGCAACGCTATGTCGTCGACGATGATGAGCACATTTTCCAGGCTTATGTTTTCTTTCTGCATCCAATAGCGAACAGCCTCACCACTCAAATTCATATAGGTGGAAGGCTTGAGTAAAACTAGTTGCTTATTCTTCAATCTCATTTGAGCCACATCACCGTAACGCTGAGTAGTGAAAGAAATATTGGATGCCTTAGCGAAGGCATCCAATATTGTAAATCCTATGTTGTGGCGGGTTCCTTGGTACTCTGCACCAATGTTACCCAATCCAACAATTAGATACTTCATCTAAGGCGGTTTGATTATTCTGCGTCTTCAGTTTGAGCCTTAGCTGCTGAACCACGAGTAGCACGAACACCAGCAATCACGAGGTCCTTAGCGCTTACGAGTTCAAAGTTGTCGAACTGAAGTTTGCCAACCTTGATTGATTGACCGATGTTGATGTCGGTAACATCGATAACCAAACGTTCAGGAATGTTGTTGTAGAGGCCTTTAACCTTAACCTTCTTAAGGTTGAGATACAACTTACCACCAGCCTTAACACCGACTGCGTGACCATCAAGCTTAACAGGAACTTCCATAACAACTGGCTTGTTGTCGTAAACTTGGAGAAGGTCGATGTGGAGAATTTCGTCAGTGAGTGGGTGGAATTGAATATCCTTGAGAACAGCCTTGCAAGCAGTACCGTTAATGTTCAATTCGATTACGTAAATCTCTGGAGTGTAGATGAGTTTTCTTACATCTGCCTTTGTAACGGTGAGGTCGGTAGTGATAACACCCTTACCTTCGTTAGTGGTTAAAACTGCTTTTTGACCAGCTTCGAGCTTTTCGTTGCAAATCCATTCACCAGCTTCGTTCTTAGCGAATTGGATGAGCTTACCACCGTTGAGTACTACAGGAATTTTGTTTTCCTTACGGATAGCCTTAGCGGCTTTCTTGCCAAGGTCAGTTCTTGGCTCTGCGTTTAATTGAAAAGTTTTCATTTTAAAAAATTGTGTTACTAAAAATTAAGATGCTTCTTAATTTCCCATCACACGGGACTTAAAAGCGGTGCAAAATTACTGCTTTTTTTTGAAATATGCAAAATATCAGGTCATTATCTTCTGCAAAACTCAATGAATCTACAATACTTACATTCTGCTTTCTTATCATTTTCGCATTGCGTGAATGGCACTTTTTTATCAAAGAAATCATTAATCACACCTGCCATTTCTGCAAGAAATTCATTGCAGAGACCAGAGTTCTCATCACTGAATAGGTCTGTGATCATATTTTTATCGTGGGTGATGCCCGATGTACCCATATCCTTAATTTTGTAGATAATGGGTTGAAGCCCCACGCTCACATCAAAGTTGGTAATGTTAGCGTCGTTTTTCAGCGCATAGCAGTAGAGGAATAGCTGCATAATAGCCAAATAATGTCCACTATCTTTATTCGAAACCACATCGCCGATGTTTTTGAATTTCACATTGTCTTTGCCGGTTTTGTAGTCGATAATTCGCAGCTCACCCTTATCGTTGATTCGGTCGATACGGTCAACTTTATAAGTGAAATTAAATGTGTTGTCGCCTATAGTCAAACTCACCTCGTGCGGAATTTCACACTCGTATATTGCCAAGAAATCCTCATCATTTTCCAGCAGTCCCATATCGTATTCAAGCACCTGCTCTGCATAATAGTTAAGTGCTTTCATTGTGATAGCTGTTTCGCCGATAAGTTCCTCATCAAGGTTTTCCTTGTGCAGATATGTCTTGTTGACTTGCCTTATCAGTTCACGCTCCAGTTTTTTATCTTTGAAATCTTTAATTTGCTTTTTCGTCACAATGTTCTTTTTGCCTTCTTCTGGATAGTAGAACGCTTGGAGTGTGTCGTGAACGATTGTGCCGAATGTGGCATAGTCCATGAATTGAGATTCCTCATTTTCATCGTCTAAGCCCTCAATATGGTTGAGGTAGAATTTCAGCGGACACTTGATAAGCGTCTTGATTGAACTTGCCGATAGTTTTTTTCTCGAATCATCATCGGCTGTGTATCTCTTGATTTTTTTGAGAATTTCGTCGCTCTTTTCCACTGATATGGTCAAAGGCGATTCTGGCCTAACCTGTAAATTGATGTTATGGAAGTGCATGCGGCACCCATACACTTTTTCAAGTTGGCTGATAAATCGTGAATATTCACTGCTACCAATTCCTGTAGAACTTGTGTCATAAATCAGGAATAGGTTTTTTGCCCTTGTGATTAATCTGTAGAAGTAATATGCGCTCATCGATTCCTGCTCGTCGATTGTTGACATCAAATAGTAGCGGCGCATATTGGGTGGAATGAACGAACTTTTAAAGAACTTTCGTGGGAACACTCGTTCGTTCATCGACAAGATGATTAGATTGTCGAAGTCGAGATTTCGCGTTTCAAGCATACCCATAATTTGCAAGCCCGATAGTGGCTCTCCCTCAAATGGCACGGTATATAGCGAAGCCAACTTGTCGAACAGGTAAAAGACCGACGATTCGCACATCGGTATTCCGTAGCCTTGGATTAATGTCTTCGTTTCGTTCAATATGTCGATATATTGTAGTGCGAAAGTGCTTTGAAGCGAGAGTTGGGTGGTGCCGTCCTCTTCCACATGGTTTGCGTAATGACTGTTGATGTCGTTACACAGGCTGATTAATCTGTTGATAAACTGTATAACTTCATTCTTATCCTTCGTGTCGCTGATGGTGGTGAAGATGGTGCCTAATTTCGTTTGGCGCAAATATTCTTCGCCGACGTAAAAATCATTGCTGAGGTTGATGTGATTGTTGATTTCGGTCACATCTTTAGGATAGAGCGACTTGATGATGGGGTGCGACAATATCTCCTTTACAAATTCCTTTAAGAATTTGAAATGTCCCTCACCACCTGGCCGGTACGCATTTTTGTGTACCTTAGATATGTTGCGGATAAGCGATGATATGTCGCTGTTGCGAAGCGACAAGCCCAGTGTGGCATTGATATTTTTGATGTTGGCAGGGACGGAATTTGTGAGGTTTGTGAACAATCCTTCGTCAGGAAGTACAATAGCCGTGTCGATTCCGTTGTTGCGGTCTTTCACTTCCCCGTCTTGAATGAGTTTTTCCACCAAAGTGAAAGCATATTTCGTTTGCCCGATATGTGAGGGAATGCCCACCACATTGATATTCTTGGGAAAATCGCTGATGTTTTCAAGTTTGAATGATGATTTATATCTATTGGATAGCAGCGCAAGATGCCTATGTCCTTTGTTGGCAGAATTTTTGAGTGCTGGTGATGCGTCGTCCCAATGAAATTCGGCTATTCCTTTTTTCTTGAATGAGTCGAAAATCATCATTTCGCTGGTTGAAAGCAAGTTGAAGCCCACGAATACGTATTTCTCAAATGGAAAATCCTCAATCGCATTGTCTTTTAATTTGAGCACAAACTCACGGAGCATTTTGCCTGTGTATGTCAAATTCTTCTGCTCCAGCAGTTCATTGTATTTCTGATAAAGAGGATAGAGAATTTTCCAGAGGCTGGTGAACTTTTCTGTCACTTGCTTTTCCTGTTGTGGATTCAGGTTTTTCCAGAACGTCTCACCGTCGGAATCCTCAAGTTTCATGTTTAAATATCTTCTGAGTTCAGCTTTAAGCTCATCAGGGAGATAATCGGTGGAAATTTCTTTCCAGTCAGATATGTTGCTGAACAGTTGCTTTGCATCGACCATATATTGGTCAACGTCGTTGAAGTCTGTCACTAATATGTTGCCCCAATGTATGAATTTGTCGAACTCGTAATCCTTGTTCTTGGTCACTTCGCAATATGCCAAGTATAAGTTGAAAATAAGTTCGGTGGGTGTAGCTAATGTGTAATCGGAATTGTCGTCAACAAAATCCGAAATTGTAGTCACGTTGGGGTGCATACAGTTTTTGCTGCTGCATTCCTCGAAATATTTCAAAAAGAATTGCCCACTTCTTCGGTTTGGAAACACAAAGCAAAAATCGTCAACATTGTCAAACGATGCTGAGTAATGCTGTGCAATTTGCTTCAAAAATGGCGTGCGTGTGTTGTCGTGTTCAGGTTTGTTCATGATGAAGGGTGTTTTAAACTTTGATTAAAATTGTTATTTTGATTGCCATATCAAACAGCACGAGCTTAATATTGCCATTCATTTTAATATCTTTTTCGGCAGTATCAAATTCGTTGATGAGCTTTTCTACATTATATTCGTTGATATAGGGCGCAAACTTGATGCTGAACGTTTTTTCTTCAGCTGTTTGATAGTTCAGTTCGGGGTGATGCAGATTGTAAATGAAGTTTTCTCGCACCATGCGTGAGGCATAGTTCAGAAATCTTCTTGCTTTTTCTCGCTTGTAGTCGGCGATATGCTCACTCCACACTTTCAGTTCCTTCAGATTTCGAATGTATGCCATTCGCATCAGCTGCATGAAGTCTTGGTGAAACTGCTTGGTCTCACTATCAAGCTGCATGTTGCGCTCGGCTTGCGCTATATCGCCATCGGCGGCCACGGCAGCCAATCTTGCCGATTCGGGGTCGGCATTGAATCGGCGGCAGATGTAAGAGGTGATGTCGGCTGTAGATGGACGCTTTAACTCGATGCGCTGTGTGCGTGAGAAAATGGTCTTTAATATCGACTTTTCATCATCGCTTACGAGAATGAATTTGGTGTCGTCGCTTGGCTCTTCAATGAGTTTGAGCAACTTGTTGGCGCATGATTCGTGCATCTTTTCTGGAAGCCACATAATCAGCACCTTGTATTTCGATGTGTAGGCAGCCAGGCTCAAGTCGCGAATGATTCGGTCGCTTTCTGATTGGTAAATGATGGGTTGGGCATTCTCTTTCGACAAATATTTCGTCCATTTTTGGAAATCCTCAACCTCGTTCTCATTCAGAAATTCCTTCCACTCGTTGATGAAGTCGTTGCTGGTTGGATTCTCACCAATCTTCACAATCGGGTATGAATAGTAGGTGTCGGCGTGGTTGAATGACTGATGCTGTAGGCATGAGGGGCATGTGCCGCATGGTTCGCCATCGATGCGGTTGGTGCATTGAAGATACTGTGCGGCAGCTCTCGCTAACGACAGTTTTGGGATTCCCGGCAACCCGTGAATGAGTAGGGCGTGTGGGAATTTGTCGCTGTCAATCATTTGGCGGATTCTCTCCTTTGCTGAATTGTTGCCTATAATATCACTAAATTTCATATTCCGTCGTTCGTTATTTTACTATTCAGGATTGATGTGTTTGTTTATTCTGTAAAGTTACAAAAATTATCGCACCCAATAAATGAGTTTATGCACATAGTTCATAAAAAAAGGTCAATGCCCATGTTTGAGCATTGACCGAAATGTATTTGGTGAAACGATTATTCGTCGTCTTTACTTGCTTCCAAGTATTCCTTGTGGAGTTTTTCTTGGATATCGGTTGGAACGAGTTCGTAACTTGCAAACTTCATGGTGAATGAAGCGCGACCACCAGTAATAGAACTCAAAGCGGTAGAGTAACTTGCCATTTCCTTCAATGGAACCTTGGCGTTAATCTTTTGCAGACCGTTGGCTTCTTCCATACCCATGATGATAGCGCGGCGGCCTTGGAGGTCACTCATCACGTCACCCATGCAGTCGGCTGGCATCAGCACTTCAGCATCGTAAACTGGTTCAAGCACCTTAGGACTTGCTGCGTTGAATGCTTCGCTGAATGCGTGGCGAGCTGCCAGACGGAATGAGATTTCATTACTATCCACTGGGTGCATCTTACCATCGTAGATGCAAACGCGAACGTCGCGAGCGTAAGAACCGGTCACAGGGCCTTGTTCCATGCGGTCCATAATACCCTTCACGATTGCAGGGATAAAGCGAGCGTCGATAGCACCGCCAACGATACAGTTGTAGATTACAATCTTGCCACCCCATTCGAGAGCGATTTCTTGTTTGTCTTTCACGCTCATCTTGAATTCCTGGTTGCCGAACTTGTAAGTTCCTGGTTCTTCCATTCCTTCTTTGTAGGCTTCTACGATCAGGTGAACTTCACCGAATTGACCAGAACCACCTGATTGCTTTTTGTGGCGATAGTCGGCGCGAGCCACCTTAGTGATGGTTTCACGATAAGGAATCTTTGGTTCGAGATATTCAATCTGTACCTTTTCGTTGTTTTCGATACGCCATTTCAAAGTGCGGAGGTGGAATTCACCTTGACCAGAAACGATAGTTTGCTTCAATTCTTTAGATTGCTCAATCTTCCAAGTTGGGTCTTCTTCGTGCATACGGTTAAGAATGGCACCCAATTTTTCAATTTCGCTTTCGTTTACAGGACGGATAGCACGTTGATATTTTGGAGCTGGATATTTGATGAAATCAAATCTGTATTCCACACCCTTGTCGTTAAGCGTGTTGCCTGTTCTTACATCTTTCAGTTTCACTGCGGCACCAATATCACCAGCTTCGAGGGCTTCTACTGGAGTCTTGATTTGACCGCAAACCACAGAAATCTGTGCGAGGCGTTCCTTTGAACCACGATCCACGTTGTTCAAGTCCATACCAGCCTTGAGTGTGCCCGACATCACCTTGAAGTAAGAAACTTCACCAATGTGTGGCTCAACAGTGGTCTTGAAGAAGAACACGCTGAGTGGGCCATTTGCATCAGGCTTGATTTCTACGCCTTCGGTATTCACTGGAGCCTTAACTTCGTTAACGAATGGTACAACGTTGCCAAGGAATTCCATCATGCGGCGAACACCCATATCTTTCAGTGCGCTTACGCAGAACACTGGGCAAATGCTACGGTCGATAAGACCCTTGCGGATACCTTCACGCATTTCGTCTTCGCTGAGTGCGCCTTGCTCGAAGAATTTGTCCATAAGGGTTTCGTCGTTTTCTGCTGCCATTTCCACCAATGCTTGGTTCATTTCTGCTGCGCGGTCTTGATATTCAGGAGCAATGTCGGTGATTGTTGGAGCGCCACCTTCAGGACCCCAAGTGAGTTGCTTCATGATGAGCACGTCAACGATAGAGTTGAAGTCAGGACCTGTAGCCACTGGGAATTGGATAGGAACCACCTTGTTGCCGAAAGCCTCTTTAAGTTGGTTGATCAGATTGTCGTAGTCAACGTTTTCTGCGTCCATCTTATTGAGGGCGAAAATCACAGGCTTGTTGATTTTTGCGGCTGTTCTGTAGATATTTTGAGTGCCAACCTCAACGCCATATTGGCTGTTTACAACGATAACGCCGGCATCAGTAATGTTAAGTGCTGTCACAGCATTTCCCACGAAGTCGTCCATACCTGGGCAGTCAATAACATTCAATTTCTTGTTATTGAACTCAGCATAGAATACTGTTGAGAAAACAGAATAGCCATATTCTTTTTCCACAGGGAAATAGTCGCAAACGGTATTGTTGTTGGCAATAGAGCCGCGACGGTTGATTACTCCACACTCGTAAAGCATAGACTCGGCGAGTGTGGTTTTTCCAGAGCCTTTGCTACCAAGAAGTGAGATGTTTTTAATCTCATTAGTTTTATAAACCTTCATGTATTAGTGAATTAAATTTGTTAATGTATTACTTAGTTTTGGTCAACATTGAAAGATATTCAGCAAAAATGCCTCTTCCAATGTTTTCAGTTACAAATATAGTGTTTTTCTAATAATAATCTAAATATTTTGCCAAAAAAATCACTCAAGAAGCAATCTAATGCGTCAATCTTTTAGTATCTTTGTGATATATGGCAGGTTTATACATACATATTCCATTTTGTGAATCGAAGTGCATCTATTGCGATTTTTATTCCATGGCGAATAATAATCACTTGATTGATAAATATATAGACGCGCTGCTCATTGAGGCTGTTGAGCGAAAAAAAGAACTAAACACCGAAACCATCACCACTGTTTACCTCGGTGGTGGCACTCCGTCGCTTCTCTCAATCACGCAATTATCAAAAATAGTGAATGGATTGAAAAAAGTGTTTGATTTTTCCGCTATCGAAGAATTTACGATTGAAGTGAACCCCGATGATGTTACGGCTGATTACATCCAGCAGGCAAAATCGCTTGGTATTAACCGTGTGAGTATGGGTGTTCAGAGTTTTAGTGATGAGGATTTGCGCTTCATTAATCGTCGTCATACTGCCAAGCAGGCAACCGATGCTATTCATATAATAAAGAAAGCAGGAATCGATAATATCAGTATTGACCTGATATATGGCATACCTGGGCAGAATATTGAAATATGGAAAAATAATGTAGATACTGCCATTTCGCTATCGGTGCAGCATATTTCTGCCTATACATTAATGTATGAGGAAGGCACTCGGCTCTCGGTGATGCGTTCGCTGGGTAAAATTACTGAGGTGGACGATGATGTGGTGACTGCTATGTATGATTATTTGGTGGCGCAACTCAAATTAAACGGCTATACACATTATGAGATATCCAACTTCGCTTTGCCGGGCTATCACTCGCGTCACAACTCCAGTTATTGGAATCTCACCCCATATTTGGGATTAGGTGTGGCGGCTCACAGTTTTGATGGTACAGTACGGCGATTTAATCCCTCAAACCTTAAAAAGTATCTTGATGCACTGGGCGAAGGAGAACTTTGCGTTGAGGTGGAGAAAACAACCAAAGCTGAAAAATATGATGAGTATGTGATGCTCCGATTAAGAACTGCCGACGGAATCGACGCTGATGAGTTGACGCATCGCTTTGGTGAAGAATATTATCAGTTCTTTATTGAAAAAACTAAACTGCTGGTCAGCGAAGGCTCTATAATTAATGAGAATGGACGATACTATATTCCAGAAAACCACATCATGATTTCCGACAACATCACTTGCGATTTGCTGTGGGACGATTAAACCCAAATCGGCCGATTCGGGTTAAAACCGCTATTCGTGGTGATATGGCTCGTGGTTGATGATGGTGTAGGCGCGATATAATTGTTCCGTAAAAATCAGGCGAATCATTTCGTGATTGAATGTCATTTTTGAGAAAGATATTTTATCGTTTGCTCGGTCGTACACCTCTTGTGAAAATCCGTATGGCCCACCAATCACAAACACCACTTTCTTGACTCCGCTCAACATTCGCTTTTGAATGTAACTTGAATATTGCATCGATGTGTATTCTTTGCCGTGCTCATCAAGCAGCACCACAAAATCTGATTTGTCGAGCAGTGAGAGAATTTTTGCACCTTCAGTTCGCTTTTGTTGGTCCTCTGAAATGTTTTTGGTGTTTTTAATATCGTCGATATATTTGATTTTAAAAGGCACATAGTGCTTGAGGCGCTTGATGTATTCATCAATGCCTTGTTTCAAATAGCCGATTGAGGTTTTCCCGATTACTGCGAGTTCGATTTTCATTTTCTCGAATTATGATTTGAGCATTTTTTCAATGGTGAAATCCTTAAAATCAGGAATAATCAGTTTTGCATCGCCCAGCACGCTGGCAGGATTGGTTGTGGATAGCGCAATCACATGTCCACCCGAAGCGAGAGCGGCTTTGAGTCCATTGATGGAATCCTCAAAAATATAGCAGTTTTTGATGTCAATGTCCAATAGTTTTGCACCGAGCAAGAAGCAGTCGGGTGCAGGTTTTGCATTTTCCACCATTTCGCCCACAATCACGGCTTTGAAATAGCCACGAAATTCGGGGTGCTGCTCATACACGGCATTCATCTTTTCTTGGTCGCTACTGGTGACAATGCACATAGGAATACCGGCATCGTAAAGAGTCTTTACCCATTCAATAGCGTATGGGAAATAGCGATACTGCATGGTTTTTTGAAAATCATTAAGAATTTCAATAATTTTTGCATGGTTTTCTTTTGGGAAATAACTGTTGAGAATGTCTTCCAGACAGCAACCTTTGATTACTTTACTGAAATCTTTCACGCCTGTCGGGAATTTTTCTTCAATATGATCCCAAAATTCTGTATAAATACCCTCGGTATCAAGAATTACACCATCTAAATCAAAAAGTACACCTATATTATTGTTTTGCATATTCACTATATTCATTGTCGTTTATAGTGCAAAATTACGCTATTTTCATTATTAATCACTAATTTTGCACAAAATTAAATGTGTTATGATTGAAGAACTGCAAATAAGAGTATCACCAAAAGTGGCGTATTACAATGAAGAAATCGTCCATTTCATTGCGAGTGAGCGTCATATTAGCTACACCCGAATCAAAGGCGTAAGAATCCTTAAACGCTCAATCGACGCGCGCAAGCAGCGTGTGATGGTGAATCTTAAAGTACGTGCTTATATTGATGAGCCTGTCAACAATTCACATTTAATACCACCTATTGAATATAAGAAAGTGGATGGCACCCGTCAGGCTATTGTGGTGGGTGCAGGTCCTGGTGGTTTGTTTGCTGCACTTCGTTTGATAGAATTGGGCATTAAGCCAATTTTGCTCGAACGAGGAAAAAATGTGGTTGACCGTCGTGTGGATATTGCTAAAATATCTCGCGAGGGCATTATCGACCCTAACAGCAACTACAGTTTTGGCGAAGGCGGTGCTGGCGCATATAGCGATGGTAAGTTATACACCCGAAGCAAAAAGCGTGGCTCTGTGGATAGGATTTTGGGTATCTTGCACCAGCATGGAGCATCAGAAAATATTCTGATTGATGCGCACCCTCACATCGGTAGCGATAAATTGCCTTTGATTATAGAGAAAATTCGTCACACAATTTTAGATTGTGGTGGTGAGGTTCATTTTGGCACATTGGTCACCAAACTTACGCTTAAAGATGGCGAAGTGGTGGGCGTGGAATGTGCCGACGGTTCACAATATAGTGGGCAAGTGATTTTGGCTACAGGCCACTCTGCGCGTGATGTGTATGCTATGCTGAAAGATGAAAATATTCAACTTGAGGCAAAGGGCATAGCCATAGGTGTGCGACTTGAGCACCCACAACATTTAATCGACCAAATTCAATATCACTCAAAGCAGGGTAGAGGCGAATATTTACCAGCGGCAGAATATAGTTTTGTCACGCAAGTTGATGGTAGAGGAGTGTATTCGTTCTGCATGTGCCCTGGTGGCGTGGTTGTGCCAGCGGCAAGCAGCCCAGGACAACTGGTGGTAAATGGTATGTCGCCTTCAAATCGTGGCACATATTGGTCAAATTCGGGTATGGTTGTGGAAATACATCCAGAAGACTTGCCTGAAAAATATCAGCAATATCAAGAATTAGCGATGATGCACTATCAGGAGGATTTGGAGCGTACATGTTTTGAGCAAGCCAAATGTTCGCAAGTGGCTGGTGCACAGCGCATGAAAGATTTTGTGGAAGGAAAACCATCGAAACTAATTCCACCGTCATCATTCCCCGCAGGGTTGCAACCCTCACGCCTTGACCAGTGGTTGCCTAAGTTCATTAGCGACAGGTTGCGCAAAGCGTTCAAGGTGTTCGGTAATGCGGCAAAAGGATTTTTGACCAATGAGGCAATTGTGATTGGTGTGGAAACTCGCACATCTTCGCCAGTGCGCATCCCAAGAGATAGAGAAACCCTCTCACATATTACTGTGAAAGGGCTGTATCCATGTGGCGAAGGTGCTGGTTATGCAGGTGGCATCGTGTCGAGTGCCATCGATGGCGAACGATGCGCCGAAGCCTTAGCCACAACCTTTAACGATTAAGACATACGATTTTTGTAATCTTCGTAGGTGAACTCACGAAGAACCTCAATACGTCCGTCTAAGTGCTGTAAGGCGATAGAGGGGTGCTGAATGCCGTTGAACATGTTGGTTTTCACTGTGGTGTAGTGGTTCATGTCCAAGAATGTGAGGCGGTCGCCCTCTTTTAGTTCCTTTTCAAAACTCCAATCACCCACAAAGTCGCCACTCAAGCACGAGTTGCCGCCAATCCTGTATGTAGGATAATTGGTGTCAACCTTTTCCATCGCCTGCTTGATTGCTGGCTTGTATGGCATTTCCAAACAGTCGGGCATGTGACAGGCAAACGAAACATCAACGATGGCAGTTTTAATGCCATTGTTTTCCACCACATCCACCACGCTGGCTTCCAAATCGCCAGTCTGCCAGCAGAATGCACTGCCTGGCTCTAAGATGATGTCAAGGTTAGGGTGCTTTGTCTTGAAATTTTGTAAAAGTTTGATGAGGTGCTCCACATCGTAGTCTGCTCGTGTCATCAGGTGCCCCCCACCCATATTCAGCCACTTCAGTTTTGGCAAGTATTCACCGAATTGCTCTTCCACAGCATCAAGAACTTTACTTAAATCGTAGGAAGTGGACTCGCAAAGGGCGTGAAAATGAAATCCTTCAATGCCTTCGGGCAATTCATTGATTTCCTCTTTTGTGATGCCAAATCTTGAACCTGGGCAGCAGGGATTGTAAATGTCGGTTTCAATAACAGAGCACATGGGGTTGATTCTTAATCCGCAACTAATGTCTTTACCAGAGTTTTCAATCGTCTGCTTATGCTTCAAGTATTGTGCAATGGAATTGAATGTGATGTGCGAACACCCTTCAATAAATTGCTTGATGGTGGTGTCGGTGTAAACTGGGCAATAGGCGTGGGCTTTGCATTTCATCTCATCGTTTGCCAACAGCATTTCATTGACTGAACTTGCAGTGGTTTCGATGCCGTATTCTCGGAAAATGGGGAATGTTTTCCAGAGCGCATTTGCCTTAAATGCCATGATAATTTTCACACCTGCCTCATTCATCACTCGTGTGATTAAATCAAGATTTTTGCGAAGTTTTTCCTCGTAAACGATATAATATGGGGTGTTCATTTTATTGGATTTTAAATTTTGCGTAACCTAAAAGTAAATTTTTAACTCCTGAATTTTCAAAATCAACGATTATCTTGTGGTCGGAAGATGTATCTATTTGTTTAATAGTACCATAGCCAAATCGCTGGTGCAAAATAGGTTGTCCAACATGCAATTCTGCTACAGTATGGGTGGTGTAACCACCTTGTGAACTTGCTGCCGATGGTGTGTGCGCCTGTTTCGCCACAGCCTGATTGATAGGCGTGAGTTTTGTGGGCATAACACTTACTTTTGCTTTCGTTTCGTTGGGACTTGACGAAGCAAAAGTATTGACAAAATGCCCGCTTGGTCGGCTTGATGGTCGGTCCTGCTCCATAAATGAAGGTCTGCCGATTTTCTCCACGTATTTGCTGTCGATTTCTTCAATGAACGGGCTTGGATTTGCTGGTGTTAATTTGCCATTTATCGTGTGCTGCGACGCGTGGGTGATGATGCAGTTTTCCTTCGCTCTGGTGATTGCCACATACATCAATCGCCTTTCTTCTTCTATTCCAGCCAATGAGTCTTTGCTCTTGGTAGATGGGAAGAAATCGTTTTCAGCGCCGAAAATAACCACATTCGAGAATTCCAAACCTTTTGCAGCATGAACGGTCATAAGCGTTACGGCGTTTGCGTGATCTGTATCCTTGTCTTGATCGGTGGCGAGCGATACATCAGTCATAAAGTCGCACAGCGAAGTGTTGCCGCCCTCCATTTCCAATTGGTTTTTAACAAACATTTCAGCACTTGCCACCAATTCCTCCAAGTTCTGCACACGGCTCACATTTTCAGGTGTGTTGTCGTTGGCAAGCACTTCAATCAATCCCGATTGGCCAATGATTTCTTTCACCATTTCGTGCGCATTGGCTGTTTCTGAATTGCGCTCTATCAATGTGCTAATTAAAGATTTAAATTCACCCAGTTTTGATAGTGTGCCTTTATTCAATTTCACTCCGCACAGCCCAGCTTTTGTCAATACGCCCCAAATGCTGAGGTTAAACTCGTTGGCCGCTGCTTGGAGTTTGTTGATGGTGGTTTGACCAATACTGCGTTTTGGATAATTGATCACTCGCCTTAGCGCCTCGTCGTCGTTGGGATTCAGCACTAAGCGGAAATATGCTACAGCATCTTTCACTTCCTTTCTTTGATAAAAGGCGGTGCCGCCGTAAATGCGGTAGGGGATAGGCATTCGCGTGTTGCCGTGGGTGTCTTTTGCACCGCCAGAAGAAAAAGCACGTTCCAAAATGCGTGATTGTGCATTGGTGCGGTAGAGCACGGCAAAGTCGTTCCAACTGTACGACATGCGCTGTTTCAGACCAAGTATGGTGTTGGCTATGTAAAAAGCCTCATCATAATCGCTTTGAAATTGCTTAATCTTAATTTTTGAACCTACTGGATTCTCAGAGAAAAGCGATTTCTTGATTTGTGAGGTGTTTTTTTCAATCAGAGAGTTTGCTGCAAGTGTGATATTCTGTGTCGAACGGTAGTTCTGTTCAAGTCGGAATATCTTCAGTTTTGGGTATCTTTTAGTGAGTGAAAGAATATTATTGATATTCGCGCCACGGAACGAGTAGATGCTTTGTGCGTCGTCACCCACAGCGAATATGGATTGGTGATTTTTCGCTAATTGATACACGATATTGTCTTGCGCAAAGTTCGTGTCTTGATATTCGTCGATAAGCACCGTTTTGAAAAACTCTTGATATTGCTTCAGTACATCGGGATGGTCGCGGAAAAGAATGTTTGTGTAAAAAAGCAAATCGTCAAAATCCATTGCGCCAGCTATGCGGCAGCGTTCCCAATATTGCAGATATATTTCCGCCATTTTGGGGCGTTGGAGTGCTTCATCTTCCTTGATGAACTCTCTTGTGCGCGCATAGTCGGCAGGGGAGTAGAGCGCATTTTTCATCATGGAAATGCGGTGGAGCACTGCTGATGCCTTATATTGCTTCTCATCAAGTTCTTTCTCTTTGATAATGTGCTTGATGAGTGATGTGGAATCGTAGGTGTCGTAGATGGTGAAGTCGCTTTTGAAACCGATATGCGACGCATTGAATCTCAAAATTCTTGCAAAAATGGAGTGGAAAGTGCCCATCCACAATTTCGCCGCCACTTCATCGCCCACGAGCAGTGAGATGCGCTCACGCATTTCTTTAGCCGCTTTGTTGGTGAATGTGAGTGCCAATATTTGGTGTGGCTTGTAGCCGTTGTTGAGCAGATGTATGATTTTATAGGTGAGAACGCGTGTCTTACCCGAACCGGCACCAGCAATTACGAGTTGTGGGCCGTCGCAGTATGTGACAGCATCCCTCTGTTGTGGGTTAAGTTTTGACAAATAATTATCCAAAATGAGTGTCAGTTTTTATATTTCAGAATAATTTGGAATATCTCTAAGGAATGAATATGAATTGTTTTCATAGTCGATTTTGCAACAGTAATGCTGCAAGCCGTTCGACACGATAAGGCATTTCGCTTTCATCACCATGTTGTATCTCACAATCTGGTCAAACACGCTTTGTGTAATTGGAATCGACGGAGCTTTATACTCCACTATCACGAAAGGGTTTCCCTCAATGTCGGCAACGAGGGTGTCGCATCGGCGCTTGATGCCGTTTTGCAAGAGCGACACTTCATTTCCCATCAGTGCCGTGGGGAATTGTTTTTCTTCAATCAGAAAGCGCACAAAATTCTGACGCACCCACTCTTCGGGAGTGAGCGTGATGAATCGTTGGCGAAGATGGTCGAAAATCACCAACGCCCCTTTGTCATTCTTTTTTATATTAAATTGATAATGAGGAAGGTTGAGTTTCATCGTCAAATTTGATTTGCACATATCGTAAATTGATTGTAAATTTAACAAAAAATCGGGTAATATCAGTTATACAATGCCTCCAAAAAAAGAAGAAATCACATATTTTTCGCTCAAAAGAGAAATCGAGCAGAAGCAGTTTCGCCCTATCTATGTGCTCCAGGGTGAAGAGCCTTATTATATCGACAAGTTGTGCGGCTTGATTGTGGATAATGCGCTCACCGAAGATGAGAAGGCTTTTAACCTCACATTATGCTACGGTGTGGACGTGGAAATGCGCAATGTGATTGCCGCATGTAAGCAATATCCTGCCATGTCGCAGTATCAGGTGGTGGTGCTGAGGGAAGCGCAGAATGTGGGCAAAGCGGGCAACAAGCACGCCTCCGAAATCAATATGCTCCAGTTCTATGCCCAAAAGCCATTGGATAGCACCATTCTTGTGATTTGCTATAAAGGAGGCTCCATCAAAGCCAATGATTTCACAAAGGAACTGAAAAAGACAAAGGGTGTGGTATATACGTCGAACAAGGTACGGGACTACGAAGTGCCAAAACTTGTGCGTGAATATTGTCGCTCAATCAATGTGAATATTGAAGAAAAATCGGTGTCGATGCTCGCTGAGCACATTGGCTCTGATTTGTCGCGCCTTTTCGGCGAAATTGACAAACTGAAATTGCTGACCGATGCCAAAAACACGATTACGCCCGATTTGATTGAAAGAAACATTGGCTACAGTAAAGAGTTTAATATTTTTGAATTGGAAGATGCCATTGTTAGTAGAAACCAACTGAAGGCATTCCGCATTGTGGATTATTTTCAGAAAAATCCGAAAAACAATCCGCTTATTCCTGTGCTGGGCAGTTTGTTTAATTTCTTTACCAATATTCTGCTGATTCAAACGGCTAAGGACCGTTCAGAGGCTGGCTTGATGGAGCAAGTGAATATTCGTTCTCCATTCCGTGTTAAGAAACTCGCCGAGGCGGCATCATCATTCAGCAAACGCTCATGCGTGAACATCATCTCGTATATTCGCGAGTGTGATGTCAAAAGTAAAGGTCAAGGCTCACGCCAAGACCCTTATGATTTGTTTAAAGAATTGATTTATAAAATCCTTCACAGCTAAATCCAAATCGGTTATTTATTTGATGCGGTAGTAGTAGCCGAGTGTCAGCATAATCGACATGGAATTTGAGCCCGAAAATGGGTCAGTCTTTTTGCTGGAGAACACGTTGTTCAATCCGTAATAGAATCTGCCTTCCAAGTTGAAAGAGTGCTTTCTGTTCATTATCCACTCAATACCTGCGCCAGCCGAAATGCCATAATCAAATTTGTTCTTTATGGGCAATGTGAGCTGGTCGTTATACCTGTTTTGTGTGGGGAAGTCAGGCACATTCGCAATGTTGTTGTAATCAAAATTGGAGTTGGTTTTGGTTGCAATCATATATCCGATTTCGGGACCAGCATTGAAAAATCCCTTGAAATGATTGCTGCTGAAGTAGATGTGCGTGAGCACAGGGATTTGAATGTAGGTGAGTTGCTTGTTGAACTGGAATGATGTGCCTTCATACTTCTCTTTCCAGCCGCGCTGCTCAATGTTGAATTCTGCAATCAATCCGAAATTCTTCTCCTCTGTATATCGGAATGTGGCACCTATCATCAATCCACCTTGCATATTTTGTGGCACAGATGGATTAAATGCCAATTTCGATAAGGTGTAGCCACCCTTCGCACCAATCGCAATGTTTGGCTCATAATGGTTTTGTGCCGAAATTGCGATTGGCGCTAAAAGTGCTGAAATCAGTAATATGATTTTATTTGTTATTTGCATTATTTAATGATACTTTCTGTGGCTTTACTGCCGTTAAAATGTACGAGTTCAACGCATTTGTTGATATATCCACTCCAGTTGCTGCTGCGTTGCAATTCAATGTCCATCTGCACGCCGTCGAAGTATTTCTGTGAGGTGGCAAATGAGCCCTCGTTTGCTAATGTGGAGATGATATATGAGCCAAGGTCGAAGCCAAGTATGCCCAGTGATGGAGTAGTGGGAATCATGTATTCACCGTAGGCTGCCTTAAACTTATTCTTGATGTCGGCACCTCTTTTATCGTTTGCAATGAAGAATCGTGAATACACATAGCTGTCAATTTTTTGTAAAGAGGCTTTCATACCCTTTGAAGCAAGGTATTCAGGGTGTCCGAGCAAACAGATTTCACAGTCAAAGCGTTTTTCCTTTGCCTCAACAAGAGCATCGGAGATTTTGGTGAAGAACTGCTTTGTTGAAGATGTAGGGATAAACAAATAGTTTGTGCCTGGATCCATGAATGATGAAACGGTTTCAAAATCCAATGGATTGCTAACGTCGATAGTGTGCGACTTGATTTTGTGCGATTTAAGATGTTGCTTCACATCTGAAATGATTTCAGCATCTTCACCGCTGGTGTCTCTCAAGAACACCACCTCGTAGTCTTTGAATTTGGTTGAAATCATTTCGTTCACAGTCGATGCCAAAAACGATGCTGGCATATTCAGCTGGATAATCATTGGGTTCGACGCATAGTCCTCGTTCTTTGAAGAGAAGCAGTTGATGATGCACACATTGTTTTTCTTGCCAAATTCGTTGCATCTTTCAAGTTGCTTAGGTTCGGATGGAGCGATAATCACGTCCATTTTTTTCATTACGTCTAATGCAAGAATGCTGTCGGTGACATTCAAATTGTTCTGAGTGTCGTAAACGTTGATATTTACTTTCTTGTTTGCGTTTTTGCCGATTGAGTCCACTGCCAATAAGAATCCGTTGTAGAAATCGGTGTAAAGGAAGGCTTGGCGTGGTGGGTTTTGCTTTTGAAGTTGGAATGGCAGAATGATGGCGATGTTGATTACTCCGTCAACTTTAGCCTTATATGCTTTTTGGAAAATGTCGCCGAGTTGGTTGGCATAGGTTCGCTCCAGTTGCTTCTCTGTTGCATCGGTGCTATTCACAGTTCTGGTAGTGATACATTCTTTTGGAATATACACAGTCTTGCCTTTTTTCACTTTCTTCATGTCTGGGTTAGCGGCTTTCAGTTCTTCAACGCTTACGTTGTTCGCCTTAGCGATTGATTCGTAAGTGTCGTTCTTCGCTGCCACATAACTCATCATCTGCTTCACATCTTTTTGGATAGTGATGTTGGTGGATGTGTTGGGGATAATCTTGATTACATCACCCTCGATAAAGTTGTTTGGATAAATACCGGGGTTGATGGCAAGCAGGTTTTCAATAGTTGTGTTGTACTGCTTAGCCACGCTATACATTGATTCTCCCTTTTGGATAGTGTGGAAAACTGCATTGCCTGTGGTACGAGTGCCCGCTGTGGTAGTTGCTGTTGTGGCGCTTCCTTGTTGGTTTACAGGGATGATGATGTCGTCGCCTTCTTTGAGGTTGTTATAGCAGTTTGGGTTGGCAGCCACGAGGTCGTCAACCGTCACGTTATAAATTCGGGCAATGCCGTAAAGGCTTTGTCCTTTTTTTACTTGATGCACCACTTTCTGCTTAGCGACTGTGACTGTGCCTTTCTTGTTGTCGGTGAAATCAGCAACAGGGAAAAACAGCAACTGCTTTTTAGTTACGCCTTGCGCCGCAGAAGGGTTGTAAAGAATAATGTCTTCAACAGGGATTCCGAGTTTGTGCGAAATGCCGTTAAGAGTTTCTTTACCTTTTACTTTATATAAATAATAAGATTCACCTCCCAGCACCTTTGTTGGAAGATTCAATTTTACTTTTGCTGATAGCGATGCGCACAAAAGAATGCACATAAAAGTGAGTACATAACGTAACCTTTTCATTTTATCAGTAATTATAGTTTGTAAGTCAATATTATGCAAAGATAAGAAAAATATTGATAGCTTTCTATTAATTCAAATTTTTAGGATTGACAACGCGCTCGCCTGTTAATTTTGCCAGCTCTTTTCTGTATGTTGTTAATTCTTGTATCTTTTTGAGAATCTCAAATTGTCGATCGATTGTTGCTGATTTCAGCTCAGTTTCCAATTGTGAAATCTTTATTTCAATGATGGTTAGCTTCCAGTTGAAGAGCGATGCAGAAACCAATGCCAACAGCCTTTGCGAATCCATGTGCTGAGAGAAAATCTCTGCATGGATTTTGCTGAGGCTGTGCTTTGGAAGGCAAATCTCATTCACAATCTCGCGAACATCGTCGTCGGGGTGTGAACTCAAATGCTTGAAAATGAAATTCTGACGATATTCCGAAATCTCATTTTCAAATTGAGCATCAACGGATTGTTTAGCCTCTTCCTCTTTCCTTTCAATCTCTGCCACATTACCCTCAAATGACGAGCGAAATTGCTCAATCTCCTGCGTGTATAATTGGTGCTTTTTCTCCTCTACCGATTGCATGAAGTTGCTGAAAGCCACGGTGAAATCGCTGAACAGTTCTTGACAAAGTTTGTATAGCTTTTGATACAGTGGAATGGTGAAGCGGTGGTTGTCGTCGGTGATCTCTTTTGTGAGCCATTCAATAACCGTGAGTTGCTCATATTCAAAAATGAATGAGCATCCATATTTTACCATATATTGTATCACCTCATATTCGCATTTCTGCAATGCACTTTCGTGCGCGGATGGTTGTTGCTGAAATGATGGTGCAGGTTGAGGCACAGGTGGTTGCGTAGCAGGAACCTCTTGTGGATAACTTGCTGGAGGTATATTTACATCGAAGGGAGGCGGTGGAAGTGGATCACCTTGCCCAGAAACTTCCACAGCAGTTGTAGCAGCTTCAGCCTTTCTTTTTGCATCAAGTTCGCGTTGTTTACGTTCTCTTTCTTCGTTTTTCCAATCTTCGTCTTTGATTTGCGCCCTGTATCTTTCTATTTGGTTGACAATCACACTTTCTGAAAGGTGGAACTTGTTTACACACACTTGGGCGTAAACATTGCGAGTGATTTGGTTTGGAATGTTTGCCACAGAGCGTAACACCGATTCTATTGCCTTGGCTCTTGCTATCGGGTCGCGCTCGCAGTCTTTCAGAAGCACATCGGTTTTGAAATCAATGAAGTCTTGTTCGTTTTGATTGATGTATTCAGTGATTTCTGATGCGCTATGGTTTTGTGCGAAACTGTCGGGGTCTTCGGGTGAGGGCAGTACCAAAACTTTGATATTCAGGTCTTGCTTGAGCAACATGTCCACGCCCTTAATTGCCGCCTTGATGCCGGCCTCATCACCGTCGAAGAGTTCAGTTACGTTGTTCGTCAGATTGCGAATGGCATAAATGTGCTCGGTGGTGAGCGCAGTGCCAGAGGTGGCAATCACATTTTTGAATCCTGCTTGGTGCATAGAGATTACATCGGCATAACCTTCCACAATAAAGCATTTGTCAAGCTTGGCGATTTCACGCTTCGCTTGCGCCAGACCGTAGATGGTTTTGCGCTTGTGGTAGATAGTAGATTCTGGGGAGTTGATGTATTTTGCGTGGTGATTGTGTAGCGTTCTGCCACCAAAAGCCACCACTTTGCCCGACTTTGTGAAAATAGGGAAAATTACCCTGCCACGAAATTTGTCGTACCATCGTCCTCTTTCGTCTTTGCCGCAAAGTCCCACTTTAATGAGAAGTTCCTCATTATAGCCAGCTTTCACTGCCGCATCATGCAAAGCGGTGGGCTTGTCGGGACTATATCCTAAATGGAAATTATGGATAGATTCGTCGCTGAAACCTCTTTCTCGAAAATAACTCAGGCCAATATCCAAACCCTCCTGTGATTCATGGAGCTGTTTTTCAAAGAAATTCATTGCAAACTCATTGATAACGAACATACTTTCCTGCTCGGATTGCTGTTGTCGTTCTTCATCGGTGATTTCTTTTTCTTGAATTTCGATGTGGTATTTTTTTGCAAGGTATCGCAGCGCTTCGGGATAGCTCATGTTCTCTATCTTCATGATAAAGTTCACTGGGCTGCCTCCTTCTCCACAGCTAAAGCATTTGCAGAACCCTTTTGTGCGGGTAACATAGAATGATGGCTTTCGGTCGTTGTGAAATGGGCATAAACCTACCCAGTTGGCTCCTCTTTTTTTGAGGGCAACGTAATCACTTACCACATCAACAATATCTGCGGCATCAAGAATTTTCTCAACAGTTTGGCGATCAATCATGTTTTTCAAATTGTCACTATAGTATTACAAAGTTACTAATTTTTCAATGATTAATTAGTAAATAGGAATGAAAAAAGTCCGCACAGCGTTGTGCGGACTTTTTAAAGAATGATATGACGTGATTATTATTCTTCGTTAAGAAGGATTTCCATCATGTTGATAGCCGACTTCATCACTGAAGTACCAGGACCGTAGATAGCGGCCACACCAGCCTTGTAGAGGAAGTCGTAGTCCTGTACAGGAATTACACCACCAGCGGTTACCATGATGTCTTCACGACCAAGTTTCTTCAATTCTGCAATTACTGCAGGAATCAAAGTCTTGTGACCAGCGGCAAGTGAAGAAACACCGAGGATGTTAACGTCGTTTTCAACTGCTTGCTTAGCTGATTCTTCTGGAGTTTGGAACAAAGGTCCCATATCCACGTCGTAACCACAGTCGGCATAACCAGTAGCACAAACCTTTGCACCACGGTCGTGACCGTCTTGACCCATTTTAGCAATCATAATACGTGGTTGACGACCATATTTCTGTGCAAACTTAGTAGTAAGTTCTCGAGCCTTTTCGAGGTCAGAGTTGTTGTTTGCTTCTGTAGAGTACACGCCTGAAATCACATTAACTTTTGCTTTATAACGGCCTACGATTTTTTCGCAAGCATCAGAAATTTCACCGAGTGAAGCACGGTCCTTAGCAGCTTGTACAGCGAGAGCAAGGAGGTTGCCTTCACCAGTCTTTACGCAGTTAGTAAGAGCGTCGAGGTCGGCCTTAACCTTGTCGTTGTCACGCTCTTTGTAGAGCTTTTGAAGACCAGCAACTTGTTCGTTGCGCACTTCAGTGTTGTCAATTTCAAGAATATCGATTGGAGCTTCTTTTTCAAGAACGTATTTGTTAACGCCGATAATGGTTTGACGACCAGAGTCGATACGGGCTTGAGTACGAGCAGCTGCTTCTTCAATACGCATTTTTGGCACACCAGTTTCAATAGCCTTAGCCATACCACCGAGCTTTTCGATTTCTTCGATGTGTGCCCATGCCTTGTGCACGAGTTCATCGGTGAGCTTTTCTACATAGTAAGAACCAGCCCATGGGTCGATGGCCTTGGTGATGAATGTTTCTTGTTGGATAAAGATCTGGGTGTTACGAGCAATACGAGCAGAGAAGTCGGTTGGAAGTGCGATAGCCTCATCAAGTGCGTTGGTGTGGAGTGATTGAGTGTGGCCTTGAGCAGCAGCCATAGCTTCAATACAAGTACGACCTACGTTGTTGAATGGGTCTTGTGCAGTAAGTGACCAACCTGAAGTCTGGCTGTGTGTACGGAGCGACATTGATTTTGGGTTTTGAGCACCGAAGCTCTTTACAATCTTTGCCCAAAGCAGACGACCAGCACGCATCTTAGCTACTTCAGTGAAGAAGTTCATTGAGATACCCCAGAAGAATGACAAACGTGGAGCGAAAGCGTCAACAGAAAGACCTGCGTTCACACCTGTGCGGATGTAGTCCATACCGTCGGCAAGGGTGTAAGCGAGCTCAATATCAGCGGTTGCACCAGCTTCTTGGATGTGGTAACCAGAGATAGAGATACTGTTGAACTTAGGCATATTTTGTGAGGTGTACTCGAAAATGCTTGCGATGATGTCCATAGAGAATTTTGGAGGATAGATATAGGTGTTACGCACCATGAATTCCTTCAAAATATCGTTTTGGATAGTACCAGCCATTTCTTCGAGCTTAGCGCCTTGTTCCAAACCTGCTACGATGTAGAATGCGAGAATTGGAAGCACTGCACCGTTCATGGTCATAGACACTGACATCTTGTTCAATGGAATACCATCGAAAAGCACCTTCATGTCTTCAACTGAGCAGATAGACACACCAGCCTTACCCACATCACCAACCACGCGTTGGTTGTCGGCGTTGTAACCGCGGTGGGTTGGAAGGTCGAATGCTACTGACAGACCTTTCTGACCAGAAGCCAAGTTACGGCGGTAGAATGCGTTAGATTCAGCTGCGGTAGAGAAACCAGCGTACTGACGTACTGTCCAAGGGCGGAATGGGTACATCAAGCTGTAAGGGCCACCAAGGAATGGAGGAATACCAGCAACGAAATCAAGGTGTTCCAGACCTTCAAGGTCTTGGCGAGTATATACTGGCTTAATATCGAGCAACTCGGCGTTTTTCCAAGGCTCAGCCAGTTTGAGAGGCTTGTGTTCTACATTGAAAGCCTCATTTGCGATATCTATATTTTTAAAATTTGGTCTCATTGTTGTGATTATTTTAAAAGTTTAGCATTGAAAGCCTTCAATGTTGAAAGAACATTGGTGCGAACGTTAATAAAGTTGGTTACACCCATAGCCTTAAATTCGTCGGTTTCAGGACCAGCGAGAACGAATTCTGCGCGGCCATCGAGAGCCTTGAGAGCGCCAGGGATTAATTCAGGATACTCAGCGTCGCTTGAGCAGAGAACTACAACATCAGCCTTAGCAGCCATAGCAGCTTCTACGCCTTCTTCTACGGTCTTGAAACCGTTGTTGTCGATCAACTTGTAACCAGCGCAGCCGAAGAAGTTGTCGCTGAATTGAGCGCGAGCCAGACGCATTGCCAAGTTACCGATAGTGAGCATGAACACAACTGGAGTGTTGGCTGCTTCTTCGGTAGATTGACGGAGGTCTTCGAATTGGCTTGCCAAACGCTTACTGTTAAGTACAGGAGCACCTTCTTCAGGAGCGCAGCTGCAACCGCAGCAGCAAGTGAGAGCCTTCTTGCCATCAGATACTTCGGTGAAGTTAGGGAATTGGTTGGTACCGAGAAGCTGTTCACGACGTTTAGCCACCTTGTCGAAACGTGCGTTAGCAGATTCGTTGATAGCGTTTGTCACATCGTAGCTTTCTACAGCGGCCTTGAAGCCACCCTTATCTTCAGTTTCGAGGAACAACTTCCAAGCCACTTGTGCAAGCGACATGGTGAGTTCTTCGATATAGTATGAACCACCAGCAGGGTCAACCACCTTGTCGAGGTGACTTTCTTCCTTGAGGAGGAGTTGCTGGTTGCGTGCGATACGTTCGCTAAATTCGTCAGACTTCTTGTAAGGAGCGTCGAATGGAGTGACGGTGATTTCGTCAACTGATGCGAGAGCTGCCGACATAGCCTGAGTTTGTGAACGGAGCATGTTTACGTATGAGTCAAACAAAGTTTGGCTGTAACGTGAAGTGGTTGCGTTCACCACCATCTTGCAAGCGCAGTCGCAAGCAGGGTTGTATTGCTTCACGATTTGAGCCCAAAGCATACGTGCTGCACGGAATTTTGCCAATTCCATGAAATATACTGTTGAAACGCCCATGTTGAATTTGATGCGGTTTGCCACTTCGTCGGCGGTGAAACCAGCTTCGGTCAACTGTGCCATCCATTCGTTACCCCAAGAGAGCGCGTAACCGAGTTCTTGGTAAATGTATGCACCAGCGTTGCAAAGCATTTCGCTATCTACAGAGAGAACACGAAGTCCCTTAACTGGAGCCACAACCTTGAGAAGTTCAGCAGCTACCTGAGTCATGTTGTCAGAGAGCTTCTTGCCTTTCTTGAATGCAGCCTTGTAAGGGTTGAAGTCGATAGAACCAACAAACTTGTCGGCAGTACCCTTCTTTTCGAGGTATGCTACGAGAGCCTTAGCAAATTCTACAACGTGCTTAGGGCAAACGATGAAGTTTACTTGGGCGTATTCGGTGTAAACACCTTCAAGAAGTGTGTCGAGATCGAGATTTTCACCCATTTTGAAACCTAAAGAGGTAATACCCTTGTTGAGAACGTCGAGTGCCTTAGCATTTGCTTCTTTCACGTCGGTAGCATCGATGTTTTGGCGGGTTTGCCAATCGTTGTTAGTGCGTGTACCACGAACATAAGGATACTCACTTGGGAGTGAATCAATTGTTTTGAAGTTCTTGATGTCCACTCCACGGTAAAGTGGCTGAACATTGAAACCTTCATTAGTTCGCCAAATCATTTTCTTATCGAAGTCAGCACCTTTCAGGTCAACTTCGGCCTTTGCTCTCCATTCTTCAGGAGACACAGGAGAAAACATGTCGAACAATTTTTCTCTTTTTTCTGCCATAGCTTTAAAAATAAATTATATAGTAACTTAATAGTTGTTTTACTTCATCAGAAGATTATGGTCTTTAAAAACACACAAAGTTATAAAGAATTATTGAATTAATTCCATAATAAGCGATGTTTTTATAGTATAAATTCCGTTAATTGTGGTAATTGTGGGAGGGGTAAACCATTAAATAAGGTGTAAAGAAAGCAGCACCGCGATTTTTTCGCAGTGCTGCTTCATAATTATAGTTTGTGAACTAATTATTCACCTTTGATAGCTGCCACACCTGGAAGCACTTTGCCTTCGATAGCTTCGAGAAGAGCACCACCACCAGTTGATACGTAAGAAACTTGGTCGGCATAACCAAACTTGTTGACGCAAGCCACTGAGTCGCCACCACCTACGAGTGAGAAAGCACCATTCTTGGTTGCTTCTACTATTGCGTCGGCGATAGCCTTTGAACCCACAGCGAAGTTGTCGAATTCAAACACGCCAGCAGGACCATTCCAAAGGATAGTCTTTGCGTTCTTGATTGCGTCAGCAAACTTAACGAGGCTCTTAGGACCGATGTCAAGACCTTCCCAACCAGCAGGGATTTCCTTAGCCGAGCAAACTTGAGTGTTAGCGTCGTTGCTGAAACTGTCAGCGCAAACGCAATCTTCAGCGAGCACAAGGTTCACTCCTTTAGCCTTAGCTTTGTCGATGATGTCGAGAGCGAGTTGCAACTTGTCGTTTTCGCAGATTGAATCACCTACGGCGCCACCGAGAGCCTTCATGAAAGTGTAAGTCATACCTCCGCAAAGAATGAGGTTGTCAACTTTTTCCATCAAGTTTTCGATAATACCAATCTTGGTTGATACCTTAGAACCACCCATGATAGCGGTGAATGGACGCTTGATGTTGTTGAGAATGTTGTCAACAGCGTTGAGTTCCTTTTCCATCAAGAAACCTACCATTTTGTTGTCGGCATCGAAGTAGTCAGCGATAACAGCGGTAGAAGCGTGCTTGCGGTGAGCGGTACCGAATGCGTCGTTTACATATACGTCGGCATAGCTTGCGAGGGTCTTTGCAAATTCTTTTTGCTTAGCCTTCATTTCCTTCTTTGCATCGTCGTAAGCAGGATCTGCTTTGTCGATTCCTACAGGCTTGCCTTCTTCTTCTGGGTAGAAACGAAGGTTTTCGAGAAGCAGGGCTTCGCCTGGCTTGAGAGCTGCAGCGGCTTCAGAAGCCTTAGCGCAGTCGGGAGCGAAAGCAACCTTTACACCGAGAGCGGCAGAAACTGCATCTACGATTTGACCGAGAGAAAGTTCTGGTTTCACCTTGCCCTTTGGCTTGCCCATGTGCGACATGAGGATAAGGCTACCGCCGTCAGCCAAAATTTTCTTGAGAGTAGGGAGGGCACCGCGGATACGGGTGTCGTCGGTGATTTCGCCTTTTTCATTCAAAGGCACATTGAAGTCAACACGAACAATCGCTTTTTTACCAGCGAAATTGTAATCATTAATGTTTGCCATTTTTTTACTATTGTATGTTTAAAATTAATAAGTTTGCTTTTTGGTTATCAACTCTGCTGTGTGATATTTATTGCAAAATTATAAAAAAGTTGGGTAATAAGATATTAATTACTGAAAAAAATCTTTAATGTTGTGGATTAAAGAATACTTTCAAGTAATTCCGACATTTGAGATTGAAGTTCTTGGGCTTTCTGCGCCGCCACTTGAGCGTAATCATCTTCATGTGAAGCGTGGATAATGCCGCGTGATGAATTCACCAGCAATCCACATTGCTTGTTCATTCCGTATTTTGCCACATTCTCAAGGCTGCCACCTTGTGCGCCAACGCCTGGCACGAGCAAGAAGTTGTTGGGAGCAATCTCGCGAATCTGTGTAAACATTTCAGCCTGTGTGGCACCGCACACATACATCATGTTGTCGGCATTTCCCCACTTTTGTGTTGTGGCAAGCACACGCTTAAACAAAGGAGTGCCTTCCTCGTCTTTGATGTGCTGGAAGTCTAATGAACCTTTGTTGGAAGTAAGCGCCAAAACCACTACCCATTTGCCTTCATAGGAGAGGAATGGGGTGACGCTGTCTTCGCCCATGTAAGGAGCCACTGTGAGTGCGTCCACATTCATCGTTTCGAAGAAACTTTTAGCATACATCTTGCTGGTGTTGCCAATATCGCCACGTTTGGCATCGGCGATAATCATGATTTCGGGATAGCGTTCACGAATGTACTTTACGGTGTCTTCAAATGCTTGCAGACCTTTCACGCCTTGCACTTCGTAGAATGCCAAATTTGGCTTGAAGGCTACGGCATACTGGGCTGTGGCATCGATAATCGCTTTGTTGAAAGCGAACAAATCGCCGTTCAGCGACTTTGGCATTTTATCCAAGTCGGGGTCCAAACCTACGCACAAAAAACTGCGTTTGTTTTTAATTTGGTTAAATAGTTCTTGTCTGTTCATATCTTATAATTCGGCTTCTTTAAGTTTTTCTGCGTTTTCAGCCACAATCAGGTGGTCGATACAGTCTTGAATATCGCCGTCCATGAAAGCAGGGAGATTATATATAGTGTAACCGATACGGTGGTCGGTGATACGTCCTTGTGGATAATTATATGTGCGGATTTTCGCAGAGCGGTCGCCTGTTGACACGAGGGTTTTGCGGCGGCTTGCTATGTCGTCCATATATTTTTTATGTTCGTTGTCGTAGATAAATGTACGCAAGCGTGCAAGCGCGCGTTCCTTATTCTTTGGTTGGTCGCGTGTTTCGGTACACTCAATCAGAATTTCCTGTTGCTCATTGGTGTTGGGGTTGGTCCACATATAGCGCAGACGCACACCTGAGTTCACCTTGTTCACGTTCTGACCACCTGCACCACCGCTTCGGAAAGTGTCCCATTTGATTTCGCCCTCGTTGATTTGCACATCGAAAGGCTCAGCCTCAGGCAATACAGCCACTGATGCCGCACTGGTGTGAACACGTCCTTGAGTTTCGGTAGCAGGCACACGTTGTACACGGTGCACGCCCGATTCGTATTTCAAGGTGCCGTACACATTATCGCCCTTAATACTCATCACTATTTCTTTGAAGCCACCTGCTGCGCCTTCGCTGCTGCTCGACACTTGCACCGACCAGCCTTTCTGTTCGCAGTAGCGGGTGTACATGCGTGCCAAATCGCCAGCGAAAATGGCAGCTTCATCGCCACCGGTTCCGCCACGAAGTTCGAGCACCACATTTTTAGAGTCTTCTGGGTCTTCTGGAATTAAAAGCAACTTGATTTCCTCTTCCATTTTCGGAATTTGAGGCTCATTGGCATCAAGTTCTTCTTTTGCCATTTCACGAATGTCGGGATCCGATTCGTTTGCTATTAAAAACTTAGCATCTTCGATATCCGCCAATAATTTCTTGTACTTATTAGCGGCATTCAAAAGGTCTTCGAGATGCTTGTATTCCTTAGTTAATTTCACATAGCGTCTCTGGTCGGCAATCACTGAAGGGTCGGTGATAAGGGTTCCTATTTCTTCATAGCGAGCGTCAAGCCCTTCGAGACGGTTGAGTAATGTAGAATCTGACATGTATAATTATATCATCAAAATTTTTTACAAAGTTACGAAAAGATTATAAATTAATGAGTATCACTTTTGCTCTAAAGAAAAAAGTTTGCAGAAAATATGTCATTTTATTGCGCAAATCTTACGTTTTGAGTAATTTTGTATGGTTTTCTGGCTTTTTTATGAAAACCGTCAATAAATATAAACCATATTAAATTGATGACAACACTAAAAAAGGCCTCTCTTATCCTTGAGGATGGCACCAAATTTGAAGGATTTTCGTTTGGAGCTACTAAATCTTGCTCTGGCGAAGTAGTGTTTAACACTGGTATGACAGGCTACCCCGAAAGCCTTACCGACCCGTCTTATTTAGGTCAGATTCTTGTTTCCACATTCCCCCTTATTGGTAATTATGGCGTTCCTTCTCGCAAAGAGGAGCTTGATGGCATGAGTGCATATCTCGAAAGTGAGAAAATTCACCCGCAAGCCATTGTCTGCCAAGATTACTCCACTGAGTATAGTCACTGGCAATCAGTTTCCAGTCTGAGTGATTGGCTGATTGAAGAAAATGTGGTTGGCATTTGTGGTATCGACACAAGAGCGTTGACTAAAATTTTGAGGGATAAAGGTTCGATGTTGGGGAAGATCATTGTAGATGGCTGCTCCAACATTGATTTTTATGACCCCAACAAAGAGAATTTGGTAGGGAAGGCAAGTTGCAAAGAGGTGATTGAATACGGTATTGGCAACGCTAAAAATGTGGTGCTGGTGGATTGCGGTGTGAAAAACAATATTATCCGCTGCTTGCTTCGCCGTGGTGCGCAAGTGATAAGAGTTCCATGGGATTACGATTTCACCACAATTGATTACGATGGACTGTTCATTTCCAACGGACCTGGTAATCCTGATTTTGCAGAAGCTACCGTTGCAAACATTAAAAAAGCATTTGAGATAGGAAAACCTATATGTGGTATTTGCATGGGCAACCAATTATTGTCGAAAGCGGCAGGTGCTAAGGTCTATAAGCTGAAATATGGCCACCGTGGTCAAAACCAACCAGTGCGTGAAGTGGGCACCAATCATTGCTTCGTGTCGTCGCAAAATCATGGTTTCGCAGTTGATACCACTTCGCTCAGCGCAGATTGGGAACCATATTTCGTGAACATGAACGATGGCACTAACGAAGGCATTAAGCACAAGACCAAACCATTCTTCTCCACCCAGTTCCACCCCGAAGCATGTGGTGGTCCTACCGACACGGAATTTGTATTCGACATTTTTATGGATTTATTAAAATAAGGACTTGAGTTATGGAACAGAATAATATTAAAAAAGTATTGATTTTGGGTTCTGGTGCCTTGAAAATTGGCGAGGCTGGCGAATTCGACTATTCAGGCTCGCAAGCGCTTAAAGCCCTCAAGGAAGAAAAAATAACCACAGTTCTTATTAACCCAAATATTGCTACCGTACAGACCAGCGATGAATTTGCCGATAAGATTTATTTCCTTCCTGTCACACCATATTTTGTGGAAAAGGTGATTGAAAAGGAACGCCCCGACGGCATTCTTCTTTCGTTTGGCGGTCAAACTGCATTGAATTGCGGTGTTCAGCTTTTCCAAAACAAGGTTTTAGAGAAATATAATGTGAAGGTTCTCGGCACTCCAGTTGAGGCGATTATGAATACTGAAGACCGAGAATTATTTATACAGCAGCTCGACGAGATAGATGTGAAAACCATCAAGAGCGAGGCTGTTGATAACATCGATGATGCTATTCGTGCTGCTCGCGAGGTGGGCTATCCTGTGATTGTTCGTGCTGCTTACGCTCTTGGCGGTCTTGGTAGCGGTTTTTGCGACAACGAGGAAGAACTTACCAGCTTGGTGGAAAAAGCACTGTCGTTTTCACCACAAGTGCTTGTAGAAAAGTCGCTCAAAGGCTGGAAAGAGATAGAATATGAAGTGGTTCGTGACCGCTACGATAACTGTATTACTGTATGTAATATGGAGAATTTCGACCCTCTCGGTATTCACACAGGCGAAAGTATCGTGGTTGCGCCATCGCAGACATTAAATAATGCCGACTATCACAAACTCCGTGCGCTTGCCATCAAAATTATTCGCCATATTGGAATTGTGGGTGAATGTAATGTGCAATACGCCTACGACCCATCATCTATGGACTATCGTGTGATTGAAGTGAATGCCCGATTGAGTCGTTCGTCGGCATTGGCATCAAAAGCCACAGGTTATCCACTTGCTTTTGTGGCTGCTAAACTGGGCTTAGGCTACGGCTTGTTTGACTTGAAAAATTCGGTCACTAAAGTTACGAGTGCATTCTTTGAACCAGCACTTGATTATATAGTGTGTAAAATTCCTCGTTGGGATTTAGGTAAGTTCCACGGTGTTAAGCGTGAGATTGGTTCATCAATGAAATCGGTGGGCGAAGTGATGGCTATCGGTCGCACATTTGAGGAAGTGATTCAAAAGGGTTTGCGCATGATTGGTCAAGGCAAACACGGCTTTATCGAAAACTCACCCATGCGCATTGCCAACATTGAAAATGCTTTGAAAGAACCTACCGACAGCCGTATTTTCGTGATTGAGAGCGCTTTCCGCAAAGGCTATGATGTGGATAAAATTCACGAACTTACCAAAATCGACAAGTGGTTCCTTTACAAACTCCGCAATTTGTATCAAACTGCCACTGAACTGGAGTCGCTCAACCATATTAAGGATATTCCACAAGATTTGCTCAAACTCGCAAAACAGCAAGGATTCAGCGATTTCCAAATTGCCAAGGCTGTTTTGAAGCAAAATTTAGGGAATGGCCACGAAGCCAACCTGAAAGTTCGTGCCTTGAGAAATGAATATGGCATCAAACCTGTGGTTAAGCAAATCGATACCCTGGCTGCTGAATATCCTGCTCAAACCAACTATTTGTATATGACCTACAACGGCACTACACACGATATTGCTTATGAAAACGATGGCAAATCTGTGGTGGTGGTTGGTTCTGGTGCCTACCGCATTGGTAGTTCTGTGGAATTTGACTGGTGTAGTGTGAATGCGCTGCTCACTGTGAAGCGTGAGGGCTGGCGTTCGGTGATGATTAACTATAACCCCGAAACCGTTTCCACCGACTATGATATGTGCGATCGCCTGTATTTCGATGAACTCACTTTCGAAAGGGTGATGGACATCATCGATTTGGAAACACCTCACGGCACAATTCTTTCCACTGGTGGACAGATTCCTAACAATTTGGCAATGAAACTCAACGCTCAAAAAGTGAAGATTTTGGGCACACAAGCCATTGACATTGACCACGCAGAAGATCGCCACAAATTCTCTGCTATGCTTGATGAATTGGGTATCGATCAGCCAGCATGGCGTGAATTGACTTCAATGGACGACATTCACAGTTTCATTGAAGATGTGGGCTATCCAGTGCTTGTTCGTCCTTCCTATGTGCTTTCTGGTGCGGCAATGAATGTGTGCTCAAACGATGAAGAACTTGAACGCTTCTTGCAACTCGCTGCCAACGTGTCGAAGGAACACCCTGTGGTGGTGAGCGCATTCATTCAAAATGCAAAGGAAATAGAGTGGGATAGTGTGGCGCAAGACGGCGAAATCAAGTTGTATGCCATCAGTGAGCATATCGAGTTTGCCGGCGTTCACTCAGGCGATGCCACAATTCAATTCCCTCCACAAAAGCTATATGTGGAAACGATTCGCCGTATCAAGAAAATTAGTAGCAAGATTGCCAAGGCACTTCACATCAGCGGACCGTTTAACATTCAATATCTCGCCAAAAATAATGAGATTAAGGTGATTGAATGTAATTTGCGTGCATCACGTAGTTTCCCATTCGTGTCGAAAGTTTCTAAAATCAACTTTATCGACTTGGCAACAAAGGTGATGCTCGGTATTCCTGTGGAGAAGCCAAACAGCAATGTGTTTGACCTCGATTATGTGGGTATTAAAGCTTCGCAATTCTCATTCTCACGTCTGCAAGGTGCCGACCCTGTATTGGGCGTGGATATGTCGTCTACTGGTGAGGTTGGTTGCTTGGGCGAAAGCACTTCTGAGGCACTGATGACTTCTATGCTTTCAGTTGGGCATCGTATTCCTAAAAAAGGCGTTTTGCTGAGCACTGGTTCAGCAAAACAAAAAGCCGACTTGCTTGAATCTGCACACAGACTCCATAAAAAAGGCTATCAATTATACGCCACTGCCGGCACGCACCGTTATTTGAATGATAATGGCATACCTGCAATTTTGGTGCATTGGCCAAGCGAGGCAGATAAAGAGCCACAAGCACTCGACTTGCTGCATAGAAAGCAGATTGATTTTGTGGTGAATATTCCTAAGAATCTCACCAGTAATGAACTGACAAATGGCTATAAGATTCGCCGTGCAGCAGTTGATTTAAATGTGCCTCTCATCACCAATGCCCGACTTGCAAGTGCGTATATCCGAGCATTCTGCGACCTTACTGTTGATGACATTGAGATCAAGTCGTGGGATGAATATTAATATTTAATCGTGATTTATGACAAGAGAGAATTCTTTTCGCTTCAAGCAATTCACTGTTTTAAACGACAAATCCGCCATGAAAGTAGGCACTGATGGTGTTCTGCTTGGGGCGTGGTGCGATGTGTGCGAGGCGAAAAGCGTTCTTGATGTCGGCACTGGTTGTGGGTTGATTGCGTTAATGATAGCCCAGCGAAATGCTGATTGCGACATAGATTGTATCGATATCGACGAGGGTGCTATTGAAGAAGCAAGAATCAATGCTGATAACTCCCCGTGGAGCGATAGGATTCATCCTTTCATGTCCGATTTCAAGCAATTCATTTGCGATAAAAAATATGACTTGATTGTGTCGAACCCACCATTTTTCAACAAGGGTGTGCTTGCTCCCGACAAAAGCAGGCAAAATGCGCGTCACACGGTGGAGTTGAGTTTCGAGCAATTAATCCATAAAGCCATTTCTTTACTTTCCGATAAAGGTAAACTATGCCTGATTTCGCCCACTGATGCAGAGGAAGAAATCACAAAATCTTGTGCCGAAGTCGGGGCGTATGTCCATCAAAAAGTTGTGATATACACAAAGCCTGTCAAAGAACCGAAAAGGTGTTTGTGGAAGATTTCGAAGCATAATTCCGATAAGCGATGCTCTGAATTATTTGTCCAAAATAGCGATGGACAATATTCAGAGCAATATATCGGTTTGTGTAAAGATTTCTATATGAACATGTGATATCTTTACTTGAAGTCACTATTCCTAAATATCAGATTTACAGCCTCGTTATATTTAGTTAAATTATTACTTTTCTTAATCAACTTTCGAGCCTTCTTATCGGCTTCTGGCAACAAATATTCCCATAAAGTTTTCATTTTTGAGAGTATTTGATGTTCGCCACCAGTAAGTTTTTCGCTATAACGTTCCAATAGCAAATCATGAAAGTGCCTAATTTTCTCTGCTGATTTCTCAGTTTCAAATAAATCGGGCGTCGCAAGCAGTTTTCTGCCAATCATCACCCCCGATAAATTCGGGCATTTTTCTTTTATGGTATGAATCTGCTCAATGGATTGAATGTCGCCATTGTAGATAAGAGGATATCGACAACTTTGTGCAAATTCCATGAATTGTTCAAAATTGATGTCACCTTTATATAATTGTTTCCCGATTCGTGGGTGAAGCACTATTTCTTTTGGATTAATGCTTTCGAATAGTGGCAATATTGATTTCCATTGCTGTGCATCGTCGTAGCCCAGTCGCATTTTAATGGAATATTCCATATCAGGAATTTGGGCTAACGCAGAAAGCGTTTGTTTACATACATCAGGGTAAGCAAGAATCCCCGAACCTTTTTTCTTCAAAGCAATGGGAGGGTGAGGGCAGCCCATATTTATGTCGATGCAATGATAGTCCATCTCTTTCATCTTCGTTGCCATCATCACGGAATCGGTTGGCGCACAGGCTATTATCTGTGGACGAATGGGTGCTGTGTTGTTTTCTGGTAAAATGTCAAGAATGTCACGTTTCGGAATTTCTCCATTCACCATTCGCATAAATGGTGTGTAGTATATGTCGATGCCTCCAAACATTTCCGCATGGGTATTTCGCCAAATATAATCGGTAAACCCCTGTAACGAAGCGCAATATATTTTCAAATCTTCAATCATATTGCAAAGATAATGATTTAAAGCCAACGGCCGCTTCTTTTAATGAATTTAAATGTGAACTTATCGGCTTTGTTGCATCAAAATTTTGTATCTTTGCATTTATGATTTCCGTACAGAATTTAAAAGTTGAGTTTAGCAGCCAGGTGTTGTTCGACAATGTGAGTTTTGTTGTAAATAAAAAAGACAAAATTGCGTTGGTGGGCAAGAATGGCGCGGGTAAATCCACATTACTAAAAATATTTGCAGGTATTCAAAATCCAACTTCTGGACAAGTGTCGAGGTCGTCGGATATTACGATTGGCTATCTTCCACAAACCATGAATTTATCTGACAGCTGCACGGCTAAGGAAGAGGTGCAAAAGGCCTTCAGCCACATTGATGAACTGGATAAGCAAATTGATGAACTGAATGTTCAGTTGGCAGAGCGAACCGATTACGAGTCAGAAAGTTATCAAGATTTGATTGATACACTGACGCACAAAAACGATCTGCGTGCAATGTATCAGAGCGAGAACTATGAAGCCGAGATAGAGAAAACCTTGATTGGCTTGGGCTTTGAGCGCACTGACTTCGACCGACCCACCTCTGAGTTTAGCGGAGGGTGGAGAATGCGTATTGAATTGGCTAAGATTTTGCTCCAGCGCCCCGATGTGTTGTTGCTCGATGAGCCTACCAACCATTTGGACATTGAGTCTATTCAATGGCTTGAGAATTTCTTGAAAACTCAAGCCAATATGCTGGTGCTCGTTTCGCACGATAAGGCGTTTATTGATAATGTCACGAATCGCACCATCGAAATTTCGTGTGGGAAAATTTATGACTACAACGTGAATTATTCTCACTTTATTGAACTGCGCAAAGAGCGAATCGAGCAACAAAAGCGCGCTTATGAGAATCAACAAAAAATGATTCACGACACAGAGGAATTTATCGAGAAATTCAGATATAAGCCCACAAAGTCGGTGCAAGTTCAGAGCCGAATCAAGCAACTTGAGAAAATTGAGCGCATTGAGATTGATGAGGTTGACAATTCGCATTTGCGATTAAAATTTCCCCCAGCACCACGTTCGGGCGACTATCCGGTTATTGCTAACGATTTGTCGAAATCGTATGGCGACCACAATGTGTTTCACGATTGCACTTTCACTATTAAGCGTGGTGAGAAGGTGGCATTCGTGGGTAAAAACGGTGCTGGTAAATCTACGCTCGTGAAGTGTATTATGCACGAAATCCCATTCGATGGCGAACTCAAAATTGGCCATAATGTGGGAATCGGATATTTTGCGCAAAATCAGGCGATGCTGCTTGATGAGAATTTAACGGTGCACGACACGATTGATTATGCCGCTACAGGCGAGATTCGCACCCGAATCAACGACATTCTTGGTGCTTTTATGTTTGGCGGTACTGCCAGTGAGAAAAAAGTTAAAGTGCTTTCAGGTGGCGAAAGAAGCCGCTTGGCAATGATTCAATTGCTGTTGCAACCTGTGAACCTCCTGATTCTCGACGAACCTACCAACCATTTGGATATCCGCACCAAGGATATTCTTAAAGAGGCGATTAAAGAATTCGATGGAACTGTGATTGTGGTATCGCACGACCGTGACTTCCTCGATGGACTTGTGGATAAGGTGTATGAGTTTGGCAACGGCTTGGTGAAAGAGCACCTGTGTGGCATTTACGAATTTCTTGAATACAAGAAACTGAGTTCGCTGCAAGAACTTGAAAAAAACGACGCTCCACAAAAAGATTCTCCAGCAAAAACTGAAGAAGTGAGCCAATCCAAACTCTCATACCTTGAGCAAAAGGAGGCGCAAAAGCGAATCCGACATGCTGAAAAGCGCATCAAGGAGTTGGAAACGAAAATCAACACTTATGAATCAGAAATAAAAGAGATAGAAAACCTGTTGTCGTCGGGCACCAATACTGACCAAAGTATTTACACCAAACATCAAGAACTTAACGAGGCTCTTGAAAATGCGATGATGGAATGGGAGACGGCAAATGAAGAGTTTGAAACATTACAAAACAACGATTAATAACATATTATTATGAAAAAATCTATCATCTTATCAATGGCGTTAATGTCGGCATTAATGGTTAATGCCGGTAGTTTAGACAAAGGTGTGGATCGCAACAATCTGGATTTGGCCACTACTCCTGGTACTGATTTTTACCAATACGCATGTGGCGGCTGGATGAAAGCACACCCACTCGACCCACAGTATGCTCGCTTCGGTACATTCGACCAAATGGCAGAAAGTAGCCGTGAGCAACTGAAAGAACTCGTTCTTAATCTTAGTAAGCAGCAAAATGCTAAAGGAACGATGGCTCAAAAGGTGGGCGACATTTTCAATATGGGTATGGATAGCACCCGATTGAACAGTGAAGGCGCAAAACCACTTATGAAAGATATTGATTTTGTGAAAGGTGTGAAGAAAGCAACATTGCCTGAAATGGTGGCATTCATGCACATGGGCATCGCTTCGCCATTCTTTGACTCAGGCGTGATGGCTGACTTGAAAAACTCAGATGTCAACCTCATGTATATTCAGCAATCAGGCATGGGCTTGGGCGACAGAGATTATTATCTCGACGAAGATGCCAACACGAAGAAGGTGCGTGAGGCATACTTGACCTATGCCAACAAACTTTTCACTTTCATAGGTTACAAGAAAAGCGATGCAAAGAAAGCGGCCGAAACTGTTCTTAAAATTGAAAAAGAATTGGCAAAAGCCGCTATGACTCGTGAAGAGCAACGCGACTATAGCAAGCAATACAATATTTTCACACTTGAAGAACTTCAAGACAAATATCCAAACTTCAACTGGAAATCATATTTCTCTGGCCTTGGATTGGATAATGTGAATCGTGTATGTGTCAGTCAACTTGATTTCATGAAGAAAGTTGATGAATTGATTTCCACACTCAAAGAAAAGGAAATTAAGGAATACTTGATATTTAAGTATATGGATGCTGCTGCTCCATATTTGAGCGATGCTTTCAATGAAGCAAATTTCGATGTTTATTCAAGAGCGTTGTCGGGCAAGCAAGTGATGCAACCACGATGGAAAAGATCACTCAATGTGCCTAACACCCTCCTCGGCGAAGGCGTGGGACAATTATATGTGGAAAAATATTTCCCTGCAGAGTCGAAGAAGAAAATGAAACAGCTCGTTGATAATTTGCGCATTGCACTTGGCGAGCGTATTGCCTCACTCACATGGATGAGTCCTAAGACCAAGGTGAATGCTCTTGTGAAATTGAACAGCTTCACTGTGAAGATTGGTTATCCCGACAAATGGCGCGATTATAGTGCAGTATCTGTAAACCCAGAATTAAGCTATTGGGAAAATGTGTTGGCATTGAAGAAGTTTGACGCTCAATTCAGCTATTCTCAATTAGGTCAGCCTGTGGATAAGGATAGATGGCAAATGACTCCACAAACAGTGAATGCTTACTACGACCCATCTACCAACGAGATTTGCTTCCCTGCAGGTATTCTCCAACGCCCATATTTTGATCCTGATGCCGACGATGCTTGCAACTATGGTGCAATCGGTGTGGTAATTGGTCACGAAATGACTCACGGATTTGACGACCAAGGCAGAAACTTTGACCAAAATGGTAATATGGTTGACTGGTGGACTGAAGAAGATGCAAAAGAGTTCCAAAAGTTGGCTGACAAACTTGGCGCACAATATAGCGCAGAAATCGTTGCCGACGATGTTCATGCTAATGGCACATTCACCATGGGTGAAAATATTGCTGACCACGGAGGATTGCGTGTGGCTTACGCTGCATTCAAGAAAACCGAGCAAGGTAAGGGCAACACTCTTATCGATGGTTTCACTCCTGACCAACGCTTCTACTTGAGTTATGCCAATGTTTGGGCTGCAAATATCACTAAGGAAGAAATTTTGCGTCGCACAAAGGTTGACCCACACTCACTTGGCAAAAACCGTGTGAATGTAGCACTTCGCAACTTGGAAACATTCTTCAACGCATTTGGCATCAAGGCAGGCGATGCAATGTTCAGAGCAGAAGAAGATCGAGTTTCTATTTGGTAATAAATTATTATTTAATCTAAAATTATGACATACACCTATAATGAGGCTTTCGAGGCTTCGAAAAAATATTTTGAGGGCGACGAACTCGCTGCGAGAGTATGGGCAACTAAGTATGCTCTGAAAGATTCTCAAGGCAACTATTTTGAACTTACTCCCGACGATATGCACCGCAGAATCGCTCGTGAGATTGCTCGTATTGAGAGAAAATATAAAAACCCAATGGATGAGCAACTGCTGTTCGACTTGATGAACCATTTCCGCTATTTGGTTCCTCAAGGCAGCCCAATGGCAGGTATTGGCAATAATCTGCAAGTGGGTTCACTGTCAAACTGCTTTGTGATTGGTTTGAAGGGTGAGCCCGACAGTTATGGCGGCATCATCAAGATTGACGAAGAGCAAGTGCAACTGATGAAGCGCCGTGGCGGAGTGGGGCACGACTTGTCACATCTTCGTCCAAAGGGTGCTGAGGTGAAAAATTCAGCACTCACTTCCACTGGTTTGGTACCATTTATGGAGCGTTATTCCAATTCCACTCGTGAAGTGGCGCAAGATGGCCGCCGTGGCGCATTGATGCTTACTGTGAGCGTGAAGCACCCTGACTCTGAAGCATTCGTTGATGCAAAAATGACAGAAGGTAAAATCACTGGTGCAAATGTGTCGCTGAAAATTGATGATGCATTCATGCAGGCAGCTATCGAGGGAAAGGAATACACCCAACAATATCCTATCCACGCAGAGAAGCCGAAATATACTCAAAAGATCGACGCCACCACATTCTGGAACAAAATCATTCACAATGCTTGGCAGAGCGCAGAGCCTGGCGTGCTTTTCTGGGATACGATTATTCGTGAATCATTGCCCGACTGCTATGCCGACCTTGGCTTCAAGACGGTTTCAACCAATCCTTGTGGCGAAATCCCATTGTGTCCTTACGACAGTTGCCGACTGTTGGCAATCAACCTCTATTCCTACGTTGAAAATCCATTCACGCCAAACGCTAAATTCAATTTCAGCAAGTTTAAGGAGCATGTGATGTATGCCCAACGAATGATGGACGACATCATCGACCTCGAGATGGAGAAAATTGAAACCATCATCGCTAAAATTGAGGCTGATCCTGAAACAGACGAAGTGAAGGCAACCGAACTTAATCTTTGGAAGAAAATCAAGGATAAAACTTCGCAGGGTCGCAGAACTGGTGTGGGCACCACTGCTGAGGGCGATATGATTGCCGCAATGGGGCTTACCTATGGCACAGAGGAAGCCACAAAATTCTCTGTTGAAGTGCATAAGACATTGGCACTTGCTGCTTATAGAAGTTCGGTGATGTTGGCAAGTGAACGAGGCGCATTCCCGGTATTTGACTACAAGCGTGAAGTCAACAATCCTTTCATGAATCGCTTGAAAGAGGCTGATTCTGAACTTTATGACTTGATGGTGAAATACGGTCGTCGCAATATTGCTTGCTTGACCATTGCACCAACAGGCACAACAAGTATTCTCACCCAAACCACTTCAGGCATTGAGCCGGTATTCTTACCTGTTTACAAGCGCCGCCGTAAGGTGAATGCCAACGATAAGGAGGTGCGCGTAGATTTCGTTGATGAGTCGGGCGACGCATTTGAGGAATATGTAGTTTATCACCCTAAATTCATCACATGGATGAATATCAACGGTATTGAGGTGAAAGACAACTACACCCAAGAGCAGATTGATGAGATTGTGGCAAAATCACCTTATTATAAAGCCACTTCAAATGATGTGGACTGGCTCAATAAAGTGAAAATGCAAGGTGCTGTTCAGAAGTGGGTTGACCACTCTATCAGCGTCACCATTAATTTGCCTAACGACGTGTCGGAAGATATGGTGAACAAACTTTATGTGGAAGCATGGAAATCGGGCTGCAAGGGTTGCACCGTGTATCGCGATGGCTCTCGTTCCGGTGTGCTGATTTCTCTTAAAAATGAGAAAAAGAAAACCACTGAAAATGCAGCTCCAAGTCCAGCAGATGAAAATGGCTTTGTTACACATAAGCGTCCAATCGAACTTGATGCCGATGTGGTGCGATTCCAAAACAATAAGGAGAAATGGATTGCATTCATTGGCTTAATTGATGGCAAGCCTTATGAAATCTTTACTGGTATTGCTGATGATGACGAAGGTATTTTCTGTCCAAAATCAGTGAGCAAAGGTAAGATTATTAAGGTGATTGACGAAAACGGTCAGAAACGCTACGACTTCCAGTTCGTGAATAAGCGTGGCTTCAAAACCACCATTGAAGGACTTTCTGAAAAGTTTAATCCAGAATTTTGGAACTATGCGAAGTTGATTTCGGGCGTATTGAGGTACCGTATGCCTATCGCTCAGGTGCTCAAACTTGTAGGTAGTTTGGAACTTGACAATCAATCCATCAACACCTGGAAAGTGGGCGTGGAAAGAGCACTCAAAAAATATCTGCCAAATGGTGAGAAAGCAAGCGGTCAAACCTGCCCAAATTGCGGTCAGGAATCGCTCGTATATCAGGAAGGCTGCTTGATTTGCACTAATTGCGGAACATCAAGATGCGGCTAATCACCGTAAAATATACTGAAAATTAAAAACTGGGGTTTTTACAAGCCCCAGTTTTTTTTACCCGAATCGGTCATTAGGAATTCTTTTCGCTAAGTTCGAGCCATCGAAGTTCCATCTCATCGAGCAAGTCTTTCACTTCCTCAAATCTGCTGGCTTTTCTTGCCACATCATCGATTTGCTCACCGCTGTTAAAGAGGTTGAAAAGTTCTTCTTTCTCTTTAGTGAGCCGCTCAATGGATTCTGTGAGTTCTTCAAACTCTCTTTTCTCCTTAAAGGTGAGTTTTTGTGAATTGTCTCTATTGTTGTTTCGTGGCTTCGCTGGCTTTGACTCTGCTTTCTGTTTTTGCACTGTGGCTTCTTCTTTTTCGTGAGCCTCTTTCCACGCGCGATACTCGCTATAATTTCCAGGGAAATCCTTAATCACACCATCGCCCATAAACACGAATGTGTGGTCCACGCATCTATCCATGAAAAAGCGGTCGTGGCTAATCACAATCAAGCAACCACTAAATTTGCTCAAATAGTCTTCAAGTATTTCCAGCGTTTGGATATCTAAATCGTTGGTAGGCTCATCGAGAATCAGGAAATTTGGTTTGCTCATGAGCACCATTGCCAAATAGAGCCTTCTTTTTTCACCTCCGCTGAGTTTTTCTATCAATTTTTGCTGGTCGGTAGGGGAGAACAAGAAAAGTTGAAGAAATTGCGATGCTGAATAATGGTGCTTTTCATCAAAGTAGATGTGTTCAGCCACATCGCGAATGGTATCAATCACTTTTTTGCCCTCATCGAAATGAATGCCCTCTTGGCTGTAATAACCAAATTTCACCGTTTCGCCAATCTCAAAGTAGCCCGAATCGGGTTGTATCCTATCGAGCAGCAATTTGATAAAAGTGGATTTACCTACTCCATTATCACCCACGATGCCCAATTTCTCATATCTTGAGAATATGTAGTTGAAATCGTTAAGTATCACCTTGCCATTGAAAGACTTTGTCACATGGTGTGCAACGAATATTTTCTTTCCGATATATCCTGCTTTCACGTTGAGTTCCACGTCACCTTTGTCGTTGCGGCTTTGTGCGCGCTCTTTCAAGTCATAGAATGCGTCAATGCGATATTGCGCCTTATGGGCACGAGCCTGTGGTTGGCGGCGCATCCATTCAATTTCGGTGCGAAGTAAATTGCGTGCTTTCTCTACGGCCGCATTCTGTGCGTCGATTCGTTCTGCACGTTTTTCCAAATAATAATTGTAGTTACCATCGTAACCGAAAATGCTCTTTTGGTCAAGTTCAAGTATCTTTGAGCAGATTTTGTCGAGGAAGTAACGGTCATGTGTAACCATCAGAATGGTCATTCTGCTCCTTGATAAATACGCTTCAAGCCACTCAATCATATCTATGTCGAGGTGGTTGGTGGGCTCATCGAGTATCAAAAATTGTGGATTGCTGATAAGAATCTTCGCCAGTGCCACTCGTTTGATTTGACCACCCGACAACTCTGATATGCGCTGTTTAAAGTCGTCAATCTTCAGTTGCGACAAAATCTGCTTGAATCGTTCTTCATAATCCCATGCCGATGCCAAATCCATCGCCTGAATGGCTTTGGTCATTTCCTCGTTGTTGCCCTCGATTAAGGCATTCTCGTATTGGCGAATGGCTTTTGATTGGTCGTCGTCGCCAATGAGACAGGTGTCCATCACCGACAAGTGTGGTTCAAATTGAGGTAACTGTTTCAGATATCCAATGGTTACATCATTCTTGAAAATCAATTTGCCGTCGTCAGGTGTGTCGTCGCCAGCAATAATGGAAAGGAGTGTGGATTTACCTGTGCCATTTTTCGCAATCAAACCCACCTTGTCGCCTTCGTTGATGGTGAAATTTATATCATCGAATAGGGAGTTTACGCCAAATGATTTTGTGAGATTTTCAACTTGAAGAAGATTTGCCATATAATGAATCTGAAATTTTATGCAAAATTACGAAAAAGCAATAATTTTCGCAAAAATTTTGCAGTTTTGAGAATTTATACTAACTTTGCAAAGCAAAACAAAATGGTGGTATCGTCTAACGGTTAGGACGCAAGATTCTCAATCTTGTAATCTGGGTTCGATTCCCAGTATCACTACCATTTCTAAAACGAGCTTGAAATTCTGATTTCAGATTTCAAGCTTTTTTATTTAATACAATATTTCGGCATGGATATTTTTAATAGAGTGAAATTGCTCGTCGGCAATCAAACGATGGATCAGATTCAAAGCAAGCGCGTGATTATTTTTGGCGTTGGTGGCGTTGGGTCATGGTGCGCTGAAAGTTTGGTGCGTTCAGGAATCAAGTACCTCACCATTGTGGATTGCGACAGGGTGGCAGAGTCGAATGTGAATAGACAACTAATGGCTACCACTAAAACGATTTCGATGGTGAAGGTGGATGTTCTGAAACAGCGTTTGTTGGACATCAATCCCGATGCGCAAATTACTGCCATGCAGGAAGTATATACCCAAGAAACCAATCATCTGTTCCATCTTGAAAACTACGATTATATTGTGGATTGCATCGACTCGCTTCGAGATAAATGCGCCCTTTTACTCAACGCTACAAACGGATTATGGGGAATTAAAGATGGAGAAAAGCCACAGCAGGAATTGCCTGTTGAAGGAAAAGTTTTTTCCTCAATGGGTGCGGCTCTTAAAATTGATCCAACAGCAATTAAGGTGGCTGAGTTTTGGAAGGTGAGGGGTTGCCCATTAGGAGCGGTGCTTCGGAAAAAGATGAAGCGCGCCAAACAGAAGCCTGGCAAGAAAATTCAATGCGTGTATAGCGAAGAGGTTTTACCAAACCTTGGAGAAGACAATGAAAAAACGTCCCCAACATCTTATGTGAAAAATGATGCCGACATGGCAAGCGATGAACTAAATGCAAAAAAGAAACAAGTGAATGGCACACTCGCACACATAACAGCTATTTTCGGTTTCACTCTTGCAGGTTTGATTTTACAAGACATCTATAAAAGTTAAATTAAAAAAACGACCACCAATCGGCGGTCGTTTTTTAGTTATGTGTCATTTTGACTTTTTACTTAACGAGGATGCGCTTAGCTTCAGTCTTGCCGTTGGTAACAACCTTCACTACATAAGCACCAGGTGCCAAGTTTGCAGTAGAGATTGTTGCGCTTGTTGCAGCAGGAGCAACATTAGCTACGGTTACACCATTCATTGCGTAAACGAATACCTTACCAATAGCTTCAGGAGCATTGATGTTGATAGCGTTGCCGTCGTTAGAAATAGTGATGTTGCTGGTTGCGATTTCGTCAACAGAAGTGATGATGATATCGTCAAGAGTAGCATGTTGTTCTTCTGTGTTGTAGTGAACGTATTTCAGTTCATCGAAGTAAACATCACCAGTCCATGCTTGTGAAGGTTCGTCTGGATCTTCATCAGCGAAGTCTTCAACATGACCACGCCAAATCCAGAATGCATCGTATTGCCAGAGACCAGCCACCAATGTCTTTTCACCAGAAACGATTTCGTTTTCTTCGTGGTTAACATCCCATGTAACCATTTCCCAACCACGATTCATTTGGTGCTTGGTGTGACGCTTAACAGATGCTGCATCTGAACGGTCGCGAACGCCATGACCTGCCCAGTTGCCAGAACCGTCGCCATATACATAGGCTTGAATGATTGCGTCTTTGCCATCGTTGTAGTATTTCGCACCATTCTTCTTGTAGCAGCGAAGTCCCCAGTATGGGTGTTGAGTGTCAGGATCGAATTGATAGTGAATCTTGAATGAAGAAGCTTGGCTTGGGTTGCTCACGAGGTTGCTTGTCACCATAGATTGGTCTTCCAATTGAGTGAAGCCCTTAGATGAACCTGAACCACCTGGAGAGAACCAGTCGTCAGGATTGTCAGTAGCGTCGATCACACCACTTGACTTCACTGTGCGGTATTCTGACAAGAATTTGAATACAATACCCTTGCTCACGTTACCTGAGAGGTCTTTGAAACCACCCTTAACAGCCACCTTGTAGCACTTGTCAAGTTCCAAATCGTTGTCGAGATAGAAGTGGAGAACTGATGCACCACCTACCACTGCGTGAGTGAGGCGACCTGTAAGAACGACACCTTCCTTGTTGGTCACTACGATTTCGTCACCAGTCACGTCGTCTTCGTTCCATTGAAGTGGTTCGTTGAATTCAACGCGGATAACTGGACGCATAGTGTAAAGCATAGTTGAGTTTTCAGCAGGAGTTGTGCTTGTGATGTAAGGTGCTTCAACGTCGGCTGGTTTGGTGGTGAAGCTAAACACATAGTTGCCACCTTCTGCACCATCTTTATCGCCATCAAGGAATTGGTTGGTTTGAGAGTTCTTTGCGATTGAACCATCAATAGTGATAGTGTAATCCATATCATCCAACAAATCTTTTGGTTTCACGCGGAGAGTGTAATCGTTGTCCCAAGAGAGTGCCACAACACCTGCATTATTGATAGAGAATGCTCTTTCAACAGAAGCTCTGTCCATATTACGAGAGAATGTGAACACGATGTCTTCCAGAGTGCTTACAGCGGTTGGGTTAGTCACGCTCACGCCTGAAACTTGTGCAGGAGCATTTGATGTGAGAGAAATGTTAGCCCAAGTTACGTTGTCACCGGCCAGTCCTTGTGGGTCGCTCTTGAGAGTCACCTTTTGTGAAGCTTCTGGGTAACCGTCAACCTTATAAGTCACTTCAACTTCTTGACCAGGCACCAGGTCGTCTTCAAACAAGAAGAAACCATTGTGAACGAGGTTAGGGTTCTTTACATATTTGTTGAAGATTGATTCGTAAGAGTCAGTAACAATAGTTTTGCCATTAACTGTTACAGATACATTATTGATAGGTTGACCATTTTCAGAGTTGGTTACAACACCGGCAAGCATAATCTTTTCAGGGCGAGCAAGACCGCGGAATTCCATGATAGAACGAGCGGTAGCAAAGCCTTCCAAGCGCTTGTAACTTTCATTGATGTTCAATGCCTGTTGCATAGGCAAAGTGTGATAACCACCTTCGCTCAAAATTGAAGCCATGTTGGTACGGCGGTTAACAGAAAGGTATGGGTATTGGTTTTCGTGAGTGTCAACATCTCCATTGTAGAACACACGGTCGTAGTAGTTACCACGAGTTTCGGTGTTATACATCACGCCGGTGAGGTTCGGGCACATGATGTCGCCCATGCGCTTACCACCGTTAGGAGTTTTCTCTACATAGTTGCCATTAGATTTCCAACCACCAAAAAGGAATACTGTAGAGTTCTTTGATGGAGAGCCGGCATCAGAGTGAATAGAGTAGAAGAAGTCAGCACCCCATGCGTTAGCCATGTCGGAACGTTCGTCGAGGTCAACGTATGCATTATCGTTGTCACGAGTCATGCCGATGGTAGTTTCATCAGCAGTGGTGTATTTAAACAAGAATGCACGGGTAGCCAAACCTACGCGTAACACTTTTTCTGCCTCAGTATAGCCATAAAGACCAGAGTTTTCGCGACCAGAGTGTCCTGGGTCAATCCAAAGTTTGAATGTGCCCCAATCCTGCTTAGTGATTTCTTGAGCCTGGGCGCTGCCGCCAAATGCCATTGATGCCAAAGCGGCAATCATAATATTTTTCTTATAATTTTTCATGATTTACCTTATTTAATATCAATAACATAAATATTACCATCGGCATCGTTGTCGAACGCCACCTTTGTACCGTCAGGAGATACCGACAAAGTAACAGGAATCACATCACTATTAGGAGTGAGATTGTTTTCTACGCCAGTTTCAACATTTACTGAGTAAATGTCGGAAGCAGTGAAGCGTTCGCCATTGTCTTGCAAACGAGCAAACATCAAATCCTTGCTGTTGGGAGCCCATGAAGCATGTGAACCCTTACCGAACGACTTGAGGTTAGAACCGTCAACATCACAAACAAACAAACCGTTGCTTACGATTTGGAATGCGATTTTCTTGCCATCAGGCGACAAAGTTGGGTTAAGCACCATCTTGCCAGCGAACTTTTCAAGTGATGGAATCAATTTTGTTGCTTCAGCAGGTTGGTCAACCATGATTTTGAGAAGGTTTGTAGCTTTCATCACCTTTGATTGACGGAAATTTCTTTGACCAGCTGCCACTTCTTGAATTTTGCCAGTCTGTACATCTACATTTTCGATGCGAACCATGCGCATGTTGTCAACCACTGTGTAAGGGGTTGAAACGATTGTAGCTGCGTCAGCCCAATTCATTTTGTAACCAGCACCTAAAGCATCGGAAACTTGTTGGAGATTGGAACCATCAGCATTGGCAACCCAAATACCGATGTAGTTGTCGCCAGTAACAGCAATCTTACTGCCATCAGGTGACCAAACAGGAGCCATAAGGCTTTGAGAAGATTTGATAAACAATCTTGGCTCGCTAACAGCCTTTGATTGTGCCATCAAACTGCTCACACTCAGCATCATTGCTGAAACGAGTAGCAATTTTTTCTTCATGTTCAGAAAAATTAATTAGTTAGTTAAATAATAAGTTTTCGGTTTTATTTCCTCCAAAATTAATATTTTTTTTAAAACCCTACAATAAAGATTGTGTAAAAATAAAAAAAACTTCTGCGTTTCGGCAGAAGTTTTTCGTTATGTGATTTAGTGTTATTTTGTAGCAAGCTCATCGAGCAATGCGAAATCCAACACATCTTTAATGCATTCCACATAATGGAAGGTGAGGCCTTTGAGATATTTTGGCTCAATGTCGTTGATGTCCTTTTTGTTTTGGTTACACAGTATAATATCTGTGATACCAGCACGCTTTGCTGCCAAAATTTTCTCCTTGATGCCTCCCACAGGAAGCACCTTGCCACGCAATGTGATTTCGCCCGTCATAGCCAGTTTGCTGCGCACTTTCCTTTTGGTGAATGTGGAAACCAGTGAGGTGACCATTGTCACACCTGCTGATGGTCCGTCTTTTGGAATTGCGCCTTCTGGCACGTGGATGTGTACGCTGTTGTTGTCAAACACACTTTGCTCAATGCCCCATTCTGAAGCGTGTGCTTTAATGTATTGCATTGCAATGATAGCCGACTCCTTCATCACATCGCCTAAATTACCTGTTAATGTGAGTTTTTCGCCCGACTTACCAGCTGGCGAGAGTGACGATTCCACAAAAAGTATCTCACCACCGACGGCAGTCCAAGCCAAGCCTGTCACCACACCGGCATAGTCGTTTCCTTCATATTCCTCACTATTAAATATAGGTGAACTGAGGTATTCTTCTACCATATTTGGAGTAACAGAAGTTGGGTATTCTGTGCCGCTGACTTTTTTGCAGGCAATCTTTCTGAGGATTTTTCCGATTTTCTTTTCCAAATCTCTCACGCCGCTTTCACGAGTGTAGTTTTGGATGATTTTAGCCAAAGTGGGTTTGGAAATACTTACCTCCTTTGGTTCAAAGCCGTTCTCCTCCAGTTGCTTTGCCACAAGATGGCGAGCAGCGATTTCCACTTTCTCCTCCATTGTGTAACTGTTTATTTCAATAATCTCCATTCTGTCGAGCAATGGGCGAGAAATGGTCTGGAGAGAGTTGGCTGTGGCAATGAAAAGCACTTTCGACAAATCGTAATCAATGTCGATGTAATTGTCGTGGAAGTGGGAGTTTTGCTCTGGGTCAAGCACTTCAAGTAAAGCCGAAGAAGGGTCGCCCTTGAAGTCGCTTCCCACTTTATCTATTTCGTCAAGCACGATCACGGGATTGTTTGCGCCACACTTTGCCATGGCTTGGAGTATTCGGCCTGGCATAGCTCCGATGTATGTGCGTCGGTGACCACGGATTTCCGACTCGTCGTGAAGACCGCCAAGAGAAATTCGAGCATACTTTCTGTTGATTGACTTGGCAATAGAGCGGCCTAATGAGGTTTTACCCACACCAGGAGGGCCGTAAAGGCAGAGGATAGGGGCTTTCAAGTCGCCTCTCAATTTCAGCACAGCAAGGTGCTCAAGTATTCTTTCCTTCACTTTTTCAAGTCCGAAGTGATCTTTATTGAGTTGTGCCGATACCTTTTTCAAACTGATATTGTCTTTAGTGGTATCATCCCATGGGAGGTTGAGCAGATTGTCGAGGTAGCTGAACTGAACGGAGTAATCTGGTGATTGCGGATTGTAGCGTTCGAGTTTCTTCAGTTCCTTTTCAAATTGCTTCTGCACATTCTCGTTCCAGTTTTTGCTCTTGGAGCGTTGATACAGTTGCTGGATATCGTCTTCGCCATTGCCCAGTTCTTCCTGAATGGTGCGAATTTGCTGCTGCAGGAAGTGCTCACGTTGCTGTTGCGACAAATCTTCTCTGGTTCGCGAAGTGATATTTGCCTTCAATTCCACCAGTTGTGCCTCTTTGCTCAATGCAGCAAAAAGGAGGTAGGCACGCTTTTTGACATCTCTTTCCTCAAGCATTTCTTGCTTCTTGTGAGGCTCGAATGGCATGTTGGTGGTGAGGAAATTGATCAAATATTCGTTACTGTCGATGTTCTTGACAGCAAAAGCCAATTCATTGGCGCCTTCACCAAGTGTTTTGAGAATTTGGTGCGTAACATCCTTAATCGACGACATCAACACACGGAATTCCTTATCCTTTGCGATTGGTCGGATTTCTTCAAGCGTGGTGATACTGCCTCTGAGATATGGTTCAGTGGCATGAATTGAGTTAAGCTTGAATGGTGAGCGGCCACGCAAAATCACGTTTGTGGTGCTGTCGGGCAATTCAAGCACTTTTATAATATCGGCCACGGTACCTACTTTGTAGAGGTCGTCGAAGCCGGGATTGTCCACTTTGCTATCCATTTGGCAGACCACAGCAATTGGGCGGCTCAGTCGCTTAGTCTCATTAATCAGACTTAATGATTGTGGGCGACCGATAGCCACAGGCATGGTCATTTCTGGGAAAAGCACCATGTTTCTCAATGTGAGAATTGGCATATCCGTCATTTCTTCTGCTCCTACATTCGTGTTGCCGAGTGGATCAGCTTTGATTTCGGCGAATATTGTCCCAATCTGTGGAGCAGTTTCTGCTTGTATGTCGGTGTCTAAATCGTTAAAAAAATCTTTCATCCTTTTTTATTTTTATGAATCAAGTGGCAATTAAAGTGCCAATATAATATGTGAAATCATAAATATGACTATTTTGCGCTGTTTCTGCCAAAATGTCGCCTCTGCGAAATCAAAAATAGGGTGGCACGAAAAATGCGAATTTGATTTTTCGAAAATAATTATAAACTTTAAAATACTACAAAAATGACAATTAAACCATTAGGCGACCGTGTTCTCATCGAACCCGCCAAAGCTGAAGAAGTCACTGCTGCTGGCATCATTATTCCAGACAGTGCAAAGGAAAAGCCTCTCAGAGGCACTGTGATTGCATGTGGCAATGGCACTAAAGATGAAGAAATGTACGTTAAGGTGAACGATATGGTTCTGTATGGCAAATATGCTGGTACAGAAATCGAAGTTGATGGAAAGAAAATGCTGATGATGCGTCAATCCGACATCTTGGCTGTAGTTGTTGACTAATTAAAATTTTAAAGACATGGCTAAATTAATTAAATTCGATATTAAGGCTCGCGAAGAACTTAAAAAAGGCGTTGACCAATTGAGCAACGCAGTAAAGGTGACACTTGGTCCAAAAGGCCGTAATGTGATTCTTGACAAGAAATTTGGTGCTCCTCACATCACTAAAGACGGTGTGAGTGTGGCTCGCGAAGTGGAACTTGAAGATGAATTCCAAAACATTGGTGCTCAACTCGTAAAAGAAGTGGCATCAAAGACCAACGACGATGCCGGTGACGGTACAACCACCGCTACAGTTCTGGCTCAAGCTATTGTGAACGAAGGACTGAAGAATGTGGCTGCTGGCGCTAATCCAATGGACTTGAAGCGCGGTATCGACAAAGCAGTTGCAAAAGTTGTGGAAGGCATCAAGGCTCAAGCTCAAGAAGTGGGCGACGAATTCGACAAAATTGAAAATGTGGCACGTATCAGTGCTAATAATGATTCTGTGATTGGCGAACTCATTGCAGAAGCTATGAAGAAGGTGAAACGCGATGGCGTTATCACAGTAGAAGATGCAAAGGGTACCGACACTTACGTAGATGTGGTAGAAGGTATGCAATTTGATCGCGGATATATTTCTCCATATTTCGTTACAAATGCAGAAAAAATGTCATGCGAAATGGAGCATCCCTACATCCTTCTTTTCGACAAGAAGATTTCCACATTGAAGGATATGCTTCCTATTTTGGAACAAACTGCTCAAAGTGGCCGTCCACTGCTTATCATTTCAGAAGATGTGGATAGCGAAGCATTGGCCACATTGGTGGTTAACCGTATGCGTGGTTCACTCAAGGTTTGCGCAGTTAAGGCTCCAGGCTTCGGCGACCGTCGTAAGGAAATGCTCGAAGATATTGCAATTCTTACCGGTGGCGTTGTTATCAGCGAAGATAAGGGTATGAACCTTGCAAGTGCCACTATTGATATGCTCGGTACCGCAGAAAAGATTTCTGTGAACAAGGAAAACACCACTATCGTGAATGGTGCTGGCGACAAGGCTAAGATCGCTGACCGTGTTACTCAAATCCGCACCCAAATCGAGTCAACTAAGTCAACTTACGACAAGGAAAAACTCCAAGAACGTTTGGCTAAGCTTGCAGGCGGTGTAGCAGTGCTTTACATCGGCGCACCAAGTGAAGTGGAAATGAAGGAGAAGAAAGACCGTGTTGACGATGCTCTTAGCGCAACTCGTGCAGCTGTGGCAGAAGGTATCGTTCCTGGTGGTGGCGTGGCTTACATTCGCTGCTTGGATTCTCTCGAAGGGTTTAAGGGCGACAACGACGATGAAACTACAGGTATTCGCATCGTAAAGCGTGCCATCGAAGAACCACTTCGCCAGATTGTGAACAACGCAGGTCTCGAAGGCGCAGTTGTGGTAAACGAGGTTAGAAACGGCAAGGGCGACTTTGGTTACAATGCACGCACCGACAAGTACGAAAACCTCTTTGAAACTGGCGTAATCGACCCAGCTAAGGTTACTCGTGTGGCATTGGAAAATGCAGCTTCTATCGCAGGCATGTTCTTGACCACAGAATGTGTAATCGCTGAAAAGAAGGAAGAAGTGCCAGCTGCTCCTGCAGCCCCAGGCATGGGTGGTATGATGTAATCTAAAAATCATATAATCATATTGTTAAAGGTCGTGAGAAATCACGGCCTTTTTTTATGTCAATACCTTAATGGTTATAAGGTTTTTTCAATTATTTGTCAAACTCACATTTTTTTTATATTTTTGTTGTTTAAATGAAGGATAATGTACCCTGCCAAAGGAAAGTTGTCCCGAAATGCTGAATTTCTTATGAACGAAATCATTTGTATATCATTAATACTAAGTTGCATAAGCTCTTATGTGGCTACCAATCTTGTGCTTAAATTTGCTCATAAGAAAAGGCTTTACGACTCTTTCGACGAACGCAAGATTCACAAAGGCAATATCCCACGATTAGGTGGCGTGGCATTTTCATTGGCCACAATTTTGACAATCATTTTGGTAGGTATATATGTTCGATATTGGGGCAGCTTCAAGTTTGCATTGTATTTCGCCACACATTCCGAACTGATTATGTTTGCCGTTATTGCTTTGCTTCTTGTCACTATGACAGGTCTGCTCGACGACCTGATAGGCTTCAGGTATCGGACAAAATTCATTGCGCAAATATCGGCAGGCGTATTGGTGTGTTACAGTGGTTTTTGGATCAACAACTTTCACGGACTGTTCGGTTTATACCACCTCAACATTTACCAAGGCTGGATTCTGACTATCTTTACTGTAGTACTGATTACTAACGCCATCAATTTTATCGACGGCATTGATGGATTGGCTGGCACGTTGAGCCTGTTTTTCTTTGTCTTTTATTTTATTGTGGCATACACCTATACGCAGTTGGCAATATTAATTATCACAATTCCTGTAATTGGAGCATTATTGCCATTCCTGTATTTCAACTTATTCGGCAATGCAGAAAAGAAAAAGAAAATATTCATGGGCGATACTGGATCCCTGTTTATTGGTTTCTTGGTCAGCGTGATATGCATCGACATCACAAATGACTCTGCAAACATCTTAGGTGCCACACCTATTGCGGTGGCATATTGTCCACTAATCGTTCCATGCTTCGACTTAGCGAGAGTGGTAATCAGCCGATTGTATGAAAACCGCAATCCGTTTAAAGCCGACAAAACTCACCTTCATCACCTCATATTATATATTGTGAAATCGCAAAAAGTGACATTGCTTTTGATAATGACACTTGCGTTATTTATCACTTCGGCATCAATCCTGTTGTCGTATGATTTCAATGTGAACCTTGTGTTTATGTTTGACGTGATGATTTGGATAATGGTAATGATGGTGATATATCGCAAACTTAAAAAGAATAACTAAAACCCAAGATAAATGAAAATCAAGACTTTACTTTGTTCTTTAGCTGTCGGGCTTCTACTTACTGGATGTAAAACGCCCCAGTTAGGCTATTTTCAAGACTTGAAAAATGGCGACAAGAAAGAACTGACATCAGAAAATATTATCAAGCTTCAGCCAGGCGACCGCCTTTCTATCTTGGTAAGTAGCAAAGACCCTAATTTGGCGTATCTCTACAATTTGCAGGTTGTGGGTCATTATCGTTCCACAACTTCGAACAACAACCTGTCAACATCTTCCATCGCAAGCTATACCGTAGATGAAGATGGCTGCATTGATTTCCCTTATTTGGGCAAATTGCACATTCAGGGTATGACTCGTAGTCAGGTTGCCGAATTTGTAAAGGCTTCGCTTATTAAAAACGATATGCTGAAAGACCCAACAGTTACGGTTGATTTCCGCGACATGTATTTCTCGGTAACTGGCGAAGTGAAGAATCCGGGACGCTTTGTTATTGACCACGACAAGATGACAATTCTTGACGCGCTCAGTCAAGCTGGCGACTTGACTATTTATGGCCGCCGTGACAATGTGTTGGTCATGCGTCAGGAGGGCAAAACCCAGAACGTGTATCGCATAGATTTGGCTAATGCCGATCAACTTTACTCTTCTCCCGTGTTCTACTTGCAACAAAACGATGTGATTTACGTAGAACCAAACACTCGTCGAGCAAAAGAGGCTACCGAGCTTGGCATTTCGTTCAGCAATCCATCTCTCTGGCTTTCAGCTGCTTCATTGTTAACCACTATTAGTGTTCTTATCTTTAAAAATTAATGGAACAGAACAATACATATAATCAGAGCGATACAACACAGAATGAAGATTTTGTGAAATTGCAACAATGGCTTTCGCTGTGCATTAGTAAATGGCACTGGTTTCTAACCTCAATGATTGTGGTTGGTGGCTTGGCAGTGCTTTATGTGCTAACCACAACGCCTACCTACACTCGAAAAATGTCGATTCTCATCAAGGACGATGATGCGTCGAGCTCTCTTTCTAAAGAGTTTGGACAGTTTTCCGATATGGCGTTTGGCAAGTCGCGAACCAACATTCAGAACGAGATGATTACTTTGAAGTCAATCACCTACATGAAGGAGGTTGTTCAATCCCTGCATCTCGACATGAATTATACAATTGACGGCACTTTCCACGATAGGGTGATTTATGGTAAAGATCTTCCTGTGAATGTGGTACTTCCTGATATTGACCCTGATGCATACGTCGGATTCATTCTTAAAATCAATAACAACGGACTTGAGTTGTCGGGCTTTTCAAACAAAGCTGATGATGAAAAAGGAAAAGTCATACGCGGCAAACTCAATACGCCAATCCAAACACCTATTGGTAAGGTGATTGTTACGCCGACAAAGTCGTATGTGGGCAAATTTGATTATCCAATCCACGTTGCAAAGTACAGCACTGCTGACTGTACCAAAAATTATGCCAACAGCCTCAATGTGGAATTGAATCAGGAGCGTGCTTCTGTGGTCGATGTCACACTTAACGATGCATCGCCTGAAAGGGCAGAGGATATTTTGAACAAGCTCTTTGAGATTTACAATAAGAAATGGGTAGAAGACATCAACCAGCAAGCCATTAGCACATCGCAGTTTATTGATGAGGAACTGCGCTTGATTGAATCAGAGTTGGGCATTGTTGACCAAGATATTTCTTCGTTTAAGAGTGAACATCTGGTACCTGACCTGCACGAAGCGTCAAGCATTTATATGAATAAAATGGAAACCACCAATTCACAATTGCTTGAGCTCGACAACCAGCTCTTTATGGCGAAATATGTGAAACGACAGCTTAGTGATGGACATAAATTTAATGTTCTTCCTGCCAACTCTGGAATTGACAATGGCGTGATTTCACAACAAATTGCCAACTACAACGAGATGGTGCTTCAACGCAATAATTTGGCAGCTAACAGTAGCGAGAACAACCCTCTTGTTCAAGATATTGACAAGTCGTTGACTTCCACTAAACATGCCATTCGTGCAGCTATCGACAATGTGATTGCCACACTTACCGATAGAATTGCCGCATTGCAGTCAAGTGAAAGCAAAACCAAATCACAAATCGCTTCGAATCCTACTCAAGAGAAATATTTGTTGAGCGTTGAGCGTCAGCAAAAGGTGAAAGAGCAGTTATATGTGTTTTTGCTTCAGAAGCGTGAGGAAAACCAACTTTCGAAAGCGTTCACAGCATACAACACAAAGATGCTTAATCCTCCAACTGGTGGTAAAGCTCCTACAAAACCTGTGAAAACGAATGTAGCAATTATTGCTTTTGTGATAGCGTTGCTGATTCCAATGATTATCGTGTTCATTGTCAGCAATATGGATACCACTATTCGTTATCGAAAAGACGTGTCATCGTTGTCTCTTCCATTCCTCGGTGAATTGCCACTTTCATACAAGCGCAGAAAAGGCATATTTGGGTGGTTCCATAAGCAGAAGGACATTCGCACAATTGTGGTACAAGAAAAGAATGGCAACTCCATTAATGAGGCGTTCCGTGTGCTCCGTACCAACTTGGAATTCATCACTGGTAAGGAAGGAAAGAACAAGCGAATCATGTTCACATCATCAAACGCAGGTTCAGGTAAGACCTTCATTTCCATGAACCTTGCCACATCTTTTGCCATTAAGGATAAGAAGATTTTGGTGATTGACCTCGACTTGCGTAAGGCTTCGCTCTCTTCATTTATCAGCACTCCACCAATTGGTATTTCTGACTATTTGAGCGGTAATATTGATGATTTTGAAAATATCATTGTAAAGGGCAAAACTCATCCTAACTTGGATGTGATTCCTGTGGGTACTATTCCTCCTAACCCTACCGAAATCCTCTTTAGCGAGAGATTGGCACAACTTCTTGATAGCGTTCAGGATCGTTACGACTATATATTTGTTGACTGTCCTCCATTGGAAATTGTGGCTGATGCCTCAATTATCAACAGCCATTGCGACATGACTATCTTTGTGATTCGTTCGGGACACCTCGACAAGAGCATCTTGCCAAACATCGAGAAATTCTATGTAGAAAAACGCTACAAGAATATGATGATTGTGCTGAACGGTATCGACACCTCGTCGAATGGTTACGGCTACGGATATGGCTATGGTTACGGATATGGCTACGGATATGGCTACGGTTATGGCTATGGCAACGACAAATAACGAAATTTTGATTTTTAAAAATTTTAAATGAAAGCATGTTTTATGGGGTTGGGCTATATAGGCCTCCCTACAGCAATTATATCTTCTCAACACGGCATTAATGTTTGCGGTGTTGATATCAACCCTAAGGTAGTAGAGAAAACGAATAGGGGAGAATTACACATCGTCGAGCCGGGTCTTCAAGACTTGCTCAAAAAGGCTGTGGACAGCAAGAGCCTCGTGGCAAGCACCACGCCTTTTGAAAGCGATGTGTATCTCATCGTTGTGCCTACTCCTTTTAAGGCGAAGCACGAACCCGACATCAGTTATGTGGAATCAGCCACTAAGACTGTGATTCCACTTTTGAAAGAAGGTGATTTGTTCATTATCGAATCTACCTCTCCAGTAGGCACTACTGAAAAAATGGCAGAACTCATTTTTGCAGAGCGTCCCGAATTGAAAGGACGCATTCATATCGCCTATTGCCCAGAGAGAGTACTCCCAGGCAATGTGATTTTTGAACTTGTGAACAATGATCGTGTAATCGGTGGCATTGATGACGCCTCTGCTGATGCGGCAGCTGAATTCTATGGTAAATTTGTGACCGGACAGCTCCACAAGACTAATTGCAGAACTGCGGAAATGTGCAAACTTGTGGAAAATTCCAGCCGCGATGTGCAAATTGCATTTGCCAATGAATTGTCGATGATTTGCGAAAAAGCTGGCATCAATGTTTGGGAACTCATTTCACTCGCAAATAAGCACCCTCGTGTGAACATTCTTCAGCCTGGATGTGGTGTGGGTGGTCACTGCATTGCTGTAGACCCATATTTCATCAGCTCTGCTTTCCCTAACGAGGCTAAAATTATTGCTCAAGCCCGCAGCATCAACAATTACAAATCTGAATGGTGTGTGGAGAAAGCAAAAAATGCCATTCTTTCTTTCCAATTGAAGAATTGCAAAAAACCACAAGTAGCTCTGATGGGACTTGCTTTCAAGCCTAATATCGACGATTTAAGGGAATCTCCTGCAATGAAGATTGCCAAACGTCTGTTTACCGAAATGCCCGATGTAAAATTCAATATCGTAGAGCCAAATATCAGTTCACATCCCGATTTCGATATTGTGGACTTCCAAACTGCTTTTGAGCAATCTGATATTGTGGTGTATCTCACAGCTCACAAGCAATTTTTCATGCTTCCACAGGAGGCCAACGATAAGTTGATTCTCGATTTTTGCGGTGTGATTAAGAAGTAGTAGTATGATTCTCAGCATCACAGTATATACCCTTATAGGTGTAATGCTTTTCTATTTTGGTTGGCATTACAATCAGCGTTTTGCTCTGCCCACAGAGCATCATACCGTCAAGGAGTTTATGCTAAGCTGGGAAATCATTGCTTCATTCGTTCTTTTCTCCCTCATCACAGGTCTGCGTTACCACACAGGTTGGGACCACGAATGCTATATTCAAGACTACGTTCAATATCAAAACGAGGGCACACTTTATCGGCCTGACTTTGAACCAGGATTTAGATTGGTTGAAACGATATTTGCAAAACTCGGTTTCCACTATTCTGTGTTTTTCGGATTCTTAGGTCTCGTTAATATATTCTTTATCTACATTGCGCTTCGTAAAAATAGGGAAATCATTCCATGGGTTGGTCTATTAATCATGGTTGGTCCATATTTCCTTCACTTGGTCAATTCTTTGCGTCAAGGTATTGTGGAATGTATATTTGTCGCACTAATATTGCTGGTCAACAACCGGAGGTACCTGCTATTCCTGCTTTGCGCTTTATTACTGGTGTCGATACATAAAGTGGCTCTGCTGATTATTCCGGTTATTCTTTTAGCAAAGTACCTCTCTAAGTTTGAGAACAATAAGCACCTTTTCGTGGCATATTTCGTTTGCTTTATCATTGGCCAATTCCCTGTACTGATTTCTTGGACAATCAACGGTTTTAGCGATGTTTTGGCACTGTTGGGGTATCACAAATATGTGCGTTTGTTTAATACTAACCCGCTGTATGCATTCCATAGATGCTCATTTGGCGTTATATCTATCTCACTGATAGTGACTCACCTATTTTTGATTTATTACTATCCAAAGTTGCGTGAGTATTATAATGGCAACAAGTTCTTCACGATTTGCAGCACACTTACATTAATTTATGTATGTTATTTTGTGCTTGTGATGAATACTTCATTTTATTTCAAACGCCCCTATGAATTGCTGTTGCCTTTTATAGTTATAGCATCTGCATTCCTGATGGTATATTTGTTAAAAACTAAAAGATTTGCGCAACTCTCAGTATTTTGCACTGTCAATTTCTCTGTTGCAGCCATCACAGTTTTTAAAGTTGCCTACTTCGGAATGGCTGACTCCACTGATTTCTATCACTTCATACCACTATAATGCTGATTTCTGTTGTCATACCGGTGTATAATACGTCATGTTATCTGGCGAGATGTATTGATTCCATTTTTGAGCAAGACCTCAAAGATGTGGAATTGATATTCATCGACGATTGTTCAACCGACAACAGCTTCGAAGTGCTCAATCAATGCCTAAAAGGAAGAGTAAGTGAAAATCTCACAATCGTAAAGAATCCAAAAAATTTAGGTTCAGGTGAAACCCGTAACAAAGGAATATCATTAGCAAAAGGAGATTATGTGATTTTTGTGGATTCAGACGACTATGTTACGTCTGACTACTTCCAGGTTTTGAAAAACGCAATTGAATCAAGACCAGACATAGTGGTTTTCGACATGACAGAAATTTGGAGCAATAAAACGGTGCTCAAGCACGTTGATTTGCCCGACTCACCTTTGGAAAGCGTAGAACTCCTATTGCTCAACAAGATGCACAATAGCCTGTGCAACAAGATGTTTAAACGCTCAATGTTTCTTAAACATGACATCCGTATCACTAAAGGGTTGAGCATGTTTGAGGACAAATCCATTTGCTTCAAGTTGTTTTACTACGCAAAGTCGCAGCTTTATATCGACAAAAGTCTATATTTTTACGACAGGAGTAGGGAGAACTCTTTAACGAAGGTGTTTAAAGAAAGTAATATTCAAGCATCGGTGATTGTCGCAAAAGTGATTGACGACTTTTTTAAAGATAAAGAAGTCTCTGATAATATTCATAATGCCATTCAAGCCAACAAAGTACATGTGCTGGGCTATATAGGATTGTATTGCGCCAGAACTACCCGAAGTAAATATGCTAAAGAATTAGGAACGCTGTCATTCTCTGCTTTCTCGCAAAAATGCAAAATGCCGATTCATTATAGAATCGCTTCATTTGCTGTAAATTATAAGTTGTACCCAATTTTATTCGTGATCCGACGACTATATTTTTTGTGTAAATGATTCAAAAGATTAGAATAACAAATAATGGCTCGTATGCGTTGATGTTGGCAATTCTATATGCCATATCACCCATTTTGTCGTTGTGCGTCGCCCTCATGATGTACAAGAATTGGGTTTCTCAAACGTTCTTCATTCTGTTTGCATTTTATTTTGGTTTCCAATTGGGTCCAAACCTTGATTTGATGCAGCATTACCACAACTACTTAGATTTCTTTGGTAAATCATTCTTTGACCGATATTCCGATTTTGCTACCTTGTATTTGGGTAAAGAGCCGTTCCACATCGTATTTAAATATATCCTCTCTCGTGTTGAACTAAGTTCACGAGTATTTTGTGGCTGTGCTGCTGCGATTTATGCTACTACATTTATTTATTTCATACGCCAATTTAAGGACTTTTACACGCAGAAAATGGGGTGGTTAAGAACCTTAGTTCTACTCACATTAGCTGTTACGGTTGAGTTTTATTGGTATTTCGGACTTCGATTCTGGACAGGTGGATTTGTATTTATGATATTCTATTGCAAATACATCATCACCACCCAAAAGAAATATTTGTTCTTAACGCTCACTGCACTGCTGTTCCACTTTGCTCTGTTCGCAGTGATCGCAGTAGCAATCTTGGCTGAATTTTTAAAGAATTACAAGTTGTTGCTTTATATCATTGTTGGCATCAGCACTCTCTATAGGGAGGTGGAATGGAATTTGATTAATTTCTTGTCGTCATTTTCTATTTTTAGAGCCCTATTTAAGAGCAGCTATCAAAGTTCGAGCGTTCAGCGTGCTATTGCCAATCGTGCAAAAGAATACTATGAGAAGGGTAACATTGTTTACCAAAGTAGAATACCTTTGCTGATGATATTCTTCTTCTCAATTATAATCTTATTGTGGACAAAAAACAAGAATGTCACGAAGTCGTATCCCAAAATGTATGCCTGTATATTGATACTTTTGGCGATTGCGAATTTCGGCCATGCCGACTTCGTGTTTTATGAGCGATATTTGAAATTCAGCTGTTTGCTGTCGTATTCTTATTTATTCTTGATCTTATTCGACAAGGCAAACGACTGGATTAACCACACCATTTTCACAAAATTGGTGTTGGCTGGCATCTTCTTAATAGCATTCAGTATACCTCTGTATCAGCAACGACAACTAATCTCAGAAATGGCATTATGGTTTGGCAACTTCTTTACATTAATTCCACTAAAAGAACTGGGTAATACATGAAAAAAGTTTTAATCATAGGGCCATATATCACCAATATTGGAGGAGTGTCAATTCATATATCACGATTGATGCATCTGCTTAAGGGTGACTTTGAGTTTGATTTCATAGATGAAAGTCGCCAAAGGAGCGAAGGGGTGTATAACATTCGTTCACTTAACCCTTTTCCCTACATCAAAAAATTGATTTCAGCCGACATTGTTCATGTTCATTCCGGAATTAGCATTTTAAGGCTGTTTCATATTATTGTATGTTTGTTGCTGTTTAAGAAAACAATCGTAACAGTGCATCGCGACATCAATATCGAGAAGCGAAAGAAGTTAACTCGTTTCTTTTTACGTCGCTGCTCAAAAATCATTTTGGTGAATCAGGTTTCTTATGATTTCGTTACTGAGAACTATAAGAAATCTAATTGCTTTCTTATACCAGCATTTCTGCCTCCAATTTTGGAAAACGAGCCAGAATTACCATCAGAAGTGAAGAAGTGGATTGGTAATTGTAGAAGCCAACACGGTTTTTTATTGTCTGCCAATGCCAGCTACCTCGCTATCAACAATGGACAAGACCTCTATGGGCTCGACATGTGTATCGACGCAGTTGAAAAGCTTAATGATAAAGGCAATGCTCAAATATTTTTGATCTTTGTGGTGGCTGATACTTTAAAGAATGCTCCTTTACTTCAAAAGTATAAAAAAGAGATAGAAGCAAGGAATTTGCAAAACCACATTTTGATTTGGGAAGGAGGGCTTTCTTTTATACGCCTTATACAGCAATCAGATGTCGTGTTGAGAACCACAAACACTGATGGTGATGCCTTAACAATTCGCGAAAGTTTGTTTCTTAACAAACCTGTTATCGCAAGCGATGTGGTTTCTCGACCTGAAGGAACGATTTTTTTTAAAACGCGTAATCTTGATTCGTTGGTGGAAGCTATTGCGAAAACCCTCCGGGGCAATACTCAAGGCAAATCCAAAATCACTGTTCCTAACTACAAGCAAATTTATACCGATATATATAATTCTTAGTTTATATATAGATGCAGCAATCCGACACATATAAGAGTAGAAAATCGAAATTCCTGAAGGACTTCGGAATTTACACGATTGGCGTGTTTGGAACGAGAATAATCACGTTCCTCATGATTCCTCTCTACACTTATTTTGTGGAGAATCCAAGCAATTATGGCGTGTGGGATTTGTGCCTGCAAGCCACTATTTTTTTACTCCCTCTTTCCACTCTGCAAATGCGTGAGGCTGCATTCCGTTTTTTGTACGACGAGGACGAGAATGCTCAAAAAACAAAAATAATATCTTTCATATTTAGAACTTTAATTTCAAACTTGGTGATAATTGCGTTGTCAGTAGCCGCATTATCTATTGTTTGGGATTTCAAATATCTGTGGCTGACCTTCCTGCTGCTTTTCTCATCATCGTTTCACGATGTGATGTGTCAGGTTTCGCGAGGCTTAAAGAGGAATGATATATATGTGTCATGCAACATTCTGAATGCTTTTCTTGTGGCATTGCTGAGCGTTCTGTTTGTGGCATTGCTAAAGATGGATGTAGAGGGCATATTTTGGGCAAACATCATTTCTCGTTTATGTATATGCGTGTATCTCCAGTTCCGACTTCATATTCTATCTCGATATGTGAAAATCAGCGTTAATTGTAGAGAAATTGGCAAGGAGATTATCAAATACTCATTACCGTTAATCCCGACGTCAATGTGCTGGCTGGTTACAACAGTATCTGATCGTTTTTTCATCAGGATTTTCGTGTCAGATGAAATGAATGGCATATATGCGGCAGCCATTCGCTACACAATGATTCTCCACTCATTGGCACTTGTGTTTTATCAAACTTGGCAAGAAACAGCCATTCGCCAATACAACACTCCCGATAAAAACCAGTTTTTCAGCAAGGTTTTTAACTTCTATTTCTATGGCTTAGGAGTATTGCTTATCATATATTCCTACACCCTTAAATTTTGTTACACATGGTTGGTTGGACCAAATTATCAAGAAGGTGCGAACTATTTGTTTATAATGGGCTTTGTGTTCTTGCTTGGCGCAATGTCATCGTCATTCTTTGATTTGGGTTATCAGTGTGCAAAAGATACAAAAAGAGCTATTCCTGCCATTATATTAGTGGCTATCATCAATGTTGCATCAAACCTTGCTATTACACCACTACTCGGCGTGCATGGCGTGATTATTTCTAATTTTATCTCATATTTGGTTCTTGGTATATATAGATTTATCGACACTAAACGATATTTCAAAATCTCTATATCGGCAAACACTTTCGCCATGATGCTTATGCTGGTATTAGGCACAGCCTTATACTCATTTGATGTTGCAAATATGGCACATTTTATAGTTTTTGCAATTCTGGTTATTATATCAATATGCATTGCACCAAAAGAGCTCAAATATATGGTGATAAACAAATTGAATAAACGAAATTAATGATTATATACGATTCGTTATATCGGCTTAAAAAATATTGCGAGAAGGAGCAATTTATGGGGTGGGACCCTTATGATGGGTTAAACTCTAAATTGTTTCATGCAATTCCATTTTTGGATAAGATTCCGTTTTGCAGATTGGTGATGATTCAGACTTTTAAAAGGAATCCATTCAATTTGCGAAGGCTTGCGCTTATCCCAAAACAACACAACGCTAAGGGTATTGGATTATTTTTGCAAGGCTACTGCAATCTTTATAAAGCAGTGCAAAAAGACCATAAACTTGTAGAACTTTTTGGCTCGGCACAGGATATAGTCACGCAAATACGTGAGTTGGCTGATTTGCTTATCGAAATGCGCTCTGATGGCGATTACCATGGTGCTTGCTGGGGGTATAATTTTGATTGGCAAGCGAGATTGTATTTCTTATTTCCCAAAAACACGCCCACAGTGGTAGCCACCAACTTTTGTGCAACGGCATTGATGGAGGCATACGAAATCACCAAAGAGCAGAAATACTTGGATATCGCTCTTTCTTCTGCTCGTTTCGTAATTGAGGATTTGCATCACTCGAAGCAGCAAGAAGGTTTCCTGTTTTCATACAGTCCACTTCCGGGCAACGACACCGTGTATAACGCTTCACTACTTGGATCTCGATTATTAAGTTTTTGCTACAAATACACTGGCGATGAGGAATACAAACGCCTCGCAAAAGAGTCTATTCTCGCTTGCTGCAAAGGTCAACAAGAGAGTGGCGCATGGGTTTACGGCTTAATGCCATTCCAAAATTGGGTGGATAGTTTTCACACGGGCTACAACTTAGACGCTTTGATTGCCTATCAAGAGAATACAGGAGACAAGTCGTTCAATCATTACATAGAAAAAGGGTTTGATTACTATATTCATCACCATTTCGATGAGAATAACGAGCCAAAATATTACGACATAAAGAAATATCCAATTGATATTCATTGTCCAGGACAATTATTTGTAACACTGTCGCGTCTACATAAGTTTTCGGAGCATAAAAAGTTGGCTTCTGATGTGTTGCGATGGACTATTAAACACATGCAGGATAAAAAAGGGTATTTCTATTATCAACTCAAAAAGGGCATTAGCTCAAAAATTTCTTACATGCGATGGAGTAATGCGTTTATGTTTTGCGCGCTCTCGTATTATTTATTAAGTGAAATTGAAAATGAAGAGAATAAAACTAAATAGTGTAGAGGCTTTTCCATTCACATCGGCTGATGATTTGATGGAGTATGTGGATAAGCATAAGGGAATTTTAGTGGCTGTGAATGCTGAAAAGATTCTCCACTCTACTCCAGAAACAGAAAGCATCATCAACGGCAATATTGGTTACTGCGATGGTGTAGGTGCAGTGAAAGCAATGCACCAAAAAGGGTTTAAAGACGTTAAGAAAATTGCAGGTTGCGAACTGTGGCTCAAAATCATCGCTAAATATTACACAACCAAGTCATTTTATCTTGTGGGTGGAAAGCAAGAAGTGATTGATGAAACAGTAACTAAACTCCAAAAAGAGTTTGAAGGCATCAATATCGTTGGCAACCGTAACGGATACATCAAAACTGACGAGGAGCGCACAAGTCTAATCTGCGACATTGCACGATTAAAGCCCGATGTGGTGTTTGTGGCAATGGGGTCACCCAAACAGGAGTTGCTCATGGGTGATATGTTACGAGTTCATCCTGCCATTTATCAAGGTTTAGGCGGAAGTTTTGATGTATATACAGGTCATGTGCAACGTGCTCCCAAATGGTGGGTAGATCACAATATAGAATTTGCATACCGTCTGTTTAAAGAGCCGTCGAGAATCAAGCGCCAAATTCATCTGGTGAAATTTTTCTGGTGGCTGTTAATTGGCAAATTCAAGAAATAGTAAAAAGAGAGGAACGAATCAGAATTTCGTTCCTCTCTTAAAATATTAGAGTGTAGATTTTTACATTTTATTGGTGATTGGGTGCCAGTCGCGCTCTTTAATGTCGCCATTGCGATAGGCAAGAAGCAGTTCCTTCAAATCGTTGATTTGTGCTTGGAGTTCCGCACCCTTGTCGGTGTCCTTTACCATCATTCTGTGGTTTGCCATTTCCACCATTTCCACAGTGGATTTGATGTCTTGACCTTCTTCCACAGCTTTTGTGATTGAAGTGAAAGGTTCATGCTGCACGAGCTGGAAACCACGGCTGTGATATACTAATGTGTAACCCGCAATGCCGGTCTTTGGCTGATACGCTTTAGAGAAACCACCATCAATCACCATCAGTTTGCCTCCTGCTTTCACAGGATTTTCGCCTTCAATCGTCAAAACTGGCACGTGACCATTGATAATGTGGCGGAAGTTGCCTTCAATACCAAATTCATCTAAAATCATGTCGCAAATCTCTGGCTTGTCGCGCAAGGTGTAGTAGTGTCCTTTAATCTCCTTGTGCGTGCATTTGTCCTCAATAAAATAGCGCTCAAAAGTTGCCATCTTGTCTTTGTCAAACACTGGCGAATCCTTTCCGCACCACAAATACCAAATATAGTCTAAAGCAAAGTTGTAAACTTCAAGATCGGCATCGCCAAAGTATGCAGAGCGAATGAGCGCGCCCACTTTTTTCAACAACGCTTTTCCGTGGTACAATTCACCTTGAATATTGATGTCCTTCAAAGTGCCGTCGGCATTAAGAGGCATTGAAGCATGGTAAAGCAAGTTGCCATTTGCCACTGCATATACGCAACCGTTGGCAAACAAGCATTTCATGTGCTTCTTGAGTTTTTCACTACCCTTAAATGACTTGTGCAATTTATCGACCACAATCTGTTCATCTTCTGTGAGTTGATAAGGATTTGCAGGGTCAACAGTCGGGAAGTTAGAGTCGGTGAGTTTGTAATCTACACCATCAATCTTGATTACATTCTTTTCAAAATCAATCTTGTCGAGCAAAAGGCGACTCTCCATATCAAACTCTTTGCGACGCATGATAGTGGCAGCCTCAAGTTTGAATTGAATGATACTGATAGCCTTGTGCATTTTCGCAATCAGCAGATTGGCACGACGCTTCGCCTCTGATGAAGTGTCAACTTTTGGCATAAACGGCACACATTCGTCGTCGCCATACACATCAAGTGCAAAGGTGGCGAGAGGCAGCATATTAATGCCATAGCCGTCTTCAAGCACACTTTGGTTGCCATAACGGAGTTGACCACGCACCACATTCGCTATACAGCAATCGTTGCCGGCAGCTGCACCCATCCACAAAATATCGTGGTTGCCCCACTGAATATCAAAGTTGTGATAGTTACACAATATATCCATTATCTTATGTGGGAAAGGTCCACGGTCGAACACATCACCGAGAATGTGAAGCACATCGATAGTAAGCTGCTGAATCAGGTTACACGTCGCCACGATGAAATCGTCGGCTTGCTTCGTGGAAATGATTGTGCGCACAATCACATCTACATACGCCTGCTTGTTCAGGTCGTTTGAGTTCTCGTGCAAAAGTTCCTGAATAATGTATGAGAAATCCGCCGGCAGCGCCTTGTGTACTTTCGAGCGAGTGTATTTCGACGAAACGCTACGACACACTTTCACCAAGCGATTAATGGTGATAAAATACCAGTCTTCCAGTACCGATGGGTCGGTATATTCCGATTTCACCAAATGAAGTTTTTTGCCCGGATAATAAATAAGTGTGCATATTTCTTTCTGCTCGCGGTTACTCAATGTTTCGTTAAAGATTTCCTTAACTTTACGCTTAATCGTACCCGAAGCATTGCGTAGCACGTGCTGGAACGCCTCATATTCACCATGCAGGTCGGCAAGGAAGTGTTCGGTGCCTTTTGGCAAGTTGAGAATTGCCTCAAGGTTGATGATTTCCGTGCTGGCAGTTGCCGCATTAGGAAAGTTGCGAGATAGTAGTTTTAAGTAATTTAACTTGTTATAATTTTGGTCCATTTCTATTCTTAATCTTGTGGATATTCAAGGTTCTCATCTTTAATGTTTTCGAGAACTTCGATTAAATATTTGCGTGCTTCCCATTTAGCCATTGGCAGATTATTGAGCGTATAGTTACCACAATCGCGCGCAGTGGCACCTGGAATTGAGCCCTCGTATTCTGCAATGAAACGGAAAGTGTCTTGCATCAGTGGCAGAATGTCTTTTGAGGTGAGTTTGCCCGACATCAGCAAGTAATTGCCTGTGCAGCAACCCATAGGTCCCCAATAAATCACCTTGTCCTTCCATTCGGGCTGATTGCGAAGATATGTAGCTGCCAAATGCTCGATGGTGTGCAATGCCGACTGGCTTACAGCAGGCTCACGGTTTGGTTGCTTCATTCTAATGTCGAAAGTGGTGATTACATCGCCATTGGGCAAAGTATCAACTCTTGAAACGTAAATACCACGAAGGAGTTTCAAATGGTTGATTGTAAAACTTGCAATTTTCTCCATAAAATCAAAGATTATTTAATAAAGTTTCTACAATTTCAAACGTGTGCTTGGGAGCATCTTCCCAGAAATCATTGTACTGGCAAGTGCTGTTACGGCTTGCTCCTGGAGAATCGCTGATCACACGAAGCGAGAGGAAAGGCACATTCATCACTTCACACACATGTGCAATAGCCCCCGATTCCATATCCACAGCCAAAGCTTCAGGATAATTCTCTTTTATCTTATTCACCTTCTCAATGGATTCTACAAATTGGTCACCTGACACAATCAGACCATATTTGAGCAGTTGTGACTGTGGCAATTTAGAGATGATACTTTTGCTTCCCTCAAAATAGTTGGGCAATCCTTGCACCACACCCATCTTGCATTCCGGGCCGCACCACACATCGTGATACGACACTCTTTCTCCAACCACAATATCCATCACATTAATGGACTTGTCGGCGCCACCAGCCACGCCGGTGTTGATAATCATATCTGGTGAATATTGAAATATCATAGTCATTGTGCCAATGGCTGCGTTCACTTTGCCTATGCCACATTGCAGAGCCACAACGGTGTTGTTTGCCACTTCGCCTTTAATAAAATTGAGCCCTTTCACAGTTTCTGTGGTGGGCGACTTCAGTAAAGGTTTGAGCAAAGCCAATTCTTTACCCATTGCAACAATAATTCCTATTTTCATAAATATGCTTTAAATATTTTTATCATACAAAGTTACAGAAAATCTCTGGAATAACCTCGAAAAACGGGAGAAATGAAGCTAAACGACTTAATATCAGAGTCGTTACGGTGTCAAATGATGACAAGCCTAAAAATCGGAAAACGTAAAGAAAAGTGGATTTAAGAAGAAGAATGGTTTGCAAATCATTTGCATAATTAACCCTGTGAGCCGATGCCACAGGCAGAGAGAAGAAACATAACGAAACCGCAAAATAGAAATAAAATGGGATATTTTTCATTGGACATTAAGAAGGCAAAGGGTACATCGGACACCACGCAGTCCGACAATATAGAGAGAAAGATAATACCTAAAAATGCGGACCCGACAAGAACACATCTGAACAGGGTGCTTGTCAAATACCCTGATGGCGTTCACGGCAGGGATGAAGCGATTACCCACAGGCAGAACACGGCAGGTATCAAACTGAAAATCACGCACGACCAAGTCCGCATTGTCCAGGGGGGACGCACGAGGACATGATGAACATACAGGAAAAAGGAAAGCTTGACGAATGATGCAGCGACAGCATCCAATGGCTGCAAGCCACATTCGGCAAAGACAATATGGTTGCCGCCCATCTGCACATGGACGAGAAGACTCCGCACATCCACGCAGCCGTTGTTCCTATCGTGACGGGTGAAAGGCGCAAAGCCAAGAAAGAACAGACGGACGGTAAGCGCAAATACTGCAAGAAAACAAATTCCGTCCGTTTGTGTGCCGATGACCTTTTCAACCGCCAGACCCTGATTTCCTACCACGACAATTATGTAAGGGTGATGACGAAATACGGATTGCAACGTGGGATACGGGGATCGGAAGCACGGCACACTACCACCATGCAGTATTATCGGGACTTGAAATAGAAGAATGAAACCCTTGAAACCGAAACCAGACTGTTACAGGAGAAGAAAACCGAGGCGCAGGAGGAGCTGAGACAGGTAAAAACAGAAATCCGTACTGACAAGCTCAAATGTGCAGCCACCGATACGGCAACCTCCCTTACAAACAGTGCGGGTTCTCTTTTCGGAAGTGGAAAGATGAAATCATTAGAATGCAGGAACGAGGATTTGCAAGACCGCATTCACGAACTTGAAGAAGAAGCACGACAAAGGGAACATCAACAGGCTAAGCACATACAGGAGATAACGGATGCTTACGAACAGCGACACCGCAAGCTGTCCGAGTTCGTGGATTATGTCAAGCACTATTTCCCGTATGTGGAGAAACTGATGCCGACTATCAAATTTCTGCGTGATACGCTGAACTTTGGTGATGCCGTTATACGAAAGCTATGCACGTTCAAAGATGTTTCCGTCAAAGGCGAACTCTATTCTTGCGAGTTCAACCAGCATTTCAAGGCGGACAAAACAGTATGTTCACTTAAAGAAGACAAGGAGGGAAAATATAACCTCCACATAGACGGTGTTCCTCATGTCAGTTGGTTCAGACGAAAGAAAGAGGAGTTTATGGAGAAGCTGAGACCGCAAGCAAGAAGACAAAACAGAGGTATTAAGCTGTAAATCATAATAAAGTCCGTGATAGTTGAATGCCATATCACGGAATTTTTATACTTTTGTAGGCAAATAAATGTAAATACATGAGAACTTTATCGCTTATCATCTTTTTTCTTATTACCACACTACCTGTTTCTGCTCAGCAATGGGTATTGGATGAAATCGCAGAGGAACATGACTCTTCGGAAAGTATTCCTACATGGCTTGTTGGCGTTTTGTTAATTATCGGCTTTTTTGTCTATAAGCATTTGCAACGTAAAGATGATGAAGAACAAGAAAGACGCATCAAGGAGCAAAAATATGAAGAGGAACAACAACTTGAAGAGCAACTTCAAATATATAGAGAGCAACATGACGATGACATAGACTTTTACGAAGATGATGACAACCTCATTATCCCCGATATACCTTCTGCTCGTATAATAAATAAAGAACCGTCAGCAACAAAATCTGTAAGTGATGAATCCACCATTCAATCAACACCAATTGAAACGGAATTTTACACTATTTCTGCTGATAGAAAGACATTTATAAAGGCGAAAGATACGGATTCTATCATAATTCCAGATGGAGTTGAAGTTATCAAGTTTGAAGCTTTTATGATGAGAAAAATAAAAAGCATTGTCATTCCAAAGTCTGTAAAAAAAATAGAGGATTTAGCTTTTTCGGGTTGCAGCGTAGAAAAATTGGTTATTCCCAATTCTATTGGTGATTTCGGTGAATTCACTTTCGATGGATGCAATAGTTTAACGGATGTTATTATTGAAGAGGGTATAACCAAACTTGGCATAGGTATGTTTCAGAACTGCATATCACTGAAATCAGTCTTATTACCTCAATCGCTTCTATCTATTCCCGACTCTGCGTTCGAGGGTTGTATTTCTCTTGATAATGTAACATTACCACCTAATATCAAATATATTGGTGATGATGCGTTTTGTAATTGTCAATCGCTAACAGAATTATGTATCCCTCCATCCATTTCAAATATTGGTTTTTCTGCATTTCGAGGATGTGGTTTGAAAAACATCAATATTCCAGAGTCTCTTTTTGGCATTTCAGAATATATGTTTTATGACGCATATGATTTAAAAAAAGTGGAATTGCCCAATACAATTACTTGTATAATGTCACACGCATTCTACGGATGCGAGTACTTACATATTATTATTCCGCCCAGTGTATCCTATATTGCGCCAGACGCTTTTGACCAATGTAATGAATACAGTTATGAAAATTTGTGCATTGAAGTTCCTAAAGGAAAAAAAGAAAAATTGGAACAATTGAATGAACACTTAAAAGGTAAAATTTTAGAATATGATGTAACTGAAGATATGGCTATATCATCAGACTTACAAGAGCACAAAACACGATTTATCGATTTTCATATTTTAAAGGAAAAAGAAAACCTACGAAACCAAGAACCCATGTTTTACAACGGAGTTCAGGTTGCTTTTAGATACGAAAACAAATGTACCTATGACAATTTCGAGTAGTGCGAAATAGCTGTTTACGCGAGTTCGGGATAAGGTCCCGCGTTATTATGCGTTCATAAAAAAAGCAAGTTATGGCAGTATTGTTTGACCAATTTAGCTATAGGATGAACAAAACATCCGAGGGCATTTATTATGACCGCTGGCATGGGCACACGTTTCCTGAAATATCAATGCCCGAAAAACTATACTTTTTGAATCGAATTATTTCGGCACTTTTGACGCACGATAAACTTTTTATCAGAACAGACTCAATAGAAGAAATGATTGAGTGTATTGGATTTGATGCTTTCAGAATGCTTTATAATAGAGGAGAAATAGTAATTTTAGATAATTGGTGGGTCCCTGCTTTTATGTGTAACGGAAATTCCGTATTATATATGAATATGCATGAAACGCAATATCAAGATAAAATATGCTCTCGTCTATTAGAACGCAAAGGATTAGAAGCGTCACGTTTTATGAATTCAATTTTTAAAAAGGTGTGCAATACATCTGATTCCGATACATATGATTTTTGGGACAATACTTCACAAGAAAATATGTATGAAGATTTTTCTTATAATGATAGGATTCGAGCACTTTTGAATATTCAATCTGAAAGTATCATGTCCATTTCAAATGAGGATGATACTTGGTCGGCTGTAAGACTTTGCTTGTTTGAACGAAGTATAGAATGGTCTAAGCAGCTTAAAACAGATGAGATTTTACTTGAAGATGAAGCCAAAAAGTACTTGTTATACAAAAGTGATATTCAATTAGATAGCATTATCCAAAATTTCAAACAGGTTCTTTATGCCAAAGGTATACCAAATCTATCGATTTTATATTATAATGGTGTGATTTCAATGAAAGATATTATCAGAGTTAGAGATAAGGTCGCTTTTGGAAAATTTACTTCTTGGCTTAAAGGTCACAATTATAGTGTTAAGGAATTGGAATTAGCTTTGTTAAATGGACGTTCAAACAATAGTGTGACTGAAAAATGGTTAAGATGGGCTATTGTTTGTGGTTCACCATTACTTCTGTCAGCAGGGACAGTGCAAACACTTACTGGTATTGGATTAAGTTTTTTGGAACAGCTATTACCACAATTTTCTGGGCAAAAAATTCCTGTTTTGTACTTTGATAATGTTTTATCAAGGCAATTTGACTCAAGTAAGATGAACAGGAAATTGCAATCAAAGTTCGGCTTTTAGCTGATATGGATTATCGGAATAGGTTAAAAATAACAAGATCTATTTTCATGTTCAAAAAAATAGTTACTTTTGTATCAGAAAGAGTTATTTGAACGCAAATCAAGGCAGAACGCTGCAAATGGCACAGTTGCCAAGTCATTACCTCGAAATCGGGTAATTCTCCCTAAGCCTTTTGTATAAGGCACTTATAAAAACATTCCAAAGTTATAAAAAATATTTGTCATAGTGTGTGTTTCGCGTGCTGTAAAGATTGATGTCATAAAATCGTAATAAAAACGCCAATTCCAAATAATAAAAAATTATAATATGGCAAAAATACTTTGTGGAATGAAAAAACGTTTGTAACTTTCGCAAAATTTGGAAATTTACAATTATGAAATCATTACTCTATACAGCTATATTATTATTCATTTGTGGTGCTTTCTCTTGTTCAAAAAACAAAAACGCACAAAAAGATTCACACAAGCTTTCTGATGAAATTGTGATGGACTCTATTTCTATCGACGATTTTAAGACCCTGATGGATAAGGCTGTTAGCGAGAATGACACATCAGATATTCAAAAACTTTTAGGTTTAGCGCAAAGCACTTATCAAAAGATTTCTTTACGCAACGATGCCGAGGCAGAAAACTTTGCACAGCAGGTGAAAGCTGTGATTTTAGGCGAGCCTTATTTAGACAACCTCATTACGAACAAAGACAATTTCTTCTTCAAATTCAACAACAACGCTTTTGAAGAACGACCAGACACAGACAGGGAAGAACAAGAATTGCGTGAGCAAAACTTGGAAGACTATGAGGAAGTCTTGACTGATGAAGAACTTCAGGAAATCAACGAGGGTAAAATCCCTACTCAAAGTGATCCAGAAAAGAAGTCTGCTGAAACTAAAAAGGCTGACGATAAAAAGACTACTCCTGAAGCAACTGCGGCTCAACCAAAGGATAGAGTGAAGAACTCATTCGAAAAGACAACTACTAAAAACAATTAATAAAAAATCACTACTCAATTTCACTTTTTAATACAAACTTTGAACGACCTTGTGAAGAGTTGTTCTCAATGAATTTATTATTTAGGCTAAATTTTAATTTTATGGTGAAGTTCAATCTATTATTTGCATTACTAATCACTCCATTAGTATGCTTTGGTCAGAATGCTTATGACTATTATGGTGAAAAAGTGCAACTTGAAGCACATTATTTTCAAAGTCAAAATGCCGGCAAACTTCAAGGCGACAAAAAGTTGTCATATCAAGGTATGGACATCAGCAATGGTTACGCCGTGAGTGCCCAATCTACAGGAGTAATCACAGTATATGATTTGAATGGTGGCGATATGAGCAAGGAAAAACAACTCAAACTTTCCACTTTCTCAAAAACAGCCAACGCCTATAATGTATCGTTTGGCACAAAAAAGATGACAGAAGAAGACGTTCTGCCTTTGCTTTATGTGAGTGGCAACAATGGCGTGTTGAATGTTGAGCAAATTGAAAAGAAATTCAAAAACGTAAATGCTGTTCAAACCATCACCCTTGATGCAAAATTCAGCAAAATTGATTGGGCTGTAGATGCCGACAACGGTTTCTTGTATGCATTCTGCACTAATAAGAATGGCACTCACCAAATCATGCGTTTCATTGTGCCAGAAGTGAAAGAAGGCGAAGTGAGCACTGTGAAACTGAAAACCAGTGATGCTTTAGACAATTATCTCGTAGAGAAATACTACCAAGGCAAAGCTATGACCTCGACTCACGGTGTTTATGTGCACGACGGCCAACTCTACATCACTTCAGGCAATGGCACTCCTAACGACGCATCTCGCCTCTATGTTTGGAACCTTTGTGGTAAAATGATGCGCAATGTGATTGACCTGTCCACAGCTACTCGCGACGAGTTGAAGGCTTGCAGTGTACATAATGGCGCATTGTATGTTCAAACCCAAAGCAGCATGTATAAACTGATTTTCTAAGTCCACATTATGAAACGTATTGTATTATTCGGAATGGCTCTGCTGTGCATTGTCGGAATGAATGCACAAGACAGATTCTATTATAGTGGCCCGCAGTTAAGTATTGCTAAAAATCAGTTCACTTGCGTGTCGGTAGGTAAATTAGATGGCACAGCCGACTTGAACTACCACGGCATGGACTGCTGGAATGAATATATCGTTAGCCTCCAAAATGAGGGTATGGCTACCACATATAAATACGGCGGCATGACTGTCGCAAAAATCGGCACATTCAAACTTGGCAGTTATGGCGACAAAAACACCGCTAAAGTAGCAAGTTTTAGCAGCCAGTTTTTCTCAAGAGAGGATAAGATGCCGCTTTTGTTTGTTAGCCAATCGCATAATGAAGCTGTCGGAGGGCAGAAAGACGTGATTTTTGTGGAGCGAATTAGCGCTAACATGAAGTCATCAAAATTGGTGGCAAAAATCCAATTTAAGGAAGCAAACAAACTTTTTGGCAACACCCTTCAGTGGGTGGTAGATAAGGAAAACAAATTCCTTTATGGCTTTGGCAATACCATCGACGATTCAAATGCGAGCAACAAGCATCGTCTGGTGAAATTCAAGTTGCCAACTATCTCAGTCAAGGCTAAAGGTAAAAACATCCCAATCATCAATCTGAGTGAAAAAAATTTGCTCGAAAATTATTTGATAGAAGATTATTGCCCTATGTTCAAGAGCATGGCAAGTCATGGATTGATGGTGAAGTACGGACTGCTATATATGCCAGTAGGTAAGGGCACAAGTTCACAGCCATCTACCATGTATGTATGGAATTTGGCTAAAAGAAAATTGCAAAATTCAATTGATATGAGCACTTCCACAACTGGCGAATTGACCGACTGTGCAGAATGTATGGGCGAACTTCTTATCCAATCACAAGACAGTATCTACAAACTAAGATTTGAATAATTAATAATGAAGGAGCAAGAGATTTTATCATTAATCAATGAGCGTTTGGGAATTAGCGACCTGAACGATTTGCAAAAGTCTGTTTTGAAGAATTTAAAGATTTCTTCAAGCGCTATTATATATTCTCCAACGGGCAGTGGTAAAACTCTTGCTTTTTCTGTTACTTTGCTTAAGGCTCTAAAAAACTTTGACACGGAGAAACTGCAAGCCGTAATCATTGCGCCTTCGCGCGAATTGGTGATTCAGATTTCGGAAGTGATTCGTCCGATTGCTCCTGACTATAAAGTGACTTCGCTTTATGGTGGCCATAATGTGGCTGATGAGAAAAATTCACTGCAAAATGTGCCAAGCATTATTGTTGGCACTCCAGGCCGACTGCTTGACCACGCCAACAGAGGAAACATTGACTTGACGAATGTTCGCCAACTGATTCTCGATGAGTTTGACAAATGCTTGGAATTGGGTTTTGAGGAAGAAGTGCGCAAACTGCTGAAGAAAATGCCAAATCTTTCGAGAAAAATCCTCACTTCGGCTACCATTCTCAACGAAATACCCGAATTTGTCAATCTGAGAGAATATGTGACTCTTGATTTTCTTGAGAGTGCAGAAAATCCAAGCGAAAGAACCACGGTTTGGCAAGTGAAGAGCGAGGAAAAAGACAAATTGGCAGCACTCTGCACTTTGCTTTACAGCATTCCGCAAGGCAAAACCATCATATTTGCCAACTATCGTGATGCCGTGTCAAGAATATATCAGAATCTGAAAGACAATCAAATTTCTGCCGGCATTTACCACGGTGCGTTGGAGCAGATGGATAGGGAAAAGGCGATTGCGATGTTTAATAATGAATCTTATCCGATTCTTGTATCTACCGATTTGGGATCGCGTGGTTTGGACATTAAAGAGGTGAAAAACATCATTCATTATCATCTGCCAGTATCGCAAGAATCGTACACCCATCGAAATGGGCGCACCGCTCGTGTTGACAAAACTGGCGATGTGTATATCCTTACACACCAAGATGAGCAACTGCCCGATTTTGTTACGATTGACGAAACATTCAACTTGCCTGAAAAATGCGAGCAAAAATCTATTGTAAATAGGAACAACACACTGTACTTCAAAGCAGGCAAAAAGGAGAAAATCTCAAAAGCCGACATCGTGGGCTTTATCGCCAACAATAGCCAAATCGCGCCCAATGAAATTGGTGTGATTAATGTATATGACCATTATTCTTTGGTGGCTGTGCCAAAACAGAAAGCGAAAACTGCTGTTTCGCAACTGCTGAAAGCGAAAATCAAAGGAAAGAAAATTAGAATTGAAATCGCATCGGCTGAAGTAAGAATAAGCCGCCCAAACAATAAAAAGTAGGGTAGGGGACTACAATTCAAATTCCCCTTTTCCTTCTCTTAACACTTCAAAGTCGCCTGATGTGCAATCTATTACTGTTGAAGGAATTGTTCCACCTCTGCCTGAGTCGATTACAATATCTACATCGTTTTTGTGGCGTTCGGCCATCAACTCCGGTTCGCACATATAATCGTCAGACGGCGCATCAACCGATGTTGAAAGAATTGGCCTTCCCAAAGCCTCTACTATCCTACACGCCACAGAATTTGAGGGGATTCTGACACCCACAGTTCTTCTGCCTTTAAACGCTTTGGGGAGTTTTGACAAGGCTGGTAAAATGAATGTGAAAGGACCTGGTAAATATTGCTTCATCACCTTAAATTCCTTGTTTCCAAACTTGGCATACTCCGTAACCTGTGAAATATCGTGGCAAATGATAGTCAAGTTGGTTTTTGCCGACCTCATCGCCTTAATTGTGCACACTTTCTCAATAGCCGAATTATTCAGCGCATCGCACCCGACGGCATAAAGCGTATCGGTGGGGTAGATGATGATACCGCCTTTTTCAAGCGTATCAACCACCATGTCGATGTAGCGATCGTTGATATTATCTTCTAAGATATTAAGGATTTTCATTTTGTTATATGTGAAGGTTGTTGTTTAATCAAAATTAGAAACGATAGATGTTTGAATATTTGTGGCTTGAGCATACCTTTTCAGCAAATCAACCATCAGATTTATGGTTTCCTCCATGTCCATTTCTGGACCATAGCCGTTAATGTTGATTTGCACGGTAGTGGTTTCAGGGGTGAATTTCGTTCGTTCTTCGTCGCTTGTTGGTGTAGCCACACCTCCAATCGCATCACGATAAACGGGCATATTTTCGATATTCAAAGCACCTCTGCCTATGCCGTTATACACTTCGCCCGCTTCGCCAACGCCTAACGTGAGCGTGTCGCCCTCGATTTTATCAAAATCCAAGCCGCTGATAGCATAACCGCTCTTAATCGACACCAAGTTCACCACATCAATCAGCGTGGTTAGGCGATATAAGCCGAGCCCTCTGATAATGCGTCGGCACAGTGCCTCGCTCGCCACCCTATAGCGGCCGGGGTCTTTCCCAAGTGCCTTATACACCTTTCGTGTGGCAGCCACAGCGGGGCGCTTGTTGATTGCGAGTAGTTCGTAAGAGTTTTTAATGTTGTCGGCCTCCTTCAACAACTCGTTCCAAAGTTCGTCGCAAGTGTCTCCATTCACCACATCGGCTTGTATCAAGCCAATTTTCATTTGAGGACAAATATCAAGTATTCTTTTATCTACGTTTACTTTAAGCATAATGGCAAAATTACAAATATAATCTTAAGAAAACAACTCTCTGCCCAGCAAATGCGCAAAATGAAGCGGTCACTAATTTGTTATTGCAACAACTTTGCAGTAACTTTGCATGAAATTTAAAATTTAAAGGCAAAATGGCACAGAAACCATCAATCCCCAAGGGTACACGCGACTTTTCGCCCATTGAAATGGCGAAACGAAATTATATTTTCAACACTATTAAAGAAGTGTTTTTGCTCTACGGATTCCAGCAAATCGAAACTCCAGCAATGGAGAACCTGTCAACTTTGATGGGCAAGTATGGCGAAGAGGGCGATAAACTTCTTTTCAAAATGCTCAACAGCGGTGATTATTTGAAAAATGCTCCCGCAGAAATGCTTGAGCAGCACGATTATATACATTTAATTCCAAAAATCAGTGAAAAAGGACTTCGTTACGACTTGACCGTGCCTTTTGCTCGCTATGTGGTGATGCATCGTAACGATATCCAATTCCCATTCAAGCGCTATCAAATTCAGCCAGTATGGCGTGCCGACCGTCCACAGAAGGGCCGTTATCGCGAATTTTACCAGTGCGATGCCGATGTGGTGGGCAGCGATTCGCTGATGAACGAGATTGAACTTGTAGGGATGATTGACGAGGTGTTTAAACGCTTCGGAATTAATGTGATTATAAAAATCAACAACCGTAAAGTGCTTAGCGGTATAGCAGAAGTGATTGGTGCTCCTGATAAAATCGTCGACATTACCGTGGCTATCGATAAAATCGACAAGATTGGTCTTGAAAATGTGAATGCGGAATTGCTTGAGAAAGGTCTTTCACAAGATGCAGTTGATGCACTTCAGCCTCTCTTGACACTCAGCGGAAGCAACGAGGAAAAACTCGCAACACTTTCCACCCTTTTGGCTTCAAGCGAAGTGGGCATGAAGGGTGTGGAGGAATTGCGATATGTTCTCTCCAATTCAGAAGCACAACAGCCTAAGGGCGTAGTCGAACTTGATGTGTCGCTCGCCCGTGGTTTGAACTATTACACAGGCACCATTATCGAGGTGAAGGCAAAAGATGTGGCGATTGGCAGTATCACTGGTGGTGGCCGTTACGACAACCTTACAGGAGTGTTTGGTATGCCTGGCACCTCAGGTGTGGGTATTAGTTTTGGTGCTGACCGTATTTACGATGTGCTCAACACTTTGGAACTCTATCCAAAAGACACGCTCGCATCAACTAAAGTGCTGTTCGTGAACTTCGGTGAAAAGGAAGGCGCACAGTCGCTCCAATATGTGATGAAATTAAGAGCAAACGGTATTCCTGCCGAAATCTATCCCGATTCCACTAAAATGAAAAAGCAAATGAGCTATGCCAACGATAAAAATGTGGCTTATGTTGCCATGGTTGGTGAAACCGAAATGGCTAATGGCACCATCGCGCTCAAATGTATGGAAACTGGCGAACAAGAAAACCTCACAATTGACGAAGTGATTTCTAAACTGAAATAATTCAACACATATACATCATATTTAGTCCTGTTCTATTTAGAATGGGACTATTTTTTGTTAAAACCAATTCATTTTTAACATTTCGGTGAAAGAAATTTTATAACTTTGCAAAATAAATCACCATTCTTATAAAAAGTATGTTTGATAAATTATTGACTCTTCCTCTATTCCAAGGCATCAGTAAGCAGTCACTGTCGCAATTGGTTGAAAAATATCCTTTTCATTTTTTGAAATATAAGAAAGGGGACACGATTATAGAACAAGGCGATGTTTGCACACACATGAGATTTGTAGTTTCTGGTAGTGTGAACGTCGTAATAGAAAGTTCTAAAACCAAAGTGGAACTTAGCCAAACATTAGATGCTCCAGAAGTAATCGCCCCTGATTATTTGTTTGGAAGAACCACAGAATATCCTTGCAATGTAATTGCCAATGAGGATTGCGGTGTGCTTCAAATTCAAAAAACCGACTATATTGAAATGCTTCAATCCGAAAAAATCCTGCTTTTCAATATTCTCAATTACCTTTCAAGAAATTCGCAAAACAGAATATGGTCGTTTACTACCAACGCGGGCGGCAATTTCAATACTCGATTCGCGCTTTTGGTATATGAGTTGACCACAAGAAATTCAAAAAACATCAAAATCACCTATAAGCAAAAAGACCTATGCTTGTTGTTGGGTGTGCGGCGCACAACATTGGTGATGGCACTGGAAGAACTACAACTACACAAAATAATCACATTTACTCAAAACGAAATTCAAATTCTTAATCGTAGAGCATTAGTAGAATTAATACACGCATAAATTATGGCAAATCTCACATACTACACTCAAGGCACTTGTTCGACTCAGATCGACATTGTGACAAACGGCGACATTATCGAAAACGTAGCCTTTTACGGTGGCTGTAACGGTAACTTACAAGGAATTTCCATTCTCGTTAAAGGAATGAAAATCGACGACGCAATTAAAAAACTGGAAGGAATCAGATGCGGTTTCAAATCCACCTCTTGCCCCGACCAATTGGCAAAAGCTCTCAAGCAATTGCGCTAACACATTATATATATCGCATAGATGCTTTTGTGTAGAGCCACATCTCTTACCATGTAGGATAATGGTGGTAAGTGACAATTTAATAATAAAGTAAACTAAATAAATGATTTGATTATGAACACACTTAAACAACGGCTGAAACGCGAGTGTTCCTACACACCTGCCGACGACACTCTCGACAGATTTCTTGCCCTTGCACACACTATTCACCTCGCGCAAGACGAAGTGCTCATACACCCCGGGCAAAACGATTCCAATGTGTATGTGGTGAAAGATGGTATCGTGAGATTTGCAGATATGAATGGCGAGAAAGAAAGAACTTTTGCTTTTGCCACTCCCGGCACTGTGTTTATGTCGAAACATTCATTCGTGAAACATCTACCGTCGTACTACCTTGTGGATGCCTGTTGTGATTCTACCTTGATGGCAGTGAAATGCGACGATTTCAATGCCTTAGTGAGGGAGTGCACAGATTTTGCCGTTTGGAGTTTACATTTGGCATGGGAAGAACTATTCTTTCAAGAATATAAAAATGTGAACGTGAATAATGGCACAGCGAAAGAGCGATACCTCGCTCTACAAAAGAATCGACCGGAAATTATTGGGAGAGTATATCAAAAAACCATCGCTTCCTATCTGGGAATATCGCCCGAATACTTGTGTAGACTCCGAAAAATGCATAGCCAACATAAATAAAATTCATTTTTTTCATCTTTTTTTTAAGCGATTGATTTATGTCAACCGCTATTTTGCTTTTTCACATTACATTTGCCAAAAATTAAACAAAATTAAAGGGAAACAAATGATTTTGATAGAAAATAACAGCATCTTTTAGCATTTTTCTTAAAATCTATTATTTCTAAAAATTTTGTGATAACCATACTATTTTTATCTTTTTAATAAACTATAAAAATTCAAAGCTTATGAAATGTAGAACTTTACTCTTTATGGCTACAGTGGCGCTTTCGAGCCTAAGCCTTTCGGCATTCAACTACAATGGTATTGAGTATGAAGCTGTCAGTGGTTCAACGGCTAAAGTATCGTCGGGAGTCAATGCCACCGGCGATGTCGTAATCCCCGAAACTGTCTACGACGGCGAAACTCCCTACACCGTAACGGAGCTTGCCAAGAGCTGCTTCCGCAGTGCACAAGTCAAATCGGTCACTTTGCCCTCTACCGTCACTAAGATTGGTAGCAGCGCATTCAATAGCAGCACAGTAGAAACAGTGGTGCTCAACGAAGGTGTAACGAGCATCCCTCTCAACACGTTCTATGCTTGTGCCAATCTGAAAGAAATTACGCTCCCTACCTCTCTCAAGAGCATTGGCACGCTCGCTTTCTATCAATGCGTTGCGCTCAAATCTGTAAATATTCCTGAAGGTGTTACGCTCATCGATGATTGCGCTTTCAAGGAATGTACATCGCTCGAGTCGGTAAAATTACCTTCTACTTGCACCAAATATTATGAACAAACGTTCTCTAACTGCACTTCTCTCAAATCTATTACTATTCCTGAAGGCGTAACTGCAATTCCGGAAAGTTTTTGCTATATGTGTCTTTCCCTTGAGGAAATCAACTTCCCAAGCACGCTCACCATTATCAAAAACGGTGCTTTCACCAATTGTGAATCGCTCAAGGAACTCAACTTGCCGGCCTCTTGCGCCACCATCAAAAAACGTGCCTTTGCCAATTGTAATTCGCTAACCAACGTTGTACTTCCTGAAGGTGTCGTTACGCTTGAAAGCGATGTATTCTATGAATGCATCAATATGCGTTCCATTACACTTAGCTCCACTGTAGATGTGCTTGGTTTTGGCTCGCTCGGATGCTGGGAACTCCTGCCCGACAACACATATCGATGGGTATTTTCCGACATTTACTGCAATGGCGATGTACCTCCACACTTTGAATACGACGATTATGCACGCCCCGAGCCCGATTTCTTCAGCCTTGAAAACTTCTCTGATGCACAAAAGTCGGCTTTCTACAATAGCATCACAATCCACGTACCCGACGAGGCTATCGATGCTTACAAGAATGCTGATATCTGGAAAAATTTCCCAAATATCGTTGGTTCTTTGACGGGTGTGAACACCACTTTTGCTTCACCTGCACCCTCTGTGAAATGTATGGCAGGCAATGTGGAGATTGATGGCCTCGCACAAGCCGACGTAGTAAGTATCTACACCACCGATGGCAAACAAGTGTACAGCACTATGGCTTCTGCACCTTCTGCCACTATCAATAATCTTCCTTCCGGTATCTTGATTGTGAAAGCAGGCTCCACTGCTTCCAAAGTGCTGGTGAAATAAGCATCACAATTATTACAAAATAGGAGGATGTATCCACATCATTTTTAAGGATACATCCTCTTTCTTTTTCCCATCAGCATAGAGCGAATGTGTTTGTTAGCAACGCTTCATTTCGCTTTATCTCCTACGATTGGTTACATCTATTAATCCAAAAAGAGGGCGTACCGCAGTGGCACGCCCTCTCCATTTTCTATGTTTGCTAATCATTATTTAGCTTCAGGCTCAACACCCCATTGTTGTTGAGCTAAGCGGCGATAATTGTTGTAGCGCCATTGAGCATTTTCTTTGGCTGCTTTGAAGAGCTCTTCAGCTTCGTCGGGATATTGTTTCATCACGGAAGCGTAGCGCACTTCGCCCTTCAAGAAGTCGATGAAGTTGTCCCAATTCGGCTCTTTGCTGTCGAGTGTGAATGGATTCTTTCCTTCGGCTTCCAAAGCAGGATTGTAGCGCCACAAGTGCCAGTAGCCACATTCCACTGCTTTGGCTTCTTCGGCTTGACTCTTACCCATACCAGCCTTCAAACCATGGTTGATACAGGGAGCGTAGGCGATGATGAGTGATGGTCCATCGTAGGCTTCCGCTTCGCGGATAGCTTTCAGGGTTTGCGCATTGTCGGCACCCATAGCAATCTGTGCCACATACACATAGCCATAAGTGGAAGCAATCAAACCGATATCTTTCTTGCGGATACGTTTACCGGCAGCAGCAAATTTTGCGATTGCGCCAATCGGAGTTGCCTTCGAGGCTTGACCACCGGTGTTGGAGTATACTTCGGTGTCGAGCACGAGGATGTTTACATTCTTGCCGGAAGCAAGCACGTGGTCGAGACCACCGAAACCGATATCGTAGGATGCACCGTCGCCACCCACAATCCATTGTGAACGCTTAACCAAGTACTTAGCCAAACTCTTCACCTTTTGGTTGCAAGGCACATCGCTGTCAGCGATAGCTTCTTGAATCTTGTCGCTCAACTCACGGCTCTTAGGACCATCTTCGTAGTTGTCGAGCCATTCTTGATAGAGTGCCTTAACATCGTCAGAAACGCTGTCGCAAGCAAGTGCTTCCTGAACATAGCCTTTCACGCGAGTGCGGAGCTTTTCGTCACCGATAAACATACCGAAACCAAATTCACAGAAGTCTTCGAAAAGTGAGTTAGCCCAAGCGGGACCATGACCCTTTTCGTTGGTGGTGAGTGGGGTAGAAGGAACGGCTGCAGTGTAGATTGAAGAGCAACCAGTTGCATTAGCTACCATTTCACGGTCACCGAAGAGTTGAGAAATGAGTTTGAGATATGGAGTTTCACCACAGCCAGAGCAAGCACCGTTGAATTCAAAGAGTGGAGTTGCAAATTGTGAGTTCTTCACATTGAGCTTGGTGTCGATGAGATGTTGCTTTGAAGTAACATTCTTGATGCAGTAATCCCAGAGTTTTTGGTCTTGTTCGTGTTCCATAAGTGGAGCCATTTCAAGAGCCTTAGCACCCTTCTTGCCAGGACATACGTCAACACAGTTGCCGCAGCTCAAGCAGTCGAGCACGTCAACAACCTGAACGAACTTGAGGCCTTCCAAGCCCTTGCCGATAGCTTTGAGCTTTTCTTCTTCCTTGAATGGAGAAGCGACTGATTCGTTTTCGTCGAGAAGGAATGGACGGATTGCAGCGTGAGGACAAACGTAAGCACACTTGTTACATTGGATACAGTTTTCTGCATTCCATACAGGAACGAAGTTGCCCACACCGCGCTTTTCGTAAGCAGCGGTACCGTTTTGCCAAGTACCATCTTCAATACCCTTGAATGCGCTTACTGGGAGCAAGTCGCCATCTTGTGCATTGATTGGACGAACGAGGTTGCGAACGAACTCAGGAGCGTCGTCTTCAACAGTGTTTTCAATTGGAAGATTTGACCAAGCTGGATCCACATCGAGTTTCTTGTATTCGCCACCACGGTCAACTGCCTGATAGTTCTTGTTCACCACATCTTCACCCTTACGTCCGTAAGACTTAACGATGAATGCCTTCATTTGCTCTACAGCAAGGTCAACAGGAATAACGCCAGTGATGCGGAAGAATGCTGATTGGAGAATGGTGTTGGTGCGGTTGCCCAAACCAATTTCCATTGCAATCTTGGTAGCGTTGATATAGTAAACTGTGATGTTGTTGTCAGCGAAATATTTCTTCACACGGTTAGGAAGATTATTTGCGAGAGTGTCGCCTTCCCATACGGTGTTAAGAAGGAATGTACCATTCTTTTGCAAACCACGAGTCACATCATACATGTGCAGATAAGCCTGAACGTGACATGCTACGAAGTTTGGAGTGGTCACCAAGTAAGTTGAGCGGATTGGTTCGTCACCGAAACGGAGGTGTGAGCAAGTGAAACCGCCCGACTTCTTAGAGTCGTAAGAGAAATATGCTTGGCAATACTTGTTGGTATTGTCACCGATGATCTTTACAGAGTTCTTGTTAGCGCCCACAGTACCATCAGCACCAAGGCCATAGAATTTAGCCTGGAACAAGCCCTTGCCACCTACTGCGATTTCTTCTTTCTGAGGAAGTGAAGTGAATGTAACATCGTCAACGATACCTACAGTGAATTGATTCTTTGGCATTGGCAAAGCAAGGTTCTCATACACAGCAGTGATTTGTGCTGGAGTAGTGTCTTTTGAACCAAGACCGTAACGACCACCTACGATAAGAGGTGCGTTTTCTGTGCCATAGAAGCATTCCTTAACATCGAGGTACAATGGATCGCCATTTGCACCAGGTTCTTTTGTGCGGTCGAGTACAGCGATACGCTTTGCTGTGCTTGGAACTGCAGAGAGGAAGTGCTTAGCAGAGAATGGACGATACAAGTGAACTGATACAAGACCCACCTTTTCACCTTGTTCGGTCATGTGGTCGATAGCCTCGCGGATAGCCTCGGTTACAGAACCCATTGCGATAATCACACGGTCGGCATCTTTTGCACCATAGTAGTCGAACAATCCGTATTGACGGCCAGTGATAGCGTTGATTTTGTTGATGTAGTCTTCTACGATAGCAGGAATTGCGTTGTAGTATTCGTTGCAAGATTCACGGTGCTGGAAGAATACGTCAGGGTTTTCGTTAGTACCACGAGTCACTGGGCTATCTGGATTCATAGCGCGCTTGCGGAAGTTGGCAAGTGCTTCACGGTCCAAGAGTGGCTCCAAATCTTCTTGTTCGAGAGCCTCAATCTTCTGGATTTCGTGAGAAGTACGGAAACCGTCGAAGAAGTTCAAGAATGGAACGCTGCACTTGATAGCCGCAAGGTGAGCAACTGCTGAAAGATCCATAACTTCTTGTACAGAACCTTCGCAAAGCATTGCAAAACCTGTTTGGCGAGTTGCCATCACGTCTTGATGGTCACCGAAGATACAGAGAGTGTGTGAAGCCAATGTACGAGCAGTAACATGGAAAACGCCAGGAAGAAGCTCACCAGCAATCTTATACATGTTAGGAATCATCAGCAACAAACCTTGTGATGCTGTGTAAGTGGTAGTGAGTGCGCCAGCCTGGAGTGAACCGTGGAGCGCACCAGCAGCACCTGCTTCGCTTTGCATTTCCTGAACTGTTACAGTTTCGCCGAAAATGTTTTTGCGACCAGCAGCCGCCCATTCATCGACATGCTCCGCCATTGGCGAAGATGGTGTGATAGGGTAGATTGCAGCCACTTCAGTAAACATATAACTGATGTGAGCAGCAGCGGTGTTACCATCACACGTCATGAATTTTTTTTCTTTACTCATGAGTTTGAGATTATGATTAATTGAATTAGTTATTGTAGATTCAAATTTATGCAAAATTACAAAAAAAATGCCTTTTAGTCAACTTTTAGTTGCCCTTACAACATTATTTAATAATAAAATTTAATAAAGCATATTTTGATGCTTGCACAGCATTAAATAATGATTATTTTTTAGTAATTTTGTCGTCTGTAAATAAACTATGCTTTTTCGCAATGAAATTTGATTTAGACATTTATAATCACAAGGGAATGAGTGATTATTCTATTTTACCATCGGAGGAAAATAGAAACTACATATATGTATTATCTAACAACCAAACACTTGCAAGCGAAGTCTACAACGAAATCATTACTTCGTATAATCTGAACAAACATTTCACTACTGATGATTTCAACGAGGTAATCGACCATTTGAGTGGCGATTGTAGAGCAGAATTTAAAAAATCAGATTTTCTGCTCGTTGTATATAATGCAGGAGGTTGTTTTATTGCACAAACTGGCAAGACAAGAGCTATCCAAGTTCGCCCCGACGACCAGGAAATCGTGTTCGACTCACGCAACTTGGTTTTAGACATCTACAATTCCAAAGCAAGGGTTAGCCAGTTGACCGACTACAAGCAAGGCGACCTTCTGCTACTCTGCTCACAAGAGGATATTGACGCAAAAGCGATTCGTCGCATTCTCTCCAATCCCGAACTTTCTACTCAAGCGAAAAACGATCAGCTCAAGCAGATGAAAGAACTTGCAAATGCTTGCCATGTGCTGATTAACGCCACAAATGTTAAGGCGTCATTTTCGCTCAGTCTGCTGAAGAAAATCAGATTTAAATATGTGGCCTACGCGTTGCTGATTTGCGCAATAGCCGGTGTGGTGGCGTGGATGGTTACCTGCAACCCGTTTAAAGGAGGCGACGACGCTACTGTTGTTGACGAAGACACGTTGGTGAGCGTTAATTCGCCCCATAAAGCCGACACTACGGTTAAGGTTGTTACCGAAACTCCGACAATAGCACCTAAAGACTCCATCAAAGCGGCTCTTGTTGCAAAAGGCGTAAAAAAGGAGAAGAAAGAGGTGGCTGAAAAAATTGAGGAGGCTCCTATAACAGAAGTAAGCAATGCTGATTCTAAAAAGAGTGTTGATGCAGAAAAGGCTCCAAGTGTTAAGCCAGAGCCCAAGCATGAAGCACCAGCAGTGCCAACACCTGCGCCAACAGCTCCAGCAGGAGAATAATATAATTTGAAAATAACTTTGACGTTACCACACAATCCACCCGGTTTCGGATTGAGTGGTAATGTTTAACCCAAATCGGTCATTAGGGCTTGTGGTATTTCGGAGTTTTAGAAGAATGAATTTTGTTTGTCTTTTAATGAGTGATAGCGAGCTATTACGAATTAAAAACAAGCGAAAGGCATCTTATAAAAGCTGAAAGACCGCAAGAAGTAATCAAAAATCCTTACACGGCCTAATGACCGATTTGGGTTAAATCTGAATAAATCTCTTTTTTTATTCTGAATAAATCTCTATCTTATTATAATGATTATTACAAACAACTTAGGTATTCAATTCGGGAAAAAAGTTTTGTTCCAAGATGTGAATTTGAAGTTCACAGCTGGTAACTGTTATGGTATTATTGGTGCTAACGGTGCAGGTAAGAGTACGCTTATGCGTATGCTCAGCGGCCAACTCACACCAACACACGGTACCGTGACGCAAGGTCCTGGTGAACGCATGAGCGTGCTTGCCCAAGACCACTTTGCATTCGACGACTTCTCCGTTATCGACACTGTGCTCCAAGGTCACTCTGAACTTTGGGCTGTGATGAAGGAAAAAGATGCTATTTATGCAAAAGAGGATTTCTCTGATGCCGACGGCGTAAGAGCAAGCGAACTTGAAGAAAAATTCGCTGAAATGAATGGCTGGAACGCCGAAAGCGATGCTGCAGCCTTGCTTAGCGGTCTGGGCGTGAAGGAGGAATTTCACTACACTATGATGAAAGACATGCCAGCTAAAGCAAAGGTGCGTGTGCTGCTGGCTCAAGCGCTTTTCGGCAACCCTGACAACTTGTTGCTTGATGAGCCTACCAACGACCTTGACCTCGACACCGTGACATGGCTCGAACACTATTTGAGCAACTGCGAAAACACTGTGCTCGTGGTGAGCCACGACCGTCACTTCCTCGACGCTATTTCCACCCACACTTTGGATATCGACTATCACAAAATCACTCTCTATGCTGGTAACTACAGCTTCTGGTACCAAAGTAGCCAGTTGGCTTTGCGTCAACAGCAGCAACAGAATAAGCGTGCTGAAGAAAAGAAGAAGGAACTTCTTGAATTCATTCGCCGATTCAGCGCCAACGTGGCTAAATCTAAGCAAACCACAAGCCGCAAAAAGATGTTGGAAAAACTCAATATTGAAGAAATCCAACCATCTTCACGCCGCTATCCAGGCATCATCTTCACTCCTGAACGTGAACCAGGCAACAAGATTCTTGAAGTAAACGGACTTTCAGCAAGCATCGATGGCGAAATCTTGTTCAAGGACTTGACTTTCAACGTGGAGAAGGGCGACAAGATTGTGTTCTTGAGCCGCGACCCTCGTGCCATGACCGCTTTCTTCGAAATCATCACTGGCAACAGAAAGGCCGACGCTGGTACATTCGAATGGGGACAAACCATCACATATTCATATCTGCCACTTGAAAGCGATAAGTTCTTCGACAACGACTACAACCTCGTTGACTGGCTGGCACAATACAGCGACGACACAAGCGAAATTTACCTCAAAGGTTTCTTGGGCAAGATGCTCTTTGCTGGCGAAGATGTGTTAAAGAAAGCGAAGGTGCTCTCTGGTGGTGAAAAGCGCAGATGTATGATTTCTAAGATGATGATGACCAATGCCAACACCATTATTCTCGACACCCCAACCAACCACCTCGACTTGGAATCAATTCAGGCGTTCAACAACACGCTCCAAGCCTTCAAGGGCATTGTGCTGATGTCGAGCCACGACCACGAATTTATCCAAACCGTTTGCAACCGTGAAATCGAACTCACTCCAAACGGTATCATCGATAAGATGATGGACTACGACGACTACATCACCGACGAAAAAGTATTGGCTCTCCGCGAACAATACTACCAAAAATAATCCCTCACAAGATACACCCAAAACAAAAGGCGGCTGAATCCGAATCAGTCGCCTTTTCTGTTACCTTTTGTGGAGATATAATATCAATCGATTTACTCACACTTGGTTATTCTTTATTAGGAATCAACATTAAAGAATAAAATATTTTTTTAGCAGAGGTGAAATGAAAAGAATTCTAGTGAAATACTTTCAGTTTTCACCTAATCTTCATCAAAGAAGTCTTTATCAATACGTTTAACCTCATATACATATTCAGTTTCTACGCCAACATTATGTTGAATCATCAGGTTGGTCAATTGTTTTCCATCAATCTTGGCAACTTTTTTTGATGATTTACATTCTAAGGCATCCTTGGTAAAACCTGATGTAGTTATAAATACACCTTTGTTTCCTCCTGCTCCATCAAGCGCTCCCACAAAATTTTGGATTGCTGGTCTTCCAACTTTATTTTCGGAATTATACCTTTTCGCCTGAAAATGAATTGTTTCTAACCCTAATTTATCCTCACTGATATAGCCGTCAATTCCTCCGTCATTTGTCCGTTGTGTAACAACACCTTTTCCATAACCCATGGCTTCAAGAAGTCTCAAAACCAAATGCTCAAAAAAGGTTGGTGACTGTTCCATAATAGAAGACAACAAATTTTCGGAAAGGGCACTATTCATTGCGTTAAACGCTTCTTCCATTTGTTCTGTAGGGGTCAGAAAAGGCAAGGAAGGTGTTGCTTGTGGGGAATGCCCCTTTGTGGAGGTAGACGAGGAAGTATTAGAAAAATCAGCAAACTCTGGATAAGCATTCAAATCGTTCCTTGAAAGTGAGGAATGATTTTCCAAATAATTCAACCCCCTTTGTGTAATCTTATATGTCCCCCTTTTAGGGATTTCCACAAATAAAGATCTTCTAAAGTACTGCACACACCAATTGAGCCTATCATTAAGTTGGGTTTTAGTGCCTCCTTTAGTCATTAAAGCACAATCAGCGTCTGTAAGATGAAAGTGATCGATCATCTTACTCTTCATTTCTTTAGATGTTATTTCTCCATCTTTCAGCGCATAAAGGAATGGATATAAAAAATCTTCAAAAACAGGGAACATAAAAAACAATACTAATTTATATGTGATATAAAAACAGGCTGTTGATAAACCCCAAGTTAAATAAGGATGTGAATCAGCAAAACCTCATGTCCATTTTTCATTTAGCAAAAATAATAAAAAATATTGAGAATCATAGATGATGAACAAATTTATTGGTGTGAAACAAACATCCAAAAGGGTGCAGATAACGAAAAATTGGCTCAGTGGAACATTCCTAGGGATAGATTCTGCATCAAATCTCTCAAAACGGTAACGCCATAGCGTAGGGACATGCCTTTGGCATGTTTCCAATGCGCTGATAAATTGTACCAGCGAAACATGCCAAAGGCATGTCCCTACGTTATGATGCAATTTTTATTCGTGCTTTCGGAAAACTAATTTCTGAAGATTGGTTTTTCGCCGAAGGCGAGCGGTTTTTATCCTTTTGGCGATGCCACCGACCTCGTAAGAGGGCTGCGTTAGGGGTGTGGGGTGGCTGATTCAAGCCTCGGCTTGAAATCAGACATGCCACAGCACTAACGATAGGTGCGAAGCACTGGCATCGCCAAAAGGCTGTTTTTTTATGTTTTTGTTTCTGCCCCCCAGTATTTATCCACTGAACCGAAAAATTACCAAATTTCTCATTCAATCACTTAGCCTGTTTACCCAAAACAAAAGGCGGCTGAACCAAATCAGTCGCCTTTTCTGTTACCTTTTGTGGAGATGGAGGGGATTGAACCCTCGTCCAAACGTGGAACTAATAAGCTTTCTACATGCTTAGTCTTGACTTGGTTTTCGTCGATAGGCAGGATCAAGACCACCAACCTAAAGCTTATTCTCTAAATTTCGCCAAATCCGCGAGACTCGAATCCAGCTATTCCCGAAATTCCTGCACCGCCATATCGATACGCCTCGGAAAAAGGGCAATCGGGCGATGTCTCGTTACTACCTCCTTGGGTAGTAATAAAGCCAACTTACTGTACTTCGGTTAGGCAGCGAGAGCGTAGTTGTTTTCGCCATTTAAATTTGTCAATGACTGAGATTATAGAGCCTTGCCATTATCGCTCTGCATGCTTACTTACCACCTCTACACGCTGTCAAAGCCATGTCATCCCCATGTAGTTTGATAAGTGGTGCAAAATTACACTATAATTCCGAAATAGAAAAATTGAAATGCAGTTTTTTTGTGGAAAGTTCTACAAAAAGCACTAATTTTGCATTATGAACATTCGAAACCTCATTATATTTTCATCAATAGCACTTGGTCTGTTTAGCAGTTGCGACAGAGGAACCGATATAGGCAACTATAAACTGAAGATTAAATCTGAAATTGCCGACTCCGATAGCGTGAAAGTGCTGGTGTATGATTCCGACTACAATCACCTGCGCACACTGAATGCTGGCAAACTCAAAAACGGAACGCTCACACTTTCTGGAGAAATGCAGCAGCAAACCATCGCCTTGCTCGACTATGGCAAGAAGGAACCAATCACTTTCATTCTCGAAAAGTGTGAAACAGAAATCACCATCGGAAAGGACAATGCGATTCTCTGGGGTGGCAAAGCCAACCACGAATACCTTTCAAAGTGCAAAAACATTTACACGCTCGACAAGGAACTCAAGAAAATCGAGAACGACTATCGCAAAGCGTTAGCCGATTCGTCGCTCAACTCTGCAAAGGAGAAGAAACTACTGCAAACTCACAAAACTCTTTCCGACTCGCTACAGCACACCATTATCCATGCCATTAACGGCAACGATGAAGTAGGGCAGCTCGTCAAGGAGAAATTCTTCAATCGCTTAGACACCACAAGTTTGAAACAAATCAAGTAACCTAAGCATCATATATATAAAATAATCAAAGCCACCCTAATGGATGGCTTTAATTTATTGCGAATATATTTTGTAAAATATTATTCAGCTGGAGTTGCTTCAACTTCTGCTTCTGGCTCAGCTTCTGCTACAACTTCGAAAGGAATTACAGCAGACACTTCCTTGTGGAGCTTAACGATAGCTTCATACTTGCCGAGTTCCTTAACTTGGTTCTTCACAACGATAATCTTGCGATCGATGTTGTGACCGAGCTTTTCAAGAGCTTCAGCAATTTGAATGTTGGTGATTGAACCATAGATGGTGCCCTTGTTGCTCACCTTAGCGGTAAGAGTAAGAGCTACATCCTTCAGGCTTTCAGCCACAGCTTCAGCATCAGCTTTGATCTTAGCGAGCTTGTGAGCGCGTTGACGTTGGTTTTCAGCCAACACCTTAAGTGCAGATTCAGAAGCGATAACTGCCTTGCCTTGTGGAATAAGGTAGTTACGACCGTAACCACTCTTTACTTCAACTACATCATCCTTGTATCCAAGGTTGTTGATATCTTCTTTTAAAATAATCTTCATAAAAACTTTCCTCCTTTTTTTAATTATTTCATCAAATCGGTAACGTAAGGAAGCAAAGCCAAGTGACGAGCACGCTTAACGGCTTTAGCAACTCTTCTTTGGAACTTCAGAGAAGTACCGGTGATGCGACGAGGAAGAATCTTACCCTGCTCGTTCAAGAATTTCTTCAAGAATTCAGGATCCTTATAGTCGATGTACTTGATACCGCTACGTTTGAAACGGCAATATTTTTTCTTCTTGGTGTCCACTGAAAGTGGAGTGAGATAACGGATTTCTGATTGTTGTGCCATAGTTTAAAACCTCCTAAAATTAAGCATTGTTTGATTCTTCAGCTGGAGTTTCTTCAGCCTTTACTTCTTTAGCACTCTTCTTCAAGCCACGACGCTTAACAGCATATTCGTGAGCAAACTTGTCGAGGTGGAAAGTGAGGAAGCGGAGTACGCGTTCGTCACGACGATAAGCAGTTTCGAGTTTTGCAACTACGGTTGGTTCTGCATCGAATTCCAACAAAGTGTAAAATCCGGTAGTTTTCTTTTGGATTGGATAAGCGAGCTTGCGCAAACCCCAATTTTCTTCGTTAGCAATTTCTGCACCATGTTTGGTGAGAACTGCTTTGAATTTCTCTACCGCTTCCTTCATCTGAGGCTCAGACAAAACGGGAGTTAAAATGAAAACGGTTTCGTAATGATTCATATTACTTCAAATGATTAAAAATTAATAATTTGCCTCTTGTTGTCCAAAAAGCGGTGCAAAGTTAGTGATTTTTTGCCAAACCACAAACAAAAAACACCTGAAAATTTGGAGATTATCTTCAATTTCAGGTGTTTTTTCAGGTCAATATCAGAATTTTGCTTATTTCCCAAGCAGAATTTCATTGATTTTCTTGGCAATCACTTCCTTGGGGTAGAGCCCGGTTAAAGTTTTGGGCGTTCCTTTTTTTGGGAAAAACACCAAGAATGGCACGCTGCGCACTTGCAGGGCTTGAGCAAGTGGCTTGTTTTTATCCACATCCACGCTGTAAAAGTCCACCTTACCCTTGAATTGCTTTGCCAATTCGTCAAGAATAGGGGCGAGCTTTCGACATGGGCCGCACCAAGTGGCGTTGAAATCAACCACGGCAGGTCGATTGCCTTTGAAATGAAATGATGTGTCCTGCTCCAAGATGAAGCCAATCTTCTCGGCAAACTGCTCCATGTCTATTTCTTGAACCTTTCCCTTAATCTGGGCACTGGCGCAAAGCATGGCAACGCTTGCAAATAATGTTAAAACGATTCTTTTCATAACCTATAATTGTTATTGTTTATTGATGCTCTGGACGCAAGAGGTCGTTCACCGTCTTTACTGGGTTGAAGGTTTCGATTGGCACTTCCACAAACACGGTAATCCAGTCGCTCATCGAGCCGTTCCACAATCCTGGCAACTCAAGTGCCTTGATGTCAACGCCATTTTTCGACTTCATGCTAATCAAACCAGTGTCAAGGTCAACAAATTCCTTCAAATTGAATTTCTCGCCCTTATAGTCTTTCAAATAGCACACCAAATCCACAGGATTGAAGTGTGTGCCGCTGTTCATTAATGCCACTGCATCGGGATTTGACGAGTCGATTTGTGCCGATTCGAGGATTTGTGGCGAATAAGTACCGTCAGGGTTATAAGCCAAATATGGGCCACCGCCTGGCTCGCCTTCATTTTTCACCACGCCGCACACACGAATTGGGCGGTTGAGTTTCGCCTTGATGTATGCGCATAGTTGCTCTTTATCCATTTCTGCGGTCTTGTCGGAATGAATCGAGAGTTCATTTTCCAAGTATGCGAGCATCGGCTTTAGTTCTTTCTCTGTGCATTCGCCAGCCTCAATCTTTTGGAGCATAGCGGCAACCTTGGCTTGAATTTCCACCAGATAGCCGGCGATCACACGTTTATATTTTGTGGTTGTAGCACGGAACTTCGATGGCACCACATTGTCGATATTCTTGATGAACACAACAGCGGCTTCACGTTCATTCAAGTTCTCAATAAGCGCACCATGGCCAGCAGGGCGGAACAGCAGTTCGCCATTTGGCTCGCGATATGGCGTGTTATCCATATTCACAGCTATAGTGTCGGTCGATGATTTTTGCTCCGACATGGTCACATTATATTTCACGCCCCACACTTGCTCATAAATTGGCAATTTAGCCGTCAACAGTTTTTCAAATTCCGCTTTATGCTCTGGCGAAACAGTGAAGTGCAAATTCACCTTGCGGTTTTTGTCAGCGGCATATTGTGCGCCTTCCTCCAAATGTTCTTCAAGTGGGGTGTGGGCATTGCCACCTGTGGTTGTGTGGAATTTGAGCAAAGCCTTTGGCAAGAAGCCGTAGTTCAAACCTTCAGGTTCAAGCATCGCTTTCACCACGTCCACATACCTTCCTGCCGACATCAGTTCTTGCACATTTGAGCGATAGAGTTTTCTGCAAGCGTTGTTCAAGTCGGCATAGAATGCAAATTTTGTGATGTTTTCAAAATACTCCTTTTCAAAATCAGTGGTAGGCGCATCTTTTCCCGACGAAGCGAAAGCAAACATATTCTTAAACATGCGACTTGCCGCACCAGAGGCTGGCACAAATTTCTCAATAGCCTTGCCTGTCTGTTGGAAATCCGACCATGCTTTCACACAAGCGGCTGTTTCTTCGGGCGAGAATGCCTTAATTCCATTGCCGATGGTAGCAACAGCGTTGATTTTCAAAAATGGGAAACCCACTTCAAAGCGCTTCAGTTGAGCGTCAATCATTTCGGCTGTGACACCTTTCTTCTCAATGAAGGTCAAATCAGAGGTAGATAACATAGCAATAATTCAATAATTTATAAAGTTTTTCGTTTAATTTAATATTCCGTAATGGCAACTTAATTAGTTTGTCATTTGTAAAGTTAAGCATTTTATTTTAATTTTGGGGCGAAATTTAGACAATAATACGTGCAAAATGAACACAGACCTCAAATATTTCAACGAAGAAGAGAAGAAAAACGTCGCAGCCTATGTGGAGGCTTTGCGCTCAATGCTTGGTAGCGAGCTTGCTGAGTCTGATTTTCAGAATGTGTACCGGGTGATTGTCGAGGGCATTGACGCTGGTCACATCAAGCGCGATAAATACGGCATTAATCCTGTGGAGCGCAGCCTATGCACGGCTTGCCTTGTGAACGAACTCATCGCTCCCGACCGCAACATCACCATCGCCACGTTGCTCTACAATCTCTCTCGGGAGGGCTTCGTGACGGAAGAACAGATCAAAGATATGTTCGGCTCGGATGTGTCAAAGCTCGTTCATGGATTGATTAATGTGTCATCACTATATAAAAAACAGGCTGCTGTGGAGAACGACAATTTCCACAAGTTGCTCATGACTTTTGCCGAAGATATTCGTGTGATTATCATCATGATTGTCGATCGCTTGGGGTTGATGCGCAGAATCAATCACCACCCCGACGAGAAGTTTGTACGCGACATATCTTCCGAGGCACGTTACTTGTATGCACCACTGGCTCACCGCTTGGGTCTTTACACCATCAAGTCGGAGCTGGAAGACCTTTCATTGAAATATCTCAACAGAAAGATATACACCCAAATCGCTCAAAAGTTGAACGAGACGAAGCGTCAGCGCGATGCCTACGTCACCAACTTTATCGAGCCTATCCGCCAAGGACTCGAAAAATCGGGGTTGAAATACGAAATCAAGGGCCGCACCAAGTCAATCAACAGCATTTGGAACAAGATGCGCAAGAAGGACGTGGACCTAAAGGACATGTACGACCTGTTTGCCATTCGCATCATTCTCGACTCGCCAAAGGAGCAGGAGAAGCGTGATTGCTGGACGGCGTATTCTATCGTCACCGACATCTACACCGCCAACGTATCGCGCCTGAAGGACTGGATTTCAATGCCTAAGTCTAACGGCTACGAGTCGCTCCACATCACCGTGCGAGGACAGGAAGATAAGTGGGTGGAGGTGCAGGTGCGCACGAAGCGAATGGACGAGATTGCTGAGCGTGGACTTGCCGCACACTGGAAGTACAAGGGCATCAAGAGTGAGGGCGATGTGGACATGTGGATGAACAATGTGCGCGAGGTGCTTGAGGCTGGCAGCGATGGTCAAATGGGGCTGATTCGTGAAATGAACATGAACCTTTATGATAAAGAGGTGTTTGTGTTCACTCCAAAAGGCGACCTCTTTAAGTTGCCACTGGGCTCTACCGTGCTCGACTTCGCTTTCCACATTCACTCGAAAGTGGGTTGCACTTGCATCGGCGCAAAGGTCGATGGCAAAAACCAGAAGTTCAACTACAAGCTGAAGAGTGGCGACACCATCGAGATTCTCACTTCCACCAACCAATCGCCACGACAAGACTGGCTCAACTTCGTGGTTACCTCTAAGGCACGCAACAAAATCAAACAAGCCGTCAACGAGGAAAAAATGAAGAAAGCGGATATGGTGCGCGAAATGCTCGAACGCCGTTTCAAAAACCGTAAAATCGATGTTGACGAAGCTTCGTTCTCAAAATATGTGAAAAAGAGGGGCTACAAGTCGATTATCGACTTTTATGTAGAAATTGAGTTGGGCAATATCGATGCCAACGAGGTGATAGACGGTTACGCAGAGTTCATCAAGCCTGTTGAGCAAGTGCTCACCCACGAGACTGCTGATAAGTTTGTGCTCCAAAGCAAGGTGCAAGACACCGACGACACCGACTCAGAGATCCTGATTATCGGCAACGATGTGAAAGGCATCAACTACAAGTTCTCGAAGTGCTGCAATCCAATCTATGGCGACAAGATTATGGGTTTCATATCCAGTTCCGGAGCCATTAAAATCCACCGCATGGACTGTGGCAACGTGAAGAACTTGATGGAGAAATATCCTTACCGCGTCATCAAGTCGCAATGGTCGGGCAAACTTGGCAACCAATTCGCCGCCACGCTGAAAGTAGTAGGGCAGGACGACATTGGTATCGTTACTAACATCACTTCGCTCATCAACAAGGAGGGTGACACCGTGCTGCGCAACATTTCCATCAACTCTAACGACGGGCTTTTTGAAGGGCACCTCGTGATCGGCATCAATAGCCTCGATCACCTCTCCACCTTAATCCAAAAAATCCAAAATCTCCGAGGCGTAAAAGAAGTCACCCGCCTCTCCCATTAAAGCACCGACACAAAATGCTCCATCTTGGTTAATAACCATTTACAGCGGACGCAAAATTATTGCGTCCGCTTCCTTTTTAACACAAAACCTAAACCAAATTTAACCACAAAAGCCACAGAATTTTTAACCCAAATCAAGTTCACCAATTAATAATAGAAGATAAGTATTTGCGCCACTTCAAATACCAATTTTTAGGTATTGCCAAAACACATAAACCCTCGTAATTTTGCAACCGAGAACAATGATAATCACAAGATTGAAACTTCAATTGAAATATAATAACAAAAAAAAAGAATAACATGAAGAAAATTTTTACTTTTGCTTTAGCCACTCTGATGGCAGGTAATATGATGGCACAAATGCATGGCGTGTTAAACTTCGCAGGCGCATCTACCGCCAATGTTCTGAACCAGAATGTAGAAAACCCAAGCGACACCGTGAAGTTTGAAATGGTGAACGCCGCTTCTGGTAATATCACTCTTCCAAATATCACCTATGACAATTTCGTGATTTCCTCATTCACTATCGCAAATGTTGCATTCACGATGGGTGCCAACCATGTGGTAACTATGCCCGACCAGACATTCGCAACCAAAGTTACTGTTGGCGGCGAAGAAAAGAATATTACAGGTTCTTCGCTCAAAGGTACTTACGACATGGCAGACAACTCCTTGACACTGAATCTCACATTCAAATATGGAGCAATGCCATTCGACATGACCTACAGCATCAAGGCATACTATATTAAGCCAGTGGCAAGTGCCATCACCGTCAATGTTGGCGGTGCATTCAATTACGCCAATGAAAACGTCAGCTACAGCGTGCGCAAGTATATCGACAACAACGTGCAAAAAGTGGATGTGGAAATTCCCACCTACACTCTCGACAACACCGTGATGGGCAACCTCACACTCGGAACCTATACAGTGAAAGGTTTGACCTACGACGAGGAGAAGGGTGGATTCTACCGAGACTACAAGAATGACGGACTTAAATTCCACTTCACAGCCGAAACAGGCGGAAAAAAGACTATGGACGGCGACTATTCGTTCAACCCAGAGAAGAACAATAATATTCTTGTGAAATACAACGGCAACAAGGTGGAAGACATCGTCAACACTTTCCAAATGGGAGCCATGCCATTTGCTATTGTTACCAAATTCAACACAAATTCCTCTGGTATCACATCTGTCACAAAGGATGAGAAAAGCAACAAGATAAACGACGGCAAAATCTACAACATCTATGGACAGGTAGTAGGTGAGGACTATAAGGGAATTGTAATTATTAACGGAAAGAAGTATCTTAAGAGATAAGGTATTATTGATGAAAAATATTTTTAAACTATTCGTTGCTGCGGTGAGTGTTTCGGCACTCACCGCTTGCAACAATCTTTTTGACGATATTTACGACAAGCCTCAAGAAATTGTTCCAGCAAAAGGACAGGTCATAATCGACGCAACAAGTTGGACAGATTGGTATTATGTGGACCTCAATCGCTTACATCAGCTCACCCTTGAAGGCAACGAGGAAGAACTATTTAAAGCACAAACAGAGTTTGAAGCCTATTCTATTCCGATGGAGGCAACAGGCGATAGGGTTGACACACCGACTCCTGGAGAAGAAAACTCCACCATAACACAAGGCAAAAAACCAGGGCAATACATGTATTGGTTCGATGTGTTTGGCGCGGGTATAAAGAATAACACATTTTCCCACTTCACACCCACAGCCGAACAGGCAGCACCTGATGATTGGACCTTTGCTGTACATCGCAACAACGTTAGGACCAACGGTGGTGCTGTATTTGAAACCACATACACCTCAATGGCACAATTGCCAGAGAGTAGCAATGCGTTCAAAAACATGAAGTTCGTCGAGGACGAATGGACTGAGAACGAAGTGTGGGACAGTCAAGAGCAGATGCTTCTTGGTTACGTTCCCTCGCAAGGCATCGCCATAAATCGTGTGCTTTCATCGTGGTTAAGCATGGAAATTCCGCCTATGCCTCCAGCCTTCAGCTTGAACAACCATGTGTTTATATTGCGACTAAAGGACGGCACATATGCAGCTTTGCAACTTGAAAATTATCTCGCACCTAACGGCACAAAATGTTATCTTACAATCAATTATAAGTACCCCTATTAAGTTAGGTGACGCTTCAGAAAAGAATTATGCAGAAACAAATATTTTTCTCAACACTGATGGCAGTAGTCGCATGCCTATCGTCATCAGCACAGGATGCATACACTGACACAATCTACCGAAAGTTCGACCTCGACGAGGTGGTGGTGACTGGCACACGCACTCCTAAGTTTTTAAAAGACACCCCCATACAGACTCGTGTAATCAACGCAAAAGAGATTGCCCGACTCGATGCAACGAATGTGCAGGATCTCATGCAGCAAGAACTGCCTGGGGTGGAATTCACTTATGCTATGAACCAACAGACTCACCTTAATTTCTCTGGTTTTGGCGGACAAGGAGTACTCTTTCTTGTCGATGGCGAACGACTTGCTGGTGAGACTATGGACGATGTGGATTTCACCCGATTGAGCATGGACAACGTGGAACGAATTGAAATAGTGAAGGGCGCTGCATCGGCTCTCTATGGAAGCAATGCCACAGGTGGCGTGATAAATATCATCACGAAGAAAAGCCAAAAACCTGTAACACTCAACGTGAACGCACGATATGCCAAGCACAATGAGCAGCGCTACGGTGGAACCTTCGGGCTGAATGGTAAGCACTGGTACAATATGTTCACAGTGAATTTCAACCAAATGGACAACTACGATGTGCACAGTGCGTCCAACCCGGTTACTCGCATTATCTCAACTGTGTATGGCGATAAGACCATCAATTTCAAGGATCAACTGGCGTGGAGTCCCAACAAGAACTTTCATCTTTCGGGACGCGCAGGATATTTCTTTCGCGAAACTGTGAGGTCAGCCGACCAGCCTGAGCGATACCGTGATTTCTCTGGCGGTCTTGGTATGCAATGGAACATTTCCGAACACGACGATTTTCAGGCGAGCTATGCGTTTGACCAATACGATAAATCGGACTATCAACGCATCACCAAGCTCGACATTCGCGACTACAGCAATGTGCAAAACTCTCTACGACTGCTCTACAACCACAGGTTCGATAGGGGAGATGTGCTCACCATCGGTTCCGACTTTATGCACGACTATCTCTACAACACTAACTTGGAGAACGAAACGCGTAACCAAAACACTTGGGACTTGTTTGGACAATACGACTGGCGTATTTCCGACCAATGGGAGGCTGTGGGTGCCGTGCGTTATGACTATTTCTCAGATGGTAAGGAGTCGCACGTTACGCCAAAACTCAATGTCTGCTACAAACCTATCTACAATCTCTCAATTCGTGCGGGATATGGTATGGGATTCAGAGCACCAACTCTGAAGGAGAAGTACTACAACTTTGATATGGCGGGCATCTGGATTGTTGAGGGCAATGCTAATCTAAAATCGGAAGTGAGTCACAATTTTAATCTCTCTGCTGAATACTCCAAAGGGCACTACAACCTCACAGGTTCAGTATATTATAATAAGGTTAAGAACAAACTCGCAACTTCGGCTCCATACTTCAAGACGCCCAACGACAAACTGCCATATTTGCCCTACGCTAACCTTGACGATTATAGCGTTTGTGGTGGTGAAATTGGAGCGCAGGCAAAGTGGAACAATGGTTTAGGAGCGCGACTGACTTATGCCTACACTAAGGAACAGCTTGCAAAGGATAAGGATGGGCACACCATCAACAACCAGTATATACCAGCACGTGAACATGCACTTAACGCTCGCGTAGATTTCGACAAGCAGTTCAGTAAAAAATATGGGTTGAACATTGCGCTTCAAGGTCGTGTACTTTCTGGAGTGGAAAATGTGGAATACAAGGACTACTACGACGTGAGCAAGGGAACTATCACTGTGGAATATCCTGCCTACACTATTTGGAAACTCTCGGTCGTGCAGCGTGTGGGTAATGCGGTTAAGGTAACTGCGGCTCTCGATAATGTATTCGGATATAAACCAAAATATTATTATCTCAATAGTCCAATAACCGACGGTGTCAATTTTCAGATTGGCATGTCGATAGATATAGATAAATTATTTTAAACACTTTAATGTTATATACGATTATGAAATCAAATTGGTGGAAAGCAATAGCATCGTTTCTTTTGGTACTCTTTACAATGCCTTTAGGACATGCATTGATGATGATAATGGAAAAGACAATGACACCTGAGGCGTTGCACTATTCTGCATTCTTTATGGGGTTGGTTGGTCTGTTCATTGTAATTGCTGGCGTGTTTGTTAAAGGTGACACTAAACAGACGCTATTTGGATTAATCGGAGGTCTGCTGTTCTGGACTGGATGGGTGGAGTTTCTATTTCAATACTACGCTACTCGATGGGGCACACAACCCGAAATTGAGAATGGCGAGATTGTGACAAAACCCGAATATCTCATCTTGCCTGCGACCTTTGGCATGTGGATGATGGTGATGACTCTTTACATTTTCTCTACTAAAAACGGTTGCAACTTCATTAACTGGTGGCAACGAACACTTTTTCGCTCACGCAAAAACGAAATAGCAGCACGTCCTATGACACACCACACGAGCATCGTCACATTCATGGAGATAAACATGATTTTGTGGTCAAGTTACTTGCTTCTGATGTTCTGCTACGACAAAAACTTCCTCGGCGATCACCATCCTGTTACAAGTATCGTGGCTGCGGCTTGTCTGCTCGGTAGCATTTTCATTTTCAAGAAACAACTGAAACTGTCAGCATGGGGTGCCAACATACGCATGGCTATAGCAACTGTGGTGGTTTTCTGGGTGCCGGTAGAAGTGCTCGGTCGTCTTGACTTCTTCCATGAGTTTTGGGTTGAGCCTCAAGAATATGCCACACAGATGATTTGCATTCTCGCATCATTCATTGTGCTGCTGGGATATATTGTAGTTTCCGCAAGAAAGAAAAAAACAAAAAAAGAATAATAGATGAAGAAAGGCACTTGGAGAAAGCACCATAAATGGCTGGGGCTCGGCATGACGTTTTTCTTGCTGATATTTTGCGTGTCGGGCATCTTACTTAATCACCGTCAGCTCATCAAGGAGGTGAACGTGAGCAGGAAGTTTCTGCCCAGCCGTTATGAGTTCAAAAATTGGAATGGCGGACTGCTGAGAGGCACTCTCGACATTGGTAACACATCTACATTTGTTTCTCACCAAATTACTGACTCGAGCCACACCGTTCTGCTATATGGCAACGGCGGCATCTGGCTCACAGACTCCAAGGCCTCATTCTTCAAAGATTTCAACAAAGGACTGCCCACAGGTGCAGACTTACGCCAAATCAGGAATGTAGTGAATATTGAAAGTGACGGGTATGGTAGCAACTTATTTGCCGTATCTCCGTTCGCCCTTTATCGCTACAGTAATCATGGGGCATGGAAAGAGATAAATATGCCATTAGACGAAAACGAGAAGTTCACCGACATTACTTGTCATGGCGACACGCTTGTGGTGCTGAGTCGTTCGTTCATATATACATCTCTTCCTCCATACGATTCATTCTCGCGAATTGAAATTCACGCACCAAGTGATAACGACGGTAAGGTGTCGGCGTTTCGCACGGTATGGTTGCTGCACAGCGGCGAATTGTTCGGTACAGTTGGAAAACTCGTTGTCGATGCCATAGCCGTTGTTCTTGTATTGCTGTGTATCACAGGAATTGTTTTTTGGATAAGACCAAAACATAAATTTTGGCTAAAAAATTCACTCAGACTACACAACAGCATAGGGCGATACACCATTGTCCTTACACTACTGGTAGCCATTACTGGTTGGTACCTACGTCCGCCTGTGATGATTCCATTAGCGTTAAACAAAATTCCTGCAATTCCAGGCACTTCCCTCAAAAGCCCAAATCCATGGAACGACAAACTGCGCATGATTGCGTACGATGACACGTGCCACGACTGGCTTCTATCGACCTCAGAGGGTTTCTATTCCCTGAATTTACAGCAGGGGACAGCAAAGAAGATTGATTCAGCCCCACCTGTAAGCGTGATGGGGTTGAATGTATTGCAAAAAGATGATGATGGCAAATGGCTTTGTGGCTCTTTCAGCGGATTGTTTATCTGGGATAGACAGCACCATACTTCCACCGACTATTTCACTGGAAAGCCAGCACCAAAGCGCCAAGGACCGCCCTTCGGCAAGAAAGCAATTGCTGGCATGAGTCAAGACTTCTCATCGCCTGTGATAGTGGAATATGACGAAGGTTCATCATTTGCCGCTCAACCAGCAGAAATGAACCAACTCCCTATGTCGCTTTGGAATGTGGCACTTGAAGTGCACAGTGGAAGAATATTCATCGGCTCCATAGCCACATATATTTTCATCTTCGTGATGGGCTTGCTCGCCATCTGGTGCCTATGGTCAGGCTATCGCATCAGAATTAAGCGTCCTTGACACAAACCCAAGTTTTTATCCAAAAGCCATGTTTTGCTTTAGAAGCAAACCTAAACATAAGGCCACTATCTCCCGTTTTAGCATTTACACATCACTTTTCAAGACCTATTTTTGCGAAGAGTTCATTGAAATAATATTAGAGGCTTTTAGCATGTTTAGTGTTTCAGGTGTTTCAGGTGTTTCAGGTGTTTCAGGTGTTTCAGGTGTTTCAGGTGTT
>ERZ827496.82-NODE-82-length-127451-cov-57.275927_pt1 | contig 127451 bp, 141 predicted proteins | sample MGYA00519769_ERZ827496 | MGnify/ENA primary metagenome ERZ827496 (study PRJEB31778, sample SAMEA3449327) | human gut metagenome | biome: human gut; feature: human-associated habitat; material: faeces | place: United Kingdom | collected 2010/2012 ...
GAATCATCGTGATGCCAGTAATCGTGTACCAAAACAAATACTTTTTTACTCATAATTATACATCCTTTCATCACCATTTTATGGCTATGTTTTTGTGAATTCTCGTTTTTTAGATGTGCATTAAATTCCGATTTATAAATTACATACCGCGTACAATGGTATATTTACCATCCATTCCTGATTCATATACTTTAGAGTCGAAAAACGTACAGATTCGCAGATAGCATGCCACATTTTTATGGTCTATTCTACCGTTATTTCAACTTTTTTCTTACCTTACCAGTTTTGTTTTTTGCATTTTTTCTTGCCTTACATCACTGCAATATTACATTTTTTCGTCACTGGTCATAAATTTGTTATGTTTTTTATCTGATATTATCATAAAATCTCTGCAACACGATTGCCAACTCTTCCGGAGCTTCTATGTTTGCTTCATGACCTGTTTTCACAAGTTCATGGAAACAGGCGTTGTTCAAATATTGGCAAAGTTCTTTTGAAGTTTTTTTGTTTGCAGTGTCCTTCTCTCCACAAATGAGCAATACTGGGCAAGACACCTTATGCAGGGAGTCACTGAAATCCAATTCAGCCATCGTCCCGCACAGGCTGATAACATCCGCTTTTTTGAAACCCATTTTATTGAATGCCGAATTCGGCATAAGATGAAACAATATATTCTGAACTTTCAATAATTTTTTTGGCATTTTATATTGTGCTGCAATTAATACGAGCGCCTTTACTTTATCTGGGTGGTCTATCGCATAATTAAGTGCCAAAACAGCGCCTAGAGAAAGCCCACATAAGACAATTTCATCGTTCACCTTGTCACATTCTGATGAGAATGCCGAATATAATTCCTTATATGTAGCAGATTTTCCTTCTAACATCTCTGCCAAACCCAATTTAACACTACTTTCCGATACCTTCGTTTCTTTTATTACTTTATTCCAACTGTCTGGTTTTTGTCCTAGTCCATGCAAATATAAATACTTCATATATTGTCGCTCCTTCAAACTGGAAATTTTTCAAATTATCAATTTCTAATTTCCGTACAGAGATATATAAATCATCTGCTCTCTAATTGTTCGAAATGATAACGCGGTTTTCCAACACTCTTTTTTCCATACTCAATAGCTTCTGTAGGGCAATAACAAATACAAGCCATACAATGAGTGCATTGCTTTCCCCATACAGGCTTTCTGTCCTTAAGCGCAATGTTGTTCAATGGACAATTCTTAACACATTGACCACAACCGACACAGGCAGCATCCGTACGAAATGCATCAGATTTCACAAAGAAATGATAAAAAATCGGATTTACCGGACCACTCATTAACCGGTCATAAAGATTGTTTCTTGGTACAGCGAACGGCTGCTTTGCCTTAATGTGCGCAATTATATCCATAATAGCAGGTTCCGCATTTTTAACAATCTTTCTTGCTTCTTCTGCTTTCGGTGCACCAAACATAGCAATATAATTTTCCGGCATAATAACCTGAGCTGTACCCATATACCATAAATGTTTTTGCTCCGCAAGGCGCCGATTATATTTCGCTGCATTCCCAATCTCGCCTCCACAGTCCATCACGAACCAAATGCGTTCTGCAAAAAGCAGTTCCGTTTTACAAAGCCACTCCGATACAATTTGTGGAATACGCCACGCATAAGTTGGAACCACTACGATTATATTTCTGCCTATTTTCATTGGCGAATAATCTGTTGCCTTGATTTTTGCATTCATATCTACAATCTCGTCCTGCAATTCATCTGCAATTTTCTTTGCTATATAACGACTATTACCAGTTCCGGAAAAGCACAAGATCATAATAACATTACCTCCGTATTTGCCTCAAAGCCAAGCTTTTCATAAAAGTTTTTTCTCCAACACTCTTATTGAAATCATCTCACAATATCGTCATTTTTCTCGTATGGCATCGGCTCCCCATTTTCTTTATGTAGGCGTCCTATTTTATCGCAGATTCTATCGTACAAATTATCATTCACATATGCAATCTTCTCCATATCCACATTGTTCTCTGATTTTTTTCCGCTGTAGAATTTTTGGGCGTATGTTCCACATTCTTTTATGTAAGCCATTATTAAATTAATTTCTTATTTCTCGACTTCTGAAAAAATAGGTTGTTCCGTTAATTTTCCACTGATAAAATCACAAAAATAGGAATAGTCATCAAAATACTGCTGCTCATACTCTTTGCCTATGATCGCACCAATCGTCAAATTGTTTTTTTCTCTTTTTAATTTATCAAATAATCCCTCTGTTTTCTGCCCTTTTCAATCAGAAATACTATAGCCGTTAAAGTTTATATTGCATGAAGTTACCATTATGTACAAATCCAAAATCCGTATATAATTTAACTCCCATATCAGACGCTGTAATCTGTATTGTTCCACAGCCATATTCCCTGGCGTCATCTATAACGCGGGATAGCAGTTCCTTTGCAATACCCCTTCTTCTATATTCCGGATTAGTAAACATACTGGACAACAATCCTATCTTTCCACTTGGACATCCAAAATAGGGAGGCTTCTCCACAAATGACATCCCGCTTGTTCCAATAATATTTTCCTCATCAAGGGCAAGCCAAGATACAAATGTTCCATCCGCCATATGTCGAGTATAATATTCCTTCAATGCAGGAACCAAATCTATCTTTTCTTTAGCACCTTCTTCTCTAAGCTGATTTATCCTCATGTGAATAAACGTATTCAGTTCTTTTTCTGTAAGTCTTTTATATCTAATATCCATTTTCACGATTCCCTTATACAAACTGATATTTATAAATTACATACCGCATACAATGGTATATTTACCATCCATTCCTGATCCATATACTTTAGAGCCGAAAAACGTAGCTTTCTCTGTTCCATAATAATACGGTGTGTGCGGTGTATCTGAAATCATCTGCTGCAACATATATTGCTCTGTGAGATTACCCTTGAATTCCATAAAAATATCATTTTCTTCCAATATAGATGTCGCCGGCAACTCACTTAATGCCCCCAGTAATCCGACATCCAGCATAAACAATTTATACGCATTCATACGTTGGTTGTTATAAAAAGAAATATATGCTGTTTTCTCATAACAATTCTTTCCACCGTAACAGACTATCCAATACTGTTCCAACCATCATTGAAATTCAGAAACTCCAAAAGACTCTCTTCCTCTTAAAATCCACCATAATGAGACAGCGTCTCTGTTGCTAATTCTGTCCCAACTCTCATAGCCTCATAAATATTCCCATTTATCAAATGTGAACATACAAAGCCTGCATGGTAACTATCTCCACAACCTGTAGTATCAATTACTTCTTTAACTTCATTAGCTTGAACAAAATACTTTTCACCATTATGATATGTAACACTTCCTTTATCAGCTAAAGACACATTAAATAGCCCTTTATACTTCTTTGAAAACGCTTCAAATATTGGGAGAATTGATTTCTCTCCACTAATCATGAAATAATCTATATATGGTGCATATTTTTCCATTTCTTTAAAATTACGATATTCTACAAAATCCACTGCCAATCTGAAATTGTTATTCTTTTTTAAATCTATAATTTGTCCAAAACAGCCTGCCCAAAAATGTACAAATACAACATCTGATTTTTTGATAAACTCCAATTCATCATGGTTCAATATCATTTTATCAACAATATCACCCGTCCATGAATCATCTTTGTAATATCTGTCACCGCCGGCTGTAAGATATGTACGATTATTCGCTGTTACTTTATCCTTTTCTACTCTTACGTGGCTTACATCTATTCTCTTATCAGAAATAGAATCCATAATAAATTTTGCGTAAGAATCCTGTCCAACTGCACCCAATATTGAAACATTGAACTCCTCAAATTTTGATGCATGGGCTGCAAAATTAAGGGCTTCACCGCCAGCATATAGTTCATCAGTTCCATCAAAAACATCTACACATAAACACGGAAGTGCTACTAAATTTATCATTCTTTATACCTCTAAAATTTCTAATTTTTCTGTTTTATCAACTTAATTCTGTCATAATATAAAATGACTTTCGGCAGGGTTGGTCAAAATTTTAAAAACCAGAAAAGCTTCCCTCCATATGGATTTTTCTTACTGATTAACAGCGCAGAAACTGCATGTAATAATAAAAATGCACCGCTTATGATCGCCATTACCAGTTCAAACTGTGATAAGACCGACATGGAATTATCATTATAGCCTATATAAACATTCTTACTGCCCAGAGTGCTGCAATTTCCCTCATACCAGAACACATCGGCACCATTGACAGGCGAATTCGCCTTAATCTGCAGCACCGTATAAGTTGACCGGATGCCTTTCCCATAACGTGATTTGTAATTTCTGACATCATTTCCGCTATGTACCTTGACATGATTGGAGCTCTGCCGAGAACTTTGATATGTTACAGTTCCTTTTGTATGATTCTTCTTACAGGCATATCCGACCACCTTCGGCATACCCGGCCGCAAAGAAAATCAAAGCAACTACAAGTGCTAAAATCTCAGCCGTATAGAACGCATTCACCGATTTGTTTTTCATTTTTATCTCCATAGTATAGCAAAACAGGGAGCTAATCATCTTATCTCCCTGAAATTAACAATTCGCATTTTAAGCTGCAAAGCACTTAAATTAAAGGTTTGCACTCAAAGTAGCAACGCACTTAAATCAAGCAAGTGTACTTGCTCGTTTACATTATATGTAATTATCAAGAAAAAAGCAATAAAACTAATTGAGATTTATGCTATGTAAACGGACAAAACCACACTCTATGATCTTCATCTCTTACAAACGTATAAATCGATTTTAATCACTCAAATTCTTTTATATCATTCCATCTTCTTTCCCGTATTAATTGCTGTATAATTTTAGTTGAATTCTCCAGCTTTTTCTAAGTGCCACATACGAAATCAAAAAGTTTGCAAGCCAGCCGGCCGGTACAGCAAGCCAGACAAACGCAATACCGAAACGAGGTGCAAAAATCAATGCAACCGACAAGCGTATCGCAAGGTTTACCATATTTGCAATGAGAAACGGACGCATAATTCCAAGTCCGCGAAGGACTCCGTCAGTTGCCATCTTAATACCCATAAAAATGAAAAAATAACCAAGCCATCTCATATAATCGCCAGATACTTGATACGCCAAAGCAGTTCCATCTTTACCAAGAAATAGCGAAGAAATTTGTGTGTGCAGTGTTTCAATAACTACAAAAGCAAGCACTGCAAAACATACATCCAACACCAACGCAGCATGATACCCTTTTTTGATACGTTCAATTTTCCTTGCACCATAGTTCTGGGAAACATATGGTGAAACTGCATTACCAATGGATACGAATATCAATGAAAAAACATTCTCTACTCTCATCGTTGCTGCATAACCTGCAAGCGCCTGCGTGCCGAATGGATTTACAACAGCCTGTACGATCATCATACCAATTGACACTGTAGACTGCTGCAGAACAGACGGAACGGCAATTTGAAGCATAGAAGCTAGTTCCTGCCTGTCAAACCAGTTAAAGGGACTTTTATATCGACGCATCCGGCTAAAGAAAATCAAAAGCGAGAACACGGCGGAAATTCCCTGTGCAATAAGAGTTGCGAGAGCGGCACCGAACACACCCAGACCAAGACCGGCTACCAGCCAAATGTCCATAAAAATATTCAAAATAGAAGAAACTATCAAAAGGCCTAACGGAATCTTCGATTCACCGATTGAGTTAAACATCGTTGAAAGAATGTTATACATAAACAGAAACGGAAATCCCACAAAATAAACGCGAAGGTACAACACTGCTTCCTCCAGTATATCAGCAGGTGTCTGTAATGAAGTCATCATAAAACGAGAAAAACAAAAACCGAAAATACCCAAAAGTACGCTTAAAATCAAAAAGCTGATCAAGGATGTTGATACAATTGTTTTCATTTTGCTATAATTTTGGGCACCAAAATAACGACTTACGAGCACTCCCGCCCCTACCCCGGCACCGAGTGCTATACAGATAAAAACATTTGTCAGTGCGGCACAGGCGCCAACTGCCGCAAGTGCAGGAGCACCGACATACTGACCAACAATGATTGAATCTGCCATATTGTATACCTGTTGAAAGAAGCTGCCCAGAATCATAGGCATTGCAAATACAGTCAGTGCTTTTATAGGGGCATCTGTAATTAAATATTCATCTTTTGACATTATCATTTTCCTCCATAAAACGTAAAACGTTACAAAATCAGAGCTAACGCGGCCAATACAATGTTATTGCATACAGTCAACTTGCTTTTTTCTGTATTTTAACGGAGAAACTCCGTATGTTTTTTTAAAACTTCTGATAAAATAGCTTATATTTTGATAACCGCTCCGCATTGCTGCCTCTGTAACAGAAATATCGGTGTCTTGCAACAGTTGTTTTGCATACTCTAATCGTAAATACGCCACATATTGTGAAAGTGTAATATGAAAATGCTCCTTAAAATATCTGGATATATATTTTTCAGAAAGATGAAATTGCTCCCCAAATTCCCTTAATGATATTTTTCCTGTAAAATTCTGCTGTATATACGAGACCATTTCTTTTTCTACAATATTTCTACCACTTGTGTTATTTTCTACTATAAAACCCTTTTCCCACATTTCAAGAATAAATTGTAAAAGAATTATTTTGGTCTTTATCTGCGTCGTTATGTTCAACTCTCTTTCACTCTTTTTTGCTTCATATATCTCAATTAACTGCTCACACAATTCTTTTATCGTATCTTTTACACTGGGACTTATCATCAGACAACCACTGTCTAATGGTTCAAGTAATCTATCATCTAGTATATCATCTGTATAAAAAGATATATATTTCAATGGGAAAAGAAAAGTAAAATAATCTACAGTACCGGTCTTTGAACCCATAAAATGCAGATTGCCCGGTGATACAACGAAGGCATCCCCGGGTTTCCCGATATAGTTCTCTCCTGATATATTTACAGTCAAAAAGCCACTTTTTACATATATAATTTCGAATTCATCATGCCAATGTACCGGTATCTGAAAGGACTGCCCCGCATTCTCTATGTGATATGTACTGAACGGATCATCCTTTGTACCATGTGGTTTATTTTCCTTTAATTCAAAATACATAATCTCTCCTATAATTCTATAAGACTCTTACTTTTCCATTTTCCGCTTTTCCATCGAAGCACCATTCCAACAGCTCTCGCACATTCATCACCTGCCATGGCAATATATGCTCCTACCGCCAGAAAGCCCATATGTATTCCAAGAAAATATGTACCACCAACCGCAAACAGATACATGAAAATTGCACCCATTATAACCGGAAAAACTGCATCTCCACTGGTTTTTAACGCCTGACTATACACAAGATTTGTCACCCTTCCAAGTTCAAGGAATATATCTATTATTAACAATTTTACAACAAGACTTATCATCTGTGCATCATCCGTAAATATATGCACTATAATGTGTCCGGACAGTGCAAATGTCACAGAGAAGCATGTGGCTATTACAAGGCCATATATCTCTGCTTTTTTTATACCCCTGTCACATTCTTCAAACTCCTTTGCTCCAATTCTCCAGCCTGTCATAATAGCATTAGCCTGTGCCAATGCAGCTCCTGCACAATATGAGAAATTTGCTATCTGCATAGCATACGAACGAGCTGTGACATTCATTCCGTTCGCATCCATCTGATTCATAAAACGCACTATAAATGTCATTGCTATATTATAAAGTGCTGTTTCAAATGCAGAAGGAAAACCTATTTTAACAATCTGCGCAAGTATCTTTCGCGGCAAAATACGATCAGGACTTTGTTTTGCTTTTATAAGTACAGCGCCCATCACCGCTACAATAACAAGATTTACAACCCTTGAAATAACCGTGGCAACGGCAACTCCCACTACTCCCCAGTTAAATACAAATAAGAATACCGAATTTAGTATTATATTAAGAACATTTCCAACAATAGTTCCTATCAAGGAATGCTTTGTATATCCAAATACTCTCAAATAACTGGAAAAAATAGGAATAAGCGCATTTAAAAAACATGTTCCACCAACAATTTTGAGGTATGTTTCAGCCGGTTCAAACAAAGCAGAAGCAATACTTACTATTTTAAGTATTCTGCCGGAAAAAATTGCAAGAACAACAGACATCAGAATACCTATGAACGCATTAAACATAAGTCCAAGCTGTCTGGCCTGATATGCTATCCCGGGTCTTCCCGCTCCTATATTTTGTGACATAACAGCTATCATACCCGATGATATCACTCCAAACATAACAATGAAAACACCTATATAAGTATTTGCTGTTCCCACTGCTCCCACAGCCTGATCACTTACAGATGATAACATAAGTGTATCAACCATCCCTGAAAGCATATAGAATAAAGTTTCCAGGCATATTGGCACAGATAATTGCGATAATGTTTTCCTTTCAACCATCATGTTTTCTCCTTACATACAAATATAACATATATTATCAATAATACGATATATCTTTATGTGTTTCTTGTATAATATCAAACAAAAATGGCACTATTTCTACTATTTCACCGCAATAATCTATCAGAATTGTTAATCTTATCGTTGACATCCAGACTATTTATTTAATGAAATGAGATTTGTATTCTATTCGTTTCCTGTATTTTTTCCCTTTTTTTCTTTTTTCGCCGTACGAAAAGGAATGCACATAAGCCCGCAAATACAACGACTACAGCTATAAGTATCAGCAGTACCGGAATCCGGCAGACACTTGAAGAGATGAGCTTAAGGCCCTGATAAAGTGTATACACACCAAATATCGAGAATATCACAAATGCCAGTGTGTTAAGCAGTCCATCCGGAGTTTTGCTCTTTAAGAGATAACCGATCAGCATTCCAAGAATGTCCGCTGCAAATAATCCGAGCGAACAACCAATCCATACAATAAGTGCTGCCCCCATACCTTCATTTGCACCAAATGTTATAGCGGTAAGCTGAGTCTTATCTCCAAGCTCAGCTACAAAAAAAGTACAGAAAACAGCCAATGGCGCAAACTTGATCTTTGATCTTCCGTTTTCTTCTTCCTCTTCGTCGCCATCGGAAATCGTTGATGCTGCGAAGTAAAGAAATACAAGTGCTGCAATATTCTTAATGAGCCATTCCGGAACAAATTCGCTGACAAGTCCACCTGCAAGAACCGCCAGACCATTCAGTACAAGAATTGCGGCAGCAGTTCCTAATATGATATCTTTTAATTTGTACTTAGACGTAAGAGCAATCAACATAAGCTGTGTCTTATCTCCCATCTCCGCTATGAATTCCGTAAAAAATACCTTTAAAAATAATATCATTTGTTATACCCTCATTTATCTTATTACAATATAAACTGCATATACTGCATAGAGAGCAACCATACACAAACCTTCGATTCTTCCGATTTTCTTCTTTGTCCCTGCGAATATCCATACACACACAGTAAATGCAACCAGTACACACAGATCAATAATATTCTCTCTGATTATACTGATCGGACTGATCACTGATGCAATACCAAGTACCATAAGTATGTTAAATATATTTGAACCGATCGCGTTACCAAGCGCCATATCAACTTCATTCTTTCTGGCTGCAACAATTGAGGTCACAAGCTCCGGGAGTGACGTGCCTATCGAAACGATTGTAAGTCCGATCAGTGTCTGACTCATTCCGAGATCACTTGCAATTCTTGATGCCGCATCAACGGTCACATCCCCTCCGACTGCAATCGCTATTGCTCCGCCAACGATAAACAGAATACTGACCGGAACGGATACAAGCTTAATTTCCTCATCCGAGCCACCTTCAATCTCAACTTTCTTTCCTTCTTTGTTGGCCTTTAATGCAATCCTGATCATGTAAAAAATGTATCCTGCAAATAAACCAATAAATATAGCACCATCCATATGTCCCAACGTCATGCCTGTTTTATCTCCAAGGCCGATTATTCCTAAAAGCATTAAGAGTCCGGCACATATAAGTGAAAGCGGAATATCTCTCTTTATCGTTTCTCCTGCAACATTTACTGTGGCTAATATTGCACATACTCCGATAACAACCATCAGATTAAAAATATTAGAACCAACTACATTACTAACTGCAAGTTCATTATTGCCTGCTATTGATGCTGATACACTGACCGCTGTTTCCGGAAGTGATGTTCCCATCGCAACGATTGTAAGTCCAATAATTATAGATGGAACATGCAGTCTCTTTGCTACACTCGAGCTTCCCTCTACAAAAAAATCCGCTCCTTTGATCAGCAGTACAAAACCGATCACAAGAATTACAATTACAACAGCAAACGGGGCGTTGTTAATGAATTTTTCCATGTTATTCTCCTTTTTCTCTATCCATACCAGTGATGTCAGCCGAACTGTCTGCTACTATAAAGTATGTCCGACAGATTAAAAAAGACTCATGTATATCAATTATCCGCCGGTGTATATTACACAAGCTGTTAATCGATATACATGAGTCTCATTATTTAAGATTTGCCAGATTATACTCTCTTATTATAATCAGAATGTTGACAAATCACACTTTCGCGCTAACTACTCCCTCATGGAATATTAAGTTACTCGATAAATATTATCAAATGTAACCATGCGTGTCAACATCTTATTTTAGAAATATTTATCAGAAACATTTATCAGCAGTGGTCTCAGACTACTGTCCATCCAAGCCACTGCCGAATTTACAACTTCTTTCTATTTACTTTTATTTAACTGTTACCTTTACTTTCTTAGCGCATCCATTTACTGCATAGATATATACATAACAGGTGCCTTTTCCTTTTGCTGTGATCTTGCCATCTTTGGATACAGTTGCTACCTTTTTATTTGATGTGTCATATCTGAATTTTGCTGTATGACCAAAGAGTGGAAGTTTATTATTCTTTTTAACAATAGTTGCCTTTATCTTAGCTGTTTTTCCCTTTTTCAGGCTGTAAGCGGATTTCTTTGTCTGAATCTTCTTGACATCTGTTACAGTCGTATTCTTCTTGCCAACCGCATGACCTGTAATGGATTTTCCGATGGTCACTTTCTTGCCAGCAACCTTCTTATATGCAACTACATAACATTTTACATTATCTTTCTGATTTACAGCCTTCTTATTCAGCTTATTGATCGTCACAGATAAGGTCTTTGCAGATTTTACAGACTTAACAACGGTGTATTTTCCCTTCTTACAATATGCCATATATACATCATATCCATCTGCTTTTGCAACCTTGCCCCATGTTACTTTAATCGACTTTCCTGTAGTGATATTGAACTTGGAACTTAATGCCTGATCATTTGCTTTTGTCCGTTTTGCTTTTACAACAGGGGACTGCTTCACCGTCCACTTAGCATAAAGAATTGTATTTCCTGTTAATGCTTTACCCGGCACAGCCGCCTTTGTGAGTGCCTCGTCTGTGTACCAGCCTGCAAATTCATATCCAGCTTTACTTGTTGTTGGAAGCACATCCGGGAGCTTCTTTTGATGTACAGCTTCAGTTACTTCACTTCCGCCATTTGTGTTATATGTGATCTTATATCCAAGGTTATCATTCTCGATAACTGTATATGGAACATTTCTCTCTAATGGACTATTTGAATTTGTTGTATACCAATTAAAATCTGCATATCCAACATCATCTTTATGGTCTTTATGTTCATCCGTCTGCTCAACCTCATAACACTTCTGATCTCCATCACTGATTCCTACATCTATATTATCCGGATCAGAGTCAGCAGATGTGATCCAGATCATATGACATTTCCTACATACAGTGATCCATTTATTAGGCGATAACTGATTACCAAAATAAATCTTGTCTCCAACCTGCACTTCATCTGCTTTTAATACTGTATTTGACGCATCTACGATATCGGCTGCTGCTTTCTTGTCTGCATCTACATACTTACAGATTGAACATGTATATCTGGCTTCACCTACAGTTCCATAAGAATGTTCCTGGAAATCTTCCTTCAAATCACTATGTTCACAGGTTGCCGGATGCCAATGACCATACTTATTACTTTCCCATAAATGAGAAAACTTATGCGTATGCTCTGCCCATTTCGCATACAGCGTTATGTCTTTAACCACTGTAGAACCTGCCCACACTCTTTCTGTAAGTGCTTCGTCCTTATACCAGCCTGCAAATTCATATCCCTCTTTAGTAGGAACCGGTAAGTCTTTTGGAATATTAGTCTGTTTTTCGGCCTTTGCAACCTCACTTCCACCATTTGTATTGTATGTGATCGTATACCCAAGTGTTCCATTTTCCATAATCGTATATGGTGTATCAAATGAAACCGGAGTTTTTATATATGTTGTATTCGTTGTTGCAAAATACCAGTTAAACCAAGCCCAACCAACAGAACTTGCATGATCTTTATGTTCCTCTGTTTTCTTCATCTCTACACTTATATGGTCAGCATTATATGCAATCCAGACCATATGACATGTTGTACATACTGCTACCTCAGGATTTGATGTAGTCTGAACTCCTCTGTAAACCGTATCCCCTACCTGTAGAGTCGTAGGATCAATCGTTCCTGACCTGTATTCTGTTGCATTTACTTTCATTGTTCCCATGCCTACAAACATAACAATACCAACCAGCAAGGCCGTCAGGATGCCTGTAACTTTGTTTTCTTTTAGTCGTCTTACCATATTTTCTTATCCCCTTTCATTCATCTGAATACAACACATAATACAACATATAGTATAATTATATCTGCATGTCTCATTATGTTGTTCCAAATAAGTTATTTTCTGGTATTGTACCATAATCATTTCCCCATACCGGATTCTATGCACGAAATGTCTGAAAAACGGCATGAAATGTTTCACTAGGTCTGGAAATATGGTCTATGCGTGTATAAAAAAAAGAAAGATAGCATGTCACTATCATGTATCTTACACGATAATAAACAATACTATCTTCCTTTTTATTCTCTATTTGAACTTTATGAGTGATGTATTATTTTTACATCATACCCATTCCGCCGCCCATACCTGCACCTGCCGGCATAGCTGGAGCATCTTCCTTAATATCAGCTACAACAGATTCTGTTGTCAGTAATGTAGATGCTACGGATGTTGCGTTCTGTAAAGCACTTCTTGTAACCTTAACAGGATCGATGATACCTGCTTCGATCATATCTACATACTTCTCATTGTATGCATCAAAACCGATACCCGGCTGTGATTCTTTGATCTTATTGATGATAACAGATCCTTCCAGACCGGCATTTGCTGAAATGTGGAATAACGGAGCTTCCATAGCCTTAAGAACTACCTTAGCACCTGTCTTCTCATCACCTTCAAGGTCTGTAACCAGTTCTGCAACCTTCTTAGCTGCATGAATATATGCTGATCCACCACCTGCGATGATGCCTTCTTCAACAGCAGCTCTGGTAGCATTTAATGCATCTTCCATACGGAGCTTAGCTTCCTTCATCTCTGTCTCAGTAGCTGCACCAACACGGATAACTGCTACACCACCTGCAAGCTTTGCAAGTCTTTCCTGAAGCTTCTCTTTATCAAATTCAGATGTTGTCTCCTCAAGCTGAGCCTTGATAACATTTACTCTGCCCTGGATATCTTCCTTTGTTCCGAAACCATCTACGATAACTGTATTCTCTTTTGTTACCTTTACACTCTTAGCACGACCAAGGTCATCTAATGTCGTATCCTTTAAATCATAACCGAGTTCTTCGGAAATAACCTTACCATTTGTAAGGATAGCAATATCCTGTAACATTTCTTTTCTTCTGTCACCATAACCCGGAGCCTTAACAGCTACAACCTGGAATGTACCTCTTAACTTGTTTACGATCAATGTTGTAAGTGCTTCACCTTCTACATCTTCCGCAATGATCAAAAGCTTCTGACCACCCTGTACGATCTGCTCAAGTACCGGAAGGATATCCTGAATATTTGAGATCTTCTTATCTGTGATCAGGATGTATGGATTATCAAGTTCTGCAACCATCTTCTCCATATCAGTTGACATGTAAGCTGAAATATATCCTCTGTCGAACTGCATACCTTCTACGAGGTCAAGCTCTGTCTTCATGGACTTGGACTCTTCAATCGTGATAACACCATCGTTTGATACCTTTTCCATAGCATCTGCAACCATCTGTCCAACTTCATCATCACCGGCTGAAATAGATGCAACTCTTGCGATCTGCTCTTTGCCGTTGATTGTCTGGCTCATCTCTGAGATTGCTTCTACAGCCTTGTCACAAGCCTTCTTCATACCCTTTCTGAGGATGATTGGATTAGCACCTGCTGCAAGGTTTTTCATACCTTCATTGATCATTGCCTGAGCAAGAACAGTAGCTGTTGTAGTACCATCACCTGCAACATCATTTGTCTTTGTTGCTACTTCTTTTACGATCTGAGCACCCATGTTCTCAAATGCATCTTCCAGCTCTATATCCTTTGCAATTGTAACACCATCATTTGTGATAAGTGGTGAACCATATGACTTTGCAAGAACCACGTTTCTTCCTTTTGGTCCAAGTGTTACTCTTACTGTATCTGCTAACTGATTTACGCCTGCTTCAAGAGCCTTTCTGGCTTCTGCTCCGTATTTAATTTCCTTTGCCATTTTTTTCTACCTCCAACTGTTTTTCTGCTATCTGATTATTCACTTACAACTGCAAGAATGTCACTCTGTTTTACGATGATATATTCATCATCACCGAGCTTAACTTCTGTTCCTGCGTATTTAGAATAAATAACTCTGTCTCCTGCCTTTACTTCCATAGGAACCTTAACGCCATCGACAACAGCTCCGGGACCAACTTCTACAACATCTGCATACTGTGGCTTCTCTTTTGCCTGTCCCGGTAATACAATACCTGATTTTGTTGTCTCTTCTGCTACGGACTGTTTTAATACAACTCTGTCTCCTAATGGTACTAATTTCATAATATATATTCCTCCTAACATATTAAATCCGTTCTTATCTGCCTTATGTACTCCGGCAGTTCCTAGCACTCATATCTCTTGAGTGCTAACACAATTATTATTGTATTCATTTTGTGGAAAAAATCAACCCCTAAAATGATAAAAAATATATTAAATGGACAAGGTCTCTTACATTATATGAAATATACCCTGAATTCAGAACGAAAACCGGCGATTTTGATTTGTAAATTCAGGTGTTGCATGATATGCTTCTAATACAGGAATCAAACCGATGATTTCTGACATGATACAGGATAACGCCTGTTCAAAGGCTGCTATCCAAATGATATATAGAAATGGAGAATACTATGGCTGAACAATTATACACAATACCTGTCAACGATGCCTTTCATGCAGACTGTGAATGTCCTCTCTGTCAGATGCAGAAAACGCTGGAGGAACATGCCATCGAATATACGATGGGACCAAGCTATATGGAAGACGATAATCGTGCTATGACAGATAAAATGGGCTTCTGCTCCCATCACATCGGCATGTTATATAAAGAAAAGAATCGTCTGGGACTTGCCCTGATGTTAAAAACACACACTGATAAAACGATCCGGGATCTGAAAGCTTTATCAGAAAAAGGAACTCCTACAAAACCGGGACTTTTTTCCAAGCAGTCAAATTTTTCCGGTGTTGGTGCATATATCAAAGAACTGGAAAGCTCCTGCTTTATCTGTGACCGTATGAATCGTACCTTTGACCGCTATGTCGATACGATCTTTCATATGTGGAAAAAAGATCCTGAATTCAAGGACACCTTCAAAAGTAGCAAGGGCTTCTGTACTTACCACTACGGTATCCTCTACGATACCTCTGTCACAAAGCTGTCCAAAAACCAATGTGAAGAATTCATCGAAGCCTTGAATCACTTATATTTTGAAAACATGGAACGTGTCAACGGAGATATCGGATGGTTCATCGATAAATTCGACTATCGATTCAAGAATGAACCATGGAAGAACTCAAAGGATGCCCTACCTCGCGGCATAATCAAGGCTAATCATACATTTGTAGAATAAAAAGTGACAATATTACTGCCTGATAAACATAGGATACACACAAAAATACTGTGTACATTGCACTTCACATATTATTCCGCAAAACGCTTTCGCTCTACCCTCAACGCAGCAGTACTAAGTTCGCCGTATTATACGGCTCACTAAGGACTGGCGTTCGGTCAGGTTTGCTTCATAATAGTGAGTGTAATGTACACAGTATTTTTTATATAGTATAAAATTCACAGCAATATTGTCACCTTTTTACATTGCCTGTTTGGTTACATGACCGCCAAATGCCTGTGCCAGATCATGTGTCCACAGGTATTCACGATATCTTCTGAGCAGGCCTTTGTAAATCACCTTAACATTACTGCTCTTCCGAAAATCATCCGGCCTTACAAGCCCCGGTTGTTTATCGAGAATATGTATACCAGAACGTTCTAACACACATGCCACGAACTGGGAACAGAAATAATTATATTTCCTCTCAATCGCCTTATTTCGTATAACACCATAAAGTCCCCAAAAATTATACCGATAGCGATCAGCATTTGTTTTAAATGCCGCAAGCTCCTGCAGTACATGTCTGTACTGCTTATCTGTCACGGTCAGTTCCAGAACAACACAGCTTGTTTCAACATCTCTGCCAAATATTCCGGTATCAATATCTTCTATAATGAATCCGCAGTTGAATGGATTATAGATTCCCTTTCTGGCGAAGCTGTACATCTCCCGAAGCTCCAGATCCAATGCAATGGATGCATGTGCATATGGCTCTTTTGTCCAGAATTTGATGATTCTTGCAGGAACTGTGTGTGTCTTGGAGATCAGGATATATAATTTTCTGTTTTCTAATTCTGATATATCATTTTTCATACTTTTAATAGACTAAATTTTATTTTCCCGGCTTATAGGAACTCTTTAATGAAACAATACGGTTATATACAGGATGCTCCTTAGTAGAGTCTTTGGAATCTACACAGAAGAATCCATTACGAAGGAACTGGAATGCTTCACCGGGTTTTGCATCTTCAAATGCTTTCTCGAGCTTACATCCCTGTAATACGGTCAATGAATTCGGATTCAGATTCAAAGTACCATCCTCATTCAGCTTACCTTTTTCTTCATCCACGATATTCTCATATAAACGAACCTCAGCATCAATTGCACTTTCTGCTGATACCCAGTGTATCGTTCCTTTTACCTTTCTTCCTTCGAATCCTGAACCACTCTTGGTCGCAGGATCATAAGTACAGTGAACAACTGTTACATTTCCATCTTCATCCTTCTCATATCCTGTACAGGTTACAAAATATGCATTCTTCAGACGTACCTCATTGCCAGGGAACAGACGGAAATATTTCTTAGGCGGTTCTTCCATGAAATCATCTCTTTCAATATAGAGATATTTGCTGAATGCAACTTCTCTGGAGCCTGCTTCCTCATTTTCCTGATTATTTTCAACCGGCAGATATTCTACCTGATCCTCCGGATAATTATCGATCACCAGCTTGATCGGATTCAGGACTGCCATATAACGGTTTGCTGTAAGCTTCAGATCATCACGCAGACAATACTCAAGCATCGCATAATCAACAGAGCTCTGGCTCTTTGAGATACCAACCAACTCCATAAACTTCTTAATAGAAGAAGCAGTGAATCCTCGTCTTCTGAGTGCTGCGATCGATACAAGTCTTGGATCATCCCAGCCATCTACGATACCATCCTCTACCAGCTTCTTAATATATCTCTTACCTGTAACTACATTTGTCAGATATAACTTTGCAAATTCGATCTGCTTTGGTGGGTTCTCATATTCCAGTTCCCGTACTACCCAGTCATATAAAGGTCTGTGATCCTCAAATTCCAGTGTACAGATAGAATGCGTTACACCTTCAATCGCATCCTCAATCGGATGAGCGAAATCATACATTGGATAAATACACCATTTATCCCCTGTATTATGATGTGTCATACGGGCAACACGATAGATAACAGGATCGCGCATATTAATATTCGGTGAAGCCATATCGATCTTTGCACGAAGCACCTTGCTTCCATCCGGGAACTCTCCGTTCTTCATTGCTTCAAATAATGCAAGATTTTCTTCAATACTTCTGTCTCTGTATGGGCTGTTTTTACCCGGCTCTGTCAGCGTTCCTCGGTATTCACGGATCTCATCTGCCGTCAGATCACATACAAATGCCTTGCCTTTCTTGATCAATTTGACTGCTGCTTCATACATCTGGTCAAAATAATTGGATGCAAAGAATACTCTGTCTCCGAAATCGGCACCCAGCCATCTTACATCATCTAATATGGATTCTACAAATTCTGTCTTTTCCTTTGTTGGATTCGTATCGTCAAATCTCAGATTAAACTGTCCGCCATATTCCTGTGCAAGACCATAGTTCAATAATATGGATTTGGCATGTCCTATATGCAAATATCCATTCGGTTCCGGAGGAAATCTTGTGACTACCTTCGTTACCTTGCCCTCCGCTATATCTTTATCAATAATCTGTTCAATAAAATTTTTCCCGATTGATTCTTCTGCCATCATTAATGCCTCCTTCATATAATTAGCATGACTTTTTTAAGTCTATCACATTTTACATAAAGCCTCAACTGCAAATTCTAAAACTCAGCAAAACTCAGTAATTTTCAATAACTTTCAGTAAATCTCTTATTGACAAATACATCATTTTACTATATATTAACTAATGTTGTTGCTACTATAGCTCAGGTGGTAGAGCGCCACATTGGTAATGTGGAGGTCACGGGTCCGACTCCCGTTAGTAGCTCTTTTTTAATGTCCGGATTTATTTATACAGTATTCACATCCAACGGACTGTCCGATACAGTTCTCACAATCATTCCAGTTCTGTATCAGTGGTTCTTCACTGATCAGATAAATTCCTGCCAGACTCATCATCGGCTCCATTCGTTCTTTATGCCAACTGATTCCAACCTGTTCCGTATCCATCAGGCTGCAAAGAATTCCGGCAGCTTCCAATGGCATTCCATAATAACCGGGTCCAAAAGAATGACTGCAGTAATGCCCCGACTCTACACTGTGCTTTCGTTCCAGGTATTTTCTTATCCATTTTCTGACAATATCCATACATGCAATCTGAAAGGTTTCCAGATAATAAGTTCCAAGTAATGAATCCATCTCCTCGATCTGGATCTCCGGGGCATGAAATGCATACAGATATCCCTGTGTAATCTTTGACGGATCTATTCGTTCCAGTATCCGGCATGAAATATTCTTTTTGCCGAGCATAAATCCATCAGACTTAATACAGTCTCTGGAAAATGGCTGCAAAAGTACAGGTACCAGATACCGGTTTCGATTATTGTATCTGGATAAAAAACGCATAACCGTTTTCTCGGCTTCATCCTTATGCTCTTTTCTGCTCTCCGGCTCCATCTGTTCCCATGAAGCAATTTCTGCGATCCGCCCCATGATTTCATCCTTCAGATCCCAAATACTGACGAATACCACACAGTCCTGCTTTTGAAACTGTGCAATCACTGCATCATACATCTCCGGGCGATGTACGATCGTACATTTACTGCAATCCCGGATTTTCTGTCCTTTCCCATTTAAGATATAATCAGGACTTCCAAGGCAGTTTTCCTTCAGATACAAGGGGCAATAACAGAACAGACAATTAAAGGAATCTTCATTTTCTATTTTATGACATGGGAAAAATTCACAATCCCGATTCTGAAAAAATCTGTAATTGTTTTTCATATCCGTTTATCCTTCCATTCTTAACATACCCTATGGATTACAGATCTTACATGGCTCATACCCCTGCGTGATCAGATCATCCCGGCTTCCGATATATTCTTTCTTATTGCTGTCATTCATGCGCTTTACTGAACGGCAGGACGGCTCATGGAACTTTCCTGTATTTGTATTAATAATATAAGTATGCTCTGCTGCCTTTTCTGATCCTGCTTCTATTTCCGTCTGAACTTTCTCTGTCGTACTCTCTCTTGTTACATTATCTGTTTTCGTTGTATCATCCGACAGATTCTGATTTTCTCCCACCCCTGACATATCTGATTGCCGTTCCGGTATAAAAGTAATTGTTTTTCCATCACTGTACGCCTGAATCGTACCATTCAGATCCGTACGATACACCGTGCATCCTGCATTTGCCAGACGATCAAGCACTTCTTCGGTCGGATGTCCATATGAATTATCTGCCCCAACGCTGATTACCGCATAACTGGGCTTAACAGCCTCTAATATCTCTTTTGTTGTGGCATTTCTGCTGCCGTGATGACTGACCATCAGAACGTCACTGGAAAGTTCCTCTCCGGATGCGATCATTGCCTGCTCACCGGCTTCTTCTCCATCCCCATAGATCAGGAATGAAGTATCCCCATATGTCATACGAATTCCGACAGAATTATCATTTTCATTATCATCACTATAAGTAATCGGTGCTACTATTGTAAATACCGCATCACCAAAGGTATAAGAATCCCCTGCCTTTGGGAATGTAATAGTCAGGTTCTGTGCCGCAAGCTTATCAATCAACGAATCATAGATCTTTGTATCTGCAACATAATCCGGGCCGATAAAAGTCTCTGTGTCAAATACATTCAACACACCCACCAGACCATTTATATGATCGGAATCATAATGGCTCGCGATCACGTAATCAAGTGACTCTATATTCTGTTTTTTCAGGTATGCCACAACAAATGAAGACGCTGACGACGGACCTCCATCCATCATCATGTAATGGTCATCACAGGAAAATAACACCGCATTCCCCTGACCGACATCTAAGAAAGTAACTGTAAGTCCGGCAAGATCGTCTGTTGTTCCCCCGATATTCGCTTCCGAAGTTATTTGCTCATCTGACGTAGCTTCCGTACTGTCAATCGATTCTGTTATATTCTCTGTTGTATTTCCTGTCTGATTTTCGTTCGTTTCATCCGATAAATCCAGACATCCTGAAAAAAGCCCAAGGACAAAGCACATGCCGACAATGATCATCACTTTCCTCAGGCCATTCTTTTTATTTATAGAATTTATCATAAGCTGCTCCCCCAGAATTATATCTTTAATCCTGTTCTATATCCCGTAATTTCTTTCGTATTCGCTGGATCGCATTATCGATAGATTTATACGGCTTTCCAAATGCTTCCGCTAGCTCATCATAGCTTTTTCCGGCAAGATATCCTTCTAACACCTGTCTTTCAAATTTGCTGAGTTTTTTATCAATCGTCTCCGCAAGCTTCTGGGATTCCAGCTGCCCAAGCATCTGATTCTCCGGTTCAAATGCCTGATCTGCCTGCAGCTCATCCACAAGCGCAACATCATCGTCATTTTCCGTATAAAATGATACATAATAATTAAGCGGAGAATGCTTCTTCCTGTTCGACAGCTTCACCGCAGTGATCAACTGTCGCTTGATACACAGATTTGCAAATGTAGAAAAAGATGCCCCTTTGCTTCCGTCAAAGCTTCGGATAGCTTTAATGAGCCCTATCATTCCTTCCTGAATGATGTCCTCATTTTCTGCACCGATAATATACAGGGCACGACTCTCTTTCTTTACAATCCCCATGTACTTTTTGATCAGATATTCAAAAGCGGCATTATCATTTTCTTCCCGGATCAACCGGATATTTTCTTCATCGGTATTTCTTTCATACACACACACGGCGTTGGTACTCCCCTATTTTACACCCATTCTCTGACGGACAACCTCATATCCCAATACTCCGGCCGCAACCGAAGCATTTAATGAATCGATATCACCACTCATCGGTATGGATACAACATAATCACATTTTTCTTTTACCAGACGACTGACACCTGTACCCTCATTTCCGATCACAAGTCCCATCGGTCCTGTCAGATTACAGCGGTACATCAGTTCTCCATCCATATCGGCACAGGCAAACCACATACCACGTTTTTTCAATTCATCAATCGTCTTCGCCAGATTTGTTACCTTAACCACCGGTGTATATGCGATTGCACCGGCAGAAGCCTTAACAACTGTTGCTGTGATTCCGACTGCTCTTCGTTTCGGAATAATAACGCCATGTGCACCGCACAGATTCGCTGTACGAACGATTGCGCCAAGATTATGCGGATCTTCAATCTCATCCAAAATAAAGATAAATGGCGGCTGTCCTTTTTCCTCAGCCTTTGCAAAGATCTCATCGATCGCTGAATATTCATAGGCTGCCACATGAGCGATCACACCCTGATGTTTCCCGGTCGAAGACATCTGGTTCAGCTTCTCTTTCGAAACATAATTAATAATCGTCTCCTGCTTCTTTGCTTCACGCACGATTGAATTGATACTGCCATCATGACAGCCATCCTGCAGATATAACTTGTCAACTGTTTTACCGGAACGAAATGCCTCCATAACTGCATTTCTACCCTCTATCTCAAACTTTTCATTTCTGTTTTCTTCCATGCTTATGCTCCATTTCTAATCCACATCATCAGATTGTAAATGCTCAATCAATTGTTTTGATTCCAGGCAGTCCCTTGTTAACTCAAATAAACGGTCATATTCTTTATTCAGATAAAGATAGCCGATCAGCGCTTCAAAACCGGTAGCTTTCCTGTACTGTCCTACCGATGCATTCTTTGCCTTGGAATGTGTCTTTGTATTCCTTCCACGCTTATATATCGCCATTTCCTGCTCGGTCAGTTTCTCTTCCAACAGATCGATATAACCTGCCTGTGACTCTGCATTTACGATATGAATAGCTTCTTTATGATATTTGAATGCCTGCTTGTTATCCTTTGATACCAGAACGGTCTTTACTAAAAGGTCAAATACACTGTCCCCTATATAAGCAAGCGCCAGTCCGGAATATTCTGCCGGATTGGAATCTTCTACACCCAATATCGCAGTAAAATACTGATCTAAGCTCTTTTCCATTTTACTCCTTCTCTTGTATCCTCAAGAATAATGCCCTTATCACTGAGCATGTTACGGATCTCATCTGCTCTTGCAAAATTCTTTGCTTTTCTTGCTTCCTGACGTTCATTGATCAAAGCCTCGATATCAGAATCTAACAGTTCTTCTTCCCGCTCTGTAATGATACCAAGAATATCACACAGCTTCTCAATCGTCCGGATTGCCAGATCTACTGTTTTCTTTGGTGTATCATTTGAAATATTGATATTTGTATATTTTACTAATTCAAAGATAACTGAGATCGCATCTGCTGTATTCAGATCATCGTCCATAGCTGCTTCAAATCGTTTCGTATATCCATCTAATTCTGCCTCGACAGAAACATCGGAACCCTCCACATCTGCCGGCGCAAGTGACTTTAACTTGTCAACAGCAGTCAGGATACGTTCCAGACCATTCTTGGATGCCTCTACCAGATCAGCCGAGAAGTTCAATGGACTTCTGTAGTGAGCAGACAGCATAAAGAAACGGATAACCTGAAGTGGATATTTGTCTGCGATCTCTCTTACTGTAAAGAAGTTGCCAAGTGACTTGGACATCTTCTCGTTGTTGATCTTTAAGAAACCGTTATGCATCCAGTATCTTGCAAATTCCTTATCATTTGCTGCTTCACTCTGTGCAATCTCATTTTCGTGGTGTGGGAAGATCAGATCCTCACCACCTGCATGGATATCAATGATATCACCGATATATTTCTTAGACATAACAGAACATTCCAGATGCCAGCCCGGTCTTCCTTCACCCCATGGTGACTCCCAGAACGGTTCTCCCTCTTTCTTTGGCTTCCAGAGAACGAAATCCAACGGATCTTCCTTCTCATCCTGACCGGAAACCTTAAGCTGATGATTCTCTGCTCTGTGTCCGGATTCCAGATCATCAATATTCTTATGAGATAATTTACCATAATCTGCAAAGCTTCTGGTACGGAAATATACAGTGCCATTTACTTCATATGCATGTCCTTTTTCAATCAGTGTCTTGATCATCTCGATCATATCCGGGATCTCTTCGGTAGCCTTTGGATGTGTCGTAGCTTCCTGTACATTCATCGCTGCCATATCCTTCTTTGTCTCTGCAATGAAACGCTCAGAGATCACCTTGGAATCAACACCTTCTTCATTTGCACGTTTGATGATCTTATCATCAACATCTGTAAAATTGGATACGTAATTTACATCGTATCCCTTATATGTGAGATACCGTCTCAATGTGTCAAATACGATCATTGGTCTTGCGTTTCCGATGTGGATATAATCATATACGGTAGGTCCGCAGACATAGATTCCTACTTTACCTTCATTGATCGGTACAAATTCTTCTTTTGTTCTTGTAAGAGTATTAAAAATCTTCATGGGAATCCTCCAATAAATATAGTTTTTATTTTCGCCTGTCTTTCATTCGAAGCAGTTTTATCATGCGTTATAGATTATGCATAAAAAAGAAAAAACCTGGAAAAAACTTCCAGGTTATCAAATAGCAGTTCATAGGGGAATCGAACCCCTGTTTTCGCCGTGAGAGGGCGACGTCTTAACCGCTTGACCAATGAACCATATATCTTAGCGACTTGTTTAATATACCAGAAGCTACGATAAAATGCAAGCTTTTTTTTCAGTAAATTTACATTTTTTTGTACTGACCATATTTTAGCTTGTAATAAGGGCATTGTCAATCAAATACGCAAGTGTTTTGCGTAATGAAAGGGATACAGGGCTGCTGCATAGATCTTCCTTATATCTAAATACACCTTAGCATATTTTTGCATTAATTTTATCATAGACAGAAACAATACCTTTTATCTGCCAAGTCCTGATTCTGTATTCTTTCATGCAGCAAACCTTTTTTCACGTCGGTACTTGGCAAACTGCTGTAAGCAGTGAGCTTAGTACCGCTACGTGAAAAACAGAACGCAAGTGTTTTGCGTAATGAAAAGGATACAGTGTCAGGGCTTACAGAATAAAGGTATTGTTTCGTCCGTTTATACAAAGTCAAAGGTAAGCTGGTTGGTATCCGGCATACCGTCTAAGATGCCAAGCTCTGACAGCTTGTCGATCGCACTCTTTCCAATCTTAGAATGAGCCTGCAGATCTTCCTTTGAGATAAATTTGCCTTTGCCGGCTGCATCCTTCAACTGCTTTGCAGCCTTCTCTCCCATTCCTTCAATGGAAGCCAGTGACGGCATGATCTTACCGTCTATTACCTGAAAACGGATATCATCCGCCACATAGATATCGATCGGCATGAACTCAAAACCTCTCGCATACATCTCAAGAACCAGCTTCAGATCCTTTAACTTATCTTCATCCTTTGCGGTTCGTTTATTCTTATCAATACTCTGTATCATATTGATATGATACAGTACCTTTTCTTTTCCAAAGCACATCATCTCATAACTGAAGGCTGATGCACGGATACTGAAAAACGCTGCATAATACTGAAGCGGATAATTCACCTTAAAATATGCAATTCTCCACGCCATCATAACGTAAGCCGCCGCATGGGCTTTCGGGAACATGTACTTGATCTTCTGGCACGACCAGATATACCAGTCCGGTACACCATGTGCCTTCATGTCCTCTTTCCATTCTTCCCATTTCGCACATTTGCCTTTAGCTACGTTACCTTTTCGGACATTCTCCATGATCTGGAACGCTGTACCAGATTCCAGGCCCATATGGATCAGATATACCATGATATCATCTCGACAACAGATTGCGGTCGAGATCGTACACTGACCGGATTTGATCAGCTCCTGTGCATTTCCAAGCCATACATCCGTACCATGCGCCAGACCTGCGATTCGCACCAGATCCGAGAAGTTCTGTGGATTTGCATCAATTAACATCTGCATGGCGAAATCCGTACCGAACTCCGGCACACCCAGACTGCCAAGCGGAATGCCATTGATATCCTCCGGTGTAATATGAAGACTTTCTGTTCCATGGAACAACGCCATAACATCAGGATCATCTAACCGGATCGTGGTTGCATCAAGACCGGTCAGATCCTCCAGTCTTCGGATCATCGTAGGATCATCATGACCGAGAATATCAAGCTTCAACAGGTTATGATCGATCGAATGGTACTCGAAATGAGATGTTACGACATCCGTCGTCATATCATTTGCCGGCTTCTGGATCGGTGTGAAGGAATAGATCTCCTCATGCCTTGGAAGAACGATCATACCACCCGGATGCTGTCCGGTCGAACGCTTAACGCCGGTACATCCGATTGCCAGACGTTCCATCTCACAGCTTCGTTTCGTGACGATAGCCTTTTCATCGACATATTTCTCGATCTCCTTCTGGGTCAGATCTCCCATTGCCGTAGCTTCTGCTCTCGCTTCATCCTTTGCAAGATCTTTGAAGTAATTATATACATAACCATACGCTGTCTTATCTGCTACCGTTGTTACAGTTCCTGCACGGAATGCCTTACCCTTACCGAATAACACTTCTGTGTAAGCATGTGCACATGACTGATATTCACCGGAGAAGTTCAGATCGATATCCGGCTCCTTATCTCCTTTGAATCCAAGGAAGGTTTCAAATGGGATATCGTGTCCCTCTTTGATCAGTGGATGACCGCATCGAGGGCAGTCACGATCCGGCATATCACATCCCGACATACCGGAATATGATTTTACAAGCTCGGAATCAAAATCAACAAAATGACACTCCGGACAAATATAATGTGCCGACAAAGGATTTACCTCTGTGATACCTGCCATCGTTGCTACGAAGGAAGAACCTACAGATCCTCTGGAACCAACCAGATAGCCATGATCGTTGGAATCCCACACAAGCTTCTGTGCAATGATATACATAACGGCAAATCCATTTGATATAATGGAATGTAACTCACGTTCCAGTCGTTCTACAACAACCTCCGGCAGATCCGGTCCATAGATCTTGTGAGCCTTTTCATAACAGATATTCGTAAGTGTCTCATCTGAATTCTCGATGATAGGCGGTGCTTTATCCGGTCGAACCGGGTCCATATATTCCACCATATCTGCGATCAGATTTGTATTCGTGATAACAACCTCTCTGGCTTTCTCACTTCCCAGATATTCGAATTCCGCCAACATTTCTTCCGTCGTTCTGAAATAAAGCGGAGGCTGATTAACTGCATCCTCAAAACCTTTACTTTTCATGATGATCGCACGATAGATACTGTCTTCCGGATCAAGGAAATGGACATCACAGGTTGCAACAACCGGCTTATTAAATAATCGTCCAAGCTCCACGATACGCTTATTATAATTCTGAAGATCCTCGATCGTACAAGGATTCTCCTTCTTTCTGGTCATAAACTCGTTATTTCCGATCGGCTGTATCTCCAGATAATCAAAGAAATTAACAAGTCTTGCAATTTCTTCATCCGGTGCATCGTCTACGACCGCACGGAACAGCTCACCTGCTTCACAGGCAGAACCTAAGATCAGGCCTTCTCTGTATTTATTGATCATGCTCATAGGCATACGCGGTCTGCGGTTGAAGTATCTGACATGCGCTTCAGAAATCAGACGATACAGATTCACACGGCCGATCTCATTTTTTGCCAGAATGATGCCATGATATGTTCTGCCTTTTTTGATCGTATCATCCGATGCAGAACCTAATTCATTTACATCCTCCACCGTCTTTACGCCACGTTCCACTAACATCTCATATAATTTTACGAAAATTTTTGCGGTTGCATTTGCATCATCAACAGCACGGTGATGATGTTCATTTTTTACATTTAACGCCTTACAGACACGATCCAGTGTAAACTTACCAAGCTCCGGCAATAACACATGGCTGAGTGTCATGGTATCCATGATCGTATTATCGAATTTCATTCCAAGATCTTTGGCATTTTTCTTGATGAATCCGGTATCAAATGCTGCATTATGTGCAACAACGATATCATCACCACAGAATTCCAAAAACTTCGGCAGGATCACGTCGACGGTCGGTGCATGCATAACCATCTCATCTGTAATGGAAGTCAACTGCTCTATACTATAAGGGATCGGTTCTTCCGGATTGATAAATTCCGAGAAACGATCGATCTCCTCTCCATCTTTTACCTTTACAGCTCCGATCTCTATGATCTTATTCTTCTTCTGACTAAGACCGGTCGTCTCGATATCGAATACGATATATTCTGTATTCAAATCCTGTCCTTTGGGATTGATAACCAGATTCTTCAGGTCATCGACAAAATATCCCTCACAGCCAAAGATCAGTTTAAAGCCATCCTTCATACCCTTTGCATGTGCTGCAATCGGGAATGCCTGTGCAACGCCGTGATCCGTGATTGCAATCGCCGGGTGTCCCCAGTCATTTGCACGTTTCACGATCTTCTCGATATCAACAACACTGTCCATCTCGCTCATAACCGTATGCATATGTAATTCCACACGTTTTTCAAGCGATGTGTCAACTCTTGGCACACGGAAATCCGGTATATGCTTGATACCACGCACAGATGCAATATTTAACTCCTTGGAAAAAGTATCGTATAACGGCACACCCTTTAACCGATAGAAGCTTCCTTCTTTTAACTCATCCTTATAAACCGGCACATCATCCTCTGATGCAAATATCTTAAATGCGATCGTATCTTCAAAATCCGTAATATTGCAGATGAATAAAGTCTTACCGTTTCGGAGAACCTTTTCTTCCATCTTGATCAACTGGCCATGAATACAGACTTCACCGATACCATCTACTAATGTAGAAATCTTTACCAGTTCCCCTTCGCAGTCTCTGCCATAGAATACATCCGGATCATTCGAGGTATATTTCTTCCTTCTGGCGGCAAATGTCTCCTTCGGCTTTTCGTCCTGTGCAGGTGCTTTCTTTTCAGCCGGAGCATCCTTCTTGCCTTCTCCGACCAGCTTCTTTTTATCTACTGATTTACCATCCAAGGTCAGATCCGCATCCTCATGTACATTACTTAAGATTGCCTCAATCTCAAGCTTCATCTTCTGTTCATTTGCACGGCGGAGCATCTCTTTATCAGATTCCGTATAATCAAAACCGACCTTGATATCCATACCGAACCGTTTCTTATAGGTCTCCTCCAGATACTTTTTGATCCCGATCGAATGGCTCTTTGAAAGCTTACTGTCTTCCATCGCAAGCGTGATAATATCATCTGAATAATACCATTCTGCCCGCTTTAATAAACGATATCCAACATGACTGATCTTCTCGACATCATACAAGATACTGTCCTTATATACCTCTGTTAAGGTTCTGGTATTGTACTGGGAAGACAGCTCATAACGGTCATCAATAATAACCTTATAACCACGTCCACGAAATAAATGTCCGCAAATGATATCTTCCACCTGTACAATCTTCGGACGGCTGATCAGGTGCTTCGACAGCAGGCTGATAATAAGCTGGCGTTCTGCCTGCTTCATTACCACCTTTTCGATCATCGTATCCTCAAACAGGGAAGACAGCTCTTTATCCATATTCAGTTCAGGAAATACTTCAAAAAATAATTTTGCTTCTACCGGCACGTTCTATTCACTCCAGTTATCTAACTCGTACTTTAATGTTGATAATATATCTTTCTCGTCGATTTTCTTTATGATCTGGCCTTTTTTGATCAAGATACCGCAGCCTTTTCCGCCCGCAATTCCAAGATCTGCTTCCTTGGCTTCGCCCGGTCCGTTTACAACACAGCCCATAACAGCAACCTTGATATTCAGATGATCATAATCGGCAACCAGCTTTTCTACCTGTTCTGCCAGTCCGATCAGATCAATCTCCGTTCTTCCACATGTTGGACAGGACACAAGTTCGATTCCACCTGTACGGAGTCCAAGCGTCTTTAAGATCATCTTTGCTGTCATGATCTCATTGACCGGATCCCCTGTTAAAGATACACGGATCGTATCTCCGATTCCCTCATGCAGGATAATACCAAGTCCTACAGAGGATTTGATATTACCGCTCATAACCGTACCGGATTCTGTGATACCCACATGCAGCGGATAATTCGTCTGATCTGCAATCAGCTCATGTGCTTTTACACACATCATAACATCGGAAGATTTAATACTGATGACCATATTGTCATATCCGCAGTCTTCGATCATATGGACCTTATCCAACGCACTCTCAACGATTCCTTCTGCTGTCACGCCGTGGTATTTTTCAACTAATTCTTTTTCAAGGGAACCGCTGTTTACACCAACACGGATCGGTATATTCCGTTCCTTACATACCGCTACTACCTGTGCCAGCTTATCCTTACCACCGATATTACCCGGATTGATACGGATCTTATCTGCTCCCGCCTCAGCCGCTGCAATCGCCAGGCGGTAATCAAAATGAATATCTGCAACCAGCGGAATATGGATCTGTTTCTTGATCGCAGGGATCGCTGCCGCTGCCGCATCATCATTTACGGTGCTTCTGATGATGTCACAGCCTGCCTTTTCAAGTTTTAAGATCTGTGCAACTGTAGCATCTATATCACTGGTTTTTGTATTTGTCATCGACTGGATCAGGATCGGATTTCCACCACCGATCACCCGGTCTCCTATCTTTATAACTTTTGTATGATCTCTGTACATATTAACTCCTGTTCATCTAATGAAAGAATACATTCTTGATATCGTTAAATAATATCACAACCATCAACAGCATAACCAGAACAAATCCGATCAGCGTCACGATATTCTCCTTATCCTTCGGAACCTTCTTTCTCGTTACTGCTTCAATTAACAGGAAGATAAATCGTCCTCCATCCAAGCCCGGTATCGGCAGCAGGTTCATAACGCCAAGGTTTGCCGACAGCAGTACGATATAATTCATCCAGTTTAAGAACAGATCGAGCACACTGCTCTTTGCTGCCTCATTGAAGGTATCGTTCATGTTCTTCGCTACTCCGACCGGACCGGATACTTCATCCGAACTTACCTGACGGGTAACGATCAGCTTCAGGCTTAAGAAGGTTGCTTTTACCCAGTATCTGGTCTCATAAGCAGAATATTTACAAAGCTCTCCGAAGTTCTTCGGGAGCTGATAACCGACACTCATTATTCCGATCTTATAGCCATCCGGTGTCTTTGCCGGATGTACCGTCGTATCATAGACCGTTCCGTCTTCTTTCTCAAGTGTCAGATCGATCGGTGAACCATCTCCATAGATCTGAAGATAGATCTGTAACTCACGGAAATTTTTAACTGTACTTCCCTCAATCTTTAATACCCGATCGCCATCTGATATCCCGGCTTCTTCCGCCGGATATACACCATTAAAATATTCCTCTGCATTTTCGATCTGGTATTTTTCAATATTATCTTTATTGTATACTGCTCCTATGATCGCAGGATCACTTCCACAGAAATGAATGATCACCATGGAAAATAAAAATGCGATCACAAAGTTCATGGCAGGTCCTGCAAGTACAACCGCCATTCTTGCCCAGATGGATTTCTTCTCAAAGGAATTCTCATCATTTTCGTTTTCTTCATCATCTTCGCTGAGCATCATACAATAGCCGCCGAGTGGAATCAGCCGCAGCGTATACTGTGTTTCTTTCTTATGAAACTGAAACAGCTTCGGTCCGAATCCCATCGAAAACTCTTTTACTGTGATATGATTGATCTTTGCTACGATAAAATGTCCCAGCTCATGAAAGAAAATGATGACACCAAAAACAAGTATGATCAATATGATATTCAAAAACTAACACCCACTTTCAATAAATTCATATACTTCCTGCTCGGTTGCAAGAATCTCATCTATATCAGGATTTTCAATCAATTTATGATGATCCATGGATGCACGGATGATATCATAGATATCAAGAAAATCGATTTTTCTGTCTAAGAACTGCTTTACTGCATATTCATTTGCCGCATTGAATACTGTAGGCATCGAACCACCGATCCCGATTGCCTCATATGCATATCGTAACCCAAGAAAGGTATCCATATCCGGTGTCTCGATCACAATCGATGAAAGCTTCGTAAAGTCAAGACGATCTCCCGGCATGTATCTTCGTTCCGGATAGAACAGCGCATACTGGATCGGCAGCTTCATATCCGGCGTACCGAGCTGTGCGATCACTGCTCCATCTTTATATTCTACCATAGAATGAATGATACTCTGCGGCTGGATCACAACCTGAATATTTTCCGGTGCTACATCAAATAACCATTTTGCTTCAATAACTTCCAACCCTTTATTTACCATCGTTGCTGAATCAATGGTGATCTTTCTTCCCATGCTCCAGTTTGGATGCTTTAATGCGTCCTCTAATTTCACATGCTTTAAAAACTCTCTGCTCTTGCCACGAAATGGTCCACCGGATGCTGTCAACAGAATTTTTTCAATGGAATCATGTGTATTTCCCTGCAATGACTGGAAGATTGCCGAATGTTCACTGTCAACCGGAAGGATCGATACTCCTTTTTCCTTTGCAAGCGGCATAATGATATGTCCCGCTGTAACCAGAGTTTCTTTATTTGCAAGGGCAATGTCTTTTCCCGCTTTAATCGCTGCCACAGTCGGGCGGATACCGATCATTCCTACAATAGCGGTAACTAATATATCCGATGTCTTGTATTCTGCAATCTCGATCAGCCCATCCATGCCTGATACGACACGGATATCCATATCCTTCAGACGATCTTTTAATTCATCTGCCAGCTTCTCATCCCACAGACCAACGATCTCCGGTCGGAACTCTCTCGCCTGCTTCTCTAATAAGTCTATGTTTCTTCCTGCTGATAAAGCACAGATTTTTATATCCTGATTCCATCTTGCGATCTCAAGTGTCTGTGTTCCTATAGATCCTGTGGATCCAATGATAGCTACATGTTTCATATTTGTTCTCCTTTACCCATTTCAAACATCTGTATCTAACATTTTTTATCTGTCTGCACTATTTCCAATGCGACATAAAGGAAAAGCAGCGTAATTATGAGCACAGTTCATCTGTACGCTCTCCCACACTGCTTTTTCTGATTACAACAAATATAATATAAGATAATACATAATTGGTGCTGTAAATATAATACTGTCAAACCGGTCAAGGATTCCGCCATGTCCCGGTATCAGCTTGCCATAATCTTTGATATCATTATTTCTCTTGATTGCAGAAGCCGCCAGATCCCCGATAACTGCAGGCAGAGCACATACAGCTCCGATCAATGCAAATATCCATACAGAATGTGCAACCTGCATGAAATGATTATAAATCAAACCAAATACAACACCTAATATTCCTGCTCCAACGATTCCGCCGATCAGACCCTCGATACTCTTCTTCGGACTTAAGATCGGTGACATCTTGTGCTTACCGATCGCGCGTCCGACCAGATAGGCACAGGTATCATTACCCCAGGAGCTGACAAAGATCAGCAGAACAAGAATCAGTCCATGTTTCATATCTCGTATGAGATACACATACGACAACATTACACCTACATATACAAATGCAAAAAATGCCGCCATGATCTCTTTATCTTTGTAATTCGGATATGTGAGCACATAGATTGCAAGGATGACCAGCATATAGACCGCGATCAACGGTAATATAAACTGATGCAGGTCAAAATACAACAATGCATAATAAAAAACCGTTGCACCGTAAGCTGCATATCCAAGTCCCTTCTTGTTCAGCCCATATATACGAAGTAACTCCATCACACCGATCAGCGAAACCGCACACATTACCAGACATGTAAGTGCTCCGCCAAAATAAAGTGTGATTGCTGCAATGATCACCAGGATCACTGCACTGATTGCCCGTTGTTTAAACATATTATTTCCTCTTTATTTTACCCCGCCATACCGACGGTCTCTATGACTGTAATACCGGCATGCATTGACCAGCTCGTCCATATCAAAGTCCGGCCATAACACATCCGTAAAATAAAATTCCGAATATGCGATCTGCCATGGAAGAAAATTCGATGTCCGAAGCTCTCCGCTGGTACGAATCAACAGATCCGGATCCGTCAGTTCCTTTGTATCGAGGTAGGAACTGACTGTATCCTCTGTAACCGCATCCGGTGATAGCTTTCCAGCCATACAGTCGGATGCAATCTGTCTGACCGCTCTTGTAATCTCATCCCGTCCGCCATAGTTAATCGCTACAGAAAACTGAAGTCCTGTATTATTTGCTGTAGCTTTCTCCAGATTATCCATCTTCTCCACGATATCCTCCGGAAGGTCCTCGCGCTTACCGATGATCCTTACGCGCATGTTATTCCGATTGGATCGCTCGATGCTGTCAACCAGATACTTGCGGAAAATATTCATGATCGTAGATACTTCCTCTACTGAACGTTTCCAGTTCTCGGTAGAAAATGCGTATACAGTCAGGTATTTAATACCAAGTTCATCTGCATTCTCGCATGTTCGCTCGATTGCCTTTGCGCCCTCTGAATGTCCATAGGTTCTTGGCATCAGTCGTTTCTTCGCCCATCTTCCGTTTCCATCCATGATGATCGCAACATGCTCAGGAATATTGATCATTTCTCCATTTATTTCTTTATTCATAATTACTCCAAATTAAACAGTTAAGATCTCTGTTGATTTCTTCTCAATAGCCTTATCAATCAGACCAACATACTTGTCTGTCATCTTCTGGATCTTATCCTCGTTTGTCTTTAATTCATCCTCTGAGATATCTCCGGCTTTCTCCATCTTCTTGATTGCATCGTTTGCATCTCTTCTGACATTACGGATAGCAACTTTTGCATTCTCACCTTTTTTCTTAATATCCTTAACGATCTCTTTTCTTCTTTCCTCTGTCAGTTCAGGGAAATTCAGGATGATGTTCTTACCGTCATTGTTTGGTGTCAGCCCAAGATCTGAATTCAGGATCGCCTTCTCGATCGCCTTTACCAGTGATGGCTCCCATGGTGCAATCATCAGCGTTCTTGCTTCCGGTACAGTGATATTTGCAAGCTGCTGCATCGGTGTCGGTACACCATAATATTCTACCTTGATCTTATTTAAAATGTTAGGGTTGGCACGTCCTGCACGGATCGTAGCATATTCCCCTTCCAGGTTTTCAACTGTCTTCGTCATTTTCTCTTCGTACTGTGTCAACATATCTTTGTTCCTCCTGTTTATTTATACGTTCACATATGTTCCTGTAAAGCCACCGGTAACGGCCTTTACAATACTGTCTTCACCATTTAAGCCGAATAACATCATCGGCATTTTGTTTTCCATTGCAAGAACTGCAGATGCAAGATCGATAACTCCAAGCTTATTATCAACAATGTCTTTCATCTGCATGCTGTCATATTTCTTTGCATTTGGATTTGTCTTAGGGTCACTGTCATATACGCCGTCAATTGCTTTTGCAGATAAGACTACATCTGCCTTTACTTCAACCGCCATAAGAACAGTTGCCATATCTGTTGAGAAATACGGATGTCCGATTCCTCCGGCAAAGAAAACAACTTCTCCCTGCTCCATATATTCTACAGCTTTATCACGGTTGAACAGCTCTGTCATTGTTCCGCATGCAAATGGTGTCATGATATGTGATTTGATTCCAAATACACGAAAAGCATCTGCGGTATAGATACAGTTCATAACAGTTGCAAGCATGCCGATTGAATCTGCTTTTACACGATCCATATTTTCTGAGGTTCTGCCACGCCAGAAATTACCACCACCGATTACTACACAAAGCTGGATTCCTTTATCCAGGATCTTCTTTACCTGTCCGGCAACATCATATACAGTCTTTTCATCAAAGCCCTGCTTTTTTTCTCCGGCAAGTGCTTCTCCACTAAGTTTCAATAACACTCTGTTCATTTCCATAATTGTAACCTCTTATGTTTTCTCAAAATTTTTCTATCCTAGTATAGCACAATATAACTATATTTCAAACAGGAAGTTGGAAAGATTTTATTCAAATTATCGAAGCTCCGGATCTGTTCTCCATAACAAAAAGAACACCACAAAATCTGACTGGTTTCATGATGTTCTTTCGTTTCTGGTATGTTTCTATATACTATTTATTAACGATTGAATCCGGATCATCATCTACTGTAAACGTATCCAGATCGATCTGGTTATAATATCCTGTATCGTTGATAATATTTGCACTGATATTTTTAACTGTCTGGGATGGAACATAATCATAATCGTTAAACAGATATCTGTGAAGAACGACTACATTGTTCTCCAGATCTCCTGCTACAACCAGACTTCCCTTACTTCCAAGTGTTGGTGTTGACCATGTAAATGGGAAACCGGTTGAGGATTCCAGTTTGTAATTGAAGCAGTTCGTTGCAAGATCCATAATCTCTTTCTTTGTAAGGCTGGAGCTGATATCATCTACAACTGCATTCAGGCAGTCATTTAACTTGGAGATTCCGGCACTCTTTGCCTTTTCGATCATAAGGCTGATAACCTTTCTCTGTCTCCATGCTCTGGTGATATCACCCTGGTCTGTACTTCGGATTCTTGCATATGCGGTAGCCTGAACACCATCAAGATGTACAACACCTGTATCATATACATACGTAGACTGGATGCCATTGACTCTCTGCTGTTCATCGATACACTGATTCAGCTTGTCAAGCTCGCTGGACTTCAATTCGATATCAAGACCGCCAAGTGCATCGATTGCTTCTGTCAATGCCTTGAAGTTTACAGTTACATAAGCTGTAATATTCAGGTCAAGGTTCTTGTTCAATGTATTGATCGCCTCTGAAGCTCCGCCATAAGCATAAGCATGTGTGGCCTTCTCATAGCTCTTGGAATCATTTGCAAGCTCCAAATATGTGTCACGATATACAGAAGACATCTTAACCTCCTGTGTATCATTGTTAATGCTTACAATGATGATTGCATCGGATCGTGCTCCGCTTTCTACCATATCAATATCACGGCTATCTACACCGAATAATGCGATCGTTGTATAACCGGTCATCTTCTTTACGGTTTCTTCTGCAAGGTCATCATTCACCTTAACGTCTTTTAACTCTTCAAAATTCATTTTATTAAATGCTGAATTGATATAAGCATTTACAAAAAGGACACCTCCAAGAATGATCACCAGTATTTCTGCTATAAGGGCAATGATCCATGGTTTGTTTTTACTCTTTTTCTTCTTTTTTCCGGAAGATCTGCGCTCAGCAGATTTTTTCTGTGCCCGCTTTGCTGCTGTATCTTCCATATCATCATAATCGTCGAAATCTTCATCGCTAAAAATATTATCGCTCATTATTCATTCTCCTATACGTTTGTGTATATGTTTCATCTCAACAGAACTATTTTTCGTACAAAATGTCAATTTTCCACGAACAAACAAGGTGTATTCTACTACAAATAATATTCAAATTCAACCTGTTCATAAAAATATAACATTTACGCCGGACTGTCTTCTTTATTCGCCCAGGATAAATTTGTCAATAACCGGAACCAGACCATCTTCGTCATTTGAGAGTGTTACATAATCTGCATGTTCCTTTACGATCTCCTGTGCATTTGCCATCGCCACACCGACACCCGCATATTCGATCATCGTCAGATCGTTATATCCATCTCCGCAGGCAACCAGATTCTTTACATCCATGTGCAGATATTCCAGAAGCTTTTCAAGGGATGTTGCCTTATGCACACCCTTTGGCATGATCTCAACAAAGAAAGGCTCGGAACGGAAAACAGTAACCGAATCTCCATACAGGGCTACCAGCTCCTGCTCCACCTGCTCTGCAACATCAGGTTCTGCTGTCAGCAGGCACTTATTGATCGGGAAGTCAATAAAGGAACGAAAATCCTCCACCTGTACGATCTCCATACGATTGATCCTTGCCTCAAGACTCATATAATCATCAACCGGGGTTCCTGTTACAACGACGTCATCCTTATAAGTCACCATCCCAATCTTTTTCTCAACACAGTAATCATATATTTTTCTTGCGATCTCATTATCTACACATGCCTGATATGCGATCTCACCTGTTTTGTAATTCACGATACGTCCGCCATTGAATGCCAGCACATATCCACCATACTGATTCAGTTCCAGTTCATCCGCAATCTTCCGGATTCCAGGCAGCGGCCGTCCGGATGCAATTGCCACAACATGTCCTTTTTTCTGGATCTCCATGATCTTATCCAGTGTAGGCTTTGTGATCTCTTTTTTCGAATTAGTCAATGTACCATCAATATCAAGTGCTATTATCTTCTTCATCTTGTTATCTCCACGTTTATCTTCAATTTGTAATGATCAAGTTGATAATATATAGTAGTTTCACCTCTTTGTCCAGTAGTTTACCCGAAAAAATGCGATTCTATTGTAATTGACGGTGCGATTGTATTATAATAATCAATCATAAATGCATCTTTTTTATTAAATTTCGGAGTTTTGGCATGAATTATACGATCTATATAAAAGAAAAAAATCTGGCACCAAATATAAAAGCGGCTGTTCATGAATATATCAAGCGGCTGTCACCTTTCTGTAAAGCTACAGTCTGCTGTGCAGGCAAAAAAAAAGCTGCCTTTGCAGGCAGCGATATCAATATCCTGATCACCCCTGACCAGACAGGCAAGCACACGATCTCTTCCGAAGCCTTTGCCCGAATGATCTCTGACTATGCCCTGGGCGGATATTCAAAAATCAGTTATTTTATTGGATTTTCTCCGAATGATCTGCCGATTTTATCCGATCAGATCTTTTCTGTTTCCAGTATGACATTATCTAACGAGATCTGCCTGATTGCCTTTACGGAACAGCTCTATCGTGCCTATACCATCAATAACAACATTACTTATCACAAATAATACGGATCTGGTCAAGCAACATGACACGCATCAACTGATGCGGGAATGTCATATCCGAAAAACTCATTTTCACATCTGCACGTCTGATAAGTTCGTTTGAAGTTCCCAGAGAACCACCGATCAGAAAGGATACTGCTTCATATTCCCGCTCTTCTGCCTGACGTATGATTTCCGCAAATTGTTCGGTTGTATATTTTTTACCTTCTATGCAAAGAGCGATCACAAAATCATTTTTGCCAATACTTGCAAGACTGTTTCTGCTTTCTGTTTCAATGATTTTCTGCTTTACAGCATCGGATGCATTCTTCGGTATTTTCTCATCCTCACTCTGAATGATCTCTACCCGGTTCTTTTTGTTGATCTGTTTACAGAGTTCCTGTATCTGACTGCTATAATATTCTTCTTTTATCTTTCCAACACATATGATCTTGAACAGCATCATGCATCTCCATTTTCTATCTCTGATCCAGCTTTATCTGGTCAAACAATTTCTTTTCTGCTTCATTTTTCTTATGCGTAAACATACTGACAATGATCGTTACCGCCAAAGCAAATACAAAGGATGCAGTTCCCGCACTCAGTTCTGTTGATACCGCCAGTGTATTTCCTTCTATCATCGGTACAAAATACCAGACAGAACAAACCGCAAGCCCTGTAAACAGTCCTGCAAAAATTCCCGGTCTGCTTGCTGCTCGCCAGACAACTGCCAATATACATGGAGCTGCCATTGCAGATGCATACTCCCATGAAACCGTGATCAGTTTCTGATACTCCGGCTTCCATATACCGACGATCACCAGTAATGCGCCTGAAAGAATAACCAGCAGGCCTATGTCTGCCACATTCTGCTGTTTTTCATTCCTGATCCATTTCATTTTTGGCAGAAGTCCCCGAGCTACTTCCATACTCATTGCAAATATACGCTCGGTCAGACACAACAGCGTAATAACCAAAACTCCAAGTATAACATATCGGATCTCTGTCGGAACTTCCAGCTTATGACATAAGGCTGCAATATAAGTCCGGAGCAGTTCGTCAATTCCAGAATCAAGCGTCACCTTTAACGGATAGATACATACTGCATTTAACAATGACCAGACACTGATCACAACAATCATCACGCCTGTATACAGGATTGACAACACCCGTCCACGATCCAGCTCATGACTGTCCTTTGCTTCAAATGCTCCATTAAATAAAAATGGAAGTCCAAGACAGCCAAGTCCCATACCGACCATGGATATAATATATGTAACACCGGTCTGTGTGCCGTTATAATACAGAATATTCAGATATACACTAGTTCCGCCCTTCATATGCAGCTTTCCATAAATATCGAGAAGCTCCGATGGTTTATTTACCATAAACAAACTGATGACCAGCACAAAGAATACAAACAGCAATATTATATAGAAGATACTCCTTATTACACTTCTTACTTTATTTCCGAGTATACACATATAAATGCTTAAGCTCACCACGATTCCTACGGCAACCCAGTGATATTCCATGCCAACCGTCTTGCTGATCACCTTACTCCCATATTCCAGCAATGCTGCAGTCATAGACAGAAGGATCAGCAGCCATACAACAAGAAAGCTGTCCTTTAATATAACCGACCGGTATCTGTCATATAAAAATTCCCACATACTTCCGATGGTCTTCTGGGAAAGATCCCGATAAGAACGGAGCCGCTTTACCAGAAACAACCAGGCAAATGTTGTACCGACAAACAGACCAATATTGATAACACACACACCGGCTCCATATACTCCGATTACCGGCGGCAGCAGGACCAATGACCAGAGCAGCATCTCTGCCATTGAATTATTTCCAGCCAGCAGTGCCCCGTTTAATGTATTTTGATCATTCTGAAATAAATATTTTCTTTTGCTTCTGCTCATATCAAAGACTCCTTCAAACCCACCCGGGTTCCGATCATTTTTTACTGCTTTATGTTCTCACTATCCGCTTCTTCGTGTCAAGTCTCTTTTTATATAATTTTTCTATATTTCTTTTTTATTTCTATTATATTATTACAAATTTGTAAGCATCCTAATAAAAAATATAGAACAAGAAAACTATCTATGTTATAATATCCAAGCATGTAAATTTTATTTTACATGGTCATTACATGATTTTAACATTTATTCAGAAGGTAATTTTTATTCACAGGAGGATATGGAAGTGGACTTTTTTTCAATTCTGACTTTACTTGGAGGCGTAGGACTGTTCCTGTTTGGAATGAACATGATGGGCGATTCCCTGAAGAATCTGGCAGGAGGAAGTCTGGAACGGATACTTGAAAAACTGACGACTGGTAAGAGTCAGGCAACCGGCGCGATTAAGGGCTTTGGTCTTGGTACCGGTGTAACAGCGATCATTCAGAGTTCTGCAGCAACTACGATCATGCTGATCGGTTTTGTAAATGCCGGTATCATGAAGCTTGGTCAGGCGATCCCTGTTGTATTTGGTGCCAATGTCGGTAGTACCGCAACCGCACAGATTTTACGTCTTGGTGATCTTGGCGAAGATATGTTTATTCTTAAATTATTAAAACCTTCTTCTTTTGCACCCGTTCTGATCGGTATTGGTGCTTTTATCATTCTGTTTGCCCATAAGAAAAAACATAAAGATATCGCCGGTATCTTAGTCGGTCTTGGTATCTTATTCCTTGGTATGAATACAATGGAAGCTGTGTTCGCTCCTTTAAAAGAATCTGAAGCATTCCAGAATCTGTTCATTTCTTTCAGTAATCCACTCCTTGGTATCCTGATTGGTCTTGTCTTAACAGCGATCATCCAGAGCTCCTCTGCTTCAGTCGGTATCCTTCAGGCATTATCCTCAACAGGAGTTGTTTCCTATGGTTCTTCGATTCCTATTATTATCGGTATTAATATAGGAAAATGTTTCGCCATCCTGCTCGGCAGTATCGGTGCAAACAAAAAGGCAAAACGTGTTGCCATGTCCTATCTGTTATTTAATATTATCGGTGCGATTTTCTTCGTTGTTGTGATCTATGGACTTCAGTTGTTTATCACTTTCCCATTCATAGATAAGATCATCAACCGTGGTGTAATTGCAAACCTACATTTTATGTTTAACTTTATCATTGCGATCCTGCTGCTTCCATTCGCAAATAAGATCGCAGATCTGACCGGTAAGATCATCGGCGACGATAAAGAATCCAAAATTGACAAAGAGCTTGCATCTCTCGATCCAATGCTTCTTGATACACCAAACATTGCTCTTACCCAGGCGCAGAAGGTAATGTTCTCCATGACAGACTCCATCAAGGAAAACTTCGAACTCGGAAGTCAGTTATTATCGGAATATAATGAAGAAACTGCTGGAAAACTTCTTGAAAATGAGATGTTCATTGATAAATGTGAAAGTGCGTTAAACGAATATCTGTTAAAGATTACCTCCAAGCGGCTGCATTCATCCGAACGAAAGCTGGCATCTGAATTATTAAACAGTGTCAGTGACCTGGAACGAATCGGTGACCACTGTGAAAATCTTCTGATCGTCGGCAGAAAGATCACCGATGAAAAAATCTCCTTCTCCACACAGGGAACCATGGAGATCAATACGCTCTTACAGGCTACAGCCAATATCATTGATACAACCTTTATGGCATTCAAAAACGATGATTTAACGGCTGTCTCCCGTATCGAGCCGCTTGCTCAGTCAATCACAGAGGTAAAAGAGATCATCAAAGATCACCATGTTATCCGTTTACAGACCGGAGACTGCGATATCGACGGTGGTTTTGCTCTTGTAGATATCCTGACCAGTCTGGATCGTATCGGAAGTCACTGTTCTAATATCGGACTTCATATTGCAAAGAAATTAACTACAGATTCCTTTGACGAAATGCACGGTCATATCTACACAAATGGATATAAGACCTCCGAAGAATATAAAGCACTCTACTGCTACTACATGTCTCTGTACTCTGATCCGATCACCGAAAAGTATAAGGCGAGCCTGCCAGAGCTGGAACATAAGATCTCGCAATCAGATGCAAATAAATCTTCTGCTCCGAAATCTGTGGATCTGAACACAGCTAAGGCAGATAAAAACGAACAGCAGACAAAAAAAGAGCCTAAATTAAAAGAGATCAAGAAGACAAAGATTGAAAAAGTAAAACAGAAAAAAGACTCTAAGAAAAAATAAAGATTATTCTGATAATAAGCATTATAAAAAGATACTCTGATCACGGGATTACACTGGTCCTTTGCTTTCAGAGTATCTTTTTTATTTCCTTTTATTCTTTAATACTGCATTTTATTATTATTTGATCTTGTATATCGTTTAGACAGATATACATAATGACTCTATCTCAATCACGGCTTTCAATTACAATTAATAATCCGGATTCAAATTCGATTAGACCGCACTCTGCAATCAGCTCATTGCTGACGCCGATGCTTTCTCCAAGCTTCAATGTAAGCCCCTGTGCATTATAATAAAAACCCTGAAGTGTTACACCGGTCACCTGTTCCGTATATGGAAGCAGTGACACATATCTGTATGCATCGGTACGCTTCACGATATGTTGGTGTGCTGTCATCGTGATCCTGTTATGCTCGTCGATCAGATATGCCGATATTCCGAACTCTGCAAACTGCTTTAATAAGCCAATATTGGCAAGAGTATGATCCATACGGGTTCCGGTTGCTCCAACCAGAATTACTTCATCCGGTCTGATCTCCTGCTCCAGTATATAAGAAATCGCAACATGGGTATCTGTAAAATCCTTATGTGTATCCAGATCCAGAAATTCTGTCTTTTCCCGATATGATGCTACAATATCTGTCTTTGCCGAATCAAAATCTCCAATAACCAGATCCGGAAGTATGTCACATTCCTGACAGATTTCAAGTCCTTTATCACATGCTATTATTTTTTGAAAATCATAATCGGAAAGAACCGTTTCAAGCACTTTTTTTGAAACGGTTCCTCCTGTAACAACTAAATATCGATTCATATATCCTGTTACCTGTTCCGGCAGACAGCAGATCTGCTTTCTGCCTTTTTATTACTTTCTATTGTATTTCTGAAAAAATCTTATGGAAGGCTTTTACATTCTCAACCTTATCTCCCTTGAATACTGCAGATCCGGCAACTAATACATTTGCACCTGCCTGAATGATCTCAGCCACATTAGAAAGAGTGACACCGCCGTCTACCTGAATATCTGTCTGAAGTTCACGGCTGTTTAACAGTGCTCTGGTCTCTGTAATCTTCCGAAGGGAAGATGGAATAAACTTCTGCCCTCCAAAGCCCGGATTTACTGACATGATCAGAATCATATCTACATCCTCTAATACATAATCAAGTACCGATAATGGTGTTGCAGGATTTAATGCAACTCCGGCTTTCATTCCCAGCTCTTTTATGGCTGCGATGGTTCTGTGAAGGTGCTTGCAGGCTTCTGCATGTACTGTTACGATATCTGCTCCACAATTCTTATAATCCTGTAAGAAACGCACCGGTTCATCAATCATAAGATGAACATCAAACACCTTATCAGATACCGGACGAACACTCTTGATAACCGGTGCTCCAAATGAAATATTCGGCACAAAGGACCCATCCATAACATCCAGATGAATATATTCACTTCCTGCCTGATCTATGATCTGTATATCTTCTGCCAGATGTCCAAAATCCGCAGACAATACTGATGGGGACAGCTTTAACATTACCATTTCCTCTTTTCCTTTAATTCATTGTATATCATAACATAATCATCATACCGCATCTTACTGATTCTGCCATCGCTGACAGCTTTCTTTACCAGGCATCCCGGTTCACTGATGTGATTACACATGTTAAATTTACAGGTTCCTGTATATGCTGCAATCTCAGGAAAATACAGCTTCAGATCTTCTGCTTCGATTCCTTCTGTATATAACGAACTGAAACCCGGTGTATCCATAATATAAGTATCATCATCTACAAACATCAGCTCTGAATGTCTCGTTGTATGTTTTCCACGCTGGATCTTTTCACTTAAACCTCCCGTCTGCACATTGGCATCCGGAAATAATGAATTCAGTGTCGATGACTTGCCTACACCTGAAGGTCCTGCAAATACCGTTGTTTTCCCTTTTATAACTGCTTCTAACACATCAATCCCATAGCCGCTTTCGGCACTGATAAACAATACCTCATAGCCACTCTTTGTATAAGATCTGCATATATCTTCACTCTGACGAAAGCCCTCCAGATCCACTTTATTAAAGCAGATCACTGTAGGAACCTCATGCTGCTCCATATTGATCAGAAAGCGGTCAAGCAGATTGAAGTTAGGTGCTGGTGCAGACACTGCAAAAATAATTACAGTCTGATCTACGTTTGCAACTGCAGGTCTGTTTAACCAGTTAAATCTGGGCAATATATCTTCAATATTGCCCAGATTCTTCTCTTCATCTAATATCTCTATCTCAACATTATCGCCTACCAAAGGTTTAATCTTCCGATTCCGGAAGACACCCTTTGCTTTACATTCATATGTGATGCCGTTTTCACAGACAACATAGTAGAAACCACCAATGCCTTTTATGATCTTACCTGTCATACCTGCACCTATTCCTTTGTAAAGGATGCTGATAAACCACTGGTGTTAAAGCTTGATGTTACATCCTGTCCTTCTGAATCTGTGATCATAACCGTAAATGTACCGGAATCCTCTGATAAACCGCTGATGGAATCTGCTCCGCCGATATCCAGTGGGAAGGACTCCTCTCCGGCTGCTCCGGAATATATCTTATAAGTTGCATCTCCGATCGTATAAGATACGGTCACTGATACATTACCTGCTGCCTCAAAATCATATCCTGCATTTGTGATAGCACCTGTAAATTTAACTGTATAGGAAACTGTTTCCGGTCCGTCACTGATCACATAATTGATCGTTGAACCTTCTTCTACCTTACTGTCTGCATCAATTTCCTGGCTGATCACCTTTCCTGCTTTTACATCATTACTGTTTGCATGGCTTGGATTTCCAACCAGTCCTGCATCACTCAGCAGAGATTCTGCTTCCTTCTCTGTCTTACCTACCAGATTTGGCACCGGTACATCCTGTACCTCTTTACCATTGCTGACAATGATCTTAACAGTAGAACCCTCCGGCTGCATTGTCTTTGCTTCCGGCGACTGACTGATTACATAATTTTTCTCTACTGTATCGTCATATTCATAACCATGGGTAACCGTAAAGCCTGCTTCTGTAAGCAAGGTTGTTGCCTGGTCATCGGAATATCCTCTGACATTCGGAACTTCTTTATCTTCCTTGCCTTCTGAAACCGTTACAACAATCTCCTCATCTGCTGAGACCGCCGTTCCTTCGTCTACGCTCTGACTGATTACATAGCCCTCCTGAACGTCATTGTCCTTCTTTGTTTCAAATGTATAGTTTGTGAATCCTGCTTTTTTCAGTTCTTCTTCTGCTGCTGTTTTATACAGACCTACTACATTGACCATTGGAATCGTTGCCTGTTCACTTGTAGTAACATCATCTGTACTGGCATCACTGTTCTCATCTGTATCGTCAGTACTTTCTGTTGCTTCCGTAGTCGTCGGTGTATCTGTCGTATCCTTCTTTCCGGAGAATAGCTTGAAACCGGCAATCTTAGAAATCAATAATGCAACAAGGATTGCAATGATAACTACAACTGCAATACTTGATATCATAATGATCTTTTTCAGTTTTGGATCCAGCTCATCCAGTTCTGCATCGTCATCATCTTCCGGCTGTCTGAGTTCTTCCTCGTTATCCTCCTCATCGTCGTCATCATCAAACAGATTATCAAATTTGGAAGGTGGTATGATCGGTGTGTCTTCCGGATGCTCTTCCGGTTCCAGATCTTCCTCATCCAACACCGGCTCATTCATCTGCCTTCCTTCTTTGATTGCTTTCATTTCATCCGAGGTCATTTCAACCGTTGGCGAACTTGGCACGATTGGAGGCACAACAACACAATCAATATCCGGATTTGCCTGCACGCGCTTCAGATCTGCGATCAAAGCACTTGCTGTCAGATATCTGCGCTCTGCCTTCTTCTGTGTACATTTCAAAATAATCTTTTCCAGACTCGTCGGTATGTCCGGATAATATTCTCTAGGGGAGATCATCTCACCCTGTATATGCATCAATGCAACCGCAACATTATTCTCTCCCTCAAATGGCACATGTCCGGTTACCATTTCATACATAGTGATACCAAGCGAATAAATATCACTTCTTTCATCACTGAAGCCGCCTCTTGCCTGCTCCGGGGAAATATAATGAACACTTCCCATGGCATTTGCTGTCATAGTGTTGGAAGAAGCTGCTCTTGCAATACCAAAATCTGTAACCTTGATTCCGCCATTTTTTGACACAATAATATTCTGTGGCTTTATATCTCTGTGGATCGTATGATTCTGATGGGCTACTTCCAGTCCCTGTGCGATCTGGATCGCAATATTAATTGCCTCATCTGATTTCAGTCTTCCCTTTTCCTGAATATATTCCTTTAAGGTAATTCCTTCTACCAGTTCCATTACGATATAGTAAATGCCATTGTCCTCCCCGACATCATATACATTTACGATATTCGGATGGGATAATCCGGCTGCTGACTGCGCCTCGATCCTGAATTTTGTTACAAAATTCACATCGGAACTGAATTCCGGCTTTAAAACTTTTATTGCTACATATCGGTTCAGCACATGGCATTTTGCCTTATAAACCTCAGACATTCCGCCCGTACCGATCAATTCTATTATCTCATAACGATTACTGAGTATCATTCCTGGATTTAACATGTTTACACCTCTCACTATTTTACAGCAACCACAACGGAGATATTATCTTTTCCTCCGTAATAGTTCGCTCTGTCAATCAATTTTTCAACCGCTGCTGTAATATCCCCGCTGTCTTCCATCACGATTTCTTTTATCTCATCATCCTCGATCATATTGGTCAAGCCATCTGAACATAACAAAATCCTGTCATTTTCCTTCATATCTAACTCAAAGAAATCGATCATGACCTTATCTGATATTCCCAGTGCTCTGGTTATTATATTTTTTTCGGGGTGATTTCTACCTTTATTTCTGTCTAACTGTCCGGATCGTATCAATTCCTCCACAAGGGAATGATCCAGAGTTACCTGTCTGATATCATTATCTATAAAATACAGCCGGCTGTCCCCGATGTTTGCAACATACAGGGCATCTTCCTCACATACAGCCGCCACAAGGGTCGTTCCCATCCCTTTCAGATCTTCGTTCTCCCTTGCCATTCTGTATATCTTATCATTTGCATAAACAATCGCTCTTTTTAGAACGGATACCGAATTGTTCAACGTGCTTTCTTTTATATATTCTGTTACACATTCAATCGCAGTCCTTGATGCAACATCACCAGCTTTATGCCCCCCCATACCGTCTGCTACTATGTACAGATTTGGCAGTGGTCCAACTGGCTCATCACAAAAGAAAATGCTGTCCTGATTCTGGGCTCGTTTCTTACCGATGTCTGTTCTACCATCCGATCTCATCTGATGCCTCCCGTCTAAAAAGTCTCTTTTGCCTCTTCATATTTTCTTCGAAGCTGTCCACAGGCAGCATCAATATCTCTGCCCATACTTCTTCTTATTGTAACATTTATATCTTTCTTTTCAAGTATATATTTGAATTTTTCAACAGAATCACCGAGTGAACGACAATACTCACGCTCTTTGATCGGATTTACCGGAATCAGATTCACATGTCCGTGCATATTTTTTAGAAGCTCCGCCAGCTTATATGCATGCTCCGGTGTATCATTTTCATCCTTTACCAATGAATATTCAAAGGTTACCCTTCTGCCTGTTTTTTCAAAATAATACCTGCATACTTCCATCAGTTCTGCGATCGAATACTTATTTGCAATCGGCAACAGCTTTCTTCTGTCTTCATCGGTCGGACTATGAAGAGACAAAGCAAATGTAATAGAAAGTTCCTCGTCTGCCAGTTTTTTTATTTGTGGAACCAGTCCGCAGCTTGAAACCGTAATATTTCTCTGGCTGATATTTTTGCCCCGCTCGTCATTGATGATCCGGATGAAACGAATCAGATTATCATAATTATCCAGAGGCTCTCCGGTTCCCATTACAACAATATTTGACACGCGTTCTCCTGTGATCCGTTCGATCGCATAGATCTGATCAAGCATCTCTGATGCTTCCAGATTCCGAATCAGACCGCCTATTGTAGAGGCGCAGAACCGGCATCCCATACGGCATCCGACCTGAGAAGAAATACAGACGGAGTTTCCATGCTTATACTGCATCAGCACACTTTCCAATACATTTCCATCCTGTAAACGGAATAGAAATTTATTGGTTCCATCCTGTTTCGATACCAGTCTGGTCACCTCTTCTACACCATGCATGCCCTGCTTTTTAATCTCCTCGATCAGTTTCTTTGGAACATTTGTCATTTCTTCCGCATCTGCAATTCCTTTTTCATGCACCCATTCAAATATCTGTTTTGCACGGAATGCCGGCTGTCCGACTGCCTTTACCCAGACTGCCAGTTCATCAAACATCATGGAGCGGATATCCAGTTTTTTTATATCTTCTATCTCTGTAAACATATCTTTCTCTTCCTGAACCATAGAATAACCGGAAAAGTGCTCTGCTCTCCGGCATCAATTTTCTTATCTGCTATTTTCGTCTGCGCAATCTTGAAATAAAAAATCCATCGCAGTGATCCACTCCCTGCAGCAAAGTGATATACCCTTTTTCTGCACGTTTTTTTAAACATTCCGGCATATAGTCAGAAAGGCTTTCCAGTTCGTACTCTTCATGTGCCTTTAAAAATGCTGTCACGTTTTCTTCATTCTCGATCCGGTCGATCGTACAGGTTGAATAGATCAGTGCCCCTCCCGGTTTTACATAGACGGCACAGACATCCAGAATCGTCTTTTGTATTGCTGCAAGTTCTCTTACCATATCCTCTGTTACATGATATTTAATATCATTTTTTCTCGCCATAACACCAAGTCCGGAACAGGGAAGATCTGCAAGAACAACATCTGCTTTCTCAATCATATCCGGATCCGGAACCGCTGCATCCCATACCTTTGTTGATACGTTATGAAGCTCTAACCGTTCCAAATTCTCATCGATCTTATCAACCTTTTCTTCTGAGATATCACGCGCATATACATGTCCCCGTTCTCCGGTCTGTTCTGCCGCATACATGGTCTTTCCGCCGGGAGCTGCACAGACATCAAGGATCACATCACCCGATCTGATCCCTGCTGCAAGCACCTGCAGGCTGGAGCTCTCATCCTGAACCGTAAACAGGCCTTCATGGAATCCCGGAACCGTACGGATATAATCATATCCTGAAATAATCAGGGACGTCTGATTATAATATCCTTTTTCTACTTTTATGCCTTTTTCGATCAGAATATTCCGAAATTTCTCCGTTGTCGTTTGCATCGTATTTACACGGATCGTTGTGCCACGCTCCTGCTCGCCTGCCTGTAGAATCTGCTCTAACTGGTCTGTACTGTATTCCTTTAACAGAAATCCCACCAGCTCCTCCGGAACTGAATATTTCACAGACAAATATGATTCTACACCATCCTCCATGGAAGGATAAGTAATTGCCGCCTTGTTCCTGCATACACTCCGGAGCACGCCATTTACATACCCTTTTAATGTCCGGAACCCTCTTTTTCCTGTCAGGTTCACATATTCATTACAGGCAGCTTCATCCGGTACTGCATCCATATAAAAAATCTCATATACTGCCATCCGTAAAATACAGCGGATGACCGGCTTACATTTTTTAATTTTTGTTTTTGAAAATTGATTAAGAATATAATCCAATCTGATCTTCTGCTCTGTTACACCCTCCGTCAACCGGCTGATGTAAGCACGTTCTTTTTTATTCATAAACTGATTTGCCCGGAGTGCTCCACCTAGAGCATCCCCTGCAAATCGATCATTACGGTCAATATCAAGCAGAATATCCAGAACGATCTCTCTTGAAGTTTTACTCATATATCATCTGACCTGTCTTAAGTTTATTTCCTGCAAGAAATGCTGCACAATCCATCGGCTTCTTGCCTTCCGGCTGAAGCTTTCTTATCATTAATGCTCCATTTCCACATGCAACCGTAAAGTTTTTCTTCGTAACACGAACGATCATTCCCGGAACGATCTGTGTTCCATCCTCCAATGCCTCCTCCGGTTGTTCACAAACGGAAGCCTCATAGATCCGTACAGTCTTCTGATTCATCTTCGTATAAGCAACCGGCCATGGCTGTAACCCACGGATCAGTCGTTCCAGAGAAGCTGCATCTTTTGTAAAATCAAGCTCTCCCATTTCTTTCTTCAGCATGGATGCATAACAGCTTAACGAATCATCCTGTGGTGTCCGTATAGCTGTATGGTCTTCAAGCTTTGAAAGTGTAGACAGGATCAGCTCTGCACCTGCGTCTGCAAGTTTATCGTGAAGCGTAACTCCGGTATCGGTATCTGCGATCGGAACAACCGTCTTTTCGATCATATCTCCGGTATCTAATCCCTTTGCCATATACATCGTAGTAACACCGGATTCTGTCTCACCATTAATGATCGTCCACTCAATCGGAGCTGCTCCTCTGTATTTTGGAAGCAGTGACGCATGAATATTGATGCATCCGTACTGTGGAATATTTAAGATAGATTCCGGAAGGATCTGTCCATAGGCTGCTACAACGATAGCATCCGGCTGATAATCCCGGATAATCTGAACATTTTCTTCCTCCCTGAGTTTTACCGGCTGATAAACTGGTATATCAAGGGAAAGTGCCTTTTCCTTAACAGGTGTTGGCTGAAGTGTTTTTCCTCTTCCCTTCGGTTTATCCGGCTGCGTAAAACATGCAAGAACCTTGTGTCCTGCATCTACGATTGCCTGCAAAGGCTTTACTGCAAATTCAGGGGTTCCCATATATATAATATTCATACGATTATCTCTGCCTCCTTATAGTCATCTGGTAATTCTTTTATTCTGTCTCGTATAAGCCATCTTCTACTTTATCTTTATATAAGATACCCTCCAGATGGTCTGTCTCATGGCAGATTGCCCGTGCCAGAAGGCCTTCACCTGTTACCGTGATCTCATTCATATCACGATCCAGTGCTTTACAGACAACATGCATCGGTCTTGTCACCTGTCCAACCTTTCCCGGAAGGCTCAGACACCCCTCGTCTCCGGTCTGCTCGCCGGACGTCTCTATAATCTCAGGATTAATAAGCGTCAATGGATGCTCATCTCCGATATCAATTACAACGATCCTCTTTACAATTCCAACCTGTGGCGCTGCAAGCCCGACACCATTTGCCTCATACATAGTATCAAACATATCATCGATCAACTGAGATAACCGTGGAGTCATCTCCGTAACAGGCTTACATATCTTTCTTAAAATACTGTCGCCATCGATTCTTATCTTTCTTGTTGCCATCTCTTGTTCTCTCCTTAATACATATTTAAAGGATTAAAGTCAAATTGAAGACTTAAATCCTGAACTTCTTTTTTCTCTGATATATATTGTTCTATCTGATCTTTTAAAACCACCAGCTCATTATACCGATAATTCTTAATATAGACAACCCTTCTGTAAATATCACGGATTTTTGCAATTACCGGAGCAGACGGTCCGATTATCTTCATGTTCCGGTCATCTACCGAACAGCTTCTGATATAATCACAGATATCCTCCGCCATCTGATCCAGAAAGGCTTCATCTGAACTTACCATCAATACCACCATCATATTCCATTCCGGTGGATATTTCATCAGTCCCCGATATGCCTCTTCTTCTTTATAAAAATAGGAATAATCCTGTCCGGCTGCTGCTTTTATCGCATAATGCTCCGGCTTATAGGTCTGGATCACAACCTTTCCCGGCTGTTCCCCTCTTCCGGCTCTTCCTGCCGCCTGGGTGATCAGATCAAAAGTCCGTTCTCCTGCACGGTAATCATTCTGAAACAGTGTAAGGTCTGCAAGAATGATCCCAACCAGTGTTACATTTGCAAAATCATGTCCTTTTACGATCATCTGTGTTCCGACCAGAATATCAGCTTCTCCGTTTCCAAACTTTTCCAGGATCTGTTCATGTGCATTCTTCGCAGTTGTCGTATCCTTATCCATACGAAGGATCCTCGCCTGCGGAAACAATCTCTGTACCTCTTCCTCCACCTTCTGAGTTCCGGTTCCATATCCGCCGATCAACCCTGAATGACAGGAAGGACATACTTTTGGCTGAGGCATCTGGAATCCACAATAATGACAGATCATCTGATTATTTCCATGTCTGGTCAGGCTGACATCACAGTGTGGACATTTCAGTGCCTCCCCACAACTTCTGCATGACACGAAACTGTTATATCCTCTTTTATTGATAAACAACATTACCTGCTGCCTGCGGGCAAGCCGATCCGCGATATCATCTGCAAGTTCCCGACTTATGATCGATCGGTTTCCTGCTTTTAATTCCTTTCTCAGGTCAACGATTGATGTCTTTGCGAGTTGTCCGCTTCCTGCACGTTCATGCAGTTCAAGCAAACGATATGTCCCGTTAAGTGCCTTGTGATAACTCTCAACGGACGGAGTTGCCGAACCAAGCAGTACACTTGCATGTTCAAGCTCCGCCCTTTTTACTGCTGTCTCTCTGGCATGATACTTCGGCGGATAATCACTCTTATAACTTGATTCGTGTTCCTCATCTATAATAATGATCCCCAGATTCTGAAATGGTGCAAATAATGCCGAACGTGGACCGATCACAACATCTACATCCCCGTTCTTTGCCCGCATGAACTGGTCATATTTTTCTCCATCACTCAATCTGGAATTCAGGATTGTCACCCGGTCTCCAAAGTAATTCCGAAAATACCGTACGGTCTGATATGTCAGTGCAATTTCCGGGATCAGAACGATCGCCTGTTTTCCCATCTCCACTGTTTTCTTTACAATATTCACATAGACTTCTGTCTTACCGCTGCCGGTAATTCCATGCAACAGATAAGTCTGTTGATGTCCCTGTTCCATATCATGGGTTATCTCATCTACTACAATCTGCTGTTCTTTGTTTAAAGTGATCTGAAATTCCTCTTTATAGTCATAAATCCCCGCCGTCCGATATCGTTCTTTGCTGATGACTGCGATGACTTTTTCCTGCTGCATCGCTTTCAGTGTAACCGAAGAGATATTCAGTCTCTGTCTGACAATATCCATTGACAGATACCGTTCCGGCACTTCTTCCAGCGCCTGTAGCAGCCGCAGCTTCGCCTGTGCATGTTTTTTCTGATATTGTTCTCTGACCTGTGCTAACTGTTCTGCATCCATCTGATCCGTCAGCACAACCATCTGATCCGTCAACTGCCGGATCGTCTTCTTTACCGGCATTACCATGCGGATTGCATTGATCATTGTAGATCCATAGTTCTCCCGGATCCATGCAGCGAGCGCAAGCAGTCGTCCTTCCACCGGAACCGACCGATCACAAAGTTCTGCAATCTTCTTGATCCGATCCGGCTGATATTCCGTCTGATCCGAAAAACCGATCACATATCCTGTACGAAGGTGGTTGCCTCTGCCAAATGGGATTTTAACCATGCTTCCTATCTGGATTTTTTCCTGTAATTCATCCGGTATCCGGTATTGAAACGGCCGGTCAATGGCTTCATGCGAAATATCGATTATTATATCCGCATATCTTGGTAACATCTTCTTCCTCCAGTATCTCCCGGATCAGGTCTCTCTCATCCATGTGATATTTCACACCCTTGATCTCCTGATAATCCTCATGTCCTTTACCTGCAAGTACGATCACATCGCCCGGTTCCGCATGCATGATCGCATACCGAATTGCTTCCTTCCGGTCAATGATCTCTACATATTTTCCTGTTGTCTTATCGATTCCTGTTTTTATATCATTGATGATTGCCTGTGGATCTTCTGATCTTGGATTATCCGATGTTATGATCGTGAGATCTGCCATATTTCCGGAAACCTCGCCCATCTCAAATCTTCTCTCTTTGGAACGGTCTCCTCCACATCCAAACAGGCTGACCAGTCTGCCAGGATTATATTCACGCAATGTTTCCAAAATGCTTTCAAGACTGACTGCATTATGTGCATAGTCGATCATGATCGTGAATTTGTCTGAGATTGGGATCAGTTCTACTCTTCCCTTTACCTTGATCGTTTTCAGGATTGCCTGTATCTTGTCAAATGGAACGCCCATCAGATCTGCAACTGCAATCGCTGCCAGTGAATTATAAATACTGAAATTACCCGGAAGATTAACCAGAACATCACCATTTAATTTTCCAGACAAATGATAACCAATACCCAGATGTCCGTCTTTGTTATACAGATTATGATCGTTTGCCTTGTAATCATAATCGCCATGAATTCCATAGGTCACGATCTTGCAGGCTGCATGCTCTGTCATCATATCTACATATGCATCATCTGCATTGAAGATACCCGTTTTGCACATCGTGAATAATTTGCTTTTCCACATTGCATATTCTTCAAATGTCTTATGTTCATTTGGTCCGATATGATCTCTGGAAAGGTTTGAGAAAATACCGTAATCAAAATCAACCCCTGCCACACGGTCAAGCATCAATCCCTGTGAAGACACTTCCATAACAACACTGTCTAAGCCATTGTCGAGCATGTCCTTTAACTTCTTATGCACGATCATGGATTCCGGTGTCGTATTGTTCGCCGGTATGACTTCTTTTCCATCCATGATCTCGATCGTTCCGATCAGTCCAGTCTTGTGTCCTGCACTCATCAGCATCTCACGGATCATATATGTTGTTGTTGTCTTGCCCTTTGTTCCTGTAATGCCGATCACTGTCAGCTTGGACGAAGGATTACCATAAAAATTGCTGCTGATGATTCCCATCGCATACCGGGTACTTTCAACCTTTACGATCAACACGCCCGGAACTGGATTTACATCCTTCTGGACGATCAGACAGACAGCTCCTTTTTCTGTTACATCTTTTATATATTCATGCCCATCAAACTTGGCTCCCACTATACAGAAAAACAATCCCTGTGCTCCAACTTTTCTGGAATCATTATAAATCTCTTTTATCTCAATATCTTCATCTCCGCAGATAACCGAATACTGCAGTCCCTTTAATAATTCGCTTGCTTTCATATGCTGCTCTCCTTTTTAGAAAAGAAAAAGGTTGCGCAAAAATGCAACAACCTCTTTTTTTATTAGTTATCTTCTTCGTCGTCACCGACAATCTTTACTTTGCCGCTGTAAAGCTCATCAACTGCTATGGATAAAGGCTTATTGCTTGCTGTATTTACAAGTGGCTCCTGTCCTGCTATTATCTCTCTTGCGCGCTTAGCAGTTGCAAGCACGATAGAATATCTGCTCTGAACTACCGGATGTTCTCCAGGTTCAACCTCTGAATTTACAACTGCCATTAAGTCTGTGTATGATGGATGTAACATAAAATTATATCCCCTTTCTATATTTTTTCTTACCAGATGCCTTTCAGGTCATCTCTTATTTCTTTTATATAAGCCTGATTATTTGATGTTCTGCATGCATAGCCTACGATCACTGAATTCACTGTCTGTATACATTCTTCCAGATCATCATTGATCACTATGTAGTCATATTTATCCATGTCTGCAGACTCTTCTGTTGCTTTCTTTAAACGCTTCAGAATTACATCCTCTGCTTCCGTTCCTCTGCCCCGCAGTCTGTCGCGCAGGCTGTCAATGCTCGGCGCACTGATAAAGATCAGCAATGCATCAGGGTACTGTTCTTTGATCTTCATAGCACCCATGACTTCTATCTCAAGGATAATATTTTTACCCTGATTCAGACTTTCTTCCACAAATTTTCTTGGTGTACCATAGTAATTCTCAACATATTGTGTCCACTCGATAAATCCGCCATAATCAATCAGATTCTCAAATTCGCTCTTATCCATGAAAAAGTATTCTCTTCCATGTTCTTCTCCGGTCCGTGGACTTCTGGTTGTTGCTGATATCGATAATTCATATCCATAATCAGACACCAGTCTCTTTACAACGGTACCTTTTCCGACTCCGGAAAAACCTGAAATTACAATTAATGAACCTCTGTTTCCCATCTTTTTTACTCCAAATTCTGTATCTGTTCTCTGACTTTTTCAATGTCCGTCTTTAATTCGATCGCACGGTTTGATACATCCAGTGAGTTTGCCTTGGAAAGGATCGTATTCGCCTCTCTGTTCATCTCCTGCGCAATAAAATCAAGTTTTCTTCCAACACTTCCACCTGCCTCCAGAATCTTTCTGGTGCTGTCAATGTGGCTCTTCAGACGAACCGTTTCCTCATCTACACAGATTTTATCCGCATATATAACAACCTCGGTTGCAATCCGGTTCTCATCGATTGCTGAGCTATCAATCAGTTCTGAAATCTTGTCGATCAATTTCTGACGATAAGCTGTTATAAGCTCCGGCGATACTTCTTCAATATAATCGACTGCAGCCGTCATATTGTCAAGCTTCTCCAGCAGATTAACCTTCAGGTTCTCACCTTCCACCATTCTTGACTTCACAAACTTATCAGCCGCCTCGTCAAGTGCACCTTGTATCAGGCTCCATAACTCATCTTCATCTACTGTCTGCTCTTCCAGAATAAAAACCTCCGGAAGTCTGCATATAATCGATGGACTGATATCATTTGTAAGATTAAAATCTGCTGCCATCTGATTCATATAGCCAACATATTCCTCTGCCAACTCTTTATTATATTTTACTGAGACATTTGTCTCGGTCAGATCTTCATAAGTGATAAAGACATCTACCTTACCACGTTCTATATACTTCTTTAAATATGCTCTTATAGTTGTTTCAAAAAAACTCAGTTTCTTTGGTGTTTTTACATTGATCTCGCAAAACCTGTGATTAACAGCCTTAATCTCCACAACTATCTTACGGGCTCCGGAAACGACTTCGCTTCGTCCAAAACCTGTCATGCTCTTAATCATAAAAATCACATTCTCCTTAAAACAATGGATACTATATTATACTTCAACCGCCATAAAAAATCAAATATTTTATCTCGTTACTTCTTCTATTCCACGGATCACCGGTTCTGCTATCATTGAATAATTCGTATGATAGATGACAAATCCCGGTTTGGCTCCTGCCGGCTTCTTCAGATTCATCCGTTTTGTATAGTCGATCTCCACCTTTGGATTCTCTCTTCCAGACGAATAATATGCTGCAAGCCTTGCCGCCTCTTCATAGGTCTGATCCGGAAGTTCTTCTGCTCCCTCCATCCGTACGATCACATGCGAGCCCGGCATCTTCTTTGCATGGAACCACATGTCCCCGCCATTTGCAAACTTAAATGTCAGTTCATCATTCTGCAGATTATTCTTGCCGACATATATATGAAAACCATCAGATGATATATAGTGATATGGCTTGCTCTTGCTGGTATGCTTATCCCCTTTTTTGCCATATCTTCCCTTGATATATCCGCTGATCATCAGCTCTTCTTTTACCTGAGCTAACGCATTTTCATCCAGTGTCATATCGATAAATGTCTGAACCGATTGTAGATATTCCAATTCATGTCTGGTCTCAACAGTCAGCTTTTCTAACACCTCATATGTCCGCTTCTGCTTGTTGTACTTTGCAAAATACCGTTTGGCATTCTCAAGCACCGATATTGTCGGATCGAGTGGAATTTCGATTTCTTCATTTGTGTAATAATTCAATGCACGGAAGCTCTTTGTTCCCTGCTCCACTCCATATCCATAGGTATTGATCAGCTCACCATATACCTTATATTTCTCCCGACCTTCGGTATCCTTCATCTGCTTTAACTGCAGATCATATTTCTTGCTGGCTCTTTCAATCGCAGTTGAGATGATTTTCCGCAGATCTGCTGATTTCTGCCGGATTCTTGTTACCTTGCTCTTCTTAAAGTAATACTCATCTAAAACCTTTGAAATTTCATCCTTATCTTCTACCTGATAATCCTGATACATACTGAGTCTTACTGATGAAAATTCAACCGGAATATACCCATCATATACAATATTCGGCACATAGTTTTCTGTCTTTATATCGGAAACCATTTTCTCAAATTCCTGGTACAGCTTCTCTTTCTGAATATCCGTTAACGCTGCTGTTGACTGTCCGCCATCGATTCCCACACGATAACAAAGCTCATTTGCGATCAGGGGTGAAATACCTGTAACTGAGGTATAAATTGCCTTTGTAACAGTCACAGGCTTTGTATATACCGAAGATGCAAAATAATCCTGATCTGCATCATATGGAGAACGCTTATCACCGGACGGTGGATATACATAAGCTTTACCTGGAAGGACCTCTCTCACCGAGCTTACCAGATGGGATATATGCTTGATACTATCAATTATCATTCCATCCGCATCCGTGAAGATAATATTACTGTGCTTACCCATGATTTCTATAATAAGCTTCTTTTTGCACAGATCTCCCATCTCATCGAGGTGCTCGATCGTGAATTCCACGATACGTTCAAAGCCCGGCTGGCAGACATCTACGATCCTGCCATTTCCGATATGCTTACGAAGCAGCATACAGAAATTCGGAGCTGTCATCGGATTCTCCTTAGGCACCGGCAGCAGATAGATCAGAGGCAGACTTGCATCTGCAGATAACAGTAAGCGGTAATTCTCCCTGTTGTTTTTTATAATAATATTCAGTTCATCATTTTCCGGCTGGTAGATCTTATAGATCCTTCCATCCACTAATTTCTTTTTCAGATCACTTACAACATTTGATATTACAACTCCGTCAAAAGCCATATGAAACCACCTTTCCTGCGCAGATCCACCTATTTTTGTACGACCGCAGCCCCAGATCTATATGTTCTGCGGTAAAAAGGCAGAAAATGTATCGCAACATCTTCTGCCTGATTTTTCATTTATGAAAAATGAGTTTGACCGTTTGTTTTTATAATGAATTGTAAAGATCGTTATAGATCTTTGCTGAATTGTACCAGGAGTAATCCATTCTCATGCCACGCTCCTGAATACCATACCATGCGTCTTTGTTGTTATAATAAACTTCCTTTGCATAGTTGATCGCATCTAACAGCTCATATGCATTGTAATTTGCAAATGAGAAACCTGTACCTGTATTCTCAAACTGGTTATATGGTTCTACTGTATCTTTCAGACCACCAGTCTCTCTTACGATCGGAACTGTTCCATAACGAAGTGCCATTAACTGGGTCAGACCACATGGCTCAAATCTGGATGGGACAAGCATAACATCACAACCCGCATACATCTTATGGGATCTTTCATCCGAATAATAAATATTCGCAGAAACCTTTGCAGGATGAATGCCCTGATAATAACGGAACATATCTTCATATCTGCTGTCACCAGTTCCAAGAACGATGAACTGGACACCATCACAACAGATATCATTCATAATGCGATCAACCAGATCAAGTCCCTTCTGGTCTGTCAGTCTGGATATAATACCGATCACAAACTGCTTATCATCCTGTGGAAGTCCACATTCCTTCTGAAGTTCAACCTTGTTGATCTTCTTCAGTTCACGGAAATTGTCGACACTGTAATTCTTGTACACCTGTGAGTCTGTAGCAGGATTCCATACATCATAATCAATTCCGTTTACAATTCCCCAGAGTGACTGCCATCTTGCACTCAGAAGCCCATCCAAGCCTTCACCGTAATATGGTGTCTGAATCTCTCTGGCATATGTGTTACTTACTGTTGTGATCTTGTCTGCATATACAAGACCACCCTTTAACATACTTGCATCTTTTCTGACTTCCAGCTTATCCGGTGTGAATACATAATCCGGGAGACCGGAATCTGCCTTGAGCGTATCGATATCCCACTTACCCTGGAACTGTAAATTGTGGATTGTCATAACAGACTTCATGCCACTGAAAAACGGATTTCCGGCAAATAACGTTTTCAAGTATACCGGAACCAGACCAGCCTGCCAGTCATGGCAGTGCAGGATATCCGGCTGGAATCCTACTGCCGGCAGAATACATAATGCTGCCTTTGAAAAGAAGCTGAACTTTTCAATATCCCACTTTACATCTCCGTATGGGGTAAATCCATTGAAGTAATATTCATTATCAATAAAATATACTTTTACTCCTTCGTATTCCAGATACATAACCCCGACATAATCATTCTTATATCCGATATCCATATAGAAATGGGTCAGATACTGCATTTTTTCTCTGTATTTATTTGGAATACAAAGATAGTTCGGCATGATAACCCGAACATCATATTCATTTCTGTCAAATATTTTTGGAAGTGTTCCTACAACATCCGCCAGACCACCCGTTTTGATAAATGGTACACACTCTGAAGCAATATAAGCAACTTTCTTCATCTTCTCTTATTTCCTCCCATGGAATAACTCCAAAATAATATTAATTTTATCATATTTATACATATAATTCAATGAATAAAGGTGCTGCATTTTATTACAATTATAAAATTTGGCTGTGGACTTTTGGTTACTTTTCCATTATGATGAAAATGATCGGTCAACACAGTTTTGAATGGTATCCGGCATACCCGGAAATGACCGTCAATTTTATTTTAATAAGGAGACCAAACATGGCAAAACAGAATGATGATGAATTAGATGATATCGAAATGATGTCACTTGAACTCGACGACGGAACAAACCTCGAATGTGAGATTGTTGCTACCTTTGATGTTGAGGATACCTCTTATATTGCTTTGCTTCCTGTCGAAGCACCGGAAGGTTATGATGATGACGAGGTTCTTGTATACCGTTATATTGAACTTCCAAACGATGAATTCACACTGGAACCAATTGATGATGAAGAAGAATTCGATATGGTTGCTGATGCTTTTGATGAAATTCTGGATGAGATGGAATTCAATTCCATGTCTGAAGATGACTAATCATCTTCAGACACAGTAACCAGATTATTTTTTATCGTATATTCGATACTTAATGTTTTTGTAATCTGATCTTTTTCAAAATACACACAGATTTTTTTATCATCCACAAATGTTATGACACCTTTGCCATATCGTTTGTGGATGATTTTATTTCCAACCTGAAGCATATCATAGTCGATCACCATTTCTGTTACAAACCGGGAAATCTGTCCCGTCTTTCCATACACCACCTTCGGTACATAGATATACAGACCATATCGTGCCCTGGTAACGGCAACATAGAACATTCTCCGTTCTTCCTCCAGTTCCGCATCTGTGACCGATTTCTTATGGGGCGTCATTCCTTCTACTGCATTCATGATAAATACCTGATCAAACTCCAGTCCTTTTGCCCCATGCATCGTCGCAAGTACAACTGCATCCTTTGCGTGTTCCGCTGTTTTCCCCTGTTCCTTCAGTTTTATCCTATATTCATTTAACAGGTTAAACCACTCAATAAAGGAATCGGCACCTCTTGCCATCTCCTGAAATTCATCCGCAATATCCATATACTCCTGTGGATCGATTCCCCTATATGAAGCATATTCCTTCAGATATTCATCATACCCAACCGCTTTCCTGATATAATTAACGGCTGCATATGGTTTTAATTCTACGATCCTCCTGAAATCCGTTTCCAGGGTTACCAGATTCTGCACTATCCTGTGATTGTCCTTATAGAATTCCTGCATCCGCTCCAGATCTACCGGATCAGTTTCCAGACACTCCCGGCTTATATACCGGTTCGGTCGATTTATGATCCGTAAAAATAATGCCCGTTCTCGGTTTCCAAGTGCTGCCTTAATATAATCAAGAATATTCACAACGACAAAATGGGAAAACAGATCCGGCATATTATCCTTCATCCGGAATGGAATATTATTCTGCATCAGCTTCATTGCAAGTCCGGATGGTTCCGAATTGGTACGATAAAGAATAGCAATATCCAAATATGGGATACCCTGCTGATTCATCTCCCGGATTTTCTGTATGATACCATCTGTTTCCTGCCGCATTCCCTCGACTTCAATCACATGCACACGCTCACACTGACTTTTCTCAAATGCAGACCGGATCTCCTTCTGATACCGCTTCTTATTGTTCTTAATGATACGTCCTGCCGATTCCACGATTGCACTGCTGCATCTGTAATTTATACTTAAACAGACCATCCGGGTATCCGGGAAATCATCCGGGAAGCCAAGCATGATCCTCGTATCTGCGCCACGGAATCCATAAACAGACTGGTCGTCGTCTCCCACCGCAAATATATTATGTTCTTTTCCTAACAGCAGCTTCACAGTCTGATACTGGATCCTGTTAATATCCTGAAACTCATCAATCAGAATATACCGGAACCTCTGCTGCCACATTCTCCGGATATCCGGTCTATCCCGAAGCAATTCATATGTAAATACGAGCATATCATCAAAATCAATCTTATTATTCGCCCGAAGTACCTCTTCATACTCCCTGTAAGCAATCCGGAAATCTTCCGGCTTCATGTTCATCGAATGATACTGTCCGATCGGTGTCAGTTCACTTTTTACCAGACCGATCTCTGCAATTACATTTTTTGCAAAATCATCCTGTCCATTGTATTCCATATTATGTTTTTCAATAATACTGCGAATGATCTGATATTTCTCTGATTCCAGTATGATATTGCTTCCATTATATCCATAGGCATGACGTAAGATCATAAAGAATACCGAATGAAAGGTTCCAAAAGTAACACCACTCGAATATCCCATTATTTTCTCAAACCGGCTTTTCATCTCACCTGCTGCTGCCTTGGTAAAAGTGATCACCAGAATCTGACTTCCATTTACCCGACCATGCTCCAACATATATTTCACCCGGTGCGTGATCACCGTCGTTTTTCCACTTCCCGGTCCCGCCAGAACTAGCATTGGCCCTTTTTCATGCCGGATCGCTTCTAATTGTTCCTTACTGAATTGCTGTTTTTCTTCCAATCGTTCTTCCCTTCAACAGAAAAGAGAACAGGACGGATACAACCATCTGTCTGTTCTCTTTCTCTTTCCTGTTATAAAATTCTGCTGTAGTTCTTCTTTATCAGATTATCTACCGCAGCATTTCTTATACTTCTTACCACTACCACAAGGGCATGGATCATTTCTTCCAACCTTTGGAGGCTTTACAAGTGTTCTGGATGTCTTCTCTTTCTTATAGAGTTCATCTCTCTTTTCCTGTGTAAGGATCTTGTCCCATGCAGGTAATGTATATAACCATTCTGCATTGCATCCAACCATATTCATATACAGCTTCTCATAATCAATACCAAGTGTTACTTCTGAATCCTCTGTAACCTCGTCGAGATTATTCGATGTGATCAGGCTGTCATCAATTCCATCCAGGAAACCGATCATGGTCTGGATACTTACTTCAAACTTCTCTGCAAGTGCCTTTACTGTTCCTTTTACAGGATCTGCCTTTGGATTTGCAAGAATTATTTCATAAATACCTTTTTCTGCCTGAAAATAATCAAACCAGAACTGCTTTCCTTCTGGTGTTCTGTCATCAAAACCATACGCATAATCGCGCCACTGTGATAATAAACTCATGTTACATACCTCGTTTCAATTTTTAAAACTTTATAGAGTATATCAGATAATCCCTTATTTTTCAACATTATTCTTTTCTGTTTCATCTGACGACACAGCCTGATCTGCCAGTTCTTTTCCTTTTGCTGTAAGCAGCTTTGTGATCAGACTGATTCCATAAAATAATACCGGAACCAGAATGCACAGAAATAATGCCGCTGAAAAATATTCACTGCCTGTTATTCCCAAGATAAATGCCCAGACAACCAGTCCAAGAATCACAAGGACCATAAGAAAGGCTGCTATCCGCTTCATTTTCTCCATTAAAGTTCTTCCTTTATCTTCTTAAAATATTGTTTTATGTTCTGCTCATATCCATTATCCGACGGTTCATAAAACTGTCTGTCTGCAATCTCATCAGGCAGATACTGCTGCTTTACATAATGATTTGGATAATCGTGTGCATATTTATAACCTGTATGTCCAAGCTTCTTTGCTCCGCCATAATGTGCATCCCGCAGATAGACCGGAACCTGTCCTGTCTGCTCATGTTCCACAACATTTTTTGCAGAAAAGATCGCATTCACGATCGCATTACTCTTTGGAGCGCACGCCACGTAGATTGCCGCATGTGCAAGTATGATCTGAGCCTCCGGCATACCGACCCGCTCTACCGCCTGCGCACATGCTGTTGCAACACAGATTGCATTTGGATCCGCATTCCCAACATCCTCACAGGCACATATCATGATCCGTCTTGCTATAAATGTAATGCTTTCTCCACCGCACAGCATCTTTGCCAGATAAAATACGGCAGCATCCGGATCGGAACCACGCATACTCTTGATAAATGCAGAAATGATATCATAATGATTGTCTCCGTCCTTATCATATCGGAATGCTCTTCTCTGAATACATTCCTCTGCCACCGACAGCGTAATATGAATCTTCCCATCTGCTTCCGGTTCGGAAGAAAGAACTCCAAGCTCTACTGCATTTAGTGCACTTCTGGCATCACCTTCTGACATATCACTTAAGAATTCCACGGCATCATCATCTATACATGCATTAAAGGCTCCCATGCCCTTCTGGTCATAAACAGCCTTTAATATGATCTCTTTTATATTTTCTTTTGACAACGGTTTTAATTCAAAAATATTAGATCTTGAAATTAAAGCCCCATTCACTTCAAAGTAAGGATTCTCTGTCGTTGCTCCGATCAGGATGATCGTTCCATCCTCCACAAATGGAAGTAGATAATCCTGCTGTGATTTATTAAAGCGATGGATCTCATCAATAAAAAGTATGGTTCGTTTTCCATACATTGCCTTCATATTCTTCGCTTCTTCTATGATCTGCTCCATATCCTTCTTACCGGAGGTTGTTGCATTGATCTGCTTGAAATCCGCCTTTGTCGTATGTGCAATCACCATGGCAAGCGTCGTTTTTCCGGTTCCCGGCGGTCCGTAAAAAATCAGCGAGCTAAGCTTATCCGCCTTTATCGCACGATAGAGTAATTTCTCTTTTCCGATAATATGCTCCTGCCCGATCACCTCATCCAGGCTCTCAGGTCGCATTCGTTTTGCCAGAGGAGAATCATCATCCTTCTGGTTTTCTCTCATATAATCAAATAAATCCATTCTTATTCATCCTAAATAACATCAAGCTTCTTAAGGATCTCGTTGAATTTCATAATATCAATCGGTTTGCAGATGTAATCATCATAATCATCACTGGCCTGATTGCTGTCAAAGCTGGTTTCATCCAGTGCACTTGTCATAATAACCTTTGACCGTAACATTCTGGATACGCCATGCTTTCTCTCTGCATTTCGAATCGATGCAAGTACCTTATATCCATCGATCTTCGGCATCATGATATCCAGACAGACAAGTTCAAAATTTTCGCCCTTTTCCAAATGATTTACAAATTCATCAACAGCTGCAATTCCATCTGGTGTAATTACAACTTCTCCAAATTTACTTAAATATTTTGATAAAAACTTTGCATTTGCAACATCGTCCTCAGCAATTAATATTCTCATGACAAACTTCCTCCTACTTTAAAATCTAAGCATCTTTTCAATCTGGTTCAGCATCTCTTTTACTTCAACACGAAATGTTTTCTTGGAATATTTGGTTCTTCGCTCTAAAAGACCCTCTGTAAATATACCATTAAACATCAATGTCAATTCCCGTGGGGTAAATACCTCCCGAATCTCTCTGTCTGCTATAGCGTCTTCAAACAGCTTACAGACAAATTCATTTCTCTTCAAAATACATTCAGAAATAACCTCTCGTGTCTCACTCAGATGCAATAATTCCTCATAATGCAGCATAATCGCACCCATACCAATATAATTATCATAATAGGTTGCATATGTATCTGCATAAAAACGTAACTTATCCATATTTGATCCGGCCTGATGATCCACGGTCATCTGGATATTCTTATCAAATGCCGCATACTGTACGACCACTTCCGTCAATACTTCATCAATACCCCCGAAGTATTTATAGATCAAAGTTTCGGATATATTTTCCTTACGAGCCAGATTCTTGGTTGTCAGAGCATTCAATCCCAGATCGCCGATTAGTTCAACTGCCGATGCAACGATCTTATCCCTTCTTGAAACGTAATTCTCAGCCACACCGTTCTCCTCTCAACACATAAACTTACACCCAATATATACTATATAATTCTATGTCATGCTCTTTCGTTTGTCAATCAAAAAAGCTTCAAATTAATATACGCAGAACACAGTTGTAAACTTCTCTTTTTTCTTCTGTTTTCAAGGTGCTTTTATGCCTGTGTTTCTGATGAAACACCTGTTTTTATACAGTTACAGTCGTCAGCATATGCTTTTTCCGGTCGTAATAGTAAACATTATAAGAAAGGATATCCTGTCGGTGAAGCACACTGTCATTTGCTTCTTTCACAATATCTGCCAGCATCTTTGGCTCCGACACTTTTCCAGCCTCCACAAACATACACTCATGAATACTGGACGGCATAATATAGATACTGTCCCCGGCAAGCTCCGTACACATATCAAGGATTCCCCTGTACAACATAGCTCCGGCTCCGTTTAATCCCATTTCATTTGATATTACATACAGTTCTCCGCACTCGCCCGAAAACTCATCTTCCACAAATGCAGGAAGACAGTTTCTCGCCTTCAGATATGCTGTGATCCGGTCGATCACTGGAGGAAAATATCTTGGAGTATTCCTTTCTGCCAGTTGGTAAAGTGTCTTCGTATCTGTATGCCATCGTTTCAGATCATCCTCTGATACCGTTGATGATGCCATCCCATTCTCACCTTTATGAAAGACACATCGAAATATGATCGCAAGATCATGAAACGGAATATACGGAACATGCTCCAGATATTCTTCATTCATACTTTGATTCACAACCGTATAGATCAGCCGGTTCTTCACCCAGTTAAAATCCATATAGTTTTGAATTTCATTGTCGGATGATACTTTGGTACATCGTTCCGTAAAGATATCCTTTATCCTCAAAACAACAGTATGTATCTCCTCCTTTTGAATATCCTCTCTATAAAAATCGTCAATATATATCGTTGGTGTTATCATGGAATTTCTGTCCCTTATATTGATTCCTGTAAGGATCAACCCGTTATTTTTTACAACTCTGGTAACCGCAACCTCCATATTGTCCGGTTCAAATAAAACTTCCAGCCCATCTCTGACTGTTTCTGTAAATTCATTAAATTTCATTTTATCTCTCCTTCGCAGCTTCTTTGTCTGAAACATTTCGAAAAAATGATAAAATCCGGATTCTATTGCTGAAATATTTCTTCCATCATGATAAAGAATTTCCTATGTGTCGTCAACATTTTGCGTGTGTTTATTTGTAACAGCTTGTGCGTTTCTGTAACAGTTTTTCTTCCGAACAAACAAAAACGGATGTGTATTTCGCATCTTTCTTATCAAAATCTGCAAAAAACACATCCGCTCTTATATTTTTTTATCGATGGACAACAATGCTTTTATCCGCCTGCTCACAGGCAAAACCAGCCATCCCTATTTATATTCTTTTACATATTTTGACAAAAAACTAACAAATACGTCCATCTCTGCATCCGTTCCTATCGAGATTCTCAGATAATTGTCAATCCTTGGCTTATCAAAATAACGCACATAAATATTATTCTCTTTTGCCGCAGCAAAGATCTCCTTTGCAGGAATACTCTCATGTGTTGCAAATACAAAGTTTGCAGATGATGGCAGACAGGTAAATCCAAGCTCTGCGATCTCTTTCACAAATCTTTCTCTGGTTGCAATGATCTGTCCAACCTTCTCCCTGAAATATGCATCATCATGGATGGATTCTACACCGAGCACAAGAGACGGGCGGTTCATCGTATATGAATTATAGGAGTATTTCACATCATTTAATGCTTTGATCAGTTCAGGGTTGCTGATCGCATAACCGATTCGAAGTCCCGCCATGGAACGTGATTTTGAAAAGGTTCTGACTACCACAAGATTGTCGTATTTGTCGATCAGAGGAAGTGCTGTTTCTCCTCCAAAATCAATATATGCCTCATCTACGATCACGATCACGTCCGGATTGTTCTTTATGATCTCCTCTACATGATCCAACGATTCGTAGATACCGGTCGGTGCGTTTGGATTCGGGAATACGATTCCACCGTTTTCGCCCATATAATCATCTATCTTCAGACGGAAGTTCTCATCAAGCGGCATCTGCTTATATGGAATTCGGAACAGTTCTGCCCATACATCATAAAAAGAATATGTGATATCCGGGAACAGAATCGGTTTATCCGAATTAAAGAAGGTCAGAAATGACATTGCAAGTACATCATCGGAACCTACACCTACAAATACCTGTGATGCATCCACACCATGATACTCCGCCAGTGCATCCACCAGTGCGCCTGCTGTCGGATCCGGATATAACCGTAACAGATCCTCATTATCCTGAACCGCTTTTACTCTTGGAGACGGTCCATACGGATTCTCATTTGTATTTAATTTGATCACATTTGTGTTCTTTGGCTGCTCACCAGGTACATATGGCTCTACCTGACGAATATTATCTCTCCATGATGCCATGATTTATCCTCCATGTTTTCTCTGCTAATCAGCAGGTTATCGTTTTCAGTTGTCTATTCTATCATTTTGCAGGATGAGATACAAGATAAGAATCATCTGACACTTATTTATAAAAGGACTCTCCAGTTATTCTCACATTTTCCCTGCACGATCAGATTTTCATCTCCGATCAACTGGTAATTATCATACCCCATTGTGACATCTGTAATTACATCAATTGCATTTTTTCCGATGCTTTTTTCATTATCCGAATAAAGAATATTATAGTCTTCATCTACCAGATAAGACTGCAGCTCACTCATATCGTCAGATGTGGTAAGGGCATCACTGAGTTCCCTGCTGTAAAATGCTGCGATCAGGATTGCATTTTTATTTAACCGTTTCAGATAATAAAGCCGGTCATAACATTTACTATAGTCAAAAAAACACCCGGATCCTGTTTTTGTATTTTCTGAAAATGCCATTTTCCGCTCCATATTCAAACCGACATACTACAACCTTCGTTCTATTCCGGGGATAGGTACATTCTATATCTGTACTGCCCGGATAGAAATATTATACTCAATTTTTCAGATATGGCATATAAATCCTTTTATAACAGAATGTGTTTTTTCCAAATTCCGGCTTTGTAAAATAAAAATGATATTATAGCTCCAACGGCTGTCGCGATCGGTATAGATATCGCAATTCCTCTTACACCAAGTTCACAAAGAAATGCCAGAACATATGCTAACGGAATACGAACGATAAATGCAGATATCATATTTGTAACCAGCGTAATCCATCCATTTCCAGTTGCGGTTGAAACCGTATTAAATGACATGATAAATGGAAGTCCCACATATTCAAACGAAAAAGCAAAGATATACGGCATACCATAGACCAGGACATCTTCTTTTACGCCAAACAGATGAAATATCTGCTCCGGGAATATATGCATCAACGTAAACACGACCAAAGACACACCAATACAGAGAACCAGACAACAGTGCATAGTCTTTGATGATCGTTTCACATCTTTCTTGCCCATATTCTGTGCGATCATGGCTGATGCAGCCGAGCTGATCGCTGCTTCCGGAAGAATTGCAAATCCATTAAAGTTATTTACTATTCCTGCTGCAGCCGATGCTGCTACACCACCCGCCCTGTTAATGAATGTAGTCAAGATCAAAAACGAAAAATTTGTACCAACCATTTGAATACTAAGCGGCAATCCAGTACGAAGCAGAGTGTGGAATTCCTCTTTTATAAAATGAAAAGAAGATGGTTTGAAATCAAACATAAAATCATGATGTTTTAAATATATTATACAAAATAACATCGAACAGCCCTGTGCAAATACAGTTGCAACAGCAGCACCACCGGCTCCTAAATGACATCCGGCAACCAGCACCAGATCCAAAATAATGTTGATCACACATGCAATCATAACAAAGATCATCGGTGTCCGACTGTCACCAAGTCCACGCATAATTGCACTTAATGCATTATAACCATAAATAAATAATAGGCCCAAAGTGCAAATAAACAAATACTGTTCTGCCTGTGAAAATGCCTCTTCAGGTGTATCAAGTAATCGAAGTAACGGCTGTTTCAATATAAATAACAGTACCATAAATGCTGCTGCCATAACTGTCAATGTTATGAATAATGTACTGATCGCTCCATTGATCTTATCCTTACGTTTTGATCCTAGATAATTTCCAAGCATCACAGTTCCTCCGCCTGACAGTCCCGCAGCAAGATTTGTCAGGATCACAAGCACCTGTCCTCCGATATTAGCTGCCGATATGGAATTTGTTCCGCCAAAATGTCCTAATATGATCAGATCGATCAGGCTGTATAAGGACTGGATCAAATTACTGATAAAAAACGGCACAGCAAACCATACAAGCTGCTTCCAGATATTTCCTTTTGTAAGATCATGTTCAAATGTACTCATGTCTACATTCACCTCTTTTGTAATTAAAATGGTATATATCCTTTATTAAAGTCATGTTATTATTTCTAATTCATACGCTCTAACATACTTATATCGCCAGACTGTATTGCCTGAATATTCTTTTTAATTCGTTCTTCTTCCCAGTCCCACCATCTGATTTCTTCAAGTTTCTGAATCGTTCCTTCATCAAATCGTTTACGAATTGGCTTTGCCGGTACTCCTCCAACTACCGTATATGAAGGCACATCTTTTGTTACCACTGCACGAGCGCCTATAATTGCGCCATCACCGATTGTTACACCAGACAAAATAACTGCTTCATATCCAATCCACACATCATTTCCAATTACAATATCACCCTTATTATCCCATGCATCGCATATATTCTTTGCATCCAATCCCCATTCTTCAAAGAAAACAGGAAACGGATACGTAGATAACGATTTCATTGCGTGATTTGCACTGGTAAATAAAAATTTTGCCCCACATGCAATAGAACAGAATTTTCCAATTTTTAGCTTATCCTTATTAACAGGATAATGATACAAAACATTATTTTTTTCAAAATCAATCGGATCATGTACAAAATCGTTGTACATTGTATAATCCCCTACCTCTATATCAGGGGTATTTATAACATTTTTCTACATTTCCTGTAGAAAATGATCCATGTGATCTTCCAGAAGCCTTATCACCCGACTCTTGTCATCTACTCCATCATATATGCTGTAAAGCAAAAAAATAGGTCCATAAAAATCAAGTGCTGTCTGTCTGGCTTTTCTTGCATCCCCCAGCATATTCGAGAACAAAGCTTCTATATAAGTTAATGGTCCACCTGCAAGATAATTCTGATATAACTGTGCCATCTGCGGCTCCCTGTACTGTTCCAATGTCAGCATCTTACGGAAACAGGATGAAAACTCTTCCTCTGTCCAGTGAAGAAACTGCACCTTTGTAAACTGCTTAATTTTATCAAATGCTGTTTCTTTATACTCGGCCACAACCTTTTCCAGATCGCCCTCCGGCATTTCATACCGCTTTACTCTCTCCATATCCAGTTCATTCATTTTGTCAATAATACTGTCCAATATCTCCTGCTTGCTTTTATAATGCTTATACAATGCAGCCTTGGTTACTCCAAGCTTTGAAGCAATATCATTCATGGATGTTCCCATATATCCGCTCTGTGCAAATAATTTTAAAGCTTCTTCCAGTATTTTGTCCTTTGTATTCTTTTCTTTAATCTCCACACTTGTCTCCTAAATCAGCCTCATCAATCAGTTACCTTTTGGCCACTTTATTATAGTTACCTATCGGTTACTTGTCAACAGCTATTATTTAAAAATAGAAAAGAACATCGTTAACTGCCTATCAAACTCTTCCACTTCCTGCTCGTCAACCAGATAGCCCTCCGGCAATCCGTGATAACGGATACCATACTCGCTTGCCTGTCTGAAACCACTCTTACCATAAAAATCAATATTCTCCTTCATGATATTATATTTTACAAAATCATCCAATGACACCGTCTCATACTTTTCAGGCATTCTCTCTTTATCATCCTCCGGCATATCATGATCTGATGCCTGCTCACTATCCTGTTGCTTCATCCGCTCCACAATACAGTTAAAAATATCTTTTTTGCTCTTATAACGACGGTATAATCTCCCTTTGTCATACCAAGTTCTCCTGCTATCTGGCTGACTGAGACAGCCTCGTAACCATCCCTGGCGAAAAGATTAAGTGCCGCAATTAATATTTCTTCTTTCCTATTACTCATACTAATAACCTCCGGGCAAAAAATAAACGACCGTTTACACTTTTATTTTAGTAAACGTTCGTTTATTTGCCAAGGCTTCATTTTTTAACATTTAAGCCAAACCTGAGATGTTCTCATATCGGCTTTTACACGAAACAAATAAACTATAGCCGAACGGTATATTTGTTTGCATAATATACCATCCGGCTATGCCTATCATAAATAAATTTACTTACTAACAGAAACATCCATAATACAATCTGTCTGATCATAATCTATAGAAACACTATATCCATCATCCCGCTCCGCATCGTAAGAATCCTCATCTTTATCTGCGTCCTTTGTATATCCCCTTTCCTTGCATAAATCCATATATTCCTCAAATTGTGACTCTGATACTCCATACACATCAAAGCATAGATAATCATCCAGATCTAATGTTACTTTTATAACTTCTGCTTCCGGCTTATCAATCTCTGTTCCAATCTCTTTTTCTGTCCATTGTACGGCCTCTTCACTATCAGATTCCAAGGAGTATTTCTGTGATTTGAAATCATAATATTCTGTATATAATCTACCATTACTTACGAATTCTATTGTTGCAATATCCGGCTGCATAAGTTCCAGATGTGTTTTATCCTTTAAATAATAAATTCCAGAAAAATAGTGACATGGTACGTTAGATACTTCATCTCCTTCTTTCACCAATCTTTCTACACTTGTATTCATTCCAATTGTTTCTTCTTTTATTTTAATCATATCATCATCACTCAAATTAAATTTCTTCTCTATATCCGAATAAAAATTTTGTTTTTCTTCTTCCGTTATTCCCTCTTTTTCAGTATAGTCCAGGCCGAAATAAACAATGTCCAACTTTGAATTATTTACATAATTCATCACAATATGTCTGTCTCCATCTATTATTCCTTCTCCTACATTCCAATCAATATCCTCAATTTCTACAGTTTCAGAGTCTGATTTTTTATTATCTTTTTGCTCTTGATCTGTTCCTACACTGTGACAACCTGCTAGCAACATGATTGCCCCAATAAATGTTGTGATTATAATTTTCTTTTTACTTCTCATTTGTCTTCCCTCCATTTTCAGATTTTCCATTAATGCTATTAATATAAACTCTCGCCTGTTGAATAAGTTCCGTCATTTTTTCTGTTTCACATTCAAGCATTCTCACATGTACTTCCATCGCATCTTTTCTTACATTATCAGGTGCATCTATAATTTCTTTTACCTCCTCCAGTTTAAACCCAAGCTGTTGTAAGAAACGAATCATTTGTGCTCTCTGAAACGCCTGCTCATCATATAGCAAATGACCATATTTATTTTTTGCCGAAGGCTTCAATAAACCAGCCTGCTCATAACATTGAATACTTCTTCTTGAAACATTCAATCGTTCACACATTGTTCTTAAAGTCATTAGTTCCATATACATCCTCCTTCAGCCTAAATCTGCACGTTACGTGCTGTCAAAGGCTTTTATGATTTTTTATTTCATAAAAGAGAATGTTTTTTTCGCGAACCATTTCCCATGCTACAAATTATTCGGTTATGTCCCTCTTTGTATCTTCAATTAATTCGTTCAGTTTTTTCATAGCACTCTCAGGTTTATTTCTAACCAGAAGATTTCTCAGTTCTTCTAAATCTCTTAACAATTTTCTGTTAAATGCTGTAAATATAATTGTATTATCTTCCGATTCTCTATACATATCATTTATCTCCTATTCAAATTCTAATTTTACTTTTCCGTTTGTTATGATCTTTCTGATGCTATTTCCAGATTAAATCTGCACGTTACGTGCTGTCAAAAAATTTTTCTCTTATAAAAGAAATTGTATTTTTCGCGAATATGAGAAGCTCTGAAAGATATTCATGAATTTGAAATCTGTCAGGCATGGGACAAAATGCCACATCTGGTTGAATTTACAGAGAACTCGAAGATCGTCATAAGTTTCCAAATTCAAGTAATCCATCTTCTGTCACTATTCCAGAAGAATCATTTGCTAATATTCTTGTATTGACTTTAGAAGATGCATCGTGATATGTTCGTTGTTTCTCCTTGCTGACGTACTTGTCCTCGGACAGATCTGTGTATCTTACATGCTTGAGCTTGTCTGTCTCTGTGCTGTTCTTCTCGTCAATCTTCGCCTGTACCTGTTTGTACAATTCTTCTCCTAACAGTTCCTTTAATTCCATTGTTCCATCCTTTCTTGGCTTTAATTGTAGCCACACATGGCAGTTATCACTCTTGCCTGAGTTATTTTATCGTCACAGTTTTACCGCCTTAAGCCGATTTGGGGCATAAAAAAAGACCATGTTTTTATCATGGTCTGAATTAACTGCTATTAAATTACGATACTTTTAGTACCACATAACTAACTTCTCTTCTGGTATATCCTTTTCATCTTTAATTTTCCTTAATATATCAAGTGCATGGTTCAAATATATTGGAAATTCTCTATCCATAAGTGATATTGTTGTCTCCACTTCTTTTCCTGAATCTATATTTATTGATATTCTTCCAATTTCACCACTACATTCAGGATCGTAATCTGCCGAAATAATACCATTACTCTTTTTTATATTTTTTAATTTTAGCATAAAACTCACCTGCTTCCTTTGAATAATTATATACCTTTGACGTCTCAATATGTGCCATTTCCTGCGACATTCCTGATTGCATGAGCTTTTTCTCCATGATTTCATGTTTCAGTAATGTAATATCATGTTTTTCTGGCTTGCCAGACATTAACCTCTGCCAAGATTCTGCCATCATATAATCAGGAGCAAAATATTCTTTTTTCTCTCCACCCAAATCATGCTTTTCTAGGAATATATAATTCTTTATATCTTGGATTTCTTTTTCCGATATGCCTGTAGCTTTTGATATCTTAGCAACATCTGTTGTCATGCTACGAACCAATCCATAATATGTTTCTGCATGTTTTTGAGCCTTCTCGCCAAATGAGTTCCTTGCCCCACTAATTGCACCTGATTTTATTGTACCATCATCAATAATATTAGCAACATCTTTTTCATGCTCAATCTGAAACGACACCTTAAAGTACTTCGTCTGGTACTCTTCAAAATCCTTTGTCTTATCCAACCCGAAGTATTCCGCTCGCTTTCTCAGAGTCTCAAGTTCTACATCATCCAGCGCCCATCTGGCACGCTGCAAGAGACAGTACCGGCAGTTGCAGTCTTCTGCCGGATCTCCAAACATTCCAGGGGCTTCAACCTTGAGGTTTGCCACCTCAAAAAGCTCGTTCACATCCCGAATCTGTCCATCAAGCAGTCTATGCAGATCTCTTGTATTGCCATCAAGCGTGGAAAGTCTCAGATCATTCGTGTTCCATTTACGCCGGAGGAAATAGATCTACTCTGGAAGAACATAAACTATGGTGTTGTTGATATGATTCTAATTGGTATATACAGCGGATGGCGACCACAAGAACTGTCTATCTCGAAAATAGCTGATATTGATCTGGAAAATAATACCATGTTCGGCGGTCTTAAGACTGATGCAGGGCGCAACAGGTGCGTTCCTATTCATCCAAAAATAAGAGATTTGATCATAAAACGAGTAGATCAGGCTAAAGAATTGGAATCCGATTATTTATTCAATGATTCGGATAGTCAGTCTGGTATGCGCATGACATACGACAAATACAGAAGCCGTTGGAATAAGGTCATGGGAAAATAAAAACTCTCCCACCGTCCTCACGATACAAGACATACATTTATTACATTGGTCAAAGATGCTGGCATGGATGAATACATCATAAAGCTGATAGTTGGTCATTCTATCGAGGATGTGACTGAGAAAGTGTACACCCACAGGACCATGAAGCAACTTCACACTGAAATTGAAAAGATAGAATAAAAAATATGGGGCAACAATCATTATAATTGCTGCCCCGTTTTTTGTTAGTTACGAGTGTTAGTTACCTGTTAGTTGTTTGTTAGTTACAATCACTTTTTCAGGTATTTTCACGTTTCTTTATTTGGCTTATTTCCTAGCTTTTTTAGAACTTACCAGCCTTTGCTGCTTCCTCTACAGAAACAAGAAATGGCTTAAAACCTTACTATTTTAATGGTTTTGTGTCTTGTATGTGTCTTACCTCGTTTCTCTAAGGTATCCTGTTCTTTCCTTATTTATATAAGCACTTATATATTATCACAATACTAAGCTGCTGGCAATGTCAGAACCTGTCCTACATGAATCGTGGTGCCGGTGATCTTCGACAGGCTCATGATCTCAACATACCGGCTACCATTCTTCAGATACTTTGCAGCAATATCCCATAAGGTATCACCTTTCTTGACGGTGTATGTCTTTATCTTCTTTGCTGCCTCATTCGCTGATGCGTTCGTGCCTGGAATGCTGAGAACTAAGCCCGGATGGATCGTTGCACTTGTAAGTGAGTTTAAACTCATGATCTCTCTATACCGTGAACCGTCACCGAGATACCTTGCGGCAATTTCCCAAAGCGTGTCGCCTTTCTTGACCTCAATGGTCTGGTATCCGGTATCATTATCTTTTATGTCTGCTTTAACATTGTCAGCATATGACGGCACACCATATCCGATGATGTACGGATCATTTAATAAGTATTTGCGTTCGTGAACGGCATCTGAAGTATTTCCCTCTACTGTATATACATATGTAGATGTTACTTTCGTCACAATTCCAACGTGCGACGGATCTGTCAGCTTATGTCCCTTGGAAAAGAAAATCAAAATGCCCGGAACTGGTGTGTATGTGCCACCATAAGCCTTTGCATTCTTCCATCTGCCCTGCTTGATGAACCACTTCATCCCAGCTGTGCAGCTTGCGAATCTTAATACGACCTCTTTTGCGATTCCACATACGATCATAACCCATGTTACGAAGATAGCGCACCACGCAACAGTCATTCCAAATGTTGATCCTGTCGCTTCGTTGTATACTTTAATATATTTGTCGTCACCGTCCGGCTCACATGTGCCGATCTGATTTTTTGCCGTGTTTATAATCTTGTCAACAATACTCATATTCTACTCCTCACTTTCTGATTTTTTCTGCAATATATCAATAGCCTTAGTAATAACCGCTGGGAGTGGTACACCCATAAGACCAGCGTTTTCGACAAGTGATATCAGTTCGTTCGCAATGAATGCTATGATTACCGCATCCCTGATATAGTTTGTTCCTATCACTAGATCGAGCCTGTATGCCACCAGCACAAATACAAGCGTCATGCATTTTCGACACAGACCTTTCCATCCTGCCTTGCTTTCAAGTGATCCTGTGTCGGTCTTATTGCTTTTGTGGAATACTCCGGCCACCACCAATCCTGATACATAGTCAAGTGCCATAAATATTAAAAGGGATACCAACCCGGTATCCCAACCTCCAAATATTGATGCAATCGCTGATCCTACCATTCCGATGAATGTGCATATAAACTGTTTCATGTTTTCATTCTCCTTTCTATGATCCGATCATTCCGCCACCGGGATTTATAATACTTCCACCAGATTCTATCTTGATTTTTGCAAGATTAATAAATCCGTCATGCAGAGATGCTACAAGCGGATCAAGTACCTTTCTTACATCCGCTATTGTTGACACTTTTGTTTCATCCGGCAGTAACGGCAATGACATTACACCTGCTATATTTGTGAACTCTGCACTGTATTTGTTATCAACATTCTGTAACTTTAATACATCTGTAGCCACTGTACTGATCCTTTCATTAACATTATTAATGTCATTAGTATGTTTGTCAGATAAGTTCTTTACAGAAGCATTTACGGATTCTATATCTGCGTTTACAGCATTCAGTTTATTTTTATTATCATCTATACCTTGTGAAAGTTCAGTATCTTTTTCTGACAATGATGATATATCACTTTTTACTCCATCAATAGCAGATGTTCTTGCCTGTGTCTCCTTATCAACAGCATTTTTTATATGATCATCCGTCTCTGCCTTTGTGTAAACCGATGACAGCCTTGAATATAATATCTCAAAAAGAGGTTTTACTGTTCCTATATTAATACCATTGATATTAATCTCATACAGTGGGAAGGTATCTTCTGCTGCTCCCCAATATATACTTCCTGTCGGATATTCTGGTGTTTCTGCTGTCCCTGCAGATGGTGTACCTTTAATTACTTCAAGTGTTACATTTTCAATGCCAGTGTCTTTTTTGTACTTTGCTACAATAAGATCTTTCCGGTTGTATCCTTGACTGCCGCTGTCAATCATAAGATCGTCATAATCTCCTGCAGGGATCCGAGCATGACACCCTTTCATAACCAGATCCCCACAGGATACTCTTGCAGTATTGACATCGACCATAGTCAACTTGAACATATCTCCAACTGGCAGCACATAGTTATCTTTTCCAATGATTCCAAGATTCAACGCTCGGTCATCATCTGCCGTTACATGATTTACTCCGGTTTTTCCTGTTACTATTTTCATTACTTATCCTTTCCGTGTAGCATCACCTACACTATATGATATATCAACTGTATCATCATCTAACTTGACTATTATATTTGTGATACTGCTTATTACATAGGAATCTGTCACGCTTTCATATCCGCCAATTATATCACCTATATGTTGCTCAGTATCACTGCTTGTAACTGCAAATGCATCAGCTCCTATTAATTCCTGCAATCTCTCTGTTCCACCAGAGACAAGGTCCTCATCAGATTCTGCAGATGTGTTCTCATAAGTGCTCACATATTCCTCAATTCCATATAGACGTTGAGATGTGCTTATATTTCCATTTGCATCAGCATATAAATGCACTACAGTTCTGTCCTGAAGATCTCCTTTACCAAGACATATAAGATGATTTACACCTCTATATGTCTTCTCAATAGTGAAATTAACATCGTTCTGGTTGTATTCTATCCGGTCGGAATAATCGATCACTGGAACATATGATACATGCACTATTCCATTTTTAACGATTAAGTACAAATTCATACCTATAGCTTTACCAAGCTTAACTAACCCGGTATATAGATCTATGTATCGGTCAAACCGAAATGTTTTTACTGTGTATCCAATACGTTCGGCAGCAAATACCGCTGACAGTCCACATAAATTTATAAGATCCTGAATAATGTTTCCAGCATCTCCTGATACAATCCGGTAGGCTGCCCCAGACGGAGGCTCTATGATCTTACTCATAAGTACTCCCCTGAAACTTCTGCCTGAATATCTGATCTCATTATTCTCCGTTATCACTTTTACGGAATCTACAACACCACCATACTCCGTATCATTGACATACCACCAATATCCTCCACTCATGACATTATTCTTAATACCAACTGTGATCTCAAAATTCTTCTCATTTGCAATATCAAGATCAATATTATAATGATGCAGGCAACCTTCATCATTAAGATTTCGGTCTGTATAGATCACATCCAAATCGGTTCACTCCTTTCAGCTTTCAAAAGCAAATCAAAATTAAAATCCGCATTCCAATATATAGCCTGTTCTCCGGATTTAATTTTGTGAAATATATCATTCTTTCTGTCTCTGAATCGGAATATATTTACAGTTGCTCCATTCATTTTATATAGCCTTATAGTCTGCCGTTTTGAATCAATCTCTACTCTTTCACCAGCCTGAATAGTATAGTTTAACGCATATATATGACCACCTATTGATATAGCCGGATTCTGCGCATATCCATAGATGGTCATAATAAATTCTGCCTCATTAAAATTACTATTTGCAAACTGTGTAGCATTCCCTGGTGAAGCGGAATAATCATATTCATAACCATATGAATACCCACGTCCACTATCATCTGATTCTATCGTTTCATATCGATACTGGAACAATTCATCTTTCACCCATGTATCTGTAATTGTTACAACCTTTAAAGATAACTTTGTATATGGCCCTACCAAATACTCTGACTTATCACTTGCGTAAATAAAACATTCAAGGTAATAATTGCCAATATACAGTTTTCCAGGCACTTCATTGATGATATCCTGTTCAAACAGTTCAAACATATCATTCTTTACATTCCTGCATATCCTCGGAGTCGGGCAACAAATAGTGATCGGAAGCGTCTTTTCTGTAATTTTCTTTCGAAAATTCTCTACACTTTTCCGATCACTATCATAGATCCACTGATAGTCTCGAAGGTCATTTCCGTTTGCAAAGATATATTTCTTTCCAAATTCAAGAACATTCCCCTGACTATTTACATATTTTATATTCTCAATCATATGTTCTCACCATCCTTCCAAATTCTCTACCATCAATCTTAAGCTTCGTACCTTCTGTAAGTGCTCTTACCATGTATTCATACATATTTTCATCAATATGTCTTACCACATCAAGAATCAAATACAGAACCTTTGATAACTCTGATTCATTGTCTACTGTTCTTCCTGTTGCTGCTGCCATCTGATCTGCTACCTTACTGATCCATTCTGTATTCTTCTCAAGCGGCACAACAGCCTCAGCTCCATTACCTTCAAGTATACCGACCTGACCTTTCTTAAGTACACCACCTTCTGCAAGCTGTGGTGCATTCAATTTATCAAGCTTATTAATTGATACTCCCGGAATCGCATTAATAACGGATATACAAGCATTGATTGCAGATATAAAACCATTAATGATCTTTGTCGCTGTACCTAATATGCCATTGATAGCTGCTGTAACGGCTCCCTTGATGCCATCTGCGATAGCTGTTCCAACCTTGGAAAAGATATCCTTAATCTTCTGCCATGTATCTGAAAAGAACTTAACCATCGGTGAAAATGCATTCTTGATACCAGCCCAAGCCTTGCCGAAAATACCACTAAACCATGTGCCAACAGCTGAGAATATTCCCTTGATGCCGTTCCATATTCCGCTGAAGAAACCAGTAACAGCAGACCAAACACTCTTAATTCCATTCCACGCTGTTGTAAAGATGCCTTTAAAAAACTTTCCTACTGCTGCAAATGCTGATTTTATACCATTCCATATGCCTTTAAAAAAGGCAGGTGCTGCATTCCAGACTTTCTTAATGCCTTTCCAAGCCATTGAAAACGATTTACGACAGTTGTTGATAACTGCCATAATTGCAATAATCGCCGCTTCCAATGTGATCTCAAGCATCTCGCAAAACCATTCAAGTATCGGTTTCAGCACTCCGAGTATCTCTTCTGATATCAGACTTATCACCTCAACGAGCGGAGGCAGGATCATATTGATAAGTTCCATCAATGGATCCAATATCATTAAGATCAGATTTATAATTGGATTAAGCAGATCAAGTATTGGTTGCAATAATTCCAGTACCGGTTGCAAAATTGAAATCAAAACAGGAAGAATCTGCGACACTATCTGCACAATAGGCGGTAAAAGCATATTGATCACATTCGTAAGTGGCGGCAAAATCGTCTGAACTATCTGCAATAATGGTGGTAACAGTGTATTAACAAGGGATAATATAGTAGGCAAAATAGCTTGCAAAGTTCCGAATATAGACTGTAATGCAGATGTAAGTGTCTGCCCCAGTTCTCCACCTATACCCGGCAACAAGGTTTCAAGTATGCCAGGAAGGTTATTCACCAATTCGGACAGCAACGATGTTGCGCCCTGTATCAGTGATGGCAGTATCTGTTCTATAAGTGGCGGTATATATGGTGCCAATTTCTGTGCAAGACTTGATATACCTGTAACTATCCTTGGCAGTGTGTCTGCTATTCGTGGTACAAGGTTATCAGCTACAGCCATCACAGAATCAACAAGGTTATTGATCAGCACTCCCATGTCCTGTGATGGGTCGGCCATTCCTGTGAGCAGATTCGTCCATGCAGACTTCATCATGCCGATAGATCCCTGTATTGTAGTGGCTGCCTCTTTTGCGGTTGTGCCTGTTATCCCCATATCAGTCTGTACAACATGAATAGCCTCTATCATCTTATCAAACGATACACTATTGACATTATCTGCTGTCACAGTCATGGTGTCACCGAGTACACCAGAATCATTGATAAGCCTAGCCATCTCGGATGCAGTACCGCCATAGCCAAGCTTGAGATTATCTAACATCGTGTAGTTTTGCTTAGCAAAACCCTGATATGCATTCTGTATAGATGCCATATCAGTACCCATCTTGTTTGCATTATCCGACATGTCTGTTATGGCCAGATTTGCAGTTTCAGCCGCCTTTTCCGTGTCACCGCCCAATCCCTGGAGCAGCGACGCTGAAAAGCTTGTTACAGTGTCCATGTACTCGTTCGCCGACAGCCCCGCCGTCTTATATGCATTATTTGCATACTCAACAACCTTATCTGAACTGTCCTTGAACAGTGTCTCGACACCACCGACAAGCTGCTCATAGTCTGCATACTCGCTTACAGCCTTAGCAGTAATGCCAGCTATTCCAGTGGCCACAGCCGTTGTTGCAACCACGGCGACCTTTGCTGCCTTGAGCGCAAACTTGCCGATATTGCCAAACACAGAACTCATCTTTTTGGTTGTCTTCTCTGCCTTGTCGCCAGTCTCTTCAATTTTCTCATTCGCATCTTCATTTGATACTGCGATTCGTCCCAGTATCTTAAATACTTCCAAAAGGGTCTACCCCCTTTCCTCAATAATAAAAAAATAGAGACACACGTTCTGTGTGCCCCTATGGTTTAAAATTCTCTATGATTGACATAGAATCCTTTATGGTTGTTTCAAGTTCGTCTCTGCTTTCAAATGCTCCTGATCTGACAGGCTGTGAACTGCCACCTGATGTGCCATACAGCCTTGCCTTGAAGTCATTGAATGATATGTTCTCCCAGCACTTATGGATATACATATCCCAGAGCTTATCATCATCGTCAAGACGCACAAACGTGCATACAAACTCATCAAAGCTCTGATTGTCTATCATCGTATCAAGCAGAGCGTACGGATCCGCATATCTCTTAAATATGAGATCCATGAACTTGAGATAGCCTACTGTCTCTTCTCGAACAATCTTGAAACAACCTTGATAAAATCCGCAAAACCTGGAAGAGTGACCGCATCATATAACATCTGTGTGAACACAGAAAGGTCAAGATCTGCTACCTCATCCACTGTCATACCTGACAGGTGTGATAAGCAGACAAATACCTCACGCTGACAGTCTGACAGCTTAGCCAGTATCACATCTGCAAGCTCGAACGCAAGACCAATACCCACATTTTCAAGGAAATTTGATGTGTCCTCATCATCCTCGCCATCACCAGCAAGCTTCTCACGTTCTTTTGCAATAAGCTCTTTGAACCCATTGCCGCTGAATGAATCTTTGAAGTCTTTCACTCCAAGCTTGCTGAACAGCTTCAGGAATGCGGCTATATCTGTAGCCTTTGGATTTCTAAGTGTATATGGCTTGACCTCCCGCACATCCTCTACTGCCTCAGTATCTTCAACTACTTCGGCATTCTCTACTACATCTTTGTTCTCTTTTATCTCAGTTGTTCCCATGATTATCTCTCCTTTTCTATGTCAATTAGTCTGTTACTTCTGTACTGGAATCTATAGACTGCTGAACCTGCTCCGTTGTCGTACCAGTAGGCAGATAGATGTGGTATGGCAATGTATCAGCTGCCGGTGACAGATCTGCATAGCACTCCATTGTCAGTGCAAATGTGCCATTCTCCTTGTTCTTGCCCTCTATCTCAAGGCCTGATGTACAGAGAGCATTGTCAAAGATCACGATAACAGGACGACCATCTAAGAATCTTCCAATATATCCGAAGTTCTCAATGTAATCATCCTTTTCAATTCTTGCCTTGGATTCGATCACATCGTATCCTTCCGCTGTTGATGTGCCATTCTGCCCGATAATAGCCATCTTAATCGTCTCAGGCGACAGCTCCACCATGTTTGTATCCATCTGTGCTGTCTCGCCAGTTTTAACCGTCAAATCCTTAACCTTAACCACTGCTCCATCTACTTCAATATCTTTAAGTTCCGGCTTAATAGACAGCTTCGTTCCGCCGGATGTAGCACCGATCAGAGATTCGGCAAAGTTCCATGTCTTTTTTGATGCGTCATACTTGAGCCCTTTGTGAATCGTTCCGGCACCAAACACAATGTTCTTCGGTGTCTTGTCTGTGATACCGGATGACTTGAACTCTTCAAAAGTTAATGTATCTGCCATGTTATAATCACCTTCCATTCTTATATTCTTTAATCGTCAAATTGATCTGTATCCGTTTGATGTCTGCATCCCCTGTTGGCACCGGTGACGCATTCCCATAAAAAACGGCAACCCCCGCACCACTTGCAAGGATTGCCGTTCGTTCAATATTCTGTTCTATCTTCTGCTTGTACTTCTCCAGACTGAACCATGAGCCTCTTGTGAATCCATCTATGATGAATGTTATTTCCTGACATCCATCTTCCTCAGGTGTATCACCTTCAGAATATTCACCGACAAAGTATGCCTCTGGTGGGTCGTCCTGCCACTCCATGAATGCATATGGAATCTCAAGCTCATCTGTGAGTACACTGTTGATATATGATAATGTCTCGCCTGTCATGCCATCACCGCCTTACTCTCTAAATGTCTGATTGAGAATAGATCCAAGTCGCTTAATGATCTTGCTCTTGCTCTTGTCGAAGGCTTTCTGTAAAGGCCTGAGAGGTTTCTTACCATAGGTAAAAACAGCTACTATATTTCCTGCCTTATCCTTTTTTACCTTACTGAATTTGCTGGCTTGTTTTAAACTCATTCCATCAGGTCCCACAGGAGCCCACCATCCGCCTTTACGGCCATTCTTTTTCAAAGCATATTCGCCTGTGCCGTATTCTTCCCAGATAGCATTCTCCCTAGGATTTCCAATTACAGCCTCACCCTTATCTTCATCGACATAGTGAGTCCATTCGCCTTTGGTGTGACCTGTATCAACTCTTGTCTGTGCTATCTTGGTCTGAGCCTCAACCTCTACAGCAACTTCATACAGGAATGCAACAATAGCATCATTCAGAGCTGCCTCAACCTTTATTCTGTTGTCTGTGAACTCCACATTTCCCATTACTGCCCTCCTGTATACTTCAGATATATCTCAAGCTGCTCATGCATGCCCATGGGGTCATCTATCAGCATAATGTCATATACCTGGCCATTAATCACCATACGGCTATTCTCTGACTTTATCATGTCACTGAGCTGTTTATAATCAGCTATGAACATATGCGTGGATTCCTGCACCTTGGCATTGTATGTTGTGTACTTGCTGTCACCGCCTGAGAGGTCAAGCCATCCGGTCAAGGTATCTTCAGATATCCATGTGACTTCCTGTTCGCCTATCTCATTTCTGGTTATGCTTTTAACCTGTATATCTGCAACTGCATTTCCGCCTATTCCTCGCATCTCAAAACCTCGCTTTCATGTACGGTTTTAAGAAACCAAGAAGTGACTTTGGATATCCCATGAGGGAATTGTCGCCATCCATGTTGAAATAGGTCACAGAATGTCTACTGATGCTCTCAGACTGTACACCGACCTTATCCCGGTTGTTCAAATCCCATGAAAGCATGTTGGCTACTCCCAGCTTGATATCCATCGGATATACTATCTTTGTCACCATGGCGACCGGTTCGCTTACAAGCTTCTCATTCACCTCTATATGTCCATTGTCCATATCCACAGCTTTGATGGTGTACAAGCCATCGTTGTAGCGTGACTCTGACACCTGTATAGTGTCGCCAACCTTGAACAGCTCAGATGCATACTGAAAGCCTGTCACAGCGTCCACAGGAGCAACAAACCGCCTGTTCCTGTCCTGAAAATTATTATTTGTATATTTTCTGATCAGGAGTTCCAGTGCCTGAAGCTTAGCCTCAAGCACCGGAGCTTTCTCCTTGGTGTCTACGTACTTCTTAAGTTCATCGACAGTCATGATCATATGACCACCGCCTTACTTCTTAGGGATAACAGTATACCCGTCATGCTCCGTGAACCAATCTGCCATACGCTTTGATGTGATCTCTGCCTTTCCGTTTGCGAACTGGACACCACCGGCGCCAATTCCACAGTAAGTAGCGTTATCATTAACAGATACTGTCCAGCCTGTAGGCTCACTCTCTGTCTTTGGCTCTGCCACTACAGGCTCAATAACTTCACTTGTCTGTTCTACGGTCTTTGTTTCCTTTGTTGCCATATTCAATCACCCATCCTTCCTTATGCAATCTTGATATTTCTGAGTACACCTGCATGCTGTGTATTCTTCAGGACTGTAGCTGCGATCATCTCAACCTCTGCGTCCTTGACAGTGCCAGGCTCGTTGAAGTTTGGAAGATACTGATCGATTACAGAACCACCATTCAGGCTGATTCCGTGGAATCCATCGTTTACGTCAAACTTGACTGCATAGACGTCTGTAAGACCTGTTGTTGCCGAACTCTCCTTTGCGATGGTTCTTGAAAGTCCCTTCTTGACAACATGGCCAGCAGTTGCAGCACCACTGCTTACAGTGTAATAGTCCTGCATATCAACAAGCTTGACACCATCAATAGTAGTGATACGCTTTCCGAATGCTTCCTCACTCTCAGTCTTGTATCCAAGGATACGGGCTACAGTCTGAATCTTTGTGATCATCTCTGTGTTTGTAAGCACTGCATCAGCATCTGTAGTCTTGACAAGAAGGCTCAGTGCCTCATAGAACTCATCAGCATTAGACTTGATCGCTGTGATAGATGACAGATCAATAGCCTTGTCTGTGCCGTATTCTGTCGTTGTTCCTGCGAGCATGGAATCAAGTCCCTGGAACTCAGGGTGATCAGTTGATGCTGTTGTAGTTGCATCACCATTGATCAGTGTATAGTGGAAGAGGTTTACCACTGCCTTGATATGTTCCTCTATCTGATATGCCATATTGTCAAAGTTGCCTGCTACTCTATTGAGCACTCTGTCCATCTGAACAGCTCCGCCCATGATTGCAAGATTAGCCTCGCACTCCTGCTTAGTAGCCGCTGATGCAGTGTAAGAGCCACCTATCTTTCTGAACTCTGCTGTTGCTGGAAGTACCTTTCTGAGATACTTATACTTCATTGTTGAGCCACCACCTGATGCTGATACACAGTCATCAAATGTGAGCATCTGAAGTATTGTTGACTGTCTGAGAAAGATATCCACGATCTGTGAGAATACCTTGTCACTCATACCTTTCTTAAGTTCTTCTAATGTCATTGCCATAGTTTTCACCATTCCTTTCTACTTATTGGTTGTTATTTCCTTCGTATTTCTGTCTCAATGCCTCTGCCAGGTCCTTAGGTTCTGCATTCGTATTGCCCGGATTCCCATCTGGCAGCTTATTCTCAATGATGATCCTCTTGCCACCATCTGAGCCGGATGAAGCTGTGAACTGAGCCGGGAACTGTGTCTTTAAGTCTGTGAGCATATTGTCCCAACCTTTGATATGACCTTCATCATCGAGCTTAAGCTCCTCATTCTTCTCCTTGAGGGCTGTCTTGATCTTATAGGTCATGTAATCAGTATCAACCGCATGAGCCTCAAGCAGAGCCACCTTGATAGCTGAATTGACCTTAGTCTCCTCAAGCTCTTTCTGAAGCCTTGCATTCTCAGTCTCGTAAGTTGATATCTTCTGCTGCATGCCCTCATCACCCTTGGAAGCTTTCTTGAGCTCCTCAATAAGCTTATTTGCATTGCCAATCTCCGTGTCTTTGCCGGTGATCAGTCCATTGAGTTTTTCAAGCTCGGAATCATACTTCTCTTTGCTGACGTACTTGCCCTCGGACAGATCTGTGTATCTTACATGCTTGAGTTTATCCGTCTCTGCGCTGTTCTTCTCGTCAATCTTTGCCTGTACCTGTTTGTACAATTCTTCTCCTAACAGTTCCTTTAATTCCATTGTTCCATCCTTTCTTGGCTTTAATCGTAGCCACACATGGCAGTTATCACTCTTGCCGGAGTTATTTTATCGTCACAGTTTTACCGCCTTAAGCCGATTTTGGGCATAAAAAAAGACCATGGTAAAAACACGGTCTGAATTATCTGCTATTCCGTTTCTACTCCACTATTACCCAGTCTTCAGCAAGACAATCGTTTATACTCGGCACCCACATGGAGTGTGAACCATCAACACATCTGATCTGCAGATATGGGTTACACTTGAATAAGTCACCCTCGCTGATTCCCCAGGCTTCTGCGGTCTGCTTGTTACATGGTATACCATCAGGATATCCCTTCTGGAATACAACAAACATTCCTTTGCCATTCCAACCCTTTCTTGCAACTCTGAAGCCCTTCTTGAGCATTTCAAGAGCAATCCCAAACGTCATGTTGTCACATGGTCTATATGCTTCGTTAAACTGCTTCTCCGGTGACCAGCTCTCATATCCATCTGAATATCTTACGAGATAGCCTTCATCTGCTGGATTTTCTTCCGCTGGAATCTGCCATCCTCTGTAATTGTTATAATCGCCTCTTGTCATCGGTCTTGCTTCAATCTGCTTTGTTCCTACATACTTCTTCATTCTCTTATCCTCCTATTTTTGTGCATTAAAAAAGCACCCTGCTACTGCGGAGTGCTATCGTAAATACTTTCAAATTTATATCCGTTGTCGCCATCAATATTTTTTTCGTGATTTATTTTATTCCAAAAAACATCTTCTGGGATTCCATCCGGATATGCTTTGCAATGGAATGTATTATTATCTTTTTTTCCTATAAAATTTTTGCAATCCAAACACTGAGAAAAAATAACCATTACTTTACCTTCTTTAATACATATTTTTCTAGTAATTTCATAATATTTGTTGGCAATTCTTCACCATGTCTATATTTTACAAACGCTTCTGCTATTGTTTCAGCTCCATCATACGTACTATCCGCATATAATGAAACACCTCTAATAAACTGTTCCCTAACTTTCTCTTCCATTTGTAAAAATAAACCATATGTATCGCAATTTTGAAATGTTAGTACATGTGCCATCTCATGTGCGATTAAGTCTTCAACATTTTGAGCGGCCAACACATTATTATTATGGTTTCTCATAATTCTAGCAGAAAATGCTTCTAGACTCCCATTAAAATCATAATCTTTATTCAACACAAGTTTGTATTTCAAAAAACCGCCAACATTCTCTGGAACATACTGAAATGGAACTTTTTCATTGCCACTACCTAAACTTTCTAAATCAATATTGTTTATACGTACATTGTATTCTTCTTTTATCTTATCAAATGCATCACAAATGGCTTGCTTTGTTTCATTTGACATTCCCTTTATATTGTCGGTTTCTGACGGTAATTCAATTTTCTTTATTTTAACACTATTTTTTATATTATCAATATCTTCCTGCGTTATCCCTAGATACTTCTCTTGGTACTCCTCAAACTCTTTTGTCTTGTCAAGATCAAAGTATGCTGCCCTATCCTTTAGAGTTTGAAGCTCTTCATCATCCAGCGCCCATCTTGCTCTCTGTAATAAGCAGCACCGGCAATTACAATCCTCTGCCGGATCTCCAAACATCCCAGGAGCCTCGACCTTACGACCACCAACCTCAAAAGGTTCATCTATTTCACGAATCTGTCCATCAAGCAGTCTATGCAAATCTCTTGTATTGCCATCAAGAGTGGAATCCCACTGCTTTACTATGTCCGCACCTTTGCTCTTTGCTACGTGCTGAGCGTCCAACGCTGACTGTACTTGTATGCGATGTCCTTCCGTCCTTGCTATACGGATTGAATTGTTATAAGCTCTCTGGAATGGTGTATTTGCCATATGCCGTGAAAGCTTACCAGCTACTTCATTCCATGTTGATCCATTGGCTATACCTCTTGATACCTCTGCCCTAACTGCTTTCTTGAGGTATGTCACATCCTCGCCCATTTTGTCGTAGAGTGACTTACTGAGCTTGCTGTCCGTCTGAATAGCTCTCACAACTGCCGCCTGATCTATCGGCATGATGATCGGAATACCTGTCTGCTGCAGGTCATACATGACACCTGTGTATCCGTCTCTATAGCACTTAGTCAGGTAGTCAGACACCGTTGCATAGGAATTTGACTGTAAGTTGGCAAGAACTCCCTCAAGTTGTGCTTTCAAAGCCTCCTGATATTGTTTCTGGTATATGATGCTCTGCAAATTCTCCATGTCAGTTCTTGCAGACAACTCTCTGATCTTCTGCTCACAGTCTTTCAATGCCTGCTTATATGTATTCTTCAGACTGGCAATAGTTTTTTCCTCGTTATGCAGTTGTTCCTCGATTACTTCTTTCTGTCTCTTGTTCATATTACTCTAACATTGAATCATCAAGCTCGATTGCCCATTTCATGTGTGTCCCGCCGTCACTCGTCATATACTTTTTGCTGTTTAAATCAAACACATAGTGATCGTCTGAATTTTTATTTATATCGCATCTGTACAAACCGTCGATGATTGCATTTTTATCCTTTAATGCGATTGCTGACATTAAAACGATATTATCAGCAAATCCATACACATTACTTAAATTGTAAGTTATTGATGTGCTATCTGATAATGAGAGCATATAAGTGCCGGCTGAAATATATCCATATACACTTATCTTTTCGTCTGTCCCAATAACAGATGCCTCGCATATACAATATTGTAAGATTGCGTTTTCTTCGGTTCCAAATTTAAAAAGTGCCGCACCAATCTTGCCTTTTGAATAACGCAATGACAGATTCTTTATGCTTGATGAATTTGTTATCATAACCCTACACTGCATATTCGTTCCGGTCGTATTCGTCGATATTGCCTGACCGTTCAGGTATCTTCTTACCTCGAAATAATTTGACACGATCTGACATAGCCAACCGTTATCTGTATTGGTACCTTTGTACAACAACCATTTGCTACCGCTTGTCATAATTTGTAAATCACAACCTAATGCTGTAGCAATCTCCTGCATCTTCTCATCTGTTATATCTGCCTCATATTCTTCCGAGCTGCTGCCCAGTGTAACCTTCGTTTTATACAGTTTTATAGTCTTATACCCTAATATACTCATTATGCCTCCTGTTCTTCATACAAGCCATATATGGCTGTCAGTGAACCGTCTGCCTGTATCGTTGTATCGACATATCCGCTCACTCCATACCAGGCTGTTGGAATCTGCTGAATATTCTTAGCCATCGTGCTAAACGACGCTGTGCTTGCGGTATCAATTCCTTTTTCAGTGATAGCCTCCGCAAGCAATGTCTTGCCATCACTGACAGATTTTTTTAAGTCGTCCTCTACTTTTTGTGTGTTTTTCACAAATTCGGAAAAAACCTTACTTAATGTTGTGCCTAAATAGGAAGGAACTATATTTGGTACAAAATCATTATTTGTTGCCTCTAAACATGTAGTTACCATTGGTTTAAATTCAACATTGCTTAATGATATGCCCTTTTTTACTTTTATATATACAATACCAACTGCCTTATCAGGTTCAATAAGAAGACCATTTGCATACACATTTCCCTGTAAGCAATAGATGTAATATGTATCATTGCTACTACCTTCCGGAGCCCCTAAAACCTTTACTTTCGTTTTTTGTGACGATAACCATCCTGATATAATGAAAGATATATCACTTTCAGCAGTTCCATTTAATGTGTATATTCCATTCTCTTTTTTTATCGTCATGCCGTGTGACAATCCTGAACTTGGATTTGTAGTTTGAAGAATATTTACAATCACATCTTTTGTGCTTGCCTTTGTATCAAGCAAACCATCAACTTCTGTGTATTTTCTGTTAATAGCATCAATGCTTGTTCCTATTTCCTTTACAGCTTTGTCCTGCTCATCTTTTAATTGCTGCAATGACAGACGGAACTGTGCAATTATATCTTTTTCCGTCTTATCATTAGTCACTTCTCCGAATTCACAGCCATCGAGAACCTTTCCAACCGCAAGTTCTGTATTGTATTCCTGTGTTATGTTTGATTCGTGATCTACCTTAGTAAAGCAGATCACGAAACCAACCGTACCAGGGACTCTGCAAGCCGTAGCACCTACAAGCCATGAGAATGTGATATAATCTTCATCGGTCACAGCTAAGTCATCGACAGCATAACAATCCGTCTCATTATCCTCATTCACATAATTGACCTTTATGCTAAACTCAGACATATCATTATTCTGATAATATCTCGGCATTTTAAAATGCTTTCTTGTCACATTTTTATCATGATATACTCCGAGTATCTTCTCATTTCCCGGAAGTGTAATCTTTCTCAAATTGCTATCTATTTTGCAATATGTTACATTCTCCATCTTTATTCTTCACCACCAGTCTCTACATTTACCTCTTTCAACAGATCCTGCGCTTTTTTCGTATCGTCTTCTTCCTTTGCCTGTAACTTGTCTTTTATCTCCTCATAGTCAATATCTAACCAATCGCAAATAGACTTAACTACAGTCTCATCATCAAGCACATTCGCAACGCTCAAGATCGTATTAATCTCTGCCTGCTTGGTTTGTGCTTCGGTCAGTTTGATCTGTGCATTTTCCTGCGCATTACTCATAATCTCATGAGTAAACTCAAACCGGACATCCTCAACCTGATATGCGGTTCCATCCGCATTGTTAATCTCATCTACGACTATCTCAACCAGTTTACGCAGCATCTTCTTGAGATTTTTCTCTATTTTTTTTGCTTTCAGATCAAGCAATGAATATGCTGCCTTAATTGCAATGTTTGTAGTTGCACTTGTATCCTTAAGCCCAGCGGTGTTTAGCCCCATTCCAAACCGGTATATGTTCTTCTCGTCAAGTTCAAGCTTCGCCTGTCGTGCCTGATATGGGACGTCAACAGTTTTAATGTCAATTCCGCCCTCTTCCCCCAAACCAACTATCTTCTTTGTCTTAAGGTTTGTCTGAAGCTCATCAAGATTATCTCCCTCAAATCCTTTTATTGCATAGATTGGGGCATCAAAGTCAATGAGATTGTTTGACAGGCTTGAAGCCATCAAATCATAGTCATCTATAAGTGGCTTTACCGGTTTAAGACTTGAAAACTGTTTCTTATTGTTGTCCAGCCGGATAAATGGAATATACCCAAATCCATCAAAGTAAGTAGTAGCTTTCTTTCCTTGTGTATATAATACATGTGGTCTTGGATTTACCTGCTTTGATTCATCAAGCTGTACATCTCCACCATCGACCTGAGTATAGAACCATGTTTCTTTTTCATCCCATACCTGTATGCGTTTTATTATCTTCCTACCCTTGTCGATGCGTTCAATGTAATGGTATATCGTATATTTGCATCCATCGTCCGCATCTTTTTCTCTGACTTCTATTACATCCAGCGCATCAGCCGCCGCAAATGCCATCTTATCTTTTGCATTTTTGTATGCATACATATATGCCCAGCCCTTTACCTGACTATCTGTTATACAGTCTGATAGTTCAGATATAAAACTGTCATTGTTATTAAAATAGTTATCCATATAGGTCTGTAGCTTCTGATCATCTGCTACAACAAAACGATCACCAGACATCACATACTGAGTACACTGATCTACAAGCTCAGTAAAGAACGGATGCGATATCCTCACATTGCTCCGTGTTAGATCCTCTACTAACTTGCCGTCAGCATTGTAGTAAAACAATCTATACTTCTTTATGTCGTGATCGCCATCATAGTATCTTTCGCCTGTCCTGGCAAACTGCTTCTTATCTGATGTTTTGTCATTATCAATCAATACCTTTATTTCATCAGTGGTTAACACCTTTTCCATCTCCTTCATGTTAATCTATATCAGCCATGAACGAGACTTGCGCCATCCCTCAATGCCGTACCTAAGAGCTGCCATTGCATCGTCCATTACTGGTACAGGCTCATCAAGATATTCGCCTGTCTTTTCATCTTTTTTCCATTTCCACTGTTGCAGCTCCTTGATCGTGTTTACACAATGAGGGGCTACATATATCCTTCTGCGTACTGTATGACTTTTATCTGTCACACCTTTCAACCAGTCTATCTGTGCTTTTACAGATCCGTTTGAACCACCTTTGTTAACCCCCTTGGCTCTATATCCAGCACCCTTCCAGGTCTTTATTCTGTCCGGTTCTGCACTATCACACCACATAATCTTATTAGTTGGGATAGCATGCTTAATTGCCAGCGGTATGATCTCCGCTGTTTCTTTCTCATGCTCATATATCTCATCTATGATATATATGTTGTCATCCTTAATGCCAAGAAGAAGGATGGCATTGGCATGGTTAAATCCAAAGTCTTGACCTATTGCTATATCATCGTAATCATTAAGATTCTGAGATACCTCTGCAACTTCCCAGTTGTGCAGAATGAGACCGCCTATCTCACCCCATTCTCCAAGCCCATATATCTGATATCCCTCAGGATCAACTTCTTTCCTACGCTCCATACGGCGGTGATATGCCGCATCTATGAAGCGATTCCCCAAATATGTGCTGTGATGTGTCAACACATCAGGATCGTATCTATCAAAAAAGACCTTCTTTATCCAGTGGTTTTTGTTCACTGGATTGAAGGTCATTCTTATCTGGTAGAACTGCCCTTGTGGCAATTCTCCACGCAATCTGTCATCTATTATCTCTAGGTCTGCCTGCGTAAATTCAGTGGCTTCTTCAAGCCATACATCCGTAAGTTTACCCCGTGGAAATGTGATTGACTTCAACTTTTCACGCTGTCTATCGTCGTTCATACCACGGAATATAATCTGGTTTCCGTTATGTTTACATGTAAGGCTCAACGGACTTCTGTTGATTTTCCAATAATTATCGACCTTATCTCCAAATATCTTATAAAGAGATCCAGTCAGTTCAGCGAATGTACTGTCTCGGTTAGTAATATCGGATTTTCGCATTGCAACAAGGTTACGGCCCTTGTCCTGCATCAGCCTCAGTATGTAATTCTGTGCAGTGTCAACAGATTTTCCGGATCCTGCACTTCCTTTCATGACAATGTAACGCTTCCGGCTCCTGTCAACTTCCTTGAAACCGGAATTCATTTGGACATTTATATTCATAAGCAATCAGCTTCTTTGAATGCCTGGAACAGCTTTGGTGATTGAATAGCGATCCAATCAGTAATTGTTTTATCCATTCCCCAACAGTTTGTGCTTCCGCTATTGTTCCACATTCCTGATTCATATAAAAAAGCATGAACAATTTCATGCCTTAATACTTTTTTTCTGTATGAATCCATATCCTGAATTGTATTTCTGTCCGATTCAAATTCTGCTATTTTGATTGTCTGAATGCTCTGATCCATGCAACCATCAGCATCTTCAGGCATTTCTTCATCCGGAACATCAAAAATGATTTTGTATTCAGTTCCTAAAATATTTACTGTTTTCATTCTTCATCCCCATAATCAATATTGATGTTCAAATCCATATCAACATCAGCCTCCACCTTCTCGGTATATAAGCCATATGCTTTCCCAAGGAGCTCCGCTGCCTTATTGGCATCTGACAGCCTTGCTGGTATCTCCACGATCTGTGGTGTCTCTTTCTTGACTGTCTGTTTTCTCATTGTGCCGTTATCATCAGGAGCATACATCGAACGTTCTTCACTGGTCGTTACAACAATGCATTCTTTCTTTTCTCGTCTCATGGTTGCTGTGAGGTACTTTAGAACCTCATCCTGATCGGCAATTAAGGCTTTTTCTTTCTCGGCCATCCGCTTTTCTATATATTCCTGCACCTTAACATTTGTTAACAACCTTGCTGCTGCTTGTGCGGCTGTTTTCTTTGAGTACCCAGCCCTTATAGCTGCCTGTGTGGCATTAAGGTCAATCAGGTATTCATCACAGAATCTCTGCTGTTTAGCTGTCAGCTTAGCCATAATGTCACACCTTCTTTCTATTACTTCTGTTTCTTTCTCACTCTCTTCGGGATCACAATCTTGTACAGCGGTTTACATACACTCTTTACTTCCCCACCCAACTTTATAGTCGGCTGAAGTTTGTATATCTTAGTGCACTTAACCATCACCTTTATCATGGCTATCGGTAATGCCAATCTACCAAGTACAGGATGTATGTATTCAAAACTATATTCAGGTCTCACGACCTCAAACCTTTTAATCTCACTCATATCACACCTCAAACAAAATAGCCCAGTGGCAAGAGATTATCATTCACATTAAAGGGGTGGGAGAGGGTTTGTATAACCACTGGGCATAAAGGAAAGGGACACAACCGATTATGGCGAACGGTCATGTCCCTTATGAATCAATACTATATAATTTTACCACTACAGTATATCACAGTTGCTAGGTGCTATTCGGTGCTAAATGGTGCTATTTGGTGTCAACTTTTCAAAATCTTTATCCGAAATGCCTCAAGAGCAACTCCATGAATATGTTTTGTCCTGTCATATGAATACTTTATTTCAGATGCTATATCCTTTAATGACTTGTACTCTATATACTTCTTAAACAGAATCTTCATGTAGATAGGATTGTTCAAACTGTGGATCTGATTGATCACTCTATGCTTGAGTTCCGCAAACCTGGTAGTATCCTCCTGCAGCTCTCTCTCAAAATCAACATACTTCGCTACTTTCACGCTCAATGATTCAGATGCGCTTGTCTGTACTTTCTCCTTGGAATAGTCAAATGCTCCCAAGCCTATTGCATTGTCCTTAAGGCTATCTAATTCTATCTTCTTCTGCTGTATTTTCGTATCAAGCGTTTCGACCTGTTTCAGGTACTCTTTCGCTATATTCACTATCTTATCACCTCACTTACTTATTTTCTCTGATGGAGAACTCTATTCCGGTTTCTTCCCTCAGTGCATCTATGAAATCATCCCAGATCACATCTCCATCACATATACACTCTGTCTTCAAATTGAATCGGTCAAAGAACTGTTTGATCCTTTTCTGTCCAAATCCAAACTCATCTCTCAACACCATACAGGACATGATCAGCACAGTATCGATCGTATTCATCTTGATCTTCTCAACTGATTCTTCCAGTTGTGCTTGATTGATCTCTAACGGAATGAACATAGCTTTCCTTACTGCAAGCTCTTTCTTAGCCTCTTCCATGCCCTTATCCTCGATTAGCTTCATGATCCATATTGCACCAGCCATTCTTGCCTCATGTAATTTTCTATCTGACTTAGCCATGATATATAACACTCCCTTATTTAGATACTAAACTCCATATGCAAATATTTTCCCGAATACTCGGTTTCCCAGAAGTAATCTCCCATATACCAATCTTCACCCATACAGGTCTGATCACACCATTCCTTGCGCTCTTCTGTTCCCTGCTTGTTTCCAGTGTGATAGTCAACTATATCAGCACCATCAACGTCCATGCCGTCAAGATCAAGATGTTCTTTCATCCATTCTTTTATCTCTTCATTAAGTCTATTTCTGAGTTCAATTTTATCCACTATATCTTTTTGAATTTTCTTCATTTACCTCACCTCACTTCTGATCTGATCCGTGATGCGCTCCCACTCACGGATGAATCTGAACGCCCATAACGCCGGATATTTCGACCTGCCAAGTTTATCTGATATTTGGCTTGCACGGCTCCAATCCGGATCACTTGCTATTTCTGTTGCAACTCTTGGCATATCTTACACCTCCCTTTCTAATAAATCCGGATTGTCAAAAATATTGCCGATAACCTCTACTGTGTTTACCGAATCATCCTCATCATTAAAATTCCAATAGATTTCCCACAATGATATATAATTATCGTTTTCGCAAGCATATAAAATGTTTTCACATCCTGTAATACGCATGATATTGGCTTGTATTTCTTCCCAATCAATATTTTTTCGATATCCAATGCCAAAGCCGCCACATGTAAATTTGATAACTCCTCTATGTCCTAAGAGTTCCACAATATCATTCTCCCAGATCAGCTTGCCATACTTGTCTTTCAAGCCTGTGCATTGACAGATTGTGTCTGGTTGAATTTCAAAAGCGAGAGGTCTACCAGCTCTGTTACCGATATACCACTTACCATTACTACTTGCCAAAAGCCCTCGAACCCAATCTCCTCTATAAGTTTTTGCCTTGATTAAATACCTATCTTTCATCATCGTCACTCTCCTTTTCCTCAATTACTAAGTTCGAAAACTCTGATTCAATCAATTCTTCTGGACTTGAATAGTTATTTTCTCCATCAGGTTGTGCATAATAAACCGTATCCTCATCACATTCACCATCCTGCTTTAATTCCCAATACAGATCATATAAATCTCCACCATAATCCTCATCATAAAGAGATGTGTCTTCTTCACTATAATGCTTGCCCTTATATTCATATATTTTCATCCACCTCAACCTCTCTTTCTGCCATAAGCCAGTTCAATGTACATTCCTGGCAAAACTTATCATCCTTGTGGCACTCAACCTCATTGAATCCTATTTCATTTGGACACATCACGATCATAGACAGATCTGTGTTGCTGAGCGACCGGATATAATCTCCGTTGGTCATTGGCTCATAGTTATCCGTCACATTCTTGGTACAGTGTGCACATGGTTCATCTGTTTTATATCTGCTCTGGTATTTGCATGTCTCACAGCTCTTATCCTGTACTGGTACTATTTCCATCGAATCTCTCCTCTCCTGATCATCTCAACAATATCTATTCTGGTGAAGCTCTCCCGGTAGCCGTATTCACTCTTCATCACTATGTGATGATCGTAAACCTCCACAATGGTCCATTTCTTCCATGTCATGATAAAATTCCGCCCACTGGTGGTTTCTTTTGTATGGATCCGCACGACCTGCCCCGGTCGGCAGATCATGTTGTATATAATTTCTATCTCAAAATTCGTCATGTTGTTTCTCCTTTATCTATTCTATACAAAACACAGTTGCCCATTGTCATCCTCTCCTATCCGTATATTTGGCATTCTTTTTCTCAAGCAAAGCTCTGGTAAATTTGCTCTTACCATTGCTGCCGGTATAGGTGGACAGACTGCATTTCCACATCTCTTAACCTGTTCACTTCTTGAATATGTCTTACCTGTGTTGTCATGATCTATGATATAATCATCCGGAAACCCTTGGCACCCATATAACTCCTTTGGCTCAAGCATTCTGAGACCAATGTCCACTATCTGATACTCAACACCTTGGATTGTTACAAGGCCGAACCGGTCTCTTGATGTCACTGTATCAAGCGGCTGTTCTATATCTTGGCCTGTACCCTCTCCGTAGTATTTAATCAGGAATGCTCTGACCTCTCCAAAATGTCCGGCTGATGTTGTCACTGTATGCAATGGCTCTCTCTCATCCTGCCCTATCCCTGTCTTGTAAAACTTACTGAGGAACGAAGTCACAAGGCCATATCTGTTTGAACTGTCCACTGTCATGATCGGATTCTCTATACCTTGACCTCGTACCTCATCCGAATTGGTCTCTGAATGATATTGGATAAGTGTAGGGCTTATGAGGCATTGCTGATTTCCTGTGGTAATCGTATGTATTGGTTCTCTGCAACTTCCACCTGGATGATTGCTTGTATTTGTTCCCATATAAGGTGCAAGTCTTGGTTCTACAACTCCATATCCATGCTTGCCTGTGATTGTCGGCATCGGATCTCTTATATCCTGTGGCTTTCTTTCGCCGCCATGATTGCATTGAATGATGAATGGCTCTGGATTGTCCAGAACGAACTTCTTCAGCCCTCTTGCAATCCTCTGCATAGTCTTTGGCGCAAGTGGCCTCACCGCCCGGATACCATACTTCTCCTTGATCTCCTCTGATGTATCAAAGATACTTGGACATGGTAGGCTAAAATCAAGCTGTGTATATGCCCCAACATAAGGTTTGAGCAGTCCCATCTTGACCTCTTCGCTGTCTATCGGTGCATGTGTAGGCTTTGGCCACATGATAGGTACTCCATCACATCTTGCGATCATAAAGAACCTTTTTCTCTTGGTCGGTGCTCCGTAGTCTGCCGCCACAAGTTCTCTGAACTGTACTTCATATCCCAGATCATTAAGTTGCTTTACAAACTGTCTGAATGTATCACCTTGCTTTGCCCTTATTGGATGATGTCCTCTGTTGAGTGGTCCCCATGTCTTGAACTCTTCGACATTCTCAAGCATAATCACTCTCGGTCTCACAAGTGCCGCCCATCTGCATGCTACCCATGCAAGCCCTCTGATGTTCTTATCCTTTGGCTTGCCACCCTTGGCCTTTGAAAAATGCTTGCAGTCTGGTGAGAACCAGGCAAGAGCTACCGGGTGTCCCTCACAAGCCTTCACAGGATCAACCGCCCACACATTCTCACAATAGTGCTTTGTGTTTGGATGATTGACCTTATGCATCCTGATGGCTTCCGGATCATGGTTGATAGCTATATCAACGCTGTACCCTGTAGCCATCTCAATTCCTGTTGATGCTCCACCACCTCCAGCGAAGTTATCAACGATAAGCTCTCCGTTTATCACTCGTCGCCCACCTCCAGGAAGTCAAACAACGTCGGTGAATCAACCTCATTCTCCTCTGCCTGTAAATATCCAACACCATCTCTGAAGTAATCCGGATTGAGCTCACATCCCTTGCCAAATCTGTGCATCTTGACCGCCATCATCGGTACAGTCATAAGACCGCCGAACGGATCATATACCACATCACCCGGATTGCTGTACCTGTTGATAATCCTCTCAACGATATCAAGCTGTAAAGGACATACATGCATGGTTGCCCTTCTCTGGCTCTGTGTCGTATTAAGAGTTCTCATTCTGTTAATATCATCCCATACCTCAAGCTGGTTCCATGATCCCGGAGCTACTACCATGAATGTAGCTGGTAATCTTCCATCCATATCAAGCTCCTTTGCAAGTGCCACATGATCCTCATAGTTATATACATGCTCTCTGCTGTACTGTCTGTATACTCTCTGTAAGTTGTCCACAGATACGCCCTCAAGTTCTTCTTTACTCACAAGCCTGTCTCCTGAGCTTCTCCAGTATCCGTGAGCATCTATCTGCCACTGTGCCCTTGTGTATTCATCCTTGGACTTAGTAACCGGATCATCAGCATATGCCTTGCTGTGATCCGTTGGCAGTTTGCGGAACAGTAAAATATATTCAGGGCATCCAACTCCCATCTTGGTACCATCCTTACACTGTTCCGTCCATCCAAGGCGGTAGGTCTGGTTGTTCTCTCTGACAACATCCGTCACAACTGTGATCATGCCAAAATACTGAAATCCATGGCTCATATAATGTTCTATGCAGTCAGCATGAAATGGTTCAATAGTTGGCATTCCTGTTCCGGTAGCATTTCCGAACAGCACTCTGTCCTTGACATGAATAGCTGCAACTCTTCCCGGCTTCAATACCCTTAAAAGCTCCGGTGTCAAGAAATCCATCTGCTCAAAGAACCTCTCTGTATTCTGATTGTGTCCAAAATCGTTATAATTTGCTGAATATTCATAATGATTACCGAATGGTATTGACGTATGGATTAAATCAATGCTGTTGCTTTCCATCGCTCTTGTTTCTTCCACACAGTCACCATATACGGCTTCATAATGATTTCCTCTTACTGTTCTTTCTTCTCTTGTACCTTCCACACCCATCTTCCTTTCTAACCGCTCTGTTTTATTCGCTGAATCAAGTCCATACTTTTTCACGATCTCGATCATCTTCTGCACCATATGATCATGATTCTTCCATTTCTCAATTAAAGCATTTTTAATCTCTCGCTCATTCTCCATATAGATTATGTCTATAACCACAGTTTCTTTTTGCAAGAATCTATAGCATCTGTGAATAGCCTGTATGAAGTCATTGAACTCATAATCAATACCAACAAATATCTCCCTGTGACAGAACCGCTGAAAGTTACATCCTGAACCACTGATTGACTTCTTTGTTGCAAATAGTCTCGTTTTACCTTCTGAGAAATCTATAACTCTCTGTTCTCTAAGGTCATAATCCATAGATCCGTATATATCCACTGTCTCCGGCAGAGCTTTCTTGATCGCATGTCTCTCTGCTTCCTGATCATGCCACAATATAAAATGATCATCCGGCGAACTGTCTACAATCTCACGCATCTTTTCTACTCTCTCATTGATACTCTCACGCTTCACCTTTGCAGCTTCTTTCAAACCTGCAGATGCCTGTGTAAACAACTCCATTTGCCCATCTTTATCAACTGTATCTCCATAGTGAACCGGTATCTCATGCCATCTAACATCCAGAGGTGGTAAGTCATAACCATTATCAGAATAATCTGGATTGAGATCCGATGGCTTTGTAATGAAAAGTGCCCAACTACTCACCCACAGCCAGAACTCATCTTCCATGTTTGGGTACAGTGTCAGGTTATTTGCCTTTGTTGAATCCCTCTGAAAGAATCTTGTAAGTGCCTGTCCTGTATCCATGACTTCAAGATATCCAGCATAATGAATAAGCTCTTTATATTTATTCGGTGATGGTGTAGCAGTTGCTACCAGCTTATAAGGTACGTTTTTGAACTTTTCAAGGAACGTCTGATATGTTTTAGATCCGAATGATCTAAGGACGGATGCTTCATCAAGTGAGGTTGCCTGGAAGTAATCCGGTCGGATGTCTCCGTCCCTCACCCTCTCATAGTTCGTCAGAACGATCTGACTTGTGCTTGCCTCAACCTCTTCCATGGTTCGGCAATACTCTGGTTTCTCATAGCCCAGGAGTTCCACGGCATCCCTTGTAAACTCCTGCTTAACTCCAAGTGGTAATACGATCAATGCTCTACCACCTGTATGTTCTGCTGCAAGGTGACAAAATTCTATTTCCTGTGCAGTCTTACCAAGTCCGAAAGACTCAAACAAGGCTCTACGTCCACCTTTCAGTGCCCATGCCACTGCATCTCTCTGGTGTGGCTTTAATGCTTTGTTAATACGGTTCTTGTCAACTTCAAAACCGCTGTCAGTAGCAAGCTCTATCTTGCTCTCTAAAAATTCTCTGTACGTCATACTCTCAAAAGGAACCCGATATATCGTTACCCCGGCCGGAGGTTCGGCTCCTTTCTTTGATTTATTTTTATCTGCTCCGGAGTTCTTTCAACTCCTCAAAATCGCAGGATCCGCATAAGGGGCATATAGCCAGGTACTCATATGCCGGCTGTCCATGATATTCACCAATGCGCTCTCTTTCCATGTCCGGCTCTTCGAACTCTGCCTGACAGTCAATGCATTTATACATCTCTGTCTCTCCCTTCCAACATCATCATGCTGTTGCTCTGTATCTTCTGTATCGCACTTCTAAGCCTTGCAGGCATCAGCGCATCCTTCTGCTTCCGCTTTGCAAGCTCCTCATAGACCATGCGGAAATTCGCCCGGTCAATGTCGATATTCTCACTCCTGCAGATATTCACAAATCCGCCGATCTGTGTCACTGTTCTGGCAGTCAGATCATCAAGTGTCATCATTGCATCCTGCGGTCTGTATGATCCATACATTCTGATCGCATGTAAAACGGTCTCCCATGCCTCACTCCATGCCGGTATCTCTCCCTGTCTTACTTCACAGCACATCTGCCGGATCTCAGCTATGGATGGTGACCATTTGTTTGTTGACACCCATTTATTGAGTGCTGTCTCTGCCACTTCATACGGCAGATCCTGAAGCTGTCTGTACCAGAGTTCCATTGCCGGTCTGTTCGGCAGTAGATTCTCTCTGGGATAGTATGTTTTCAGCCCCATGGCGAACTTTGCAAACTCCTGTTCCGTCATTCCGCTTTGCTCCTCTCCACTTTTCACACCTGCCATGCATCTGCCGGATCTCGTCTATGTACGAATTATCAAGATCACAGACATGTAATACTCTGCCTGTATCTGAAAGAAGCAGCTGATCTTTTTCATCACCTTTTATCGTTCTGCCACTTACCTCATTGTTCCACCACCAGTTAAATACCTGGATCAGTAATGCACAGCATGATATACACTTGCTGGCAAGTCTGCCTTTTCCGTAATGTCTAGCTATCAGGCTTAATTTTCTTCTCTGGCTATCCATCTCTTTCATCATCTGCAAAACCTCCCTTTTCTGCTCTCTCATTTGCCCATTCAGCCATCATCTTGTATGATTCATTCAACTGATCCGCTACCCGGTTGTTCCCGGAATAATTTGTCTTTGCTGTCGGTGCTGTATTTGCATAGTTATCATCAAGGACCTTTGCCATGTTGGTATCCTTTAACAGCCAGTCAAATGTGGCTATCCAGTTTCTGTTGTTCTTGCCCTTCAAGAAGTCCGACGATTCAGCTTTCTTGAACATTTCCTCAAAATCATCAAATGTGTAATGATTAAGCCTTGCCTTGATTGCCTTTTTTCTAGCATCTGATAAACACTTAACAGCCGGGAGCGAAGGGCAATGGGCATTGTACATCTGGACAATGCGATCATAGTCGATTTTCTTTTCTTCTACTTCTTTTATCTCCCTCTTATCTCTTTCTTTATCTTCTTCTCTTTCTTCTTCTGCATCGTCTACAAGACATCTCGTAGAATCTACGGTAGAATCTACAGTAGATTCTACAATGCCATCTACAGTAGATTTTTTTGCTTTCTGTTTATCTCTCCATCTTGACTGAGCCATTCGCTTACTTTCTCTTATCTTATCCATGCCCTCAGTGTTCTGGTGTTCCTGCCATCCGGCAACCGTTATAAAATCACCAGATCTAATGATCATTCCAAGCTGTTCAAGAGATAAAATAGCCTGTTTTACGATGTTTTCCTTAAATCCAAGCTCATCAGCAAGCATCTTGGTTGTGTAAGGAATATCCTCTGTAAGAAAGATTCTTCCATCAGAATTGCATTTTCCTGCCATTGTGAGTAACATAATCCAAATAAGAACAATATTGTTTCCATCCGGCAGTTTTCTCAAATGCTTGATCTTTCTATTGTCAAACATTCCGGTTGTAATCTTTATCCACTTCACATCTGCCATTCTGGTCACCCTTTCTTGCATACTCCCTGAAAGCCTGCTCATTCTTCTGCCGCATATTTCTCACATATCTGTTACCGGCAAGCCACGGATTTGCCGCCTGTATCTTCTGTCTTGTACGTCTCACTGTCTCGGTTGTTGGTAAGCCGAACTCTGACAGATGCAGGAAGAACTTTGGCACAGAAACATGATCAATATTGTATCCATGCTTTTCTCCAATCTGCTTACATACGAGATAGTACAACCGGTTATCACTACTTCTTGCTGCTATATCTTTTTCAAGGACTTCATAAACAACATCCTGTGTTGATATCAGCTCTTTTTTCTTCTCTTCAATGAGGTCTGTCATCATACCCTCTATACCTCCTTTATTCGTATTCCATAACGGTGGAGCATCAATTTCCGCTTGATCACATAGTCTTTTGTTCTCATGCCCTTGGTGTCTTCCACGACTATATTCTCACCCTCTTTGTAGACAAAATCGGCAACATAGTAGCAGCTCTGTTCTACGACCTTACCGGGCTTATATTCGCCCTTATGAGGTCCAGCCTTGTACATCTCAGTCGATTGTTCTCTCTGTCTCGGTATAAGCTCGTATCTGACCTGTCTCTTGAGGTCTGTGATCTCTCCTGCTTTCTCAAGCAGCTTAAGCTCTATGTACCGGTTTGCTTCTTTCTTGGAATCAAATAGAATCCCATCGACCTCAACCTTTTTATTTCTGTACTTTCTGCTATTCAACGATGCGCTCTTTATCCACTGTGGATTCATCAATCAATGCTCCTTTCTCCCTGCCACCTTACCGGGTGACAGGGAATGCAAATATTACAATGGCTTATACTTATCTGTGATGTGTCAATGTATATGCCATGAACAAATATCTCTTTTATCCGAACAATGCAGCTTCTGCAGCATTCATCTGTGTGCTGTCAGCACTCTGCTGATCTTTACCTGTATCCGACTGTGTCATCTGCTCTTCCTGCTGTTCCGGTACATCTGTTACAGTGGTATCAACATATTCCTCATTGTCATTCTCGACATATGTAGCATGTCCACTCTCATCAAATGTTGACATATCGCCCTCAAAGGCCTTTTGAAGCTCAATGCTCATAACACCCCACTTGGAAATTAACTGACGGAGCATTGTTTTATATGCCATTCCATCAAAATTCTTGTACCAGAATGATGAATACATCCATGAATCTCTCGGATCATAATTACCGGCTTCATAGTCAGCAAATGATACTCTCTGCTTCTCTCCGTACTTTGTCTTGACCTTTCCTGCGTCCTTGTAGAATGCCTGTGAATACTTGTCCGCATGAGCAAGCATCTGAGCCTTACTCCAATACATTGTCTTCTTGAATCCGTTCACAAGCTCAAACATTGCATAGTAGCCGATTGTCTCAGCTTTTTCACGCTTGTCCCAGTCATCAACCATAAGATTGACTTTGATGTCCTCATTGAGCGGATCAAAATATTCAAGCTCACCTTCTTTAATGGCTACTACGTTCAGTCTCTTATACTGACCGGATCGGATTGCAAGCTGGATATATCCCTTGTATCCCATCTGGAACTGTGCCTCTTTGGTACCTGCCTTGGTATTATTGAATGGGACCATGTAATAATGTCCGAGCTGTGGAGATGGCGAAAGCTGTAAACTTTCACCAAGAAGTGCTGCTGAAAGAATCGACTGATTTGTGCACTCCTGAAGTGTAGGGTTGGTGTTATATGCTGATACGATAGCAGATATGAACCTTTGTCCATTCTTTCCACCAACCACCTTGTTGATCTGATTCTTGATTGCATCTTTTGTAAGATACTCTGTAATTCCCAGATTCTGCTGTGCTTTACTTTTTGCTACTAAACTGTTATTTACTGCCATTTTTTCTTACCTCCTCTAACTCGGTTGCCAATTCTAAAATATCAATTTTGCTGTTATTTTGCTTTGCAATCTCTACAGCCTTGTCTATAATCTGTTTCGCCGCCTCTGTTCCAAAATCTTCTTCAACGATAGTTTGCACTCCATTTATGGCTGTTATCATTTCAGCGATCAGCATGATTGTTGACCCATCCAAGTGCACTAATCCTTTATTTAATACAATCATCTCTTACCTCCTACTTAATCGCTCTAAATGTTATATTTCTGCTCTGGAAAAACTCTCTCAGAGCCGTTGCATCCTCTGTTGTAAGTTCTACCTCAAACTTAACTACCATCTTCTGTGGTTCCGGCTGTGATTCCTCTACTGGTGCTGGCTGTGCATCCTCAGGTGGTGTCATAGCCTTTGCCATTGCGGCTCTCTGCTCCTCGGCAGCTCTTTCCTCAGCCTTTCGTCTTGCCTCTTCTGCTGCTTTTCGTGTCTCTTCCTCAGCCTTTCTCCTTGCCTCAGCCTCTGCCTTTGCCTTTGTAATTTCTGCCATTCTCTGTGCCTCTTTGATGGCTTTATTTATATCAAGTGTCTGCTTGTATACCTCTGTCGCCTCAAAGCCAAATTCCGGCAGATTATGAAGTGTCAGCACATCATCACCAATCTGGTACATTCTTGACCGCATCTGTTCCTCTATGCTCTTCATTGATACCGAAACATTAAGCCACTTCGGATCCCAGATCTTCTCCAACGTGACAAAATTCTGAAAACCGATAGTCGCAAACAACTCTTCAATGGCATTCTGCTTATTCGCTTTCTTCTGATCTTCAAATTCTTTCACCTGCTTGTCGATCACAGCTATAGGTTTGTCTATAATTCCAATAATCTCATTAACCTGTGCTTTAAATTCATTGAATGGCTGCATATACTCTTTTTCTCTCCGTATACGTTCATCATTCAATGTCTTTTTCAGCTTGTTAAGTGTTGCTCTGTCTGCCTTGGCATCCTTAACCTGATCATCTGTATATACAAGCGTCTCATAAAATGCCACTTTCTCAGTCAACTCTGCTTTCAGTTCCTCATAATTGAAGCTGATCTTTTCCGGTATTGTTACCTCATTCACTCTTAATTCCATGTACATCCTCCCACCATAGCCAGTTCATACTGACCATCTTTGTTTATTTTCATCATGCTAATGATCCGGTCTGTCTGTTTCTGTCTCTCCTCTTCACAGTCGCATCGCTCTCCCGGATCAAGATTCGCTCCGCAGTTACTGCAAATTCTGTAATACATTTTTCTCTCACCCCTTTACTATATTTCCGGTAATTTCAGTGCCGGTGCTTTTTTCATCTGTACATGCTCCCAGAACTTTGATTCTTCCTCGATCAGATACTTGATATCTTCTTCAACCTCCGACCGCTCTATCGGATAATGTCTTGTCTGTAAGTACACATTCTCTCCATATACAGATTTAAGCTGTGCCTTAAGTATTACGAAGTCAAACTCTGTAACCATCAGGTAATGCAACACCTGTATGTAATAGTTATCCGGTATCCTGTGATCCCACTTCTCTTTCTGCATGGACTGTAAGATATTCGTGGTCTTACATTCCCATATTCCTTTACGACCATCCTGATCTATAAGCCATCCATCAAGAGATGCATGCGCCCACGGATACTTGTCATTGAACCAGATGTTATTTTCTTCATAACACACCTGGTATTCCGGATAGTCCAATTTGAACAATTCCCGGAGAGGTCCTTCTGCCAATGTTCCATACTTGACATAAGGCTTGTCCGATATATCCTCCGGCTCTATGCCATAGGCTTTCTCTTTGAATAGATCCACGTTGGTCTTGTAGGGGTTCATTCCCACAATAGCCGAAGCATCCGAACCACCTATCTTTGTTCTTGCCTTGAGCCATTCTTCATGACTGGATAATACTTTCATCTCAACCATGCTTTTCTTCTCCTGCCTACCAGATAAGGGAGTGTCAGCAGCACTCCGACAAATGCCTGTCCAAGGTGTGCATACCACGGTTCCACGATTCTCATATCTTCCGCAAATGCCACAGAGCTTGCCGCTCCATATATAAGCATGAAGCCAATAAAGAACATGATTCCAACAGCACATTTACATATCTTCTTTTTCACTACCAACTCACCCCTTTTCTTTCATCCCATAGCCTTTATGAGATCATTTAACTGCTCTATTGTGATGCCCTGTCTCGCCGCAAGCTTCCCGGGAGAAATGTTGTAAGTCCAGATGCTTGACATCTTGATCGCATCACCTATATCCAATAAGTTTCTCTGCATTCCAATCCGGATAAACTGAGGGGAGCATCCCATCACTTCAGCCGCCTGATTCGGTGTTATCTTCTTTACCATGTCAATTTCTCCTTTCTTTTCTTGATTTCCAAATGTCGAAAATCAACCTTCCGACAAATGTTCCAATGGCTATGCCAATGATCGTGCTTAACATGATTCTATTTTTACCCTTCTTCTGCTGAAACAAATACATCTACCAAATGGCAGATTGATCTGTAACCATGATTCAACGTATCTGCTCCCATTCTCCGTGTATTTTGTTATGTAATGATGCATGCCTCTCCTTTCTTCTTGTCATCCTCACCATTTCACCCTATAATTTCCATAGGTGCATCAAGCATCAATCCATATGAAAGAAGGTGAAACTATGCGAATTTATGCTTGCTTACTTGGTGAATGGGTAGATATAACCGAAACTGCTACCGTTGCAGATTGCCAGGATCCTGTTACATATTTCAAAGAGAACTTGAAATATGAAAATGGTTCACGATATGCAAAATGCTTTGAGTACGATTACATTCATATCCAGTACCAGGGCAAAGACTATCGAATAAATCCAGCATTTATTCAGATTGTCAAGGAATAAAATTCTGTTTAAGCAGGAGGTCAAGTTCCTTTGGTGGCTCAAAGGTCAACTTGGCTTCTTGTGTCTCAAAACCAGTCACAACGATATGGTTGATTCTGCTCCACTCTGCATGTGTCATACCTTCTGCAAGGGCGATTATCTTCTCTGCTTTTTCTTTGGTTATCAACTATGCTTCTCCTTTCTATCACTTTAAGTGGATTTCTTAGGCAAAAAAATATAGTCTAATGGCATCTTATATAATCTAGATAGTGTATCCAGTATAGCAAAAGATGGCGTAACTATACCTTTTTCCCAGTTAATCACAGTTTTTTTACTCACTTTAAGCTTTTTCGCAACATCTTCCTGTGTCATTCCAGCATTTACCCTTGCTGCAGCTAATGTAATCTTAACACTACGCAACTGTTATCATCTCCTTTCACATATCAGAATACCATCACTTTAAGTGGATGTCAACACTAAAAGTGAATTTTTTTCATTTTCAGTTGATTCAAATTCCCTTTAGGTGTATAATGAGCATTGCAAGGAGGTGTTGATATGCCATACGAGGAATTTAATAAATTATTTGCTAAAAATCTACGATATTACTTAAATAAAAATAATATGACACAGGCTGAACTTGCAAAACGCTTAAATGTTGGAACTACATCTGTATACAACTGGTGCAACGGTATTAAATCACCAAGAATGGATAAAGTAGATGCCATGTGTGATATATTCAACTGTAAGAGATCTAACCTAATTGAAGATAAAGAACATGTTGAAGAAAATGAATACTATCTTGATCCGGAAACAGCTAAAAAGGCACAGGAGATCTTTGAAAACAAGCAACTCTCTCTTCTCTTCGATGCCGCAAGGGACGCAGAGCCAGAGGACTTGGAGACAGTTCACACAATGCTCATGGCTCTCAAGAATAAAGAGAAACGATAATGTACAAAAAACATCCCACGGTATTTGTTATTGTATCTACGACTATGTTACAAGGGGGATGAGTTAATTGTATGATATAAATGTACAGATGATGGATCTGAAGACTACAAAAGTTAAAGAAACTGTTACCTGCAATGAAGATGGTTCATATACTATCTTTCTTAATACACGATTCACACAGGAGCAGCTTAACGATGCTTATATCCATGCACTCAACCATATTATCAGAGCGGACTTCGATAAACACACTAGCTCTGTAGATACCATTGAGGCTTATGTGCATGGGTTGCAAAAATAATTAACAAATGAAGGGAGAGATTCAATGAATCAAAAACAAGAAAACAAATGGTATTTAAGTACATGGTTTATTGCTATTCTATGCGCATGCTGGTTTCTTATACTTCCAGCAATCGGTGGCATAGTATTGATGATAATGAAGACCTTGGACGAAAAGAAACAAAAAGAAACCAATCAACAAATTATTCAACAGAATGCCCAACTTGCGGCTCAGAATGCTCAGATGAATCAAGCAATGCAAGACATGAATAAGACTATGCAGGATTTAGGGGTGCATGACCATCAGCAGTCGATGGCTAAGCTTAATCAGGTGAATGCCGAAATATCCGAAAACCTTGCCACTATAGATAAATTACGTTCAGACATTGCTACACTTCAGGCAAAAGATGATAAACTGCAAAAATCAGTAGCGACCCAGGAGCGAAAGATCTCTCGTGCTAAGGAGATCTACAGCAGTATTGAATATGCATTAGATAACTTCATTACTGCTGACATTCCATATAACGAATGCCGAATTAGCCAATCAGATATTGAGGATGCTAATCTCATTGCCCCATCTGTTATCCTTAAATTACATTGTATGGATATAAAAAGCTTGCGAAAAGCATACAGAGAAAATGAGAAATCCATTGACACTCTCAGACAGCAATATGCTATCAGATACACTACTAAAACCAACAAAACGATTTACGACCTCATTGTCAAGGGGCTGGAATCTGAGATGCAGAACGTCTTGTACAATTTAAAATATGACAAGCTTGACAACGGTATTGAACAAATAAAAGATATCTGTGCTAAGTATCTAAAGATTGCAGCTGAAGGTAATCAAACAATTGCTGGAACTCTTACTAAGTTCATAGGTGAAATGGAATATCTTTTCATTAATGCCGCAAAGATAGAGTATAACTACTACGTCAAGAAAGAACAGGCAAAGCAAGAACAGCTTGCAATCAAAGAGCAGATGCGTCAGGAGGCAGAGGAGCGCAAGGTCCTTGAGGCCGAACGTAAAAAAGTGGAGCTTGAAGAGTCAAAATATGAGAATCAGATATCTTCCCTCAAAGAACAGGCGGAAGCTTCAGAGGGTGAAGCCCTTGCTGCTCTGCAAGCTCGTATCCTTGAACTGCAGGCTCAGCTTGCAGATGTAACAATCAAAAAGGATGAAATAGCAAAGTTGCAAAATGGTAAAGCTGGTAATGTTTATATTATCAGCAACTTGGGTTCATTTGGTGAGAATGTATTCAAAGTGGGAATGACAAGAAGAATAAATCCACAGGATAGAGTTAATGAACTTGGAGATGCTTCTGTTCCGTTCAAATTTGATGTACACAGCTTTATTTTCTCTGATGACGCTTCCGGTCTTGAAACCGAACTTCACAAGAGACTTAATGATCGCAGAGTAAACAAGGTAAATCTTAGAAAAGAGTTCTTTAATGTATCAATAGATGAACTTGAAGAACTTGTAAATGAGATCTGCCCTACTGCAGAGTTCAACAGAACAATGCTTGCTGAAGAATACAGACAGTCACTGTCAAGTTCTGAAGCATATACCTCTGAATATTCAACAGAGAATGAGACAGATGATGAGGATGAATAATATCATCTTCATATTATAAAAAATCCCCCAGATGCTACCAACATCTGAGGGAAGTTACCCACAAACCGAAGGCTTATGAATAACGTATCAGCAAACTACATTATATCACAAGCCTTCCATTTTTTACAGGGGTATTTTTATACCCTTTTTACTTGGAGGGATAATATGAAACTACCAAATGGCTACGGCGGTATTGCCAAATTGTCAGGAAAACGTAGAAATCCATGGAGAGTAAGAGTTACAAAAGGATGGTCCGTAGACGAGCAAACAGGAAAAGCTAAACAGCTATTTTCCACCCTCGGCTACTACCCTACCAGAAAAGATGCTCTTGCTGCTCTGTCTGCTTACAATCAAAATCCATACGATATAGAAACCAATACAATTACATTTGCAGAAGTATATAAAAAATGGTCAGATATACATTTTCAGGAAATTGTACCATCTGCCGCAAGAACATGGGTATCTGCTTACAATCATTCAAAGCCACTCTGGGACATGCGAATGAAAGATATCCGATCAAATCACTTGGAAGGAACAATCCGTGATGCAGATGTCGGTCAGAGTACGAAGCAAAGAATGAAATCTCTCTATAACATGCTCTATAAATATGCTATGAAGCTGGAAATTGTTGATAAGAACTATGCCCAGATGTGTGATTCCATCAAGCGTGGAAAGCCTCAGATCATCCGTGTTCCATTTACACCAGAGGAAATAGATCTACTCTGGGAGAACATAAACTATGGTGTTGTTGATATGATTCTAATTGGTATATACAGCGGATGGCGACCACAAGAACTGTCTATCTCGAAAATAGCTGATATTGATCTGGAAAATAATACCATGTTCGGCGGTCTTAAGACTGATGCAGGGCGCAACAGGTGCGTTCCTATTCATCCAAAAATAAGAGATTTGATCATAAAACGAGTAGATCAGGCTAAAGAATTGGAATCCGATTATTTATTCAATGATCCGGATAGTCAGTCTGGTATGTGCATGACATACGACAAATACAGAAGCCGTTGGAATAAGGTCATGGAAAAATTAAAACTCTCCCACCGCCCTCACGATACAAGACATACATTTATTACATTGGCAAAAGATGCTGGCATGGATGAGTACATCATAAAGCTGATAGTTGGTCATTCTATCGAGGATGTGACAGAAAAAGTTTATACACACAGAACTTTAGATCAATTAAAAGAGGAAATAGAACTGATACAATAATAGCAAAAACCCCGGGAACATATAATCTCCCGGGGCAATTATTTGTGTTCTACGACTGTGTTCTACCTGTGTCTTATTTGTGTCTTACGCACTAATTTTGGCACATTCTAGCAGAACCAGGGACCGCATAAATACTAGCTTTTTTAGAACTTACCAGCCTTTGCTGCTTCCTCTACAGAAACAGCTACAGCAACTGTCATACCAACCATAGGGTTGTTACCAGCACCGATCAGACCCATCATTTCTACGTGAGCAGGTACGGATGATGAACCAGCGAACTGAGCGTCACTGTGCATACGTCCAAGTGTATCTGTCATACCGTAGGAAGCAGGACCTGCTGCCATGTTATCTGGGTGAAGTGTACGACCTGTACCACCACCTGAAGCAACTGAGAAGTACTTCTTTCCTAACTCGTTACATTCCTTCTTGTAAGTACCAGCTACCGGATGCTGGAAACGAGTTGGGTTTGTTGAGTTACCGGTGATAGATACATCAACACCCTCTTTGTGCATGATAGCAACACCTTCTGGTACAGAGTTCGCACCATAGCAGTTAACCTTTGCACGAAGTCCTTCTGAGTAAGACTTTCTGAATACTTCTTTAACTGTGTTTGTATATGGATCATACTCAGTCTCAACAAATGTGAAACCGTTAATTCTTGAAATAATCTGAGCAGCATCCTTACCAAGACCGTTTAAGATAACACGAAGTGGCTCTTTACGAACTTTGTTAGCTTTCTCTGCGATACCGATCGCACCTTCTGCTGCTGCGAATGACTCATGTCCTGCTAAGAAACAGAAGCACTTTGTCTCTTCTTCCAGTAACATCTTACCAAGGTTACCATGTCCAAGACCAACCTTACGTGTATCAGCAACTGAACCTGGGATACAGAATGACTGAAGTCCTTCACCGATTGCTGCTGCAGCTTCTGAAGCCTTTCTGCAGTTCTTCTTGATTGCGATTGCTGCACCTACTGTGTATGCCCAGCATGCATTCTCAAAACAAATAGGCTGAATGCTCTTTACCTGATTGTATACGTCTAAACCAGCATCCTTTGTGATCTTCTCTGCCTCTTCGATTGAGGAGATACCGTAGCTGTTTAATACTTCATTGATCTGTTTGATTCTTCTTTCATATGATTCAAATAATGCCATTATATCGTTACCTCCTTCTATTATTTCTCAATCTCTTTGTCTGTACGTGGGTCGATGAGTTTAACTGCATCTGCAACACGTCCATACTGTCCACATGACTTCTCATAAGCTGTGTTAGGGTCATCACCCTTCTTAATGAAATCAGTCATCTTACCAAGGTTAACGAATTTATATCCAATGATCATACCCTCTTCATCAAGAGCGATAGCATTTACATATCCTTCAGCCATCTCAAGGTATCTAGGACCCTTCTTTAATGTACCGTACATAGTACCAACCTGTGAACGAAGTCCCTTACCAAGATCTTCAAGACCAGCACCGATAGCAAGTCCATCCTCTGAGAATGCACTCTGTGAACGTCCGTATACGATCTGTAAGAATAACTCTCTCATAGCTGTGTTGATAGCATCACAAACAAGGTCTGTGTTAAGAGCTTCCATAACTGTAAGTCCCGGAAGGATCTCTGCTGCCATAGCTGCTGAATGAGTCATACCTGAACATCCAACTGTCTCAACTAATGCTTCCTGAATAATTCCTTCCTTAACATTTAATGTCAGCTTGCAGGCACCCTGCTGTGGTGCACACCAGCCAATACCATGTGTAAAGCCTGAAATATCCTTTACTTCTTTTGCCTGTACCCATTTTGCTTCTTCTGGAATTGGAGCACATCCATGATGTACGCCCTGTCCAACTGGGCACATGTTTTCAACTTCCTGTGAATAAATCATTGTGAATCTCCTTTCGAAATATGAAAATCTGCTTAAAGCGGTTATGAATATCTATTCTTTTTTCGTAACCATCAGACATATTTTCTCATAAACCGTCAATTAAGTCTATACCAATTAATAAAAAATATCAATAAGTTTGTCTAAAAATTTGCCATGTTTTTAGATTCATATTATAATTATTTTGGTTTGTTTTTATCTTTTTAGATTTCGGTAAACCAATCCTACATTGTATAAAGAAAAGAGGAATACATATGCGTTTTATAGATCTACATGTCCATACAACTGCTTCGGATGGTTCTTTTACTCCATCTGAAGTGTGCCAGATGGCTCTTGATAAGGGACTTGCCGCTCTGGCGATCACCGACCACGATACGGTTGATGGAGTCCCGGAAGCAATCCGGTTCATGGAAAATCATCAGCCGGCCCCGGATACACAGGATCCTCTTCCTATGGAATTGATTCCCGGTATCGAACTTTCATGCAACTATGGTTCACGTGAAATCCATATTCTGGGCTTCTATATGGACTATACCAATCCCGGACTTCTTGCTGAATTGAACGCTTTAAAAGATGCACGTTTTAACCGAAATGTGGAAATGTGCAAGCTGTTTCAGCGTGACAGCATCAATATGACCATCGAAAAACTTCAAGAGGGAAATCCGGATACAGTCATTACCCGTGCGCATTTTGCAAGAGTTCTGATTGAGGACGGCATTGTCAAGAATAAGGATCAGGCATTTAAAAAATACCTTGGCGAAAAATGCAGATACTATCTTCCGAAACCGGAGGTCACATGTGAACGTGCTCTCTCGATCATCAACCAATATGGCAAATGTGCAGTTCTCGCACATCCATTACTCTATAAGCTTAGTTATAACCAGATTGAGGAATTACTGGACTATCTGAAACCACTTGGGTTAAAGGGCTTAGAAGCTTATCATTCTTCTAATAATTCCTATGAGAGTGGAAAGCTCCGGGCGATCGCAGACAGACATGACTTGTTTGTCTCCGGCGGTACGGATTTCCACGGTGTGATCAAACCGGACATCTCTCTCGGAACCGGTCGCGGCGGTATGCGGATCACCACCGGAATTCTGGACAATATAAAAGCGCATCTTTTTTGAAGAACAGAAAAAAATCTCCATATTCAGATTTTCTACTGAACATGGAGATTTTTCTGTTCTGACATCTTCTTATTTAAAAAGATATTCTTTATTTCTTTTCCTTATCTTCTTCCACTACTGCTGCATTCTTCTTTTCAAGCTCAGCAACTGCATTCTTATGCATTGGAATACGACAGTTCTTGTTATTACCAAACTCAACAATGATAGTTGTGTCATCTACAATATCAAGGATTGTGCCATAGAAACCACTGGTTGTCATAATATTGTCACCCGGTTCCATCTGGTTATGCATTTCCTCTGTCTTAGCCTTCTGCTTCTTCTGTGGACGGATCATCATGAAGTAGATAATTGCAACAAAAATCAGGATATATACAACGATAAACATTGTGCTGCCTGAACCTGAACCCGATGCTGTACTACTGCTTAAAACCATTCCTAATGTGTTCATAATATTCTCCTTCTAAACTTCATTTGATGTTAAACTCTCTATCATAGACTTTTTATACGATGCATATGAGCCTTCTTCGATAGCCTGTCTAATCTCTTTCATCATATTATTATAAAAATACAAATTATGCAAGACGCAAAATCTCATACCAAGCATTTCATTTGCCTTTAACAGATGTCTGATATAACCTCTGCTGTAATGCTGACATGCCGGACATCCGCAGCCTTCTTCAATCGGTCTGTCATCTGTCTCATATTTTGCATTCTTCAGATTCAGTTTTCCATGTTTTGTGTATACATGTGCATGTCGTCCGTTTCTGGATGGATATACACAGTCAAAGAAATCCACACCACGGTCAACTGCTTCGAGTATATTGATCGGCGTTCCGACACCCATCAGATAAACCGGCTTATTCTCAGGAAGATATGGCACGGTTACATCCAGAATATGATACATTTCCTCCGCTGTCTCTCCAACAGCCAATCCACCAATAGCATACCCCGGCAGATCCAGCTCTGCAATTCTTTTTGCATGGTCAATACGAATATCCTCATATACTGCGCCCTGATTGATTCCGAATAGCATCTGTTCCTTATTGATCGTATCCGGCAGGCTGTTTAAACGTGTCATCTCTGCCTTACAGCGCTCCAGCCAACGATAGGTTCTGGCAACCGAATTCTCCACATAAGAACGTTCCGCCTTTGCAGGTGCACACTCGTCAAACGCCATTGCGATCGTAGATGCAAGATTAGACTGGATCTGCATACTTTCCTCCGGTCCCATGAATATCTTGCGTCCATCTACATGCGAGTTAAATGTAACGCCTTCTTCTTTAATCTTTCGAAGTCCTGCAAGCGAGAACACCTGAAATCCGCCAGAATCCGTAAGAATTGGACGATCCCAATACATAAACTTATGTAAACCGCCCATTTTCTTCACAACCTCATCACCCGGTCTTACATGTAAATGATAGGTGTTTGATAATTCAATCTGACAGCCGATTTCTTTCAGATCTGTCGTAGCAACTGCGCCTTTGATCGCAGCAGCAGTTCCCACATTCATGAATACAGGAGTTTCCACTGTACCATGAACAGTCGTAAAGGTAGCTCTTTTTGCTCTGCCATCTTTACAAATAATTTTATACATAATTACTCATTCTCCTTTAATATTCTTTCTCTATAATGCCCCAGTCTGAACGGAAATGCAACAGTTTCTTCTTAATTAATTTTGTTCCTATCCACAATACGGTTGAAAACTGTAACATTTGTACCAAATATAATGACTATTTTTTATTTACTCACTCTATTTTTAGTCATATTTACTTGTTTTTTATCAATTTTCATCGTCCTTTACCGAACCTTTACCGAAAAATATTGACTTTTTGTGCAATCTTCCTATAATGATAAACGGAAAAAAAATATTATAAATAAGAAGAGATACTACCATTATGATTTTCAGGTATCTCTCAAGAAGGAGGAAACATGTTAGCATCCATCTTAGCAGTAACCATCTTCCTGGCTATGTTTGTGCTGATCGTTCTTGATAAGATCGAACATTATCTTATAACGCTGGGCTGTGGATTACTCACCATCATCTTTGTCCTTGGTATCTGTCTGCACAGTGGACAGGCTATCATGGAAGTGTTAAACGTTAAAAGCATTTTTACAACCAGCTTCTGGCATACAGTTGGACAAGCATCTGAAGATTCCAGCGGTATCAGCTGGGCGACCATTATTTTTATTGCCGGTATGATGGTCATGGTTGAAGGTATGAAACGTGCAGGTTTCTTTACATGGCTCTGCATGCTGATTGCAAAGCTTGTACGATACAGAATTGTTCCAATTCTGATCACCTTTATGATCCTGTCAGCATTTCTTTCTATGTTCATTGCAAGTATCACGGTTATTCTGTTCCTTGCAGCTGTAACAGTAGAACTCTCACAATTATTAAAATTCAATCCGGTTCCAATGATCTTGGCAGAAGTCTTCTGCTCCAACCTCGGTGGAACTGCTACCGTCTGTGGTGATCCACCAAACATCATCATCGGTACCTCACTTGGATTTTCATTCTTTGATTTCCTGACAAATACAGGTGTATTTGTTCTTATTTCACTGGTAATTATGATTGTCTATTTTTATCTTGCTTTTCGTAAGGAATTAAAGCAAAATGAAGGTGGGGTTGATACCTCAACAATACCAAGTCCTTCAGAAGCAATTACAGACAAATCCGGATTTATCTTCAGCTGTGTTATTTTCCTGCTTTCTGTTGTTCTGCTTCTTACACAGACACAGACAGGGCTGACAGTTGCTGCGATTGGTGTTATAATAGCTATAATCACACTGATCTGTTCCGGCAGACATGGACTGGAACTTTTAAAGAAGATTGATTACAAGACACTCTTATTCTTTATTGGTTTATTTGTTGTCGTTGGTGGTTTGGAGCAGACCGGTATTCTGGAAGTCATTGCAAAATTCATCAAAAACGTCAGCGGTGGAAATATGTATATCATGGTTGCTATTATCATCTGGCTCTCAGCTATCTGCAGTGCCTTTATCGATAATGTTCCATTTGCTGCTACTATGGTTCCTGTTATCAAAGAACTTGCAGCAGGTAATGGTGGGGTTCTTGCCGTCCTTGCCTATTCATTAGCCATTGGTACAGATATTGGTGGAAATGCAACACCTATCGGTGCTTCCGCAAATGTTGTTGGTACTTCAGTAGCTGCTAAAGCAGGTCATCCGGTCGGATGGGGCGAATATTGTAAGAAGATGGCTCCTGCTACTATTCTTGTTATGATCATTTGTACACTCGGTGTATTTATTCGATATAACAGCGTCTTCTAAGAAACTTACATATTTTTAGGGAGGTTATAAAATATGGACAAACAGGTTATTATCACGATCGGTCGTGAATATGGAAGTGGCGGACATGTAATTGCACAGGACATTGCAAAACGTTTTAATGTCCCATATTACAATCGTAATCTAATTGAAGAAGTTGCAAAACAGAATAATTTTGATACAGATAATATTAAAGACTATGATGAGTCACCTAGAAAATATCTGTTCTCTCGTACCGTTCAGGGATACAGCAATTCTCCGGAAGAGATTCTTGCCGGTCTTCAGTTCGATTTTATAAAAGAAAAGGCAGCATCCGGAGAATCCTTTGTAATTGTTGGCAGATGTGCCGACTATGTATTAAAGGATATGGATTGTGTAGCTTCATTCTTTATTGTCGCTGATGCCGAAGCGAAGTTACAGCGTACTATGGAAACCAAGCAGTTATCCCAACGTGATGCTGAAGCTACGATCAAACGTCATGACCGTAACAGAAAAACATATTACAAGGATCACACTGATATGGAATGGGGCAACAGTAAGAACTATGATATGACGATCAATTCAACCGTCCTGGGCTTCAAAAAGACCGCCGATATCATTGAAGATTTTGTAAAAACAAAATTTGATCTGTAATTCATAATTTACTGACAAAAACAAAGCCGGGTATGAAATATCATATCCGGCTTTCTGCTTTATTCATATCTCTCGTCAATTACACGTTTTGTCTTCTTCTCACTTCTTGGAAGCACCCCAATCTCTACAACCTTAACAAGTGGGGTAAATCCGATCCGACTCTTTACTCTCTCTGCAATACGCTTAGATAACTCTACGAAATCTACGCTTCCATCCGTCTCTACATAGATTCTCATAGTATCTTTTCCATCCAGATGGGAGATGCGAATCTGATATTCACTTGATAATTCAGGGAATTCCTTCAATACTTCTTCAATCTGACTTGGGAATACATTTACGCCCTTGATCTTCATCATATCATCCGTTCTTCCCATAATCACACCTAACCTAGGATGCTTGCATCCACATGGGCATTCTCCCGGAATAATTCTTGAAAGATCATGTGTACGATAACGAATCAGAGGTGCGCCCTCTTTTACAAGCGTTGTTATAACAATCTCACCCATTTCGCCATCCGGAACCGGCTCTAAGGTTACAGGATCAAGAATCTCGATATAGATATAATCATCCCAGTAATGCATACCGTTGTCATATTTACAGCTGATTCCGATACCCGGTCCATAGATCTCTGTCAAACCATAGATGTCATATAATTCAATTCCCAGTTCCTCTGAGATACGTTTTCTCATCTTTTCACCCCAGCGTTCAGAACCGATCACACCCTTCTTCAGGCAAATCTTATCTTTGATACCACGTTTCTCGATCTCCTCTGCAAGAAGAAGTGCATAGGAAGACGTCGAACAAAGGACAGTAGATTTCATATCCTGCATCATCTGAAGTTGTTTATCCGTATTTCCAGGTCCCATAGGTATGACCATGGCGCCTAACTTCTCTGCTCCGTTCTGGAAGCCGATTCCTGCCGTCCAGAGTCCATATCCCGGTGTGATCTGAATACGATCCATATTCGTGATACCTGCAAGCTCATAACAACGCTTGAACATGATCGCCCAGTCATCTACATCCTTTGCTGTGTATGGAATAATAACCGGAAGTCCTGTTGTTCCTGATGATGAATGGATACGAACGATCTCACTTTCCGGTGCTGTCATTAAACCAAGTGGATATGCATCTCTCAGGTCTTTTTTTTCTGAAAATGGAAGCTTCTTAAAATCCTCCGGTGTCGAAATTCTTGTAATTCCTGCTTCCTCCAGCTTCTTTCCATAAAAACTTTCAGCCTTAATCAATGCTTCGATCTGTTTATTGACCTGACTGATCTGTAACTCTGAAATCTCCATTATTTATCCTCCAAACTTTCTATTTTATAAAATATTTTTATTGTATATAATCAAGTGCTCTGAAATTCAGCTCGTGTAATTTCTCCGGCAATCTCTTTATCAAAGCCTGTTTGATATCTTCTTTTTCAAGTCCAAGCATACCGGTCGAGATTGCGGCTCCAAGCATCAGGACATTTAACACCTTTGCAGACCCAAGAGCTTCACATGCCTGATCCGTATCGATCACCAGAACCTGATCTACCTGTGTCTTCAGATAATCGATCATAGATGCTCCGTTATAACCGGTCTTCGCCAGCGATGCTGTAACCGGCATAACCGCACGATTGCTGACGACTACTGCTCCGTTTTTTTTCAGATAAGGAAGCATCCGCACCGTTTCTCCCGGTTCAAATCCCAGGATCATATCTGCTGTTCCTTTTGCTATCATTGGTGAATACAGATTTTCACCCATTCTTACATGGCTGAATACGCTTCCTCCGCGCTGTGCCATACCGATCGTTTCCGCACTCATAACCGGGATTCCTTTCTCCATAGCTGCGGCTGCGATCAGCTTGGATGCAAGCACCGTTCCCTGTCCACCGACACCACACAGAATAATATTCTTATTCATTATGCCTGCCCCCTTTCTTCCTGTCCGTCCCCAATTGCATGTACCGGGCAGAGTTGGCTGCACAAAGTACATCCTGTACAGAGACTTTCATCGATACAAACCTTGCCTTCAAATGTGTAAAGTGCCGGACAACCAATCTCTCTGATACATTTCTGGCAACCTATACATGCATCTGTATCTATATGCATACATCTGGACGACTTCGTAATGGCTATACATGGAGATTTGAAAATAATTGCCTTCACACCCGGTTCTGCTGCAACACGTGCAACTGTCTGCACCGCTGCTTCATGCTCAAATGGATTGATCGTCTCTACTGTCTTAAGACCAATTCCCTTTAAGATACCAACAATATCAATCTTATTTACAATATCTCCCATCATCGTATGTCCGGTTCCTGGATGCGGCTGGTGTCCTGTCATAGCCGTCGTGGAATTATCAAGAACGATCAATGTCATATCTGCCTGATTATAAACCGCATTTACGACACCGGGAATTGCTGATGCGAAGAATGTAGAATCTCCAACAAATGCAAAACATGTCGTATCCGGTTCTGTATGATAAACACCCTGCGCAATTCCAAGCCCTGCGCCCATACACAGACATGTATCAACCATATCAAGCGGCATGGCATTTCCAAGTGTATAACATCCGATATCTCCACAGAAGATTGTCTTCTTTCCCTTCATAGCGCATTTTACATCATAAAAGGAAGCACGATGAGGACAACCTGCACATAATACAGGTGGACGTACCGGAAGCTCCGGCATCTCTGCCAACTCTTCCGACTGATTGTTCTTTTCACCTGCGGTAAGCGCCTTGTACCGGTCTGCTGCAATACCCTGATCCAATAAGAACTGTGTGATACTGTCCTTTACACTGTCAATCGTGTTCTCACCTGAGGCTGCTACATGACCGGTCAGCTTACCATAGATCTTTACCGGGAGATGATATTTGCCCGCTATATAGGTAAGCGCACGTTCGATCACCGGATCTAATTCTTCCACACATAAAACCGCATCTAACTGTTCCAGATATTCAACTGCTTTTCGTTCCGGGAACGGAAACGGGGTCGCTACTTTAAATATCGCTATTTTTTCTGCATCGTCTCCCAGGGCTTCCATTGTATATGTATAATTGATTCCACCGGTTGCAATACCAAATCTTGTCTCTATCTTCCTGCTCACAACATTTCTGCCATATTCAGAAAAGGCATCCCCCAGCTCGACATTTCGCTTTTCAATATTACGATGCGCCTGAAAGGACAGCTTCGGGAAAATAACCCACCGTTTGGAATCTTTCACAAATCCCTCCGATTCATTCTTTTTGTATTCTGCTGCATCCTTTACTTCAATCGTTGCATATCCATGACACACTCTTGTTGTCGGTCTTAAAAATACCGGTGTTTTATATTTTTCCGAGTACTCAAAGGCCTCCTGTACCATTTCATAAGCTTCCTGTGCCGATGTAGGATCAAAGCATGGAACCTTTGAAAATGCTGCAAATGTTCGCGTATCCTGTTCTGTCTGTGATGAGATTGGACCCGGATCATCGGCAACCAGAATCACCATACCGCCTTTTACTCCCACATACTCCAGACTCATCAACGGATCAGATGCCACATTTAATCCGACCTGCTTCATTGTTACCATAACTCTCGCTCCTGAATAAGCAGCACCGGCTGCTACCTCCATGGCAACCTTCTCGTTAACCGACCATTCTACATAACAGTCATTTGTTCTGTTCTTTGCAACCGTCTCAAGTACCTCTGTCGATGGCGTTCCCGGATATCCGGAAATCAAATTTACCCCGGCAGCAATTGCCCCAAGCGCAATTGCTTCATTTCCCATTCGAAATTCCTTATGCATCTTTCTAACTCCTGTAATAATCTTGTGAATGATTTTTATTATAAATCTTTAAAATGAAATTCTTTCTTTCCTGTTGCATAATCATCTACAATCTGTCCACATCCAAACAGCTTGTATTTATAAGTAACAAGTCCTTCCAGACCAACCGGACCTCTTGCGTGGATCTTTCCTGTACTGATTCCAACCTCTGCACCAAAGCCATAACGGAAACCATCCGCAAACCTAGTTGAACAATTCTGATAAACTCCGGCAGAATCTACCATCTGCATAAATAATTCTGCAGTTTCCGCATTTTCGGTAATGATACTGTCTGTATGATGGGAACCGTATTTATTGATATGTGCGATCGCATCATTTACCGTATCTACAATCTTAACAGAAACAATCAGGTCCAGATATTCTTTGAACTCCTGTTCACCGATTGTCTCTCCGCCAATCAGATCTGTTACTTCCTTTGTACCACGAAGCGTAATTCCATTTTCCTTTAATGCTTTTGCAAGAACCGGAAGAAATTTTCCTGCTATATCTCTATGGATCAACAAAGTTTCCACTGCATTACATGCTGCTGTATACTGGGTCTTTGCATCGATAATAATCGGAATCGCTTTATTTGGATCATAATCTCTATCTACATAAATATGACAGATTCCATCTGCATGTCCCATAACAGGAATCTTTGTATGATTCATAATATACTGAACGAAACTGTTCGATCCTCTCGGTATCAGAAGGTCAACCGTCTCATGACACGACAGAAGTTCATCAATCTCACTGTGCTGCTCTGCCTGAAGCATACAATCTGCCGGCAACCCTGCATCTATTATACTATCATGTATAATCTGAAACAGGATACGATTGGTATATGTTGTCTCCCTACCACCCTTTAGTATCGCACAATTTCCACTCTTAATACAAAGAGATGATATCTGAACAAGTGCGTCCGGTCTTGCTTCAAAAATAACTCCGATAACACCAATCGGACAGCTGACACGATTCAGAACTAATCCCTCATCCAACTGGCGTTTTAATGTCACCTTTCCTAATGGATCAGGCAGAGCAACTAACTGCTCAATTCCTTTTATAACATCTCTTAGTTTTCCCTCATCAAACTTCAAGCGTTTCTTCACTGCCTGTGCAATATGATCTTCTTCTGCCGCTGCCAGATCTCGTTTATTCTCTTCAAAAATCTTTGCCGCATTTGCCCTTAAATTCTCTGCAACCATTAGAAGTGCTTTATTTCTCTGTTCTACAGAGGAAGCTGCCAGATAAGGTGCTGCCGCTTTCATTTTTATTGTTTCTTCTTTTATTCCCATACCTTTTTCAATAGCTGCCTGCTATTATCGTTCCTTTCTATTACAATACATCTGTAATTATTGTTCTTATTTATCTGATATAATATATCAGATAAATACCCTTTTTCACACTGTTTACGTATGATTCACCATATCTATTTTATAGATTTATGTATGTAATTGCAATAAAAATACACAATCTTTTACCATTATATTAGTTTTTAAATACCATAACAGCCTTCAATATCCGGCTATCTAAGAATAACATGCCGTTGCTTTTTAATTTTTATATTTTACAATATTTTATGAGGTACAGAATGATTATTTCATATTTCAAATTAATATTTATACACAAAAAAAGAAAGCGTTTTTGACGCTTTCTTTTTTTAAACTATTTCATGTACCTTCAGAATTTCATACAGAAAGTCTTGCGACTTCATCTTCTCCAATCTCTTCCGCTTATCTTTCGAACCTCTCAGGATAAGTCTTCGACCTATTAGTATCTGTCAG